>Ga0209168_10000215_pt1 | contig 64793 bp, 43 predicted proteins | sample Coa_R1_FD_187156 | JGI IMG/M metagenome (GOLD analysis project Ga0209168, IMG submission 187156) | Surface soil microbial communities from Centralia Pennsylvania, which are recovering from an underground coalmine fire - Coalmine... | ecosystem: Environmental > Terrestrial > Soil > Unclassified ...
CCGCCTGGTCGGTCAGGCTGGTGAGATGGCCGATGCCGTTCGCGCCCGCGTCATAGGCGTAAGTGACTACCGCAGTCCCTGACGGCAGTTGGCCGTTAGTACACGTCTGCGCCGAATAGGCCTTGCCAGTGACGCGATTGAGCTTGTCGTAACAGTAGCTGAGGGTCTGGGTGGCCGAGCCGGTCTGGTTGGGCGCGGGCGAGGTCTTCTGCAGCATGTTTCCATCGGCATCATAGCTGTAGCTGATCTGCCCGGATTCAGGGTTGGTGGCTGTCAGCAGGCGCGAGAGCGAATCGTAGGTAAACGACCGGACACGCCATTGGCTGGAACTGGTGACCGTGGGATCGCCCTTTTGCGTTACGTTCAGCAGGTTGCCCAGTGTATCGTAGCCGTACTGGGTGACAAAATAGTTGTGATCCAACGACGGGCCTTCTGCGTTCTGCCCCGCGCTCAGTGTGATGGTCGGGCAAACGAACGATGGGCTCGGGAAATAGGTCCCCTGACTGGTGGAAGAGCTGCAACTGACGGGGACGTTTCCCGAAGCGCCTATGCTGGCGTAGGTAATGTTGAGGGTTGAGCCGGAGCCTGAAGCGGTAACCGGCGACCCGGAACGATTCAAATTGTTGGGATTGCTGGAGCTAATCAGGGCTGACGCAACCATGGCTGCCGTGCGGTTCCCGCTCTGGCTGTAGGGAGCGCTGGCGCTGAATGACCCGATCGTGATGGTCACAGTGCCAGCATCATAGATCGTAGTTCCCGGGTTGGCGTCCGTCCCTCCCGTCAGGCTGGCGGCGGAGGGAACCGCAGTGAACGACGGCCCGCCGAAGTCCGCAACATCTGAGGAATCCGAGGCGCCCGATAGGCCGTAGTTTCCCGCCGACCCAGCCGCTTGCGCCTGCAGAGTGACGGCAAAATTGCCGGGGCTGGCATGCACGTAGGCGCCAACACCTCCCGAATTGATGGCGCTCACCAGGCCACTGATCAGGGTGTTTACGTTGCTGCTCTGGCCATAACCTACCTGGCTGGTAATTCCGTTGATGGTGATAGAGATCCACCCCCGGTCCCAGAGCTGCGGACATTGCTGCGGGAAGGGCGGGCAGGGCTCACTGGGATTGTCAATGGAAACATCGGAAAGACCATCCGACGCCCCGCTCTGGATGCTCACCGAGCCGCTGGCCTGGGTCACGCCGTGGGCACCTACCACCGTGCTTTGTAATGTGCCGCTGACGGCCAGGGAGCCTTCGGCCTGAGCACCGGCGAAATTGTCCCCCGGCTCATCCACCTCTACCAGGCGACCCAGAGCGTCGCTGCAGGTCTGCCGCTGTTTGCCCGCCTCGTCCGTCGCAGTGAGGCAGTCTCCTTGAACTCCGGGCGGCGACGCCACATCGTAAGCCACGCTGCTGGTGCTGCCATCCTGGCGGGTCACCTGTTTCACCCGCCCCAGCGCGTCATACTGGGTCTGGATCACTCCGTAGGTGGGATCGCTGGTGGAGAAGTAGGGATTAGTTACCTGCAACACGCGGTCCAACCCATCATAGGTCGTGTCCACTTTGGCCGGGCCGCCGGGTGTTATGTGTCGGCTATGAATCACCCGGCCCACCCCGTCGAAGTCCACAAAAGAATCTTCATTCAAGCTGGAGGTAATACTCTTGAGCCGTTCGATGGTGGTTGCACTGGGATAGTTGAAGGTGGTGGTGGGCCGGTTTTTGGAAGCATCGGGCGGCGCCTGGGCCTGGGTGAGGCGTTCCAAAGGATCGTTGTATGTATAGTTCCAGGTGTGGTTTGCATCCCCCGGGGTATTGCCGTTGGCCTGCTGGCTGGCATTGACGTTGGTAAAACTGGTCAGCAGCCCAGTGTCGAAATCATAGGTTCCGCTCACGCACTGGCTCAGAGCATTGCAGGTCTTGGTCGAATATGCGCCTGCGTAAGCCGGATCGTAGCTGTGCGTGGTGGTGTTCCCCAGTGGATCGATCTGCTGATACACCTCTCCGGTGTCATACCAGTTGCTGTGGCTCACCACGGGACTGCTGCTGGTGTTCAACCACTTGCTGACCGTGGTCAGGTTGCCGCGCACCGTCCCGCCTGGAGCAGCCCCGTGGGTTCCTTGCGGCAGCGTTCCAGTATAAGCAGTCAGATACGCCGGTTCGTCATAGACATAATCGGTTTCTGCGACGCGGTTGCCGTTGCTATCTTTGATAATGACCGATGCCGGCAAATCCAGCAGGCCAGCGTTCAGATAATTATTGTTGCTCTGCCAGACATAGGTCGTGTCGGTTTCCCGCAACAGCGGCCCCGGTGCATTGTTGCCGTAGTCGTACACCTTCTCCACTGTCACGTTGCCAAACGTGCTCACTCCCGAGGGTACCTGGGCAGTGCCGGGGATTCCCGCGTCATGCTGCCACGTCACCTGGCTCACCTTTCCATTGGGCAACTTGGTGGTGACGCTTGTCGGCACTACATTGGTGGCAATCGTATTCAGGCTTCCCTCGCTTCCTGAATATGTTGTGTCTACCGTCTTAAGCAGCGTGCCACTGGTATGCAATCCCTGGTAGTAGCGTGTCTCGGTCTCGTAGAACCCGCATTTGACCGCGACCGGACTCATCACATGTGCGGTATCGTTCCCGTTGGGATCGGTCACGATGTTGGTAAGGGTGCCATCGGACTGCTGCTGCCCCCAACTGTATTGCCAGATCCTGGAGTTCGTTCCGTCGAATAACGTGCGCGTACTCACTGCCCGGCTCACCGGCGTGAGCGTGCCATCCGCGCAATAAGGCATCGATATCTCTTGCCACTGATAGCTCACCTGGCCCCCGGTGGGATACGTAATACTGGTGACATTGCCGTAGTTGTCGTAGTCCAGAGACCAATGGCTTTGGTCCGGCAGCGCGATGCTCACCACCACCGTCCAGGGGCTGGTTGTATACACGTTGGGAGCCTGCTGCCCATTGGACGGCTGTGAAAAGGCGGTGGCGATGTTCACCGTCCCAAAACAGAGCTTGACCGGATAGGCGCCTCCGTTGACTCCTGGATAGTTCACCACCGAGGCGGCGGTGATCGGACGCGAACTGGAGCATCCGCTATAGTCGCTCGTGGGGTTTGTGTTCACCATTCCCAGGTCACCCACCACCCCACGCCCGAGCGTGTCGGCGCTAGCGGTACTGACAGCTCCTATGGTAATGGTGTTTCCGTTGGCATCAACAATCGAGGTTGGCCAACTGACGTCATTGTACTGAGTAACAGATCCGGGGTCGCCCGCCCAGACTTTGTAGTTGTACCCTTGCAGCCAGGGCAAATTCGGTGCGACCACATTGCCCGCGAGCACCCCAAGCTTGGGGTAGTAGTAGTGTGTGCCGTGTCGGTCTACGAGCACTCCTGAGTCGTCGCTGTGATCAGCCTTTACCCCCGGGATGAGCGTGAACTGAAAACCCGATGTGTCCACCGCGACAGACACCGAGTTGGATGTCGAGGCCGGCTGTACCCCGTCCAAGTTGTGCACGGAACCGTCAGGAAGACCTACCCAGTAGTTGAAGTCCGTCTCGTTGATCACGCTGCCGCCCTCGTTACTGGATGAGGTAACGGTGCGGGTGCGTCCCACCGCTATGTTGGCAGAGTGATTGACCCAGGAACCGTCAGTAATCTTTGTGAAACCATTGCCCACCCACGGATAAACCATGCTGAAGCCGTTGCCGGATCTGACAGCAATCTGTTGCACGCCCCACTTCTTTCCCGAATTCTGGAAAAAATTCTCCATGGCCAAGTGCCCGCCGCGCTGGGGATAGGACGTCAGAGGAATCTTTACGTCGACTCCGCCATGCACCAGATTGACGCTATCGATGTCCCCACCGTGATAACTGCCGAAATTATGCGTGCCTGACTCCAGATTGGGATTGGTCTGCGCCGTAACCGAAATCACGCCCAATACCATGATTGCCAAACCTGCCGCCAGAACCTTGACCTTACCTAGCTTCATCGGAGTTTCCTATCGTGTCCATGAGCAGAAAACAAACTGCAGGACTCTGAGAGATAATGGGACTGCAACAAACCTTCAACCCAAATCGATACTCGGATTTTGATAACGCTTGCCATCCGGGCATTTCAATTACTAACGAGGATCCCAACGCGCACGACGACATTGACACAAGAAACCGCCAATGAAACCAGGCACACCTCGGCGATCTCGCCGTGCTTATTTGTTCCGGCTAGGGGTTGCTCACGCGGATGGAGTGGGCACGATCCTTCCGCACGTTCGTTACACCTTCATGCTTCAGCAATGCTCAGCGCGCAGGAGTAGAGTGGGGCTCCTGCCAATGCCAGTCTGATTTTTATATGGAAGGAGCTCTGGAGCTGTCAAGAGGAAACCGCTAAGAAAATGTTAATTTTTCGTTTTGGGTGAACGTAGCAGAGAGGATATGCAAGACTTTTCACTGACAGGTTTCAATTGAACTTAAAGGTGACCGAGTTCGCATCAACAATCGGGTGATCCGGTGAACGGGTGAGCGCGGGTAATCGGAGAACAGCAATTTGGCAATTGGTCAACCCCTAGAGCAAGATCTTTTTAGCCGCGAATTTACTAAACCAAGCTCTCATCTTGCCGCTGCCCAGGCATCTAGCAAATAAGAGCGCTCATGACCGCCGTCTTTTGAGCGCCCAAGAGAGTAAGCTTCCCTTCTTTTCGGCAAGCTCAGGGTTCGGGATAAACTACAAAGGCTTAGAGTAGTTTGTCCGCTCAATCTCTACCAGGCAGGAGTAGAAGGTGGCGCCGGCGCCGATGTCTGTAAGGGTTTCTGAGGTCAGGGCGTTGATGCTCTTGCCGTCCGGGGCGTAGCGGGCCCAGGAGAGCAGGGCTGCTACTACTCCCGGTTGCACAGCGCCGTTCACGTGGGCGCGGAGCCTCACCTCGCCGCGGTCGTTGAATACCCGCACCCAATCCCCCTCCCGGATTCCACGATGAAGAGCATCGGCGGTATTGATTTCCAGGAGTTCCGGCTGCTCCAGTTTCTGCATTGAGCTCAAGTTGGCAAAGCTGGTATTCAAGAAGTTATCCGCTTTCCGGGACAACAGCTCCAGCGGGAATTTTTTTGCATTGGCTGTGTGACGTGATTCTGCCGGAGGAACAAAGCCGGCCACCGGATCCAGCCCGCGGGCGGCAAGGGTTTCGCTATATAACTCAGCTTTGCCGCTGGGAGTGGGGAAATTTCCTTCGGCAAAGGGCAGGAAGGGACCATTGGACACATTCAGCCGGATGTGACCTTCTTGCTCCAGACGCTGGCGCGTCAGCACTTCCAGGGTGGCCGGACGAGCAGAATCACCACTCCATAGAGCCACATCGATCATTTCGTCCACAGTTTGCCGGAAGCAGTCTTCCGGGAACCCCATTCGCTGGGCCAATTCACGGAACAATTCAGTGTTGGACCTGGATTCTCCGAGCGGGGCGATGGCTTGATTCGACATCTGCAAGAAATAATGACCGTAAGATTTCTGCAGCTCTTTGTGCTCGAAGAAGGTGGTTGCGGGCAGAACGATATCGGCGTAACTGGTGGTGTCGGTGAAGAACTGTTCGTGCACCACGGTGAAGAGGTCGGGCCGGAGAAAGCCGCCTATCACCTGATTGTGATTGGGCGCGACCACAGCCGGATTGGAATTATAAACGAATGTCGCCTTGACAGGAGGCGCGTCCAGTTCATTCAGGGCCCGGCCAAGCTCGGACATATTGACCACGCGGGCAGCGCGGCCCAGCGGGCTACTCAACATCAAGTCCGGCCGTTCAATGGCTTTTTCATTCAACCCGAATGATCCGCTGGTGGAAAGCTGCAATCCGCCGCCAAGTTCCTTCCACGAACCGGTGATGCAGGGCAACATGGCAATCGCGCGCACGGCCATCCCGCCATTCTGGGAACGCTGCACGCCGTAATTGACGCGAATGACGGCGGGGTGCACAGTCGCGTACTCACGCGCCAGCTTCTCGATATCTCCAGCCGGGATGCCGGTCCATTGGGCCACGCGCGCCGGCGCATATTCCTGCACGCGTTGCCGCAACTGATCGAAGCCGAGGGTATGACGGGAGACGTAAGCGGCGTCATAAAGATTTTCGTTGATGATCACGTGCATCATGGACAGAGCCAGGGCGACGTCGGTGCCGGGATTGATGGGGAGATACCAGTCCGCGCAGAGGGCGGTGCGCGTTTTGTAGGGATCGATTACCACCAGCTTTGCGCCCTTGCGGCGCGCTTCTTCGATGAACGGCCACAGGTGAATGTTAGCGCCGTGAATGTTTGCGCCCCAGGCAATGATGTATTTGGACTCGCGGAACTGCTCGGGCTCGGTACCCAACTTTCGCCCGAGAACGGTAATCAGCGCATCGGCCCCGGCAGTGGCGCAAATGGTACGGTCCAGTTGGGAAGCTCCCAGCCGGTAAAAAAAACGGTGAGCCATGCCAGTGTTGTTCAATACGCCCAGCGTGCCGCCATAGGAGTAAGGAAGAATGGCTTCAGGGCCGAATTCGGCAGAGATTTTCCTGAAACGGGCGATGATTTCTTCCAACGCTTCATCCCAGGAGATGCGGGCGAAATCGCGGGCATCCCCGCTCCCCTGGCCCTTGGGCTTGATACGCCGCATGGGATAGAGCATACGGTCCGGCGAGTAAACGCGGTCGAGGTACTTGCTCACTTTGGCGCAGAGGAAGCCGCGGGTCATGGGATGCGCCGGATCACCTTGAATGCGCGTCGCACGACCCTCTTCCACGGTTATCAGAACCCCGCAAGCATCGGGGCAATCGTGCGGACAGGCGGCATGGACCACGTTCTTCATGTAAAGCATTATAGAAGATAGGCCAGGGTTGACACCCGTTTGGGCAGGGTTGCAAGCAACTGAGACTCATGGAGAAGCCCCGTGGGCTGCAACGATCGGGTGATCCGGTGATCGGGGGGATCGCACGGGACCGGAAAAGCGCGCAGGCATCTTGGTGACGCAGGGGTCGCTCCCTTTCCGCGAGCTCAGGGTTCGGGATCGACGACAAGAGCCCAGAATACAAAGACCTTCGGGCCACGAATTTGCGCGGCTGAACGCGAATTACTAAAGATATGCCGTAGTGAGAACCAAAAGATCCCCAGGGATGGAAGACTGCAAAGGAACTTCCGGAAACACGCTTCGGTGTCGCGTGATCTATGCAAATAACTATCGATGGCTATGGTTTGTCTATGTAGTGCCGATAGTTTGATGTGGTTGACCCTGATAGCAACGTGCTTCAGATTTGCCTTTTATGCAAGCACCCAACTAGACATGACTGTTCCGCGAATGTGAGAAGATTTTTAATTTGTGCGTCGTAGAGGTAATCCCACATTCATTTAAAAGTACAAATACCTATTGACGGTGGTGTCAATACGGCATACCTTGGCGTAAGTTGGCGCTGTACTTCGTCGCAAGCAGTCATAATTTTGGCTAGCGACGTGCTTGCAAAGAGAGTTTTGCAGACAAGCGGCGTCTTCTTGGTACTAAAGCTGAGAGGACACAAATGAACACTGAATTTGATAAACGGATGCAGAAGAGTGAAGGCCACGAGCATGTGAATGGAGACCGTGGCCGATTTCCGAACCTAGCGCAAATTCCCCATAGCAACCATGTTCAGGTTGAAGATGGCGTGATAGCAGCCTCAATCCTCCTAGCTGACGATTGCTCGGTGATCCGGCGGGGCGTCCGCACGTTGCTGGAGTCCCAGCCAAACTGGAAGGTGGTGGCCGAAGCGGGCGGTGGCCGCGAGGCAGTGAGCAAAGCTACGCAGCTTCGGCCGGACGTGATCATTCTGAGCGTGAGCATGCCTGAACTCAACGGTCTGGACGCGACCCGCCTAATTCTCAAAGCCCTGCCGCAGGCGCGGGTACTGGTTCTTACCTCCTATGAGACAGAAGAGATGATTGAGCGCGCACTGCAGGCAGGAGTGCGGGGATACGTGCTCAAATCCGACGCCGAGGCAGACCTGGTGGCCGCGGTGAAGGCCTTGTTACAGGGCAGGACCTTCTATACTTCCGTCGCCTGCGAAGTGCTGGTGGAGCATCTGCGGCGCGAAGGACAGGAACCAGTCCATTCAGGTTTGACTGTCCGCGAAGCGGAGATCGTCCAGTTACTGGCCGAAGGAAACAGTAACAAGCAGGTCGCGGGAGTTCTCGACATCAGTTCGCGGACGGTTGAAAATCATCGGGCCCAGATCATGCAGAGGCTGGGCATGCACTCGTTCAGCGAACTCATCCGCTACGCCATCAGGATCGGGATTGTTGAACCTTGACAGGTGGCATGCATGGAGGCTCGATCTGCGATTGCACCGGGCCGTCCGGTTGGCCCGGTTTTTCATCTTGAGCGCATAACTCCTCACCGCGCGGGTGGCCGGCGAGAAGCCGGTCGCACGTAGTCATGGCCCAGTCCAGAAATGTCTGGTTTATTTCAGTATTTCGCAAAATAATACCTTCTCCTTATCCCAGAACCGCCTCTTCTCCGTCAAAACAACTAACTATACCGGGCGGTAGATCGCGAGTCTGGCCATTGCAGAAACTAATTCAAACCGGAACAGGGTGGACTTCCGGAATGAGAGTTTTTGGCATCGACTCATTCCTACTTTAGACCACATTCTCGGACCGGAAACAATGAGCATACTCCACATGAGTGCAGGATATTTATACCCCTCGCTTATGTCACCAGGGGCATGATCCATAGAACGGCCGACTGCCAGCCGAGCTTCTGGCAGCTTTAACAATCGGGTAATCGCAGATGATCGGGTGATCGATGCATCCCAACACTGATTAAAGAATTCTCTAATCTTGTCAATCAGGAAAAGCGCTCTAGACCACCTTCAAGGCGGCCCTGGGTTCTCGAATGGCGCCTTTGATGGCCGCAACCAAATCCACGGCCCGGAAGCGGCCCTTCTGAAATAGAGCCCGGGTCTCGCGAGTGAGCAGTGTGATCTCATCGCGGCTGAGATACCTGGAGGTGAGAACAAAGAGTGGCAAGTGCTTTAGAGTGGAATCCTGCCGGACCAGGCGGATCAGTTCGAAGCCGTCCATCTCCGGCATGGCCAGATCCAGCAGGACGAGGTGGACTCGAGTGGCAGAGAGAATCGAGAGAGCGGCCTTGCCGTTGAAAGCCATGAGCGTCTGCAATCCAGCCGCTCGCAGAGTCGCATCCAGCAATCTAAGCGTGAGAGGATCATCGTCCACCAACAGCACAACCGGGGACTCCAGGGTAGGCTGAACTTCGTGCGCGGCGGGGCGGGGGGGCGCTGCCTCCTCCGCATAGCTCAGGCTCCCTGGGGCCGTCTGCACGGGTGCTACTTGTTGTTTATTCTCGCGATCGATGGTGCTGGAGGCTTGCCTGGCCTGCGTCATGTTCGAAACGATAGAAAGGCCCACAGACCTGGCTCCCAAACCTGCCCGTTCCTGGAGCCGTGCGAAGAGAGCGGCCAGGGCGAGTCCCAACAGGCCGTAGGTTACACCCAGGATCACCACACTCCTTTTCACGGGCCACGATGCCTGTAGCCTGACTGACCAGGCAAAAATCACGACGGGCAAAACCATCAATAGCAACAGCAACAACGCTGCAGATCCTGGATGGCGACGAGTCATCGGAGAACTTGGTAATCCACGGCACGCCGGGACAGGTTGGGTAATCTGGTAATTGCGTAATTGGAAATCAAAGACAACATCCTAATGATATGAAGAGCGAGATCCTAGCCTGATTATGACCTCTCCATAGTTTAGCTCTCATCTAGCCAGCGAAATCAATAAGCATTCGCCAGCGCATTAAAAGAGTACTTCTACTTGGATACAGTTTCCCGTCAGACTGTGAGCCAATGCACTGTCAGGCGAGTAATACAACAAGCTCCGCGGGCAAGGCCACCATGGACAGATTAGAATTTCCTTAACTATGAATAAGCCACTGCCCACCCTATTGTTGTGAGGTAGTAGTACTTATTGACTTTTATCCAATCAGGACTAGCTTGTTAGTAAGCGGAAATTATTAAGACAGAGCTGCGGAGTTTGATTGGTAGAAGGCGAAGGTTTTTCCAAGGGCGCTGGGTGCACAGTTCTATTTCTTCCCGGCGTAGCAGTTTGTTTTGGAGGCGATTCGCCAGCGTCTCCCGTTGGCCAGGGTTGACTCTCCCTCACAAGATTCTTTTTGACCAGCGAAGCGCCAGATTTCTCTTCCGGCAGATACGGTTCATTGTGCCGGAACGGCCAATGAAATCACTGACGCGAGCGCTACAAGATGGGTCAAGCGAATCTCCACTTTCCGTTCCGGCTCAGGACTGCTACGAAGGCGGCCATGGCCGGGGTTTGCCTTTTAGGAACCGCAGTATTGTTGAGCTGGCTGAGCGTGCGGGGCGAGCAAGCGGGCTTTTATAGCGCGGGGTTCACCTGGTCGCTCTATATCGTGGTGCTGGTGCTCGTCTTTCTGTTGTTTTTGGGGTGGAGCGAGAGGTCACTGAACCATACAGACCAGGAGAGGAAGGAGGCGGAAGGGGAGATCCTGAGGCTGAACCAGGAGTTCGAGCAGAGGGTAAGTCAACGTACAGCGCAACTGGAAAGGGTGAACAAGGATCTAGAAGCAGAGATGGCGGCGCGGGAACACGCAGAGTTGAAATTCCAGGCGCTTCTAGAGTCGGCCCCTGATGCCATGATCATCGTCAACCAGGGAGGACAAATCCTGCTGGCGAACTCCCAGGTGGAGAAGATGTTTGGCTACAGCCGGCAGGAGGTGGTAGGGCAGGGCCTGGAGATGCTGATTCCAGAGCGCTTCCGCGGGGCGTATCCGGAGCACCGCCGCAATTTCTTTGCGGACGCGCTTCTACGTCCTCTGGGCCCGGGGGTAGAGCTGAATGCGCGGCGCAAGGATGGCAGCGAGGTTCCGGTGGAGATCAGCCTGAGCACTCTGCAAACAGGGGAGGGGCTTCTGGCTATGGCCGCCCTGCGCGACGTGAGCGATCTTAAACACGCGGAGGCAAAGTTTCGAGGTTTGCTGGAGGCGGCGCCAGACGCGGTGGTGGTGGTGAACGGGGAGGGCAAGATCGTACTGGTAAACGCGCAGGTGGAGAAGGTTTTCGGTTACCGGCGGGAAGAGCTACTGGGGCGGGAAATTGAGATGCTGATTCCCGTGCGCTTCCGGGCAAAACATGAGGAACGGCGGGCAGGTTATTTCCGCAAGACGCAGGCACGGAGCATGGAGGCAGGCCTGGAGCTTTACGGCTTGCGGAAGGACGGCAGCGAGTTTCCGGCAGAGATCAGCCTGAGCCCGTTACAGACAGAGGATGGAGTACTGGTTTCGAGCGCTATCCGCGATATTACACAGCGCAGGCACACAGAGGACGAAGTGCAGAAGCTAAACCACGAACTGCACACCCGGTTATTGGAACTGGCCGCCAGCAACCAGGAGATGGAATCGTTCAGCTACTCGGTGTCGCACGATTTGCGCGCGCCGCTGCGGCAGATCGGCGGATTCTCCAAGATCCTGCTGGACCGGGCTTTAGGAACGCTTGCTGCCGATGACCTCGAATGCCTGCGGCAGATCAGCGAGGGTACGCTCCGCATGGGACGGTTGATAGACGACCTGCTGAATTTTTCCCGCCTAGGGCGGCAGCAGCCCAAACGGCAGACGGTTGATCTTGACCTGCTGGTGGCGGATGTGGTCGCCGACTTGCGGAAACAAACGGCGGAGCGCGACATCTGCTGGCGGGTGGGCAAGCTCTCGCAGGTAGAGTGCGATCCGCAGCTGATGAAGCAGGTTTTTGTAAACCTGCTTTCCAACGCGATGAAGTTCACGCAAACACGCCAGTCCGCGGTGATCGAGGTCGGTCAGGACTCGAATGAAGGGCAGGCGGTGTTTTGGGTGAAGGACAACGGAGTAGGGTTCAACATGAAATATGCCGATAAGCTTTTCGGGGTTTTCCAAAGGCTGCATTCGCAAGAGGAATTTGCCGGGACGGGAGTGGGGCTGGCCAACGTGCAAAGAATCATTCTCAAACACGGCGGGCGGGTGTGGGCCAAATCCAAGCCGGACCATGGGGCCACCTTTCTCTTCACTTTGGGGAACGGAACCCGAGGAGCAAAATCTTATGGTTGAGCAAGTAGACATTCTGTTGATAGACGACAGCCAGGCAGATGTGCAACTGACGATTCATGCGCTGGAGTGTGAAGGGTTGCAACACCGTCTCAAGGTGCTGCGCGATGGCGAGGAAGCATTGAAGTTTCTGATGGACTGCCTGGATCCCGCGCCGCGACTGATTCTGCTGGATCTGAAGCTACCCAAGGTCAACGGGCACGAAGTGCTGAAGGCGGTGAAATCCGATCCAGCCATGAAGTCAGTGCCGATCGTGATTTTGACGTCCTCAGCGCAGGAGAGCGACATCAGCACCAGCTACCGGCTGGGGGCCAACAGCTACATTCAAAAGCCGGTGGATTTTGAGGCATTTTGCGCCGTCATCCAGCAGGTACGGACCTATTGGCTGGAATTGAACCAATCCCCAGTGAGTAACTGAGTAACTGAAGGAAGCAGGAGTTGTGATGCAAACCGTAGAGCGCGATATATCCGAGATGACAAAGCCGCAGCCAAAAAGCCAGATACCAATCAGGGTGCTGCATCTGGAAGACAACCCTGCCGACGCCAATCTGTGTTTACACAAAATGCGGGCAGAAGGCCTGAACGTGGAGACGGAGGTCGTATCTACCGGCAAGGAATTCCGGGAAAAGATTCGAGCTAATTCTTACGACCTGGTCCTGGGTGATTATCGCCTGCCCGACTGGAGCGGCCTGGATGCGGTGCACTGGCTGCGAATCTCCGATGTGAATACTCCCTTCATCCTGGTCACGGGAACGCTGGGGGAGGAGTTGGCGGTGGAATGCATCAAACGGGGCGCCACGGACTATGTGTTGAAAAGGAATCTGGACCGTTTGCCGCTGGCCGTCCGGCGGGCGTTGCAAGAGCAGACGACGAGGGCCGAACGCGACCGGGCTGAACGCGAGTTGCGGCAACGGGAACAGGAGTACCGGTCCATCGTTGAGGGAGCGCCTTATGGCATCTACCGGGTGGGTGAAGACGGGAACCTGCTGATGGTGAATCCCGCCCTAACGGCCATGCTGGGCTACGAGCGGGAAGCGGAGCTGCTCAAGCTGAACACCATCAGTGAGATTTTTGTTGAACCGGAGGAACGCCAGCGAGCGGTTGCCATGGTCCACGGCAATTATGAGAACTGTTCCGAGCACCGGTGGCGGAGGAAAGACGGCAAGGAGATCATCGTACGGATAGCAGGAAGGAAGCTTCCGCAGGAGATCGGAGCGCCGACGACCTATGAGGTTTTTGCCGAAGACATCACGGCCCGGAGGATGCTGGAGGAGCAATTCCTGCAGGCGCAAAAGATGGAGGCGGTGGGGCGGCTGGCAGGAGGCGTGGCTCACGATTTTAATAACCTGCTGATGATCATTAGCGGTTGCCTGGAGCTTTGGCAGCACGAGAAGGCAGATCCGGAAAAAGCCGACAGGTACATCCGCCAGATCCGCGAGGCGGCTTCCATGGCCGCATTTGTGGTGCGACAGCTTTTGACCTTCAGCCGCAAGCGGATGGTAGAGCGCCATGTGGTGGACATGAATGGGATCCTCAAGGACCTGAACAAGATCTTGCCGCGCCTGCTAGGCGAAGACATTGAGGTGATCATGGTTCCGGGAGCAGACCTGGAGCAGATCGAGGTGGACCGCGGCAACGTGGAGCAGGTGGTGATCAACCTGGCGGTGAATGCGCGCGACGCCATGCCGGAGGGCGGGAAGCTGACGATCCGTACAAGCAATGTTGAGCTCAAGGAAGGAGAAGGGGAGGGAATGAATTTGACGCCGGGGCGATACGTTAAGTTGTCGGTAACGGACACGGGAACGGGCATGGACGCGGCAACGCAGGCGCGCATCTTTGAGCCGTTCTTCACTACCAAAGAGCAGGGTAAGGGAACCGGGCTGGGCCTGGCGACGGTTTCCAGCATCGTGAAACAGAACGCGGGCGGCACATGGGTGCATAGCGGGCCTGGAAAAGGCGCGATTTTTGAAGTCTATTTTCCGGTAGCCGCCGCTTTGCAGAAAGTTTTAGAGCCAGCGAAGATAGCCGCTCCGGTGCAGCGCGGAACGGAGACGGTGATGGTTGTGGAGGATGAGGCGGCGTTGCGGGCGGTAACTTCGGAGTACCTGGAATCGCAAGGCTATACCGTGCTCTCCGCCAGCAACGGCATTAGCGCGCTGGAGATTTGCCGGAGGCATCCGGGTAAGATTCATCTCCTGCTGACTGATGTGGTGATGCCGGGACTGAGCGGTCCCCAGGTGGTGGAGGGCGCCGTGGCCATGCGTCCCGAACTGCGGGTGATTTATGTATCAGGGTATATCGACCGCCTTGTTGATCTTGAGACGCTTGGCCGGGGCGCAATTTATCTGCAGAAACCGTATAGCCTGGTGGAGTTAGGTCACAAGATTCGAGAAAGCGTGGCGGCCTGAAAAGGACGCTCTAAATTATCCCAACGATCGAGCTGACTCTGCTGATCGATTGATCCATTGGTCTATTGATTCATGCCAATCGCCGGTAATAAACAGACAGTGAGGACCGGAGCCGGCAACAAAACTTAAGTCTGGCGTTCCCTGGCCGATTCATCCTAAGGCAAGCCCTGAACCTGTAACACTCGATCAGGGCAGAGTCACGTCTCTGCACCTTCCTCTATTCGAGAGACCTGGCGGAACGCACGCAATGAAGACCAGGCAAACCGCGATCCGGCTGGGGTTGGCATTCGCTATCCTCCTGACAATTGTTATGACCATTGGATGGCTGGGGCTGAGCCGGATGAACCAGACCAATGCGAACCTGGAAGACACTGTTGGCCAGCGATGGGCGACAGTGCGCCTGGCGCAACAGGCGCTGGAGTACTCCAACCTTAATAGCCGCATCACCATGGAGATTCTGCTGGTGGAGGACCCGGAACAGATCAAGGCCAAGCTCACGGCGCGCGCCGAGAACACAAGAAGGATTTCCGAGTTACTGGACAAGATTGAAGCGCAATCAGAATCTGGCGATGAATCCAAGCTGATCGCAGCCATACGAAGAACCAGAAAGCCCTATGTGGATGGCTACCAGCGCGCCGTGCATTTGCTGGTGGACGGAGAAAATCGCGATGCGGCCAAGGCGTTCATGGTCCAACAAGTGACCCCGGCGATGGTGACGTATCACGCCGCGTGGCAGGAATTGGTGCGGTTCGAGGTTGACCAGATCGACGTTGCCGCCACACGCAGCCAGGGCCAATTCGTTAGCACCCGGCACAAGGTTTCACTGGCCATTCTGCTTGCGGCGGTGCTAACGGGCGCGATCGCAATCTACGTAACTTACAGGATGACCCGGGAAGTTACGGCCCACAACCAGAATCTGCTGTCCGCCAACCAGAAACTTGCGAGTGAGGCGGCCGAACGGGAACGTGCGGAGAAAGAACTGCGCAAGAGCGAAGAGCAAACCCGCCTTCTCCTGGACTCCACCGCTGAAGCGATCTACGCCATTGACCTGGAGGGCAAATGCACCCTGTGTAACTCAGCCTGCGCAAGCATGACCGGACATGACAGCCCCGCCGACCTGTTGGGGAGAAATATGCACGAGGCCCTGCACCATACGCGCGCGGATGGAACACCGTATCCAGTGAGTGACTGCAAAATCTTTCTGAGTTTTCGCCAAGGCAGCGACAGCCATGTGGATGATGAGGTCCTGTGGAGAAAAGATGGCACGTGCTTTCCGGCTGAGTACTGGTCTTACCCGATCCATAGCGGTAATAAGGTGATTGGTTCTGTGGTGACCTTCCTGGACATTACGCAGCGCAAGCAGACGCAAGAGGCACTGCGCCGGAGCGAAGAAAAATTCCGGCGGCTGTCTGAGGCCAATATCGTGGGCGTGATGACCGGCAACCTTGAAGGGGACCTCCCCGAGGCGAACACGGCCTTTCTGGAGATGACGGGATATTGCCAACAGGACATAGAGAGCGGCATGCGCTGGGACCGGATGGTACTCAAGGAGGATATGCCATTCTGGCAAGAGGTTGGCAATGAACTACAGGAATCAGGAACGTGGGCTCCGCATGAAGTCACGCTGTTGCGCAAAGACGGCAGCCGCGTACGGGTTTTGATGGGGCTGGCCATGGTAAACAAGGCGAAAGGAGAGACTATCGGCTTCGCCTTTGACCTAACCGCGCGCAAACGCGCGGAGGAGGCGCTGCTGCGGGCGAACCAGAACATGAGCACGCTGATTGAGGCTTCTCCGGTAGCTATGGTAGCCATCGGTCCGGGGGGAGTTGTTCAATCGTGGAACCCCGCCGCCGAGCGCCTGTTTGGCTGGCATGAAGAAGAAGCTCTTGGGCGAGTCCTTCCGACCGTTCCGGCAAACGGGCAAGCTGAGTTCCATGAGCGGCTGGAGCGTGGATTGAAGGGCGAAGACATGCCGCCCACGGAAATCCAGCGAGTAAGAAAGGACGGTTCGCTGGTGGAGATCAGCACATCTACCGCATCTTTGCGGGACGCGCAGGGGAACGTGACCGGGATTATAGCGGTGATGGTAGACATTACCGAGCGCAAACGAGCAGACGAGGAATTGCAGAAGGCACGAGTGGCGGCCGAAGCGGCCAATCGCGCCAAGAGCGAATTCCTGGCCAACATGAGCCACGAGATCCGGACGCCCATGAACGGCATTATTGGCATGACGGAGCTGGCCCTGGACACCGAACTCACGCGGGAACAACAAGAATACCTGGGGATGGTGAAATCGTCTGCGGATTCGCTGCTCACGGTGATCAATGACATCCTGGACTTTTCCAAGATCGAGGCGGGCAAGCTGGAACTTGACCCGATTGAGTTCAACATCCGCAACAGCGTGGACGACACGGCCAAAATACTGGCGTTGAAGGCGCATCAGAAGGGGCTGGAGTTAATCACAGACGTAGAGCCATTCGTGCCGGAAATCCTGGTGGGCGATCCCGTCCGCCTCCGCCAGATCCTGTTCAATTTACTGGGAAATGCTGTCAAGTTCACAGAACGGGGCGAGGTAATCCTTCGAGTCACGGCGGAAGAGAATACGGAAGGTGGCGTGCGGGTGCACTTTTCCATCAAGGACACAGGCATCGGCATTCCCAAGGGAAGACAACAAGTGATCTTTGAAGCCTTTACTCAGGCAGATAGTTCCATGACGCGCGTCTACGGGGGAACAGGGCTTGGCCTGACCATTACCGCGCGCCTGATCAAACTGATGGGCGGACGCATCTGGGTTGAGAGTGATCTGGGCAGAGGCAGCACCTTCCACTTCACGGGAAATTTTGGCATAGGGAAGGCACCCATGGCCACCGCAGCCATGGGTGAAACCGCGGACCTGGCGGGCCTTGCCGTGATGGTGGTGGATGACAATGAGACCAACCGCCGCATTCTCCGGCAAACGCTGCTGAACTGGCAGATGCGGCCCACTATGGCACAAGGAGGCAGGGAGGCGCTGGCGATCCTGGAGCACGCGCAGAGATCGGGAAAGCCATTTCCCCTGGTCATTTCCGATATGCAGATGCCGGAGATGGACGGATTTGAACTGGCTGAGCGGATCAAAGAGAATCCGGCATTGACTGGAGCCACCATCATGATGTTGACCTCCGCCGGCCAGCGGGGCGATGGGGCGCGTTGCCGCGAGCTGGGTGTAAAGGCTTATCTCATCAAGCCGATCAAACAGTCTGAGTTGCGGGATGCGATTTTGGCCGCCATAAGCAGGGGGGACGAGCAGAAGGGCCGCGACGCGCTGGTAACGCGCCATTCGTTACGGGAGAATCACCGCGTGCTGCGAGTGCTTCTGGCCGAGGACAACAAAGTCAATCAGGTTTTTGCGAAGCGGCTGCTGGAACAGCGAGGTCATACCGTGGTAGTGGCAAACAACGGCCTGGAAGCGCTGGCGCGATTAGAGACCGCGACATTTGATATGGTGCTCATGGACGTGCAGATGCCGGAGATGGATGGCTTTGAGGCGACTCGCGCTATCCGGGAAAAGGAACAATCCAGCGGAGATCATCATTTGCCCATTCTTGCCTTGACCGCTCACGCCATGACAGGCGATCAGGAGCGTTGCCTGGCAGCAGGGATGGATGGCTACCTCTCAAAGCCACTCCACACCGCAGAGCTGTTCGCGGCCATCGACCGTCTGACGCCTGCAGTGACTGAATTCAATAGCCAACCTGAGTATTCCGGGAAAGGGACGGTACACTGAAACTAGGCTTCCACCATCTTGTTGCGAATGGCATAGCGCACGAGATCGGCCAGGGAATGAAAGCCCAGCTTGTCCATGACCCTGGCGCGATGGTTCTCCGCGGTGCGGGTGCTGATGCCCAGGATGGTAGCCACTTCCTTGTTGCTTTTTCCCTCAGCCACCAATTGAGTAATTTCCCTTTCGCGGAGGCTCAAAGGAGAGTCAAGCTCGAAGCGGTTGTCCCCGCGAAGCCTGCCCAGACATACATCCGATGCTACCGCAGTGAAGAAGGTTCGGTCATGGGCCAGCGCTTCGACCGCGGCAATCAGATCACGCTCGGCATCGGACTTGAGCACGTAGCCACGGGCCCCGGCTTTCAGCATCTGGGCCACGAGTTCCGGGGCGCGATGCATAGTGATGATCAGGACCCGAGTCTGTGGCGATGACTGGGCGATCAAGCAGCATGCATCCAGCCCATTGAGGCTGGGCATGCTGAGATCCAAGAGCACGAGGTCCGGGTGCAACTGCGCGGCCTTGGCCACGGCTTCGCGGCCGTTGGCGGCTTCTGCTACTACTTTCCAGCCGCTCTCGGTCTCCAGCAAGGCGCGCAGCCCGCGCCGCACAACCGGATGGTCATCCGCAATCAGAATAGAAAGCGTTTTCATGCTGCCTCCTTTGGGTTTGGGGTGGGCACAGCCGCGCGCAGCAGCGTACCCGGTTGAACAGGGGTGAGTTGTAATGTTCCTCCCAGCTGCTGAATACGTTCACGCATGCCTAGGATGCCGACGCCCAGAGTGTGAGAACCATACAGCGCATTCCTTGTGGATTTTTTTGGCAAAGAAAGTCCGCGGCCAAAGTCCCTGACTTCAAGCACGGCGCGGGTGCGATCCATTTGCAGGCGAATCTCGGCCTGTTTGCTTCCGGAATGGCGTTGCGCATTGTGGAGGGCCTCCTGTGCGATCCGAAACAGGGGTATTTCGAGTTCACGCGGGAGCCGCACGGGAGTGCGAGGCAAGAGAAGCTTGACCTTGATACCGCTTCTCCGGCTAAAGCCGCGCACATACCATCGCAGGGCCTCTACCAGTCCGGATCCTTCCAATAACGGAGGATGCAGCAGAAAAGACAGTGTGCTGACTTCGCGCGCGGCCTGCCGGGCAAGGCCCAAGCTGGCCGAAAATCTCTTCCGCGAATGCGAATCCAGAGCAGCAACCGGATCCTTCAATGAACTGAGAGTCAGTACAAGAGCCATAAGGTTCTGGCTGGTGGTATCGTGCAATTCGCGGGCAATGCGCCGGCGCTCTTCCTCCTGCAACTGCAGCATGCCGACAGAAAGTTCGCGGAGCGATTGCTCAGCTTGTTCAAGATCCTGGAGGGTCTTCAGCGAACGCTCGATCAGCGCGTCGGGAACGCTGTGCCGGCGGGACTCATCCGGAGGAATGTAATAACGGTTTTTGCATGCAAGACCGCCGTACACAACCACCGGGTGCGTGCGTATCACATTCAGTATCAGTTCGGGCGGGAACCGACGCCGATTGTACAGACAAAGGCAAAGACAATCGTGGGTATGCAAAAAATGGTCTAGCTTAACCTCGTAGTCAATCCAATGGTCATTTCCCGCCAAGCCAGGCAGAGTCCGAGTCACTTCCCCAGCAAACCTCAGTGCCGAAAAGCCCGCTCTTTTTGCTTCGCTGACGCTCTTGGCCCAAAGGCGGAGTGCGTGAGCGGGATCGAACGGGCCGCGCGTAAGATATGGTTCTTTGTATGCCAAAATCAGCGACCCCTGCTTGACGGCAGTCGCGGTATCTATTCCGGCGGCGTTAAAGGCTTCTACGACCGAGGCAGGCTTGTGTTCACCAGAGACATACAAGCACCTCTCCCCGCGTTCGAGGCCAATGCGAATGAAAGGCGCGGCCGCCAAAAACTTCTCTTGCGGAGTCTCATAGATGACGCATAAGTGCCTATGCAAGCCTAAGCACCGTAAGTGCGCAAGCAGACGAGGATCTTCAATCTGCGGACTATTCATGGATACCTTTTCCTGGTTGCGTCCGCGAACTTGTTTTTTCTGGTTCGGCCTTCGATATGAAACTGCAATATGAAACCTGGTCAACAGCAAACAACCTCAACAAAAATCTCTACCCACTCTTCAGTAGTTTGGCTGGTAACTAGGAAGCGTGGTATTGAATTTTCTGTGGCCGCACCTGACAGAGAGGAAAGAATGGCGGCCGAGAGCCAACATAAACACCATAATGGTTTGATGCCTACTATTTAGTGCTAGTGTAGCTAAAATTTGTGGGCTGCACAAGAAGTTAATGGAGTCAGTACGCCAGCAAACATAAGGCTGCCTTTCGGTATGAGTAGTTTCCACATGCAACAAGCGGTATCCACACGGATTGACCGGCCGTATTACTTCATGCCAAAAATACAAAGTTTAAAACGCAATGCCCCAGGTACCTTTAAATGTAAAGTGAATGTAAAGCTGCTTTGCCTCTAGTCACTGGATTGCTCCGGAAAGATTAAAATTTTCTCAGACTAGGGGATGCCCATAGCTTTAACGAAGGGTTGCGGATAGTTGGCAGTGAGGAGAAAACGAGGCCCAAAAATAAATCCCAGGTAGAACCCAGATTTTCTCGCATCAATCCGAGGAGGATTGCTCATACAATGATGTCCGGAAATGCACTCTTGTCATAGAGGACTAAGTGTGGACATGGCAAGTGCAGGGTATACGGTTGTGAACCAAACCGGATACCAACGCGCACCGGAGTGTCAGGCAGCGTCTTCATGTCCAACTCGAGTTACGCAGAGAAGCTTACCAAAGCTGGATCTGAATACTGGAAAGGCTGAAGACTTGCAAAGGAGAAAGACCGGTTCCCGCGAACGGGACGCCTGCCGCTATAGCTCCGTCATGGACGGCGCATGTGGCCTGGCGAAGGCGATGAAATGGGAGTCTGCCGGAAAGGCGGCATGAAGCTATCCATTCTTATCGCTGATGACTACGCCGTTGTACGGCGCGGACTGCGCTCTTTGCTGGAGGCAGAGCCAGACTGGCAAGTAGTCAGTGAAGCCAGCAATGGGCGCGAGGCAGTTGCCCAGGTCACGGAACTACGTCCCGACGTCGCCATCCTGGATGTCAGCATGCCGGAGTTGAACGGGTTGGATGCTGCTCGCCTGATCCTTAAAGACGCACCCAATACCCGGGTGCTGGTGCTCACGGCCTATCACTCGGATGAAATGATTGAGAAGGCGCTCCAGGCAGGAGTACGGGGCTATGTGCTCAAGTCCGATGCCGAAACTGACCTGGTAGCAGCCGTGAAGGCGCTGGTCCAGGGCCGGACCTTCTTCACATCGGCTGTCTCTGAGGTGCTGGTAGACCGGTTCCGGCGGGAAAAAGAAGAACCGAAGCCGGGTGTTTTGACGGTGCGCGAAGTTGAGATCGTGCAGCTCCTGGCGCAAGGAAAGAGCAACAAAGAAGTGGCCGACATTTTAGGAATCAGCCCGCGCACAGTTGAAAACCATCGCGCGCAGATTATGCAGAAGCTCGGCCTGAAGTCTTTCAGCGAGCTGATTCGCTACGCCATCCGCAACGGGATCGTTGAGCCGTGAGAAGGCGGATGACGGTGATTTGACTGATCTCCTCTGATTAAGACTCAGGAGAAAAGTGTCCGTATCACACCACGAACGCCAAACTTTTCGTTTCCTGCCCCCAAATTTTCGTTGGCACTGTCCTATCGTTCTTGCGCCATCTACAATAGTCAAGTCCAACACTTCATTAGATCTGAGGGTAGACGAATGCCATCTGTCCAACATGTATCCGGCAAACGTGGTGACGTGCTGTTGATGGTGGGCACAATGAAAGGGCTTTTTGTCCTGCGTTCGAATGGAACGCGCAAGCGCTGGGACATTGGCGGGCCATACTCAGTGGGTTCGCCAGTGTATGCAGCGGCCTTTGATTCGCGGCAGGGAAGAAATCGCATGTGGTGGACGCAGCAGAGCTTCCGGTGGGGTACGAACCTCGCGTCCTCTGACGATTTTGGCAAGACCTCAAGCGAGCCTCAGACCTATTCCATCAAGTTCCCGGCTGAGTCGGGAAGCACGCTGAAAAACATCTGGCAGATCCACGTTGGAGCTGCTGACCAGCCCGGCACGCTCTATTGTGGAGTTGAACCGAGCGCGTTGTTTGAGTCCCAGGATGCGGGGCAAACCTGGGCACTAGCCAAAGGCCTATTTGATCATCCTCATCGCCCGAAGTGGACGCCGGGTGGAGGTGGCCAATGCCTGCATACCATCGTGCCGCATGCGACCGACCGTAACCGGTTGCTGGTGGCCATGTCCACCGGGGGCGTTTACCGCACGGATGATGCTGGTGCGAGTTGGCAGCCGCGCAATCAGAATATCCGCGCCGTATTTCTGCCGGAGAAGTATCCCGAGTTCGGCCAGTGCGTGCATAAAATCGGGGTGCAATCTTCGCAGCCCGACCGCCTCTACCTCCAGAACCATTGGGGACTTTACCGCAGTGATGATTTTGGAAACTCCTGGAGCGATATTGCTAAAGGAGTTCCCTCGGATTTTGGCTTCTGCATGGTTGTGCATCCACATGATGCCAATACCGCGTATATCGTGCCCATTGAATCGGACGAGTTCCGCTGTACCCCGGAAGATAAGCTGCGCGTGTATCGTACCCGCAACGGCGGCGGCAGTTGGGAACCGCTTACACGCGGATTACCGCAGAAAAATGCCCGGGAAACCATCTTGCGGGATGGGCTGGCGGCGGATACGCTCGATCCTGCCGGCATCTACTTTGGCACGCGTAGCGGCAAAGTCTTCGGCTCAAATGACGAAGGCAAGTCCTGGCAGATGCTTCAGGACGGACTACCGGCCGTGGTGTGCGTGAAGGCGGCGGTAGTTGGCGACGGAGCCCCGGGTGTTCGTTCAGGAAAACCTGGCAAGTCAAAGACAAAACCGGTCGCACGGAAAACGCGAACGAAAAAAAGGTAAGCGAAGCTATGGCGGTCACCTTCCGTATTCCGTCTTACCTGGCGGCTTTTGCCGGAGACAAGATCTGCGTGGTCCTGAATGCAGCCCCTTCAACCGTGCTTGAAGCGCTGGAGTTGCTCTGGAGCCTTCATCCGGCGTTGCATGACCGAATCGTGGACGAGCAGGGCGAGGTGCGCCAGCACATCAATATTTTTGTTGGCAATGAATGCATCCGCTTTACCGGCGGCCTCTCGACTGCGGTCCCCGCCGGCTCAGAGCTCCTGATTGTGCCCGCGGTCAGCGGCGGGAGAACGATTTCTGATTTATGAATTTTGATTTGTGATTTGTGATTTAACTTATTTAACTCTGTATTAAGGCCCAGACTCGCTCTCCGTTCGCCGGGGCTTCTGGATATTCATTGCTATTACCCTTCCCTTTTTGTAACGTTCCGGCTGATGAATCACTATCTTACGGGCAGAGGTCCTTTGAAGTACCCTCATCTGCCAAGGGAAATCCTCGAGTCGGACGTTAAAGTAATAGAGACGCTACGCTGGGAGGCTGCTCATGAGCATCGATCTGAAAGTCTACGATAATGGCGACCACACCTGCCTGGTTTGGCTCCCGGCAGATGAGAAACCCATTCCTGGTTGCCGGGGTTTTGTTGTTCGCCGGATCCTCAACGGGAAAGAGGATTATCTCCACGGAGCGGTCGGCTTTACTGCGGACCAAAAATTGGGGCCGGCGCCCAGTGATGGCGTCACGGCGGCCCAGTTTCCTATTCAGCGCTTCCTTTGGTGGGACTATTACGTGAAGCCGGATGACACGGTGCAGTACTCGGTGGTTCCGGTGGTGGGTCCGGACAAGGACCATCTTGCATTGGGCGCCAATTTGGCCAGCCCGTTGACCAGCCAGATGACGATTACCGGGCGATGTACGCCTCACCTTTCCGTCTACTTTAATAAGGGTATTGTTGCCTCCCAATGGGTGTCGCGTGAGCTGGACGACCTGGCTAAAGATCCAAGAAATAAAGACCTGAAGATCAAAGACCTGGTGGCCGAGCCGGGAAATGATTTGCGCAATGGGCTGAGCGGTCTGCTCCGGCCGCAAGTCCTTTCCCTGCTGGACGATGCCAAAAAAAACAACGGCAAAATCTACGCCGCGCTTTACGAACTCAATGATAAGGAGTTGATTCCGGGGCTGGTCGCGCTAGGGCAGAACTGCAATCTCATTCTGGCCAATGGCGCATTTAAACCGCCGGACAACGACGAGAATAAAGATGTTCGCGCCCAGCTCAAGAGCCAGATCAGGGTTTATGACCGCATCGTGGGCTCACCCCATTTTGGTCACAACAAGTTCGTGGTCTTCTGTGATTCCGATGGCAAGCCACAGAAAGTCCTCACCGGGAGCACGAATTGGACTTCGTCCGGCCTGTGCACACAGGCCAACAATGGTTTGATCATTGACGATGCGAACGTCGCGCAGGATTTTCTCGATGCCTGGAATCGAATCCACGCGGCGGGAAACGCCTATCCGCCGAGCCTGGCTGCCGCCAATTCCACTTGCAGCAGCTACCAGGTGGATGGCTGCAAGGTGACTCCGTGGTTTGTGCCCACGCAACATGCCCAGGACCTGGATTATGCGCGCAAGCTGATTAACGCGGCCAAGGAGGGAATTCTATTTCTGTTCTTTAATCCTGGCGGGTTCGAACCGGATGCTACGCCGGAGAAGTGGACCTTATTGCAGAACATCCTCAATCGTCACCACGAAGAGAACAATGCCTATTACGACCCGAACCTGTACATAAAAGGCGTAGTCAATCAGGAGATCCCGTACCTGACGGAGGCGCCGATGAAGGGGAAGAAACCTCCGGCAGCGTCCATGGATCCCACCACTCCAACGCCGCACGCGGTTGCTGTCTATACCAGTGGCATTGAACCGCCCCAGCGGCTCACGCACGACGTGCTGGTGCCGGCCAACATTAAAGAGAATTTTGGAGCGTGGGAAAAAGAACTGCTGGGCGCAAGCATGGTTAATATCCATAGCAAATGCATCGTGCTGGACCCGTACGGCGCGAACCCGGTGGTGATGACCGGATCGCACAATCTTGGATTCAAGGCTTCCAGTGAGAACGATGACAACCTGGTGATCATTGAAGGCAATGCGTCTCTTGCTTCCGCCTACGCCGTGAACATTATTGCCATCTACCACACGTATCGCTGGAACAGCTACGTGAATGCGCACCGGCAGGACCCCAATGTGTGGCATGGTCCCAAAGATAGCGACCAGTGGCAGGCCAGCTACCTGCAGGGCGATCAACTAGCGGACCTGCAGTTCTGGTTCGGCGAAGGGCCCGTCACTGCGCCCACTGCAACTGCAGCCGCTGCTCCCACTGCTGTTCCGGCCAAAGCTATGGCGGTTGCCGCGGGCACTGGGACTGGCACCACTTTGGTTTCATCGACTTCATCAGGAACGGCTGCTGTTGCTCCTATTGTTCCTGCCCAACCCGCCCGGCGGAGAATCAATTCTGTTTCTACAGGCGGTCATCATAGACGCCACTCCGGGCCCGTCGGGGCACCAATGCCGAGTGTCATTAAGGCACCAGCCGCAGCCGAGCCTTTAACGGGTAAGGTTGTCAAAACAGTTAAACCTGTGCTTGCCTCCGGAAGGAAACCTCAGCCAGGGAAGAGGAAAAAGTAACAATACTCGGGGATGCTTGCGGTTGAATTTGGCGGCGACAGCGAGGAATGGTAGCGTATATTGGCTGGCGCTATGATCACTATTCTTCTTCAGATTCTTGCTGGCGTACTGGTCGGAGTACTGGTTGGACTCACCGGGACCGGCGGCGCATTTGTAATTCCCATGCTGCTCTTTGTATTCGGTTTTGAGCAATTGCGGGCGCAGGGGACGGCGCTCTTGATCTCGGTATTTCCGGTGTGGATCATCAGCTTTCTGCCCTATTACAAGACCCAGAACTTTGATTTCAAAGTTGCCGTGCTGATGGCATTAGGCATCGTTGTGGGCAGCTACTTTGGAGCAACCTGGGCGCAACACTTGCCGGCAACTGTGCTCAGGAGATTGCTGGGAGTGGTCCTGGTGGGATTGGGAGTGAGGTTTGTGGTTGGGCGGTAAGAGTTTTGGACTCTACAAGAGCGGATTGGGGACGAACTGATACCCCAGCCCACGGACCGTGATGAGGTAGCGCGGTTTGGCGGGTTCGGGTTCGATCAAACGGCGGAGGCGCACGATGAAATTGTCAATGGCGCGGGTATCGGTGGCTTCATTCAGGTTCCAGACGTCCGCCAGGATCGCCTTGCGTGACAGCGGACGGCCGCTGTTGCGAATCAGGTAGCGGAGCAACTCCATTTCCATCAGCGTAAGTTGAAACACCTGAGTGGCCGTGCGCAGTTGAAGCTTGCCAAAGTCAACCGTTTTGCCGTTGAAACGAAACAACTCCTCCGTGGGAGTTAGTTCCTCCGCGTGCCGCTTCCAGCTGTTGCGCCGTAAGAGGCTCCCAATGCGGGCCACCAGGATGTCCAGGTTGAAAGGCTTGGGCAGATAATCGTCGGCGCCCGATTCAAAACCCTTAAGTATGTCCTCGGGCCGGCCGCGAGCGGTGAGCATCAGCAACGGAATGTAGTTTTGGGATGCGCGCAGCTCATGAGCAACGGTGAATCCATCCTGGCCGGGCAACATCACATCGAGCACCAGAAGGTCAAAGGTTTCCTTGTTCTTGAGCAAGCGTTGCAGCGCGTCCTCACCGTTATCGGTAACAGCCACAGAGTGGCCGTCAGCTTCAAGATTAAAACGCAGGCCAGTCGCAATGTGGGGCTCGTCTTCAACCAGCAGAATCCGGCTCATACGTGATAGACCCTTGGCAGGCGGACGGTGAAGGTGCTGCCGTGGCCTTCGCCGGGGCTTTCGGCAAATGCTTCGCCCCCATGGCGGCGCACGATGGAACGCACAATGAACAGCCCGAGCCCGGTCCCTTTCACCTGGTCCGTGGCGTGGCTGTGCACGCGATAGAAGCGTTTGAAGATACGCTTCAGCTCCGCGTGGGCAATACCAACACCGTTATCCTGGACGCGCAGCAGTGCCGAGTCAAGATCGGGCGTAAGGATTTCAACCAAAATGTTTCGCTCCGGCCCGGAATACTTGACCGCATTCTCCAGCACATTGGCAACCACAGTGCGCAGTTCTGTGGGATTTCCCAGCACCGTGACCCCGTCAGGAGCGGAGGTAGCGAAGCGCAATGCTTCCGCCGGAAGGGCGTGACGCAATCGGGCCAACTCTACGCCATCCTGAACAATTTTGGAAAAGTTGACCTCCTGCCAGTTCTTGCGGGCATTCCCCCCACGCTCCTCGCCTGCTTTCAACACCTGTTCCACGGTGCCGAGCAGCCGATCTGTATCTTCCAGCATCACGCGGTAAAAATCGCGGCGCTGGCCGTCATCAAGGCGGCGGCGCTCCAGGGTTTCCAGATACAGGCGGATGGAGGTGATGGGGGTCTTGAGTTCATGGGTGACGGCGTTCAGAAAGCTATCCTGCTGCTCATTGCGGCGTATTTCGCGCACCAGAAAAATCGTATTCAGCACCAGGCCCGCGATAATCATGCTGAAGAAGATGATGCCCAGCACCAACGGGACCACTTCCCGCCAGCTCAGCACGATCCAGCTCACGTTCAGCGCGACGGCCAGCCCAACCAGGCAAGCCCCAAGCGCAATAAAGAATGCGATTGTCCTGGTGCGGCTGGTGATGTGCATGACCGTTTCTCAAAGAAATTGTAGTAGATCAGCGCCGCGCGCGGACGAAAACCGTGTTCCACGGCCATTTGCGCTCTACAGTAGCTGATGGGAAAATCAGTGTATGAAAAAAATCATTGTGGTAATGCTATGCATCCTGGCATTGGGCATCTTGCAAACCAGGCCTGTTGCTGCTCAAAGCTCCGGCAGTGGCAAACTCCCGGAAGCCCCAGCGGCCAAAACCCAGAGCCCGACGCCTTCCCCATTTAAGGACCAGAAAGAAAAGATCAGCTACGCCCTGGGTATGAAGGTGGGTACGGACCTGGGAAACAATCTGAAAAAGCAGTCGGTTGACATTGATCCCAGCGTGGTCGCCCAAGGTCTGAAGGACGGCATGTCCGGCGCCAAGACGCTGATGACGGATGACGAAGCAACGGCGGTGCTCACACAGTTGCAGAATGAAGTCCAGGCGAAACACGCTGAAAAGGTGAAGCAAGAGGCAGAGGCAAGCCAAAAGGACGGCGACGCATTCCTGGCGGCCAACAAGACCAAAGAGGGCGTGACGGCTTTGCCCAGTGGACTTCAGTACAAGATCCTGACGCCAGGGACCGGACCGAAACCAACCGCGAGCGATACAGTGATCTGTAACTACAGAGGCACACTCATCAACGGCACAGAGTTTGACAGCTCTTACAAACGCGGCCAGCCGGCAACTTTTCCTGTGAGTGGCGTAATTAAAGGTTGGACTGAGGCGCTCCAGCTTATGCCCGTTGGATCCAAGTGGCAGCTCTTTATACCGCCCAGCCTGGCTTATGGGGAACGCGGCGCAGGAAACGACATTGGCCCGAATTCCACGCTGATTTTTGAAGTGGAATTGATTTCGATTAAACCCAAAGAGGACGCACCAAAGGGCGGCGCAACGCCGAAATAGACTGACTGCTGCCGGGTGTTGTCACGGTGGGTGATAAAGAAAGCGGCCCTCACGTTGTTTTGCAAAGTGAGGGCCACACGCGATACCGGACCTGTAAGCCGAATTCTGTACGGCATTGCTGCCGTTGGCGATCATTCCTCTGGGCCGTTCATTGCTGAACGGCTCAAGCGACCTACCCGAAGGTTAAGCGCGCCGAGCAGGCACACACCAATTCCTTGCGGAACCGGGTTCCCCTCCTATTTGGTCTTGCTCCGTGTGGGGTTTGCCATGCCCCGGACATTGCTGCCCGAGCGGTGCGCTCTTACCGCACCTTTTCACCCTTACCCCAGCCTTGCGGCCGAGGCGGTATATTCTCTGTTGCGCTTTCCGTCTAACGGCCTTAAAGCCGTCATCCCGGACGTTATCCGGCACACTGCTCTGTGGAGTTCGGACTTTCCTCTCCCTTCTTGCGAAGAGAGCGATCACCCGGTCCAGTACCAGCACTAACTATTATAGATGTCATGAAGATGCGCAACGGCGCAAATCGGCCCAGCCAGCCTCCAAAGGGCGCAAAGGCCCTTGCAAAGGCCGCTTTTCCTGTTTATTTGGCGGAAAATGGCATAGAATCTTGTCTGGCAACGGGTTTCTTTCGACCCTATGGAAACCACAGAATCTCAAGAGAGCTCCTGACCATCTAATCTGAAGAAAATGAATTATTTATGTAACACCCTGCGTTCGTTTTTTACTTTGCAGCTTCTCCCTGCCCTGGAAAGTGCTTCAGAGGAAACCCTGATCGGCGGCCAGGCGGTGCTGGAAGGCGTAATGATGCGTTCGCCTCACGCCTGGGGGATTGCCGTTCGGAAGCCCACCGGTGAAATTGCCACGCATTGCGAGCCTTTGGATCGTCCTTCAGAAAAACGCAAGTGGCTGGCGTGGCCGTTCGTGCGCGGACTGGTCACCCTGGGGCAGGCCATGAATCTGGGATTCAGGGCGCTCAAGTTTTCCGCCAACGTGTTGCTGGCGGGTATGCCGCAAGAGCAGGAAAAAGGAAAGCAATCCTCCTCGACTGCTGTGGCAGCGGTACAGGTAAGAACCGAGGGAGAGAAGCATGAGGAGAAAGCGCCCGAGTTGAGCAACTGGGTCATCGCCTTGAATATGGCCTTCTCCATCGGGTTTTTCATCTTCATGTACAAGTTTGTTCCCTTGCTGGCCGCTACCGAACTCAACAAAACCTGGTCGGCGATGGGCAACAATGTGATCTTCAACCTGGTGGACGGCCTGATCCGGCTGTGCCTGTTTCTCCTCTTTATATGGGGCATCTCGCTCTTTGCCGATATCCGCCGGGTCTATGAATATCATGGCGCGGAGCACAAGACGGTTTTTGCTTACGAAGCCAAGCGCGATATCCCCTCAGTGCAGTTTACCCAGCAGTTTTCCACGTACCATCCCCGTTGTGGCACCAGCTTCCTGATGACCGTGATGCTGATTTCCATCCTGGTCTATGCCGCCCTTCCGGTGACCGCCTCCGGCGCCCGGCACGGAATTTTTAATCATCTCTTCTGGTATCGCTTCGGCCTCCGGGTACTGCTCTTGCCGGTGATTGCCTCCGTTTCCTACGAGATGATCCGGTTTTCCGCCAGGCATGGACGCTCACTCTTTGCCCTGCTGACCAAGCCGGGCCTGTGGATGCAGCGCATTACCACCAAGCAGCCCAAGGACGACCAGGTTGAATGCGCCATCAAAGCGCTGGACGAGGCGATGGCCCTGGAAAAGACCCGCGGCGGCGAACTGGTGATAGCGTAGCGGCCGAGCGAGCCTGTGGCAAAGTGGCTCACGCGCCTGTCTTCCTGTCTTCCTATCTTTCTATCTTTCTATCTTTCGGAGAAGATGATCATGATGCAACTGGAGCCATGCCTGGCATGCGGCGGCGGGTTCCCATCCATTGAGGGACCAACGCATCGGTATCTGGAATCCTCTCCCGGCTGTTGGGCGGCGTATTGCGAGGTGCTGGCCCGCGAATACAGCGATCCGGCTTATAGCCGCCTGCATCGCCTGACGGTTGATAGCTATTCGGTTCAGCATCCGGGAAGGCCAAGCCCGCAGACGATTCAATCAGCCGCCGGCCACCTTGTGGGTCTTTACATGGTTCTGGAACGCGGCAGATCTGCGGAAGAGGCGACCGGCGCCATCGGCGCACTCACCCAACGCAAGGGCCGTTATCAGTGGCTGACGCCGCCTGGCTCGATGGGAGCGGTCACGGTTGCCGATGTGCAAACCACAGCGTCTGTGGAAGCACACCTGGCCTGCGTACAGAAGTGGGCAGACTCGGCCTGGCAGGCATGGACGGCGCACCATGATACCGTCCGAATGTGGGCCGATGAACTGGCGGGGCACGCAATAACAACGTCCCGGGAAGCGCGTCAAGCTACAATAGACAAGGTAAAACCCTGATGTTTGAACGTCTCAACCAAATCGAAGCGAAGTACGAGGAGTTGAACAAGGCCCTGGCATCACCGGAGGTCATTGGAGACTCGTCGAAATACCAGAAGACTGCCAAGGCGCACAGCGAGATTGCGGAGATTGTTGAGAAGTATCGCGAATATAAAGACCTGCAGCGTGGCATCGAGGAGAGTAAGGCGATCATAGCCGATGAGCCGGACGCCGAACTGCGCGAGTATGCGCAGGAAGAGCTGGCGCGACTCGACCAGCGGCTGGTCCAGGTGGGAGAGCTACTCAAGAGCCTTCTGGTCCCCAAAGATCCCAACGACGAAAAGAACGTGGTGCTGGAGATCCGCGCCGGTACAGGCGGCGACGAGGCCACACTGTTTGCCGCCGAGATGTTCCGCATGTACACGCGCTACGCTGAGGGCCAGCGCTGGAAGGTGGAAGTGCTGTCCACTTCAGAGTCCGGCGTGGGCGGGCTGAAGGAAGTAATCGCCATCATTGAAGGCCGCGGTGTTTATTCCAAGCTGAAATATGAGAGCGGCGTGCACCGTGTGCAGCGCGTTCCCCAGACCGAGCAGCAGGGCCGAGTGCACACCTCGGCGGTAACGGTGGCGGTGCTGCCGGAAGCTGAAGACGTGGACATCAAGATCGAAGCCAAGGACCTGCGCATTGATACTTTCTGCTCGTCCGGGCCCGGGGGCCAGTCGGTGAACACCACGTACTCTGCGGTCCGCATCACTCATTTGCCTACGAATACGGTAGTGAGCTGCCAGGACGAGAAGTCGCAGATCAAGAACCGCGAAAAAGGCATGCGCGTGCTGCGTTCCCGGCTCTATGAGATGGAACTGGAAAAGCAGCAGCAGGCGCTGGCCAAAGAGCGCAAGGCCATGGTGGGCAGCGGCGACCGCAGCGAGAAGATCCGGACGTATAATTTCCCCCAGAACCGCATGACTGACCATCGCATTGGATTAACGCTGCACCAGCTTACCGAAGTGATGGACGGGAAACTCCAGCCGATTATCGATGCGCTGGTTACCCACTATCAGGCAGAGAAACTGAAGCAGGAAGCGGTAGCCTAAGCATTGGGTGATCGCGCGTGATCCGGTGGCCGGGTGATCGGTGGGCAGATGCCATTGGCTTTCATAGACAATACCTTCATGGAATCATCAGCGGTTGGGTCCCCTCCACTTCGCAAGCTCAGGGTTCGGGGTAAACTACAAAAGACTTGCCATCTGCTCTTATGCATCTCAAGCAGGCTGTTGATGCCGCTTACGAGCTTTTCCTGAAGAAAGATGTCCCTTCTCCCCGGCTCAATGCCGAGCTGCTCCTCATGTTTGCCCTGGATTGCGACCGCGCTTACCTCTACGCCCATCCTGAGCGCCCGCTCACGGCGGAAGAGCAATCCCAATATGATGCGGTGGCTCAAGAGCGGGCGCGTGGTTGTCCTACGCAGTACATCACAGGCCATCAGGAATTCTGGGGGTTGGACCTGATCGTCTCTCCGGCGGTTCTCATTCCGCGTCCGGAGACGGAGCACGTAGTTGAGACCGTGCTCGAATTGACGAAGCAGCGCGATCCACATGAAAGGCTCACGTTGATTGATGTGGGCACAGGCTCGGGATGCATCGCTCTGGCCCTGGCCACCGAGCTGCCGCTGGCGGAGATTCACGCGTGCGATATCTCTGAAGAAGCCCTGGAAATCGCCCGCATCAACGCAGCCCGTCTTCTTCTGGATAACGGGGGCTTGGGCAATCGGATCCAGTTCCGCCGTTCTGACCTGCTTTCGATCTATGCGGGAGCGCAGTTCGACTTTGTGATCTCGAACCCGCCGTATGTCGGTGAGAGCGAAGCTGACAAAGTGCAAAGGCAGGTACGCGAGTTTGAGCCCAAGGTGGCCGTCTTCTCCGGACAAGAAGGCGTAGACGTTTATAAAGAGCTTATTCCGCAGGCCCACGAGGCCTTGCATCCCGGCGGCTGGCTGGTAATGGAGATTGGTTTCTCGATGGAAGAAAAGATCAGAGCGCTTTTGGCCGGCTGGACAGAGGTGCAGATCACGGCCGACCTGCAAGGCATACCGAGAGTGGTAGCGGCCCGCAAGAACCCTCACCACCACTGATTGCATTGATTACCGATTCAGCTGAAACGGGCCGATCGCCGATCAATGTTAGCCGCGGTACGCATTTTTCAAAAAAACTTGGAATTCGCTAATGCGAAATCTTCTCTTTTGCTACACTTATGGGTTTTCGAAATTTGCATATTGGGGTGAAGCTTGGCCGAGACCAGAAGCTCTGCTGTGCCGCAGGGATTTGGCCGCACGCAGCGGCGTGATGCATGGTGGTTGGAAGCGATTCCGGTGATTATCCTGCTGGGAGGGTTTGGCGTTTACGCAACCCTGCGGGCGTTTGAAGGGGCCTACTACCAGTGGGGGCCGTATCTTTCGCCTTTTTATTCGCCGCTCATTGATCCTGCCCATCATGTGTGGCCTTTTTCTCCGGCACTGTTAATTCTTGCCGGACCGCTGGGCTTCCGGATGACCTGCTACTACTACCGCAAAGCCTATTACCGCGCCTTCTTTCTCGATCCTCCGGCTTGCGCGGTGGGCGAGCGGGCGCACAAGAATTACCGTGGCGAGACGAAATTTCCGTTCATCCTGCAAAACGCTCATCGCTACTTTCTTTACCTGGCGGTGCTGTTCATCTGCTTCCTGTGGTATGACGCCATTCGCGCTTTCTATTACGAAGGGCACTTCTTTATGGGTGTGGGAAGCCTGGTGATGCTGGTGAATGTGGTTCTGCTCACGCTGTATCTTTTTTCCTGCCATTCGTTGCGGCACCTGGTGGGTGGAAAGCTGGACTGCTTTTCCTGCACTGCTTTCAACAAGAGCCGCCACGGCGCGTGGAAGAAGGCAAGCTGGCTCAACGAACACCACATGCTGTTTGCCTGGATCAGCCTGATCTCGGTCGGCTTTGCCGATTTCTATATACGCTCGGTCGCCTCCGGCCTATTTAAGGACATTTCCATACTGTGACCAACGAAAGCAAATACGAAACTCACGAGCATGATGTTCTGATTATCGGCGCCGGCGGGGCGGGATTGCGCGCCGCGATTGAAGCGCTGGCCCAGGGCGCCAAAGTCGGCGTGGTCTCCAAATCATTGCTGGGCAAGGCGCACACGGTCATGGCGGAAGGCGGCATTGCGGCGGCCATGGCAAACGTGGACCCGGCAGACAGTTGGAAGACCCACTTCCGGGACACCATGCGCGGCGGCAAGCTGCTCAACAACTGGCGCATGGCGCAGTTACATGCCCAGGAGGCGCCCGACCGGGTGCGCGAGCTGGAGCAGTGGGGCGCGCTCTTCGACCGCACGGCGGATGGCGACATCCTGCAGCGCGCCTTTGGCGGACATACATTCAAACGGTTGTGCCACGTGGGTGACCGCACCGGGCTGGAGATGATCCGCACCCTGCAGGACCGTGGCGTGCAGATGGGATTTGACGTCTTCATGGAGTGCACCATCATCCGCCTGCTCAAGGATGGCAACCGGATCGCGGGAGCATTCGGATACTGGCGCGAGCAGGGACGCTTTGTGCTGTTCAAGGCCAAATCCATCGTCATCGCCACGGGTGGAATCGGCAAGGCTTACCGCGTGACTTCCAATTCATGGGAGTACACCGGGGACGGCATGGCGCTGGCCTATGAAGTTGGAGCCGTTCTGCAGGACATGGAGTTTGTGCAGTTCCATCCCACGGGGATGGTGTGGCCGCCGGGCGTGCAGGGAATCCTGGTTACAGAGGCGGTGCGCGGTGAGGGCGGAATCCTGCGCAACAAGCTGGGCGAGCGCTTCATGGAGAAATATGATCCCAAGCGCATGGAGCTTTCCACGCGCGATGTGGTCGCTCGGTCCATCTATACCGAGGTGCGAGAGGGACGCGGCAGTGAACACGGTGGAGCGTTTCTGGATATATCGCACAAGCCGGCTGAATATGTGAAGCAAAAGCTGCCCAGCATGTACCACCAATTTAAAGAGCTGGCGGATGTGGACATCACGGCGGGCCCCATGGAAGTGGGTCCAACCTGCCACTACATGATGGGCGGGATTCGCGTGGAAGCGGAGACCGCGGAATCGACTGTTCCCGGCCTGTTCGCCGCTGGTGAAGCGGCCGCCGGACTTCACGGCGCAAACCGCCTGGGCGGCAATTCGCTTTCTGACCTGCTGGTGTTCGGGCGGAGGGCAGGCCTGGGGGCTGCGGCGCATGCCAGGAAAGTCTCGTCTGGGGCAATTGATTCCGCTTCTGTTGCGCAAGCTGAACAGGATATGCTCGCGCCCTTTGCGCGCGGCGATGGCGAGAACCCTTATGCTGTTCACCGTGACCTGCAGGAAGTGATGCAAAATCTGGTGGGCATCTTCCGCAATGAAGAGGATGTGACCAAGGCTCTGGCTGAACTGGAGAAGCTGAAGCAGCGTTCGGCACGGGTGCGGGTGGAAGGTTCGCGGCTCTTCAATCCGGGATGGCACCTGGCAAAAGACTTGAAATCCATGCTGACGGTCTCTGAGGCCGTTGCCCGTGGCGCCCAGGCCCGTAAAGAAAGCCGGGGCGCTCACAGCCGCATTGATTTTCCCAACCTGGATGAACAACAGTGGGGCAAGCAGCACAACCTGATCTCCCGCGATGGAGACAGGATGAAGCTCGCCCAGGTACCGGTGAAGGAGATGCCGGACGAGTTGAAACAGGTCTTAGCTGAGGACAAGTAACAGAGAATGTTGTTTTTTCGCGAGGTCCGGCCGGGTGAACGTGCAAAGAACTTGATAAGTGGATGAATTGGTAACCTGGCAATTGAAAATCTAAAGACTCAATTTTGCAAGGAAGGTAATCGGAATGGCGGATGCAATTCTGGAAGTGTTCCGTGGCAATAGCGAAGGTGGCAGCCCGAAGCAGTACACTGTGCCAATTGCTCCGGGGATGGTGGTACTGGATGCGCTGCATTACATCCAAGGGCATCTGGAGCCTGACCTGGCCGTCCGCTGGAATTGCAAGGCCGGCAAGTGCGGCTCATGCTCGGCGGAGGTGAATGGCCGTCCGCGCCTCACATGCAAAACTCGCATGGATTCTCTGCCTACAGACAACCCGATCACCGTCGCGCCTATGCGGACTTTTCCCGTCATCAAGGACCTGGTCACAGATGTTTCCTGGAATTACAAGATGAACAAAAAGATCCCGCCGTTCACTCCGAAGAAGGATACAAAGTGGAAGATGTACCAGGAAGATGTGGACAGGGTGCAGGAGTTCCGGAAGTGCATTGAGTGCTTTCTTTGCCAGAACGTCTGCCACGTGCTGCGCGATCACGATAAGAAAGAGGAGTTCTCCGGGCCGCGCTTCTTTGTGCGCGTTGCCGGGCTGGAGATGCATCCTCTGGATAGCGTTTCGCGCGCCGGATTGCTGAAAAACGAGTTCGGCATCGGGCTGTGCAACATCACGAAATGCTGCACGGAAGTTTGCCCGGAGGAGATCCACATCACGGACAACGCCATTATTCCTTTAAAAGAGCGGGTGGTGGATGAATTTTACGATCCTCTGCTGCGCCTGGTGCGTAAAATAAGAGGAGCAGATTAGGTTACAGGGGGCGGGGTACAGGGAAGATCAAAAGATTAAAGAACAAGTATTTAGTACTTAGTTAGTATTTGGTATTTAGCAAGATCAAAAACAAGACCAACCCCAAAACCTTTGGCCGCGAATTTGCGCGAATGAACGCGAATTTAATAAAAATATTAGGACAGCGATAAAAGCGGGTTACAAGGCGATATTTGAAAAGAATTATGGCGTTTCATGACGTCTCAGGAAATAGCGTAAGGCTTCAAAGACACCACCGGCACGAAATCGCCAGGGGTAGGGACCTCTCCCCTTCGCAAGCTCAGGGTTCGAGGTAAACTACAAAAGGCATAGCACCGTGGAACCGGAATTCAAAAAGATCTCCGTTAGCGGCATCCCGGAAGCTCTCTCCAAGGTGCAGCACTACCGCTACCTGAACCAGGCTGAAGAAGCAGAATCCATCTGCCGCGACATTCTGGCCGTCGACCCTGAAAACCAGTTGGCGTTGCGACTGCTTGGGCTGGCCATTACCGACCAGTTTACCGGCGCAATGACGGACCGCTACAAAGAAGCGGAAGGCTGTTTTGAAAAACTCTCGAGTGCTTACGAGCGCTCTTACTATCTGGGAATTCTCTACGAACGCCGCGCCAAGGCGCAGATGCGCGCCGGACACCTGGCGCACAGCCTGCTGGTGAGCTTCGAGAACGCGATGCGCTGCTTTGAAGAGGCAGAGAAGATCCGACCCAAGGGCAACGATGATGCCCTGCTGCGCTGGAACCGCTGCCTGCGCCTGCTCAAAAGCATCCCGGAACTTTCGAAAGAGCGCGAGCACCAGGCTTTTGAAGCCGAGGACAGCCCCCCGATGTAAGAAGTCTATCCTCCGGCTAACCGCTTCTTGATCGTGTCTGCAGCCCAGAGCGCCAAGGCAGCTATCGTCAGCGTGGGATTGCCGGTAGCGTAGCTTGCCCAGTTCCCGGAACCAAGCAAATATAGATTGGGATGGTCGTGCGCCCTTTGCGTCCCATCGACCACTGAGGTACCGGGGTTATCGCCCATGCGGTGCGTACCCATCAGGTGGCCGGCGCCGGCCCAGCCTTCCCGAACAAAAATGTTGGGAGTTCCCTGGTCACTTCTTGCCGCATCCACGCACAAAGTGCCATTGGGATCCAGGAACTCTGTGTAGTTGTACTGCACCACCGGATTCTTGATCAGCCGCTTGAAGACCTGCACGGAGGCGGCCACGGCCGCACTCAAGCTGCGCTGACCGTAGATATCAATGCCATAGGTCATTTGCGGCATGGGGATTCCCAGCTTATCCAGGACGCCGGAAAGCGTCACGCGGTAGTTGGGGTTGGGGAGCTGCTCCGCCAGGCAACCGATGCGGGTCTGCCGGACCAAGGTATTGGCCACGCTCTGCGCCAACTGTTGTCCCCAGATTCCACCGACGCCGTTGCCGTTGGGGCCATTCACCAGATTCGCCGGCGTGGTATAGGGATCGCCTACGGGCCACGACCATCCGTCATTGCCGATCTCCATGCGGAACGCGCCGCGGTAGGTGCGGAATGCACCGTCGCGCAGACTCTCGATCCCGGAGGTGCTCAACGGGCCACGGTACCCGTATACAGGCTGGTTTGTGAGTCCATACACCAACGACACCGGATGGTCCGCCAGGTTGCGCCCCACCTGGTCACTTCCATTGGCCACAGTCTTCTTGCTTTGGCCGATAGGCGAGTTCAGCAGCACCTTGACGGTTTCCACAGCGTGCGCTGCCATCACATAGAACTTACCGGTCACCTCGCCCGGCGTGATGCTGGTGACATTCCCCTGGCTGTCCGCGGTCCAGGTCTTGTACAGAATCCTGGTGATGGGAGGATTAGGACCGGTGGTGTCCGCTACCACCTGATATGCCACGGACTGCATGCGGAACTCAACGTGACCGGTCTGCTGCGCCAACTGAACATGCTGGGTAGCATCGTACTTGGCCTGGATGGGGCAGATGGGGATGCAACTGGTGCTGCCCTGACACTGCGGACGGCCGCCATAACCCGGCGCGGAATTCCGCGCCTGGGGCGTGGGCGACACGGTCAGCGGATAGCTCTGCTTCACCCACGGATCGTTGAACATCTGCCCGTTGAGATTCTGCACGAACTGCTGGTCGAGATAGCTCTGCGGAATACCGGGCATGGGATAGTTGCTGCTGCGGGTAATTCCCAGATAGTCTTCACCCGTCGGTGGCCCGGAAACGCCGATGGTCTGTTCCGCAAGCCCATACCAGGGTTCAATCTGGTTATACGTGATGGGCCAGTCATAGGCCTGGAATCCGCCCACTGAGGGCTTCCAGGCGCTCTCCAGCTTGAAGTCATTCGGCAACAGCCGCAATGAAGTGCCCAACCAGTGCCATGTGGCGCCACCCGCCTGGCGCTCGTAATTGGATTGGAACCAATCGCCGTTGGCCGCCACGTCTGTGCTGATGATGTTGTATTCCGCGAACGGATCGGAAGGATCGTTGCGGTCCGGCGGCAATCCGATGGGCCCTTGCGCAGGACGGGCAGGCGGTTGCTGCTGGTAGTAGTTACTGCTGTTGGTGAAAAAGTCCTCCTCTTTCAGCGCGGCAGGGCGCAAAGGATAGGGTGTGCCGTTGACCTTGAAATTGTCGAGATATGTCCGCCGCTGATTCAGGTCCTGATTGCCCGGCCCCGATTCCAGCACGATCACTTTGACGCCCTGCGATCCCAGCTTCCAGGCGAGAAGGGCGCCGGAAATGCCTGCACCGACGATGACCACGTCGCAATCCAGAGGTTTGCTCATATATTTTGGCTCCTGCTAGCTGCCCTGCGGCTTGTATTGCCAATATCCAAAGGAGAGGGGCACGGCCATGGGGTGCGCCTGCGCCAACATCCAAACCAGCGTCTGCTCGTAATTCGCGGGATCGGGCTGCGGCCCACTGCCGAGGTAAGGATGAAATCCGGTGTACCAGGCGAGAATGACCTGCCTGGCCAGCGGTCCCATTGTGGGATCATTCATGATCTGCGTGTTCACCGCCGCCGTCCACTGGCTCCGGGGCAGCTTCTGGATGCCGGTCCAGGTATTCAGCAACTGGGTCATTAGTCCAGACGGGCTATTGGCGCTCAACTGGTTGAAGTAGGCATTCGCCAGGTCCGGATCGAGGCTGGTGAGCGGCGGCAGAGGAGGTTGAAACGGAACTCCCAACAGAAATTCAGAAAGTGAAATGAAATCTTGCAGGATCATTTGTAAGCTCCAGCGGTCCGTGAGAACACGCCCTTCAACTTAGATCTTTCCGGCGAATCCAGAGGATTCTGGCTGGGCGGTGGACAGGTTGCTGCCCCCTCCGCCATGCAAGCCGAGCCAATATCCATGGTCCAATTGGTAGAAACGGGATTCGGCAGGTTCTGCTGCTGCGGAATGCTGTTGCTGATGGTGGTGTCCAGATGGCTGCTGGCATACAGGAACCGTTCGGTGGCCGCGCCCAAGCCAACCACGCCGCCTTCCGTCGCGGGATGCGAATAGGTCTGGCCATCGTAGTAGCGGTCACGCAGGAAGTACGGCGGGATGGTTTGATAATGCATGGTGGCGATAACCATGGCGACAGCACTGCCCTTCAGGTCGCTCAGCGGAATCTGGTAGAGTACGCGGTCGGTTCCGCTGATGCCCGTGGGTTGACCTTCCAGCACTCCGCCCGGAGTGCAGTAGGAAGGATCAGAGAACGCGCCATCCGGACTGATGGTTACCTGATTTGGATTCGAATCATCGATTCCCTCCGGCGCGGTGATGCGCGAAAGCAGGAAGGAATCAAGGCCGTTGACCATGTGGCCGGACTGCGCGGTATTGGGCGTCTTCTTGCCGCTGCAATCGTAGGGCGGGACCCAACCGGCCGGAGGAATCCGGTTGTCTTTGGCGCCGCCGAAGAGCCGCGTAGTAGCCGTCGTAAGTTGTCCGTATTCATTGGTGGCGCGCACTTCGTAGATTTGAGCCTGGTCCTGGCGAGTGATCGCCGGATGGGCCACGCTGCCAAAGTGCGGTTGCAGGAACTCCGGCTGATATTTCACGTCGCCCGGAGGAAATTCCGTGGCCAGCACTTTCCCATTGTTATCCACCATGGCGCCGTAGCGATTCACAGCGCCCGATACCCAGAGAGTTTTTCCATTCGCGTCCAGCAAACGCAACTCAATGAAGCCCCTGCGGAATCCCGCGCCGGTGGGAAAGCGGTGTCCACCATAGTTTTGCACGGTCACCTGATAGGTGAGCGAACCCGGAGTGTTCTGCAAATTGCTGCAGGTGGTATCGGCCTGTCCCGGCTTGCATACCGAAAGCGCGAGAGTGACAGGAGCGTGGGTCAGGATCGTCTCCTCGGCATTCTGCAGGTTCTTCACTGTGCCCGGCGCGACGGCCGCCTCTGTATCCGGCGAGATGCCAAGAATGTTGGTGAACTGCTGGAACATCTCATGGACAAACAGATTGATCGCCATCAGGCGATGGCGCGGATAGCTGCCATTCGACGAGATGGTGGTCTGATCGTCTGCACGATAAGCGGGTTTGGGGAATCCGCCTTTGCCGTCTGTATTGCCCGGAGTGTCAATGTTGGCGATGGACAACTTTCCGCCTTCAGCATTCGGCATGTGACAATAGGTGCAGGAGGTCTGCGGTGTATTGCCTCCGAAGCTGGCGGAGGCTGCCCACTCGAGATAGGTGGTTTGCTCGTAAGACTGGGCGACGCAGGGATCGATAGTCGGATCGTACTGGCCGTTGGGGAGCGCCTTGACCGGCGGACACGGCGTGGTGTTGCCGGGTTGCGGATAGTGCGCCGGGTAGATCTGGCCGTTCGGGCCAATCTGATACTTGTTGCGAATCCTGGGATACTCCTGGGGAATCTCCGGCGCGATTACCACATGGCATCCGCCGCAGAATTCGCCTTTCGGCAAATAGTCGGCCGTGCCCGTATCGATGCCGAAATTTTGCTGATGGCCAAAAATCTGTGCCTGCTGCGGTTTGCCCGGAGTCCAGTGCGCCGATCCCACATAGCTTTGCAGCGGATCCTGCGGCGGAGCCACGAACTGATCCAGATCGTAGAGCACTGATCCCGCGAAGGGAAACGGAAATCCTGGCGGCGATTCCAACTGGGCCACGGCAGGATTGAGGAAACCGTAGAACACCTCCCAGGGGTTCGCCGGAGGAGGCCCATCCTGCGGGCCGATGTGATGGCACATGGTGCAGGAGATGCCGTCACGGGCCAGCGCTCCATATTTGGAAAATGCCGGCTGCGATCCCGGCTGATTGCATGGGAAACCCTGATACATGCAGCCGCCCGGCGTCGAGTACGTCATGATGTGGCTGAAATTCGGCTCCATTGGGTGAGGCTTATCGGGCGGGCTCTGCGTGGGATCGCCGCCATGATCAATATGGAATTGCCGCTGGCCCATGGGGCCATGGCAGCGGTAGCAGAAATTATCCACAGAGGTTGGTTCCACGGCGGCGTGCAAGACGCGCTCCGTCTCCACCTGCGAAAGAAATGCGGGGTCGCGCGAAGCCAGGGCCATGATGGAGACGGACCATTCTCCGTATTGCGAAATGTCAAACTTATCGCCACCCTTTGGTGGCCCGCCCGGCCCCTGCTGGCTGTATTTGTAGGCGGTATTCGCCGGAGTCCATTGGCGCAGGCCGCTGGCGCCCGTGGTAGCGAGCAGCGCAGTGGTGTCATGGCAGCCCTGGCATTGGTTGGACGTCAGGAATGCCTTCTGGTGCGGCTTGCGGTAGACATCGTCGGTGTCCTGATTCGGAATCGCCAGCACCTTGGACATGGGAAGCCGGGTCACTGCGGGAAGCGGTTTCTTGCGGAACTCCGCCACCGCTTCATTGAAAAAGTCTATGAATCCCTGCGCCGCCGGATCTTTCAGCGGCTGCCTCAGTTGGGGCGTGGTGGGCGGGGTGAGCGCGGAGAGAAGATCGGATGTGCTCTGAGTAAGAAACGCCGGCGTATAAGGCGATGCAGCCGGGGCCTGTTTCACATTCAGATAGTTGGCAAAGGTGAAGTTATTGACGGCTGAGGCGTGACAGGCAACGCAGAGGGTCAGCGAAAAATCGCCGGTGGAACTGGCTACGCGCGTACCACCGTAAGTATTGGTCGACGTCACCACCTGGCTGAAGAACCAGCCGCTGGCTGGGTCTGTCGGCCGTCCAGCCGACTGGCGAATCATGACCAGGTATCCGCTCTTTCCGGCGGGGGGCTTGGCCCCGAGGGGGTAAACCAGCGCAACCATGGCCGAGCCATCCGGAATGGATGCCCCATTGGGCGCAGCAGCGGCCTGGCGGTTGTCCGCCATCCATTTCAGCATGGCAGGCGAGTAGTAAACCTGAAACTGATCGTGGACGGTGTAGGTGGCGCCGTTGGCCGTGGCTCCGGTCAGGCGGGGCGCTACGTCGTGGCCCCAGCCCGGGTCGGTGAGGAAGCAGCCGGATTTCACAAACGCTGCCACGCGGGCCTGGTAGTCCGCGGTGGTTGCGGGCGGCTGGGGCGCAGCGGGCGCCACACAATCGGCGACGGCATAGGCAGAAATCAGTACTACAAACAGCAGCTCAAATCGCCGGACCACTTCTCACCTCCCAAGAAATCGCAGGCTGTTGTTACAGAAGATGCAGGCGATACTATGCCAACCGCGAAGAGAGAACGAGTGTCAATCTGGGTTCATTGCGGTTTCCATTTTGGTTTTCGAAATGGCAATGCCCGTCACAAAATAAATTTCGCTTCCTACTCAAATTAAAAAACTGACCGGTTGGGAATGTGGATTGATTATGATTTTATGTTAGAATGTCATTCTCATTTTGGGACTGACGCGACTGTTGAAATGCAGAACATTCCGAGCCGGGCATTTTCACTGCAAGGAGAAAATACGATGATTGCAAGAAAGTTCATGACAATATTCACCCTCTTGGTTTTGGCCTTGACGCTGGCTGTGCCTGCTCGATTGAGCCATGCAGCCCCGATGCCGGCTGCGCAGTCGTCACCTGATTTCTCGTTGTCTTTCTTTAACAACCCGCAAACTGTCAAAAGGGGCAGCGGCACTCTTTTCCAAATCGAAATTCAGCCGCTGAACGGGTTTACCGGGACGGTGCATATCGAACTCTCCGAGTCCCTCCCAAAGGGCATCAATTGCTCCTGCGCGCCGTTTGATGTCTCTGTGACGGGAACAGGCATCACATTCGCGAGCTTCAGCCTTGATGTGCCAAAACCGGTAGCCACCGCGCCTACGGGCACTTTTGACATAAAGGTTTTGGCCACCAGTGGCACACTCTCCCATTCAGAAACCGCCATCCTCATCGTCCGATAAGGCAGGAGAGCGACTTAGATTTCTTTCTTCCTGTGCCATTGGCTCTTAATTGCCTCCGAGCGTGACGGGCAGTGGATGAACGGCGGCCATACTGGCCCGTTCTGTCTGATAGCGCTGGCGGGCGCGGTGATGGCCTTCGCGAGAACCATTGCAATTCAACAGCCCGTGCAATTGGCAGGGACACCCTGCGTCACCCTGCGCTTCCCGCACTGCCCCGACAAAAAGCCGTCTGCCGGAAACAGTGATCACTCGCAGGGCGACCTGGCTTCCAACCAGCTGGTGCGTACTCCCTGCTCGATTTTGGCGTTCTATTTTCCAAGCGCTGCCATGACATGCCATAATCAATCGCGACTGTATGCACTTAGCTTCCAGATCTCGGGTGATGAAACCACCGGAAACCCGTGTCGTTAATGCTCCCGTCAAATCGTTGGATGAGTTTGTTCCGTCGGAGATCCTCCCGCTTGACAACCCTCAGACGGACATTCCACGCATTGCCAAAGACGAGAGGCTTCTCCGGCTGATCGAGGAAGCACTCCATCGAATACCGACTGCTCACACTCTTTGTTTGGACGATGCCCGAAAGATGGATTCTCTGCTGCCGGAAAGTGTCCACCTGGTCGTAACGTCGCCGCCCTACTGGACGCTCAAGGAGTATCGCGACTGCGCGGGTCAGATGGGCCACATCGAGGCTTACGATGAATTTCTGAGTGAACTGGACAAGGTGTGGCGGCACTGCTTTCGGGCTCTGGTTCCCGGCGGGCGGTTGATCTGTGTGGTTGGCGATGTGTGTCTCTCCAGGCGTGAGAACGAGGGACGCCACACCGTGGTTCCCCTGCACGCCTCAATTCAGGAACGTTGCCGCCTGATAGGGTTCGACAACCTGGCTCCAATCATCTGGCACAAAATTTCCAATGCCGCATACGAAGTGGAAAACGGATCCAGTTTTTTGGGAAAACCCTACGAACCGAATTCAGTCATCAAGAACGATATCGAGTTCATTCTCATGGAGCGCAAGCCGGGTGGATATCGCGCCCCCGATGTCCCCACGCGGATCCTGAGCATTATCTCCGCCGAAAACCATAAGAAATGGTTCCAGCAAATCTGGTCCGGCATCACCGGCTCATCCACACGCAATCACCCCGCTCCGTTTCCCGTGGAACTCGCTGAGCGTCTCATCAGAATGTTCAGTTTTGCCGGGGATACTGTCCTGGATCCATTTTTGGGCACAGGCACAACCGCGGTTGCGGCGGCCAAAGCCGGTCGTCACAGCCTGGGCGTCGAGGTGGATAAGCACTACTTCGATTCTGCCTGCCGGCGCATTTCCAATGAGACCTCATCCCTTTTCAGACAGACGACAATCCATATTAAGGAACCAGAAGCATAACCATGACTCTGGATTCGCAGATGGAGGCGCGCCTGCGAGCAGCTGTGAAACAGTTTTGGAGCACTCGAAAAACGCAGGCACAGAAGCAAGGCGCCGTGTCAGGCGCCAGGGATGCCGGTGCCCGCTCTGCCGTAACCGGTGGCGCTCAGATGAATGGATTCATCAGCCTGGTGCGAGACCTTCTCTGCGAGAGTGGCCTTCCCCAGCCGCACGTTTTTTGTGAGCGATACGTCGAACTGCCAGGCTGGTATCGCCCGGAGAAAAAGTGGGACCTTCTCATTGTGGCCGAAGGCAAGCTGCTTGCAGGAATCGAGTTCAAGTCCCAAGTAGGCTCGTTTGGAAACAACTACAACAATCGGACTGAAGAAGCGATTGGAAGCGCAACTGACATCTGGGCCGCATATCGTGAGGGGGCATTCAAGCCGTCCGCGCGTCCTTGGCTCGGATATTTGATGCTGCTCGAAGAGGCTTCAGGTTCCCTGAGGCCCGTGCGGGCGCAGGAGCCGCATTTCAAAGTATTTCCGGAATTCAAAGAGGCATCATACGCCAAGCGATATGAGATTCTGCTCACCAAGCTCGTACGGGAGCGGCTCTATGACTCTGCGTGCTTCCTTATGTCTAATGCGAAGGATGGTCGAAAAGGTATATATCGCGAACCAACGCCCGAGCTAAACTTTGGCAACTTCATTACGTCGCTGCTCGCCAAAGCAATTGCTGTGGTAAGGTCAAAACAGTGAGTACTGCGGAAAGCTCACATGTGGCTGGCGTCTCTACCTTCCTGTCTGTGAACTACTCTAGCACGCGGCGTGGGCGATCATACTAGAATGCTTTACTGGCTGCTCGGCGTGCTCTCCAGCAGCCGTACTTGCCAGCGGTCGGCGGCGCCGGTCATGACTGCTATGTATTGAATCTGCGCCTGGTCGGAGTGAAGGATGGTATCGCCTTCCAGCACTTGGGTCTCGATGCTGGCGGTATCGCGCAGCTCTACGGCTGATCCGTCTCTGGAGTAGAAAATTGCGTCGACGTGATGGCCATGGTCGATGGTGCGCGTCCTTATTCCCTGGCTCTGCTGGTCTTTGACTCGCTGGGTGAGCTTCTCCAGGGCATAGCCGGTGAAATTGTCGTTCAAGGGAGCAGTCGTGTTACTCGTCAAGGCTGTGTTGATGGCCTGCCAGGCCGCGGTATAGTCGCGCAGGATGGCTTTTTGGGTTGTGTCTTCCAACGCACGCGGTTTCACATTGTCAGCGTTCAATTGGACGTCTGGTTTGCTATCAGCCGTGGCCCAGATCACCAGCGGAATGGCGGCAACGATCAGCAATGCGAGGGCGTTGATTCTTGACACAAGTCTTCTTACCTCGGAAACTCTTTTCATTGTCCGCCTCCGAGGTGCAGCTCGTTGCCTAGCGTGACGCCCGCCGCCACTGAAATGGTGGCGCTATTGGAGGCCGGCAATTGGGCCTGGGCAATTCCTTTTTTGATACGCGCATCCACGGTACTTTTGCCGGTGCTGTCGGTTTCGATGAAGCTCACAATGGTGCCATCGGGAACAGGATTGCCGCTGCAATCGCGAATGGGATCGGTTTGCACCACTACCGTATCTTTGCCTCGCCCGGCAATGTGCATGCGCAGGCTTCCGCTGCATGGCTCGGAGGCCACCTGCTGCACCACGCGCCGCACAGAAGTATTGCCAACGGAGGCCACAAACTGCGCCGGACCTTCTTTGGGGCCTGAAGATGCATCAATCCAGGCCACGCCCTGGCCGCTGGTTACGCTTTGCGTAATTCCGGAACCATTTACGGACAAATTGAAATTCACCGGAGTAGACTGAACGACAAGGTTGTGAAACTTGTCAAAGAGGAAAACGGTTCCGTTGATAACGTTGCGCTGCGCCACGGGAACCCGCGACGGCCTGGCCAGGAAGCTCAGGTTCTCCGGCTGCGCCGGTTTCACCCAGAAGACTTGCGATTGGGGGCTGCCGCTTGAACGCACGATTGCGATCCAGCGTCCGGCGCTGTGCAGCTCTTCGCCTTTGATCTGGACGTCACTTCCGAGCTTTATGCTGCGCTTGATGATTTGTCCGGGGCCAACCAGATACAGAGTTCCCTCGCCTTCGCCGCTTGCGCCAATGGTCATCCGCTGGCCGGCGGTTGCATTTTGTGGCAGGCGCAGTTCCGCGCCGCGGGCGCTATCGGCAGCGAACCAGCAGGTGAGGGCAAACATTGTGTAGAGTATGAGCCTGCGCATTGGGTTACTCCTGCCGGTTCAGGCTGTACTGGTTCACGGTTACGCGATAGCTGTGAACGTTAGCGGCCAGATCATCTCGCAAATCAACCGCAAACGGCTGCGGAGTCTGCGGCAGCAAAGCTTGATCCGAATAGCCGTCGGAAACCCAGATCACGCGGCCGTTGTTGTCATAAAAGGTAGCCAGCACATGCGGGATGTTCACCGTCTGGCCGCTTTCATTCAGCAATTCACCCTGCAGCACAGTGCGCCCTTTGGCATCCTTTTCGATCCTCTGGTGGAGAACGCCAATCACCGGATCGGCCGAAGCGGGGACCAGCATGGAATCAGGCTTCATGCGGACGCTCTTTACGTCTGCCAGCCTGACGCCGGGAAAGTCGATGCGATAGGGCGAAACTTCCTTGGGAAGCAGGATGTGTGACATCTTGTCAAAGCTGCTCTCTGCGGCGATGTCCTGTCCATTTTTGCCCACCAGGGCCGCACCTACTGAGACAAATGCCGGGACGGTATCTTCATTTTCGACTTCTCCCATGATGATCACTCCGCCTTCGCGCTCGGCGTAATTCATGGAGAGGACGCGTACGTGCGGACCTTCAACATTCTGCGCGCCCCAATCGTCATCTGATCCGCGCCAGATTACGTCCCAGCGCAGAAAATTTACGGGGATCACCTGCGGGGGAAGGTTCGGGTCCTTGTGCGCGACCCACCTTACTTTCCACATGTTGCCATCCTTGACCACATTGAGATCACGCGTGTCATAGAATGCGCCCACGGCGGTTGAATACTTGAGTTCGGTGCGCACTAAAGCGTCATTGTCTGTTTCATGCAGCACGCGCGTGCCGGCAGTTTCAAGCTGCGCGGTAGTTCTCAGGCTGCCGTTGCTGCCCTGAAGATCGCGCTGGAAAGTCTGAAAGTCCACATTGCTTGCGGGCGCAACGTGCGTGTAAGCGCCTCTCAGGTTGTGGCCCTTCACATCGGCAAACATCGCCTGCACTGCGCCTTCCGGGGTCGAAGCCGCCGGCATTGAGTTCTGATGCACAGTGCCCATGGCGATGAGCGCGACGGTAAGAATGGTGAATAAGATTGGCCAGACGCGGCTCATTATCTTGCCTCCCTCAGAACAGGTTCTTCCGTGGAGATGCGGGGAAATTGAATAGGCTCTGACTCGCGCCGGCCGTCTGCGCGCCGGCGGTCTGGTAGCAGTAAGACCAAGAGCAGCGCGATGATGCTGCTCCCTATGGGCAGCGTGCCCCAGAGGAAGCCTTCCATTGCGGTGGGCCGGGTGCCGTAGGGCGTGGGATGGGCCGGCGGCACGCCATCTTTAATCCAGAGATCCAGGCCGCCGCGATCGTAGACCTCTTCTCGCCGCCAGCCGGCGAATGCCAGCAGCGGCTCATAGTACGGATCACGAACAAAAATGTACTTTAAGCCATATTGGTCTGAATGCTTGAGAATGGCGCGCAACGCTTCCATGCCATTGGTGCCGTAGTATTTGGAATTTGTCAGCGCGGCGGCGCCGTTCTGGGTGAGTTCCGGCAGCAGGCGGGCTGAGTTGTAGTCGCCATCCACGCTGCTGGCATCGGCGTAGGTGCTCACTTCGTCCATCTTGTTGGCGCCGAATCCCAGGGTCATGTAGCGGTACTTATCGTGGCCATCACGATTCAGGAAAGAGACGATCTGACTTACGCTGAATGAGGCTTCATGCGTAACGTGATATACGGGCCAGGCGACAGCCAGGGCCATAGTCAGGCAAGCCAGGCTGGCCAGGCCAACCATGGCCTTCTTGCCATAGCGATCTACCAGTAAAACCGCCAGCAATCCCACCAGAGGCAGCGCCATGAGCTGCGCCCAAAAGCTAAAACGTTCAAAGGTGAGGACCTCATAGACCCGTCCCAGCAGCAGCTTAGGCAGAGGCGTTGTGCCGCCCAGCGCAAAAATCATGGTCAACCAGAAACCCAGGAATAGCGGACGGAACCTGCGCTCTCTCAAACCTCGACCGAAGATGAATGGCAGGGCCAGCATCATTGCGCCCCAGGGAATGATCCAGTAATTCAATCCCCACTCGATGTTGGTGAGGTAGTTGTAACGGCTGGCGTGAGGAATGGGCATCTGCTTGATGGGATGTTGCAGGGATTCAATCCAGTACGGCAGAAGCACGAGCCCGATGCCGGCAATGGCCATGACGGCAAAAATTACGCCGCGCGAAACTACGCCGGCCACGCTTGCATCTTCGCCATCGCGCTTGCGATCCATCACCGCCGTGGCGAAGACCGGCACGGCAAAGAGGACGCTACCGAAGATCAGGGTCACGTGGTGCGCGGCGGCTGCCGCGAAGGTGAGGAACAATCCTTTTAACAGAGAGCTGAATGTGGCTTTACGCAGCCACTCGTAGAAATAAGCCAGACCCAGCAAGTAGAGCGGGGCTGCCAGGGTTGTGGGAAGCTGGCCTGCCTCATAGACCAGGAACGAAAGAGATCCAATCAAAACGCTGGCCAGAGCAGCGTAACTGGCCGATCGTTCATCCACCCATATTCGCGCATACCTGAAGATGCCAATGGGGAGCAGCAGAATAGCAATAAGCTGCACCAGCATGTAGCTCAGGTTCAATCCCAGAACGTGGGAGAACAACGCAATCCATTGATGTTCCAGTGGCGGATATGTGGTCTGGGAGAATCCGGTAAATTGCTTTTCGTTCCATGGATTAAACCAGTGCTGCGCGTAGTGGGAGGCGAAAAACTTGTGCAGGTTGGCGTCGTAGGAATCGTTGGGCAACTGCAAGAGCAGCAGCGGCCCGTGGATGGCAAGCGCCAGCAACAGGATCCACGCCATGGGAATCGCCCGGCTGAACGCTGGATGTTGACGCCCAGGGACGATGGATGGGGAACTCATGAAAAACCTCCGCTCGCGCGACTGCTCCGAGCACGCGGGCTCAATGAAGCTGCTGAAAAACCAACAGCAGCCGTTTTTTTATCCAGCAGCAGTTTGGATTCTGAATGTCACTGTGGGGTTTTCTGGGCAAGAAGCGGTCAGCACTCAGCAGTTAGCATTCAGCCAACGCAACATCTTGGACTTATGAGAGCGTAATCGAGCTGCTGGCAACCTCATCATCACTGATGACAATGATTGGACTGATTTCCACTGATTCAAGACCCAATTAGAAAAAAGCAGCAAAGGCGGGAGCTTTCGTGTCAGTTTTACATGGGTGGGCAATCCTATTCGCCCCAGATCGCATCTTGTTGTATATGAGAACAGAGCTGCTGCTTTTGTGCGGCAGTACTCGTCTCTAAAGCAAATTTCCCTGTTTGCAGTCTGGAAAGTGCAGACCTCAAGTTCCCGCTGCAGATTCGTGAAGACGGTGGTCCCGTGAAGAAAATCTCTTTGGGTATAGCTTTTTTCTGCTCCCTGGCTTTGCTCAATTCTGCCCGGGCGCAGACGTTTGATATCAATAGCCAGACGCCAAAGCAGCAGCAACAGAACCAGAAAAAGCCCGGCAGCAAGAAGAGTCCATCTGCCGGCCAGGCTGAGGACCGGAGCGCCTCATCCAGCGGGGCATGGGGAGGCAGCATTGAAGCTGGCCGGTATGCCCGCGCAACCGAGGATTCGCTCAAGAAAGGCAACTATTCAGCCGCCATAAATTATGCCCAGCATTTGACCCAGGTTGCTCCGAACGATCCCCGCAACTGGTTTCTGCTGGGATATTCCGCCCGGCTGGGCGCCAAGGGCCAGGTTTCTCTGGATGCCTACCAGCGCGGTCTGCAATTGGCCCCGCGTTCGGTGGAAGGCTTATCCGGCATGGCGCAGACCTATATGCGGATGGGGAGAGCCGATCAAGCCAAGAAGCTATTGCTGGAGGTGATCGCGGCAAACCCGAAGCGGGCCACCGATCTGGCCATGGCCGGCGAGCTGTTCATGCAATCCGGCGACCTGGGGCAGGCCTCCAATTTATTGGAACGGTCAGAAGCGGTGCAGGCCAGCTCCCATACTGAAACCATGCTGGCCATCGTTTACATGAAGCAAAAACAGCCGGCCAAGGCCAAACAGCTTCTGGATAAAGCGATTGCCCGCAATCCCCGAAATACTGACATTCTGCGCGCGGTCGCCACCTTCTATCGTGAAGCCCACGACTATAAGGCGGCTATCGCGGTGCTCAAGCGCGCGCCGCAACAAAGCGCCAGCCTGCTGACGGAACTTGGCTACACCTACGAACTTGCAGGGATGAAGAAGGATTCTGCCGATAGCTATGAGAAGGCAGCCGGCCTGGCTCCGAAGGAAATCAATATCCAACTCTCTGCCGCCCAGGCGCAGATGCGCGTTGGCAGCCTGGATAAGACGCGTTCTTTCCTGGCGCGCGCCGAACAGCTTGACGCCAAACACTATCGCCTGCACGACATTCGTGGTGATCTGGCGAAGATGGAACGGCGTGACAATGACGCTGTTCGCGAATATCTGGCTGCGCTTGCGGCCATGCCGGAAGGGCCGGCGGAGGGAGTGCTTTTCCCAACGCAAGTCCGCCTGGAGTTGATTAACACTTACAAACAGTTGGGTGATGACGCGGCCGCCGATCAGCAGCTTCGCATCGCACAGCAGGAACTAAGCAAGCTCCAGGTGGAAGGGCCAGACCGGGTGACATTCCTGGCGTTGCGCGGCTCTATCAAATCTTTGAGCAATGATCCGGCGGGCGCCGAGGCAGACCTGAAAGAGGCGCTGCAACTCGATCCCAACAATGACAACGTAACCTTGCAGTATGGAAGCCTGCTGTGGAAGATTGGCCGCAAGGCGGAAGCCAGGCAGATGTACGCCGGCTTGTTGCAACGTGATGAGAAGAACCGTTATGCCCTGGAAGCACTTGGTTATCTCTCCCGCGATGAAGGCAACAACAAAGATGCGGAAATGTACTTCAGCCGCATGGCCGCGGCCTACCCTGACGACTACGTTCCTTACCTCGCGCTGGGTGATATGTATACATCAGCCCGGAGCTTTGACAAGGCGGACGTCAACTATCAGAAGGCCTACAAGCTTGCCCCCACGAACTCGCTGATTATTGCCAACGCCGCCAACGCCGCCATCGAGGTCCACAAGATTCCGTTGGCCGGTGAATGGCTGGCGCGCGCCAATGGCGCCATGAAGAACGACCCGCGCATCATGCGGGAAAATGAGCGTTATCTATTTCACCTGGGCAACTATGCGGAATCAGCGCGCCTGGGCCAACAGGTGATTCAGAAGACACCCAGAGACCGCGATGGCGCGGTCTACCTGGCTTATGACCTCTACAATCTGGGCCGTTATGACGAGGCGCTTGCCCTGGTGAGCCGTTATGAGGCGATCCTGCCCAAAGAATCCAACTTCCCGCTCCTTGCCGGACACGTGCATAAACAGGAAGAGCTGCTGCAGCAGGCGATAGACGATTACTCCCGCGCGCTGGAGAAAGATCCCAAAATGCTGGAGGCGCATGTGAGCCGCGGCTACGTCCGCAATGATATGCAGGACGCTCCGGCAGCGATCCATGATTTCGAGCCGGTTTTGGCAGTGGATCCGAATAACGGGATTGCCCATCTGGGCATGGCGTTCTCCGAACTGCAACTGCACCATTCGCGCGAAGGACTGGCTGAAACTGACAAAGCTGCGAAGGCTCTGGGCGAATCCGGGGCCACGCACCTGGCACGCGCCACAGCTTACCGGCAGATGCGCGTCCTGACCAAGGCCGAAAGCGAATACCGGGCGGCGCTGAAATTTGCTCCGGACGATTTGAAGTTGCACATGGCGCTCGCGGACACGCTCTATCATGCGCGCCGTTATAACGATTCCCTGGGCGAGTTGGAGAGCGCCCTGCAGCTTTCGCCCGATGATCCCCTGATCTACGCCAACATGGCGGCAGCGTATGCGGAGCTGCATCGCCGGACTGAGACGTTCGGCTACATCGAGGCGGCTGAGCGGGAAGCTACGGACCAGTCTGCCATCCTGGTTGCTACCGGGGATGCGCTGTTGACTCTGGGTGACCGCCAGGCCGCCAATGACCGCTTTGCCCGCGCTCTGGAAGCTCCGGATGCCAACCGCGTGGATGTTCGCCTGGAGTTTGCCAAATTGTTTGTGCGTGAGGGCAAGTTTGAAGACGCCAAGCAACAGGTGGCGCTGGCCTTTGCCGAGGCGCGCATTGGCGAAGCTGCGCCCGTGACCACGGATAATCTGGTGGAGGCGGCGAATGTGTTTCTTGCGGCGCACGATTTTGACCTGGCGGAACGCTATTTTGTAAAGGCCAAAGATATGGGCGCCTCAGATGACACGGTCGCTATCGGGCTGGCTAACACTTACCTCTCCCAAGGCAACGATCGCGCCGCTGCTCAGGAACTGGCGGCGCTGGGCAAGTCCGATGATTACCAGCAGAGCTATGACTATCAGCTTGCCTGGGCCAATGTTTATACCCAGCGGCATGACACGGTGCATGCGGTTTCCGCCTTTGCTCACGCCAACCAACTGGCTGCCGAAGACGATATTGCCGAGCGCGGTCTTATACAGGCTGCCGGTGAATACGGCGCGCCGCTCCAGGGGAAGATCACGATCCAAAGCGACCTGGATTCTGAAGCCGTCTTTGAAGATGCCACCATCTACCAGCTTGACAGCAAGTTCCTGGGGGCTCTGCCACCGCCGCGTTCGCAGCAGGTAACACAGATCGGCACATCGTTTCATTACTATCCCGACAATTTTGTGCCTATCGGCGGTTATTTCGGTGAGCGGAATTTCCGCGGCACCTTCTCTCTTCCCAACCAGCCGGCCATCGTCCAGCGCGATACCTATGACACGATTGCCAATGTAGGCATAACGCCGGTGCTGAGGCTGGGCAATGCTCATATCGTGTTCAACCCGGGGATTGAGTTCACCATTCGCCGCGATACCCAAAGTCCGGTGCAGTTGAACCAGGACCTCTTTCGCCAATTCCTCTACCTGAATAGCTCGCCTTTTTTCAACTGGCTTACAGTGCGGGGCAGCGCGGTTCATGAGACCGGCCCGTTCTCAGATCAAAACCTGCACTCGCGCGATCTGGGCGCAACCCTGGAATTTGAAGTTGGCCGGCCATGGGGACACAACGCTTTCGTTACCGGCTATGGAGTGCGCGATCTCCTGTTCCGCCCATTGATACGGGAGTTCTTCACCACGGATACATGGGCGGGAGTGGAGCACAGATTCGGCGACAAGGTCACCTTGACCGGCCTGGGGAAATACGTACGCTCATGGCGAGTGGCCGATCTGAGCTTTGCCACTGCGCAAATCCTGGTGCCAGGGGCGCGCTTCGAATTCAAGCCCAACGACCACTGGGCTGTGGACGGGGCATTTGACTTCACCCGTGGCGAGGGATTTCACGCCTATGACAACGCCCAGAGCGGTTTCCTCATCACTTATATGAAGCCTCTCCGCCGCAGCATAAATGATGGAACGGGAGCCGTGGCCGTGGATTATCCGCTGCGCGTCTCCTTCGGATTGCAGCAGCAATCGTTCTTTAGTTTTACCGGACCGGGAACGACTTCAACTTTCAGGCCGGTCATCAAACTTTCGTTGTTCTAAAGGAACCAAAGGGCCCAAATGAAAATTTGTTTTGTCAGTGCTTTTCCTCCCAGCAAGCTGGCGCTCAATGAATATGGATACCATATCGCGAGAGAGCTGCAGATCGATCCTCTGGTCAGCCTGACGGTTCTGGGGGACGAGTTGCCCCAGCCCCAGCCCGAACTTCCTGACTTCAACGTGCTGCGTTCCTGGAAGGTCAACCGCATCTGTAATCATTGGAACCTGTTGAAAACTTTGCGTGAAGTGCGTCCTAACGTGGTGTGGTTCAACCTGATTTTTTCCAGTTTTGGCAGCAAGGATAGCCCCCTGGCCGCCTTTTCAGGTCTCAGCCTGCCGGCGATGACTCGCATGGCCGGCTATTACACTCATGTCACGTTGCACCACCTCATGGACTTTATCGATCTGGATGATGCCGGGGTGCGCAACAAAACGCTGTTCAAATTGGCGGGACAAATGGCCACCCGCATGATTCTCATGGCCAATTCGGTCTCCGTCCTGTTGCCGGCGTACCGGCGCACGCTGATCGATAAATATCGTGGCGAGAATATCCACTTCCGCGCCCATGGAATTCTTTCCGCCCGTCCTGAATATCCGGACTTCTCCACCAGAGGCAATCCTGAGCACCGGATCCTGGCCTTTGGCAAATGGGGAACCTATAAACGCTGTGAATTGCTGATTGAGTGTTTTGAAGATCAGATACTGAAAAAGATGCCCAACTCCAGACTGGTGATTGCCGGCTCCAACAACGGCAACGCGCCAGGTTATATCGAGTCTCTGCGGGAGCGCTACAAGTCCAATCCCAAGGTTGAATTCATGGGCTACATTCCGGAAGAACAGCTTCCCGGTCTTTTCAGCAGTTCATCGGTGATGGTGCTCCCTTACACCTCCGCCACGGGGGCCAGCGGTGTTGCTCATTTGGCGGCTCAGTATGGAGTGCCTATTGTTTCCTCTGACATTCCCGACTTCCGCGAGATGGGCGAGAACGAAGGCCTGGCCATCAAGTTTTTTCCAGTGGGGGACAAGAGGGCGATGGCGGAGCAGATTCTCGATTTGCTTCAGTCTGAGGAGGAGCAGTATGAAATGGCGGAACAGAATTTTTCCGCCGCGTTGCGCATGACCATGCCTCAGATCATCCGCCAGTACTTGCGCTCCTTTGACCGCCACCAGCGTGCGCGCGCCCTGGAAGCAGTTTCGCGCTTCCGCCGCATCCCCGCGTGGGTTCCTTCCCGCTCGGCCATCTTCCGCGCATCGAACCAGCGCTGGGGATCGTGGGTGTGACTTGACAGAAGCTACTGGCTGCCAGCTTCTGGCTGCTAGGAAGCCTGGCAACCCCAAACCCAATTATTATTACCACCTATTTCCGCGGCGGACGTCCGATGTGCGCAGCCATTGTTTGTGGCGGAGAGAATTCGCCTATTCGAAAACCTCTGCCAAGAGCAAAGAGCTGGTCCGGACGTTTCGGTTTCCGGAAAAACAGAGGGTTTTTTGCGATGCGAGCGTTGCCAATGCCGCATGCCAATTAACGCTCCGAGCTTATGTTTGTAAGTGAAAACCGGCATCGGCAGTTCTTCCTTAAGCATCCCGTCATTTCGTTCGGAAAACAGAATTTCACAGTTTGCGCGCCTTGATCCTGAGCTCTCACCGGCATGATCCCACCAACCCTGAAGGAGCCGGGGCCGTGGTAAGCGCGGTGGGCAGGCCCAATTTCCAAATCCTGACCAGTTGTCTAAACTAATTCCCCGTTACGGCCCCGTCTCCAGACTCGGCTTGCATGCGCCGTTGGTTGGCTGCTGCGGCAAAGGTGGAACGGTCAGCAGTTGCGGGCTGGAAAAATTAAAGAAGTCAGTCAGATCGCTCACGGCAGCAGAGCCATCCCGCAGCGTGAGTGGCGGCAAGTTGAAGCGGGTTTCAATGAATTTCAGGATGGACGTGGTGTCGCTGCTCTTGTGAGAGACGAAGTTTGGTATCACCCAGGGCGAGACCATCACGAAGGGCACTCGGAATCCGGAGTTGGTGAAGTCGCCGGGCAGGACGGTGAACGGAACATTCTGGGTATCCGGAGGCTGACTGTCTGGCGCGGGCAAAGCGATGGGTGGAACGTGATCATAGAGACCGCCGCCTTCGTCAAACGTAAGAATGAACGCCGAATCCGGCCATGCCGAACTAGCGATGAGGGCGTTAATCATCTGTGATACGGCCGCCGATCCCGTTTGAACATTGTTGTCCGGGTGTTCGTCTGTCGCGGCTGAAGTGCCGCCTCGTTCAATGAATACTACCTGGGGCAGCAACTGGTCGGCATTGGTCTCTCCCAGGATTTTGAAATAGTCGCTGATGGGGAAAACATGGCCCTGGATGCTGGTGTTTGACGTTCCATCCGCGTTTGTCCAGTCGGAAAAGCTGGCCAGGAAGATGCTGTTGTCCTGGAAATAGTACTTCCAGGAGATATTGTTCTGGTTCAACAGATCGAAGATGGTTTTCTGCTGGAAGGAAGCCGGATTGAATTCCGGTTTGCCGGTGCTGGGATTGCTGCCGGGATAAATTGTGCCAAAGGAGGTCCCGGTAAACAGATAGATGCGGTTGGGAATGGTGTTGCTGAGGACGGGCGAGAACATGTTATCGCTCACCCCAAATTGCGTAGCCAGCGCGTAATAGAACGGCAGATCAGCCTCAGTGTAATAACCCATGGCGCGAGAGCCGCTGGGGTCAGAATTCGGCACTGAGTTTGTGGTCTTCATGAAGTTGTCCATCTTGCCCTGCTCGATGGTGCCCCCGGAGGGTGCATCCACGTCAAAATGGCTCTCATTCCAGGCTGGCGTAAGGTTATCTGTGCACACAGTCTGGTAATGGAAAGGATGCCTGGGATTGCCCTGCTGATCCAACAGTGTGACCGCGGCATCGTTGTCAATCCCATTCACCTCTTCCGGCAGTCCTTTGCTCACGCGGTATAAGCCAAGTTTGCCGAAGTAGCTGTCAAAGGAGCGGTTTTCCTGCACCAACCAGATGATGTGGTTGATGCTTTTCTGAAGCGCGCCGCTCAGGGTAACGACTGTCTTCGAGGTGGTCGTCACGCCATTGGGATCGGTGGCGGTCGCGGTATAGGTGGTGGACCGGGTGGGATTCACAGTCACCGTACCGCTCTGACAAGTGGGTTGCGTAGTACAGACGGTATTCACTCCCTGATCAATGCTGATGCTTACAGCATCAGTCGAAGTCCAGCTTAGAGTCACCACATTCCCGGGAGGAGAGGAAGAGGAGACGGTGCTGGGCGTGGCGGTCAAAGTAACGGTCAGTGGAGAAACCGCCACCGTCGCGGTCGCGGTGGTGCTTCCACCGGGACCCTGGGCGGTAGCAGTAAAAGTTGTTGGCTGAGTGATTGACTTGGTGGTCACACTGCCCGATGCCGGAGACACCGCACCGATCCCGTTGTCAATGCTCAGGGAGGTCGCATTGGAGGTTGACCAGGTCAGGGTCGATGAGCCGCCACTGGCTACGGCGGTGGGCTGGGCCGAGAACTGAATGGTTGGAGCCACCTGGCTCACGGTGACTGTCGCCGTCGCCGTGGTGGCGCCGCCGGGGCCTGTGGCGGTAAGAGTGTAAGTTGTGGTCTGAGTCGGGGTCACAGCACCTTGACCGCTCAACGGCATGTTGTTTACGTCTTCCTGGGGAATCGCAGGTGAAATGGTTACGGACGTGGCGTTTGCAGTAGTCCAAGCGATAGTACTGAACTGACCTGCGCTGATGGTGGCGGGAGACGCGGTCAGTGTTGCTGCCAGATTTGATGGAGTAGGCGTCGGTGCTGGTGTAGGTGCAGGTGTAGGTGTAGGCGTGGGCTTCGGAGTTGCAGATGATCCGCCCGCACAGCCCGCGACAAAGATGACAGCCAGAAACAGCCCGCAGAGTACGAAGATGGTACGCGATTCCCTGAGCACAGTCCGATTTCTCCTGAATCTTTGGACGGCTGGTACAAGAGCAGAGTTGCCCCTACTTGGAACCTTAGAACGTCTGCTTGATTGCTGTTACCGGCAAATAAGAGACTCACAGGACGCTCCCCTTCGCGTGTCTTCACGGGCACTCTCTTTTTCCTCATTCCTCATTTAGAGGAGAGGGCACCTGTGCGCAGAATGTCCGTAACTAGCCATCGGGTTCGCTTCAAACCTTAGTCCTGGCAAATCTATTTGAATCCCCCCTGGCTTCCTGAGTTGAGTCTGAGAATACGCAGCAGAGATCCAGGCCTAAGGCGGTCACGATTAGGACACCACGGAACCGGCAACCGTTTGACGGCATGTCACTTGGCAGTTCCCGAAGGTTCTAAGGTTGGGGGTTTTTCTAAGAATATAATCGTAGGCGAATTTGGGTGCTTTGCTTATATATCCAGAGTAGATGATCCCTTACTGTTGCCCCTTCAATGCAAGAACCTTAGTCCTTGAAGGAGGAAAGTTTTGGTGCAAAACTTAGTCCGGTTCGTGATCGCAAACCTGGTGCTGGCCACATCAGCTTTTGCGGGCGTCACGATTAGCTCCCCTGCTCCTGGATCCACGTCAGCCTCCCCAGTGCCCTTCGTCGCCTCCGCCTCGTCATCAGCTCCAATCACCGCCATGCAGATTTACGTGGACAATACCAGTGTTTTTCAGACTTCGAGTAACAACCTCAATACTTCCGTGACCATGTCGCCCGGCAGCCACCTGGTGGTAGTGCAGGCCTGGGATTCCGCTGGAGCAGTTTTCAAGACTCCAGAGACAATTACGGTAACCACCTCCAGTGGTGCTGTGGCCGTTAATTCCCCAGCCAACAACGCCACGGTTGCCTCACCTTTTCAAGTAGTTGCCTCAGCGGCCGCCCCTCAGCCGATTGTAGCGATGATCGCCTATCTGGACAGCCAGATCGTGGTAAACGTAAGTAGCGCCAGCATAAATGCCAGCGTGAGCGCCTCCTCGGGAACGCATTCACTCGTGATACAAGCCTGGGACTCGACCGGCGCGGTGTACAAGCAGGCCCTGACTGTCACCGTCAGTTCCACGGGCAGTCCGCTGCCACCCGGCGCCATCACCAAATCTGCGATTCAGAACATGAGTGGCTGGCAAAGCTGCACTACGTGCGCCGGGGCCGGAGGCAACGGGCCATCAGCGGCATTTTCCATGAACCAGTTTCAAGCTTCTCCTTCACTCTCCGGAAGCTCGACCAAGTTCAACATCAGCGGCAGAACACCTTTTTCTGATGCCCTCTGGTGGAAACAGCTCGGCGCCGATGACGCGGCTGCGAACTTCAAATATGATCTGGATTTCTACATCACCAATCCTCAGGCTTCCCAGGCCCTGGAATTCGACGTCAATCAATCCATCGGCAATCTCAAGTTCATCTTCGGAACCCAGTGCGCGCCGAAGGACGGCTTCTGGGACGTATGGGACACCGCTGGAGGCGCCTGGCGTTCGACCGGGATTCCATGCCCACCGCCAGCGGCCTTCACCTGGCACCACCTTACGTGGGAGCTGCGCCGGACGAGCACCCAGACCATCTTCGTTGCGTTGACTTTGGATGGCGTGAAACACTTCATCAACCGCGCCTATAACGCCATACCTGTGAGCGCCCACGAGCTGAATGTTGCTTTTCAGATGGACATGGATTCTGCTGCACAAGCGTATTCTGTCTGGCTGGACAACGTGACGTTAAGCTACTGGTAGGATTAAGGTGATCGGGGCTCGGTTACGTCAGGAAATGGGGCCCTAGAGCGGTACTAAGTCCAAGGAAATCAGCCAAAAATCTGGCCGGGAGCGGTTTAGCGCCGCTCCCTTTTCTTTGTGCGGCTAAGAAAGGGCCTTAGTCCTCTACTAATCCCAGGTTTCGGCTTTTTCCAGCAACTCTGGAAAAAGAATTGAATGAGAGTAGATCTATGACTAGTCTCCACATTCGCTGCGAATTACATGGCGAAGCGCGTTCACGAAAATTTCCCCTGGAGTTGAGTAGAAGATGACACAAACTGCAACCAAGCGCCGGTCGGTTATTGGCGTAGCGTTCTTTTTCATGACAGCGGCCGCTTTCGCCGGCGTCTCCGTAAGCACACCCTCCGCCGGCAGCACCAACAGTTCGCCCGTTCATTTTGCCGCCTCTGCCAGCGGCAGCTCTCCCATCTCGGCCATGCGAATCTATGTTGACAGCAACAGCGCGTTCCTGGTCAATGCCGGATCACTGAATACCAGTCTCTCAATGGGCAATGGGTCTCACTCCATCTCCGTGCAAGCGTGGGACACCCAGGGCCACGTCTATGTCAACAATTTCAGCATCAGCGTGGGCGGATCTAGCGCGCCACCACCCCCATCAGGTTCAGGAACAACATTCTCCATGATTGAGCAGATGGGCGGCTGGCAAAGCTGCACAACCTGCGCAGGAGCGGGAGGCAATGGCCCGTCGGCGGCCTTCTGGACCAAACAGTTTGTGGGTTCGCCCTCTCAAAACGGCAAGTCCATGCAGTTCTTCCTGGGCGGGAGTCATCCCTACTCTGACGCGCTCTGGTGGAAGCAACTCGGCGCCAACAATGGCGTCACCCACTTCCAGTACGACGTGGATTTCTATCTCACTTCCCCCCAGGACGCGCAGGCCCTGGAGTTCGATATCAACCAGTCCAACGGTTCGCGTAAGTTCATCTTCGGAACCCAGTGCAACATTAGGGGCGGCGGTGTCTGGGACGTTTGGGACACAGCGAATCACGTGTGGCGTCATACCGGTGTTGGCTGTTCCATGCCTTCCGCTTTTACCTGGCACCATTTGACGTGGCAGGTTTATCGTGACTCCTCGTCGACCCACTTCGTATCCGTTACCCTGGACGGGGCGACGCACTACGTGAATGCCACCTACGGCTCCGAGCCCATGGGCGCCAGCGAGATCAACGTGGCTTTCCAGATGGATGGTGATTTTGCGCAGCACAATTACTCAGCCTGGCTCAATTTCGTGACTTTGCGTTACTGGTAGTCCCCCTGGTTCCTCCCCCAACTTGTTCCCGGGCCTTCCCCTCCGAAGGTTCCGGGAGCAAGATTTATTGAATTCCAGTATTCTCTTTTTATTCGCCTCGTTGTAATATAGTCCGTTCCGTAGAACAGAAAATCGAAACGGCATAGCCAAAACTTGCGCGCTGGGCCGCCGGGTTCGAGAGGCGAACATAAGCGTCTTTTAAGGAGGAGAGTCTCCAGCAGTTTAGGGGGAAGCGAACACTATGGATGATAAGGTCGAAAAAACAAAAGCGATTGATCTGGCATTGGCGCAGATTGAAAAACAATTCGGCAAGGGGTCGATTATGCGGCTGGGGAGCAAGGAAGCCATTGTCCCCATTGCCGTTATCTCTACCGGTTCAATTTCCTTTGACGCCGCGCTGGGTGTTGGCGGCTTCCCGCGCGGACGCGTGGTAGAGGTTTTCGGGCCGGAGTCCAGCGGTAAGACCACGGTGGCCCTGCAGGTAATCGCCCAGGCCCAAAAGCAGGGCGGCATGGCGGCTTTTGTTGACGCCGAGCATGCTCTCGATCCCATCTATGCCAGAAAACTCGGCGTGGATGTTGACAACCTGCTCGTCTCGCAGCCTGACTATGGCGAGCAGGCACTGGAAATTGCCGAGGCCCTGGTGCGATCCGGCGCAATTGACGTGCTGGTGGTGGACTCCGTGGCTGCGCTCGTGCCGAAAGCCGAACTCGAAGGCGAGATGGGCGATAGCCACATGGGCCTGCAAGCCCGCCTCATGTCCCAGGCGCTGCGCAAGCTGACGGGCATTGTCTCCAAATCGCGCACCTGCCTGGTATTCATCAACCAGATCAGGGAGAAGATTGGAGTCATGTTCGGCAACCCGGAAACCACAACCGGTGGGCGCGCGCTCAAGTTCTATTCCTCCGTGCGGGTGGACATCCGCCGAATCGCTGCTATTAAAGATGGAGATATCGTGGTGGGCTCGCGCACCAAGATCAAGGTAGTCAAGAACAAGACGGCTGCTCCATTCCGCGAAGCTGAGTTCGACATTATGTATGGGGAAGGCATTTCCCATGAAGGCGACCTGATTGACCTGGGCGTGGTTAAGAATATGGTGGAGAAATCCGGAGCGTGGTTCAGCTACAAGGGCGAACGTATTGGCCAGGGACGCGAAAATGCCAAGCAGTTCCTCAAAGAGAATAAGGATGTGACGGCCAGGCTTGAAGCCGAATTGCGCAAAGAACTTGGACTGAAAGGCGCCGTGCCTGATCCGCCCTCGCCCACTCCCGAGCAGAAGCAGGCAGCGGCCGTGGCGCACGGGAAAGCGCCGGTGGGAAAGAAATAGCGATTCACGAGACAGGCCGGAAACCAGGCAAGTTTCCGGCTTTTCTGCGTTCTCTCTGACGGGAGAACTTTTGAGATATTTTCTTAAACGAATGCTGTTCCTGATCGTGGCCCTGTATCTGGCCTTGCTTATCAGCGGGGCGTTCTTTGCGGATGGAATGATTTTTCTGCCGCACTCTTCTTCCTACAAGGACGGCCCGGAGATCCTGAAGGTGACGACCCGCACGGGCAAAAAGATCTCCGCGCTTTACCTGGCCAATCCTTGGGCAAAATTCACTTTGCTGGTAAGCCACGGCAATGCGGAAGACTTGGGAGACGACCGCTTCTGGTTGGAAGACCTGCATAAGATCGGGTTCAGCGTCTTTGCCTATGACTATGAGGGCTACGGCACGAGCGAGGGCAAGCCGGGCGAGCAAGCGGCATACGACGACGAAATTGCGGCCTACGATTATCTGGCCGGCACTCTCAGAACTCCGGCCGACAGAATCATCATCTTCGGCAGGTCAGTCGGCAGTGGTCCGGCGGTCTACATTGCCGCAAGAAGGCCGGTGGCCGGGCTGATCCTGCAAAGCCCGTTCCTTTCCGCATTTCGCGTGGTGACCCGCGTTCCGCTCCTGCCCTTCGATAAGTTTCCTAATTACAAGGACATTCGGCGAGTCCACTGTCCGTTGCTGATCATCCATGGAGAGTCGGACACGGTGATTGCATCCTGGCACGGGAAGAGGCTCTACGAATTGGCCAATGAGCCCAAGAAGTATTTCCCTGTCCCCAGAGCCGATCACAATGACTTGGATATGGTGGCCGGAAAACGCTATGGCGAGGCCCTTCAGGAATTTGCCGCGTCCGTCCAATAGGAAACCGCGAGAAACCAGGTAGTCAGTTCTGAGACTGGGTTGAAAAGCAGATAGAGAAAATCAAGAAATTAGGCTGTTGGGGCTTGCATCGGATGGGTGCGCGACATGAAAGTAAGGATCAGGCCCGTCGGGCCTCCCAATAGTCCTCAAATCTACCACTGAGACGACAGCAGCGGAGGGCAATGATGGCATTGGCGCCACGAATGGTCCAGAACATGCCG
>Ga0209168_10000218_pt1 | contig 64203 bp, 53 predicted proteins | sample Coa_R1_FD_187156 | JGI IMG/M metagenome (GOLD analysis project Ga0209168, IMG submission 187156) | Surface soil microbial communities from Centralia Pennsylvania, which are recovering from an underground coalmine fire - Coalmine... | ecosystem: Environmental > Terrestrial > Soil > Unclassified ...
GCCGCTTTGTTCTTGTTCTGAACACAGGCTCTGCCACTTCAACAATCCTTGCTCTTTAGGTTGGACCATTCCAGAAGGTTGCCGCATCCGACGTGCGCAAGCAAGATGGGGTTCAGATATCGCTCACGCAGAATCCAATAAATTATTCGTTAGTTCCCTGAATTAATTCGTGTGGATTCGCGTAAATTCGCGGCCAAAAGGAGGTTGGGTTTGGTTTCCCGATCATCAGATCTCCCGATTCTTACACGGCCGTCGTGGCTGCGATCACAGACTCCGAGATGGGCAGTTCCAGCACCACGCGTGCGCCAGCGGGCTCCATATTCACTGCATGGATCTCCCCGCCGTGCTCTTTCACAATGCCATAGCAGATGCTGAGTCCCAGGCCGGTGCCTTTGCCTACCGGCTTGGTGGTGTAGAAGGGATCGAAGGCGCGGTTCACGTCTGCAAAGCCGGCTCCCGTGTCCTCAAAGCGGACTAGCACGCGATCGCCCTGACGCGCGGCCACAATGCGAATATGTTTTTGGCGCACGAATTCCAGGGCATCAATGGCGTTGTTGAGGAGGTTGAGCAGGATCTGTTTGAACTGGTCTTCATCCAGCGCCACCTGTGGAAGGCGTGGCTCAATTTCCAGCGTCACGTCTACATCCTGGTTGCGAATATGATACTCGCGCAGGGAAAGCACTTCGTTCAGCAGGGCCTCAATATTGGCAGATTTCTTCTCCAGATTATTCTGGCGGGCAAAGCGCAGCAGATTCTCAATGATTCGCTTCATCCTGTGGGCTTCACGGTTCAGCTTTTCCAGCTTCTGCTTGGCCGGCCCTGCGGGGACATCATCGCCGATCAGTTCGGAGTAGCCGACGATGGAGGCCAGTGGATTGTTCAATTCGTGGGCCACACCGGCCACCAGTTGTCCGATGGCCGCCAGTTTTTCTGAGCGCAGCAGTTGCCGGTGCAGCGCGGTGTTGCCGATGGTTACGGCCAGATCGCCGGCTAGAAGCTCGATCTTGGACATCTCCTCCGCCGTGACCTTGCTCACATCATACGGGGCATCCAGGGTGATGCATCCCACATGGTTACCGTGCGACGATTGTAGCGGCACGATCACCCGGCAACCCTTCCGCCAATATGGGTTGGGTGCGAACTCTTCATTGCCGCTGAGCGGACTGTATTTTGCTACCTGGTCCGGCTGCATGAGATAAGAATTAGCCCCAATTTTGCTTGCCATCCGGCAAGCGTCAGAGACATCGTCAATTTTCCAGCGCGGCGCAAACGTCTTCAGTTGAGTCGCCTCGTCGTCGTCAAGGCCGCTGTATCCAGCCATGTACATGCCTTTATCCTCTGTGCCCAGCAGAATAATCGCGCGCTGGAAGTTGCTGGTCTCCGTAATGGCATGGCTGATGTCGCTGCAGAGTGAATTTACCTCAACCCCGGTGAGTAGCCGCGATGTGATGCTGGCGAATTTCTGGAGCTGCTCGTTGAGCTTGTGTTCCCGCCGGCTGGTGACTTCCAGCACTTGTGATTTGTCTTCCAGCAGCACGAGAATCATCCCGAAGGCCACAAAAAATTTGGGAACATTCCAAAGCTCCGGACTGACGTGCAGGCTGGCAAAATAATGGTCGGTGAGCGCCCCAAGAGGAAATACCAGCCCCCAGAGCACGAACCCGCCAACATTGGTAATGACTCCCGGCGACCAGCGGCGATAGCGTCTGCAGAAAAGGAATCCCGGCAGGCCGAAGCCCAGGGTCAGGGTTGCGATGGCGCCAGTATCAACATCATTGTGCCAAATCTTGTAAATGGACCATGCGCCCGTGACCAGCAGCAGCGCAACCATAGCGAGATGTACAGCCGTGACCTTGCGCCGGAAAGACAAGGTGAAGACCGGAGTGCCCAGGAATAAGACTGCAAGACAGAGGATATAAATGAAATGGAATCGCGAACCATCGATGTTCTGCGAACGATCCATGGCGAAGGATGCTGCCGTTGAGTAAACCAGGACGGGTAAGGCAGTCAAGGCCAGTAGCGTCCAGGTCTTGAGCTTGTCCTCAGTAAATGAGGTGAGTGAAGCGACAAACAGAATGGCTGAAACCTGGAGCGAGCCGAGATCAATGGTGTTTACCAGTGCCCTCAGGATGGCATTTTGAGGATTGAAGAGTTCAATAAAGAAATGGAGAAAGATCAGTACCCAGGCCGCCGTCCACAGATTCAGGCGTGCTGATCTTACGTGCCGGCGCAAGGCAACAAAGATGCCCACCAGCACAGCCAGAATGAGGATGGAGGGAAGCCGGTCAAGGAAGTCGGCCATTGAAGTTCCACTCCGTATGCGAGGCGAAGATTACCACAGTTACGGATTCCAGACCCTGCAAATTCTTGAGCTACATGTGACTGTAGTAACTCAAGGGGTTCAGGACCTATACAGATTTTGGAATCTTCAATAGGTTCCGGTTGAACTTGCTCGATAAGTTGCGGAAAACTGGCAGCGGTGGCCGCAAACTGAAGGACCTATCGCCAACCCTGAAGTCAATCTCCACACGAACCTCGAGTTCGACCGGCTCGCCTTGACACCTGGCCGGCTCAAACTTCCAATGCCGTACGGTGCGCCTTGCAGAGTTATCAAAGTCCTTGTCGATTGAGCGCGCTATGGTTCATCGTTTGTCGTCATTGCCAGCCGGCTTCTGCTGCGACTGCTGGAGCGCGGTCCGGGCCACAAACGGGGGCAGATGAATCTGGTCGGCGCATGAGGCATCCAGCCCCGCCACCGACCCTCGCTGAACGAATTCGGCCATGATTCCATCGATGCATGGAGACCCCGTGCCGTGCGTTCCTTCCTGAATAGCGATGAGACGGCTATTCACTAGATCGTGCGCCGCCTGTTGTGCCATTTCGGGAGGCGTGGCTGGATCGAGCATGCCGGAAATCAGCAGCACTGGCACTCGCGAACGCACCGGCGCGTAGAAATCCTTGGGAATGGAACCAGCCGTTCCCCATGCCTGACAATATTTTTGGTACCGGCGGACCTGAGTGTCTCCCAGGTAGGTGCCCTGAGTCCCACGGCGTATTACGGCCTCGTTGAGGGCGGGTACATCCTCGGCGCAGATAGCGGCAAAGCTTGCGCCGCGCGCAACTGCGCTCTCGAGTGCGCTTGCCAAAGCCAGCACCGTGCCTCCGTAAGGAGACCAATCTCCCTCATAGGCGCTATGGATCATGAGCGGAAACGCGCTTACGAACTGGGGAATGTAGAGCAGGCCGCGCAGCTTGGAGAGAAACATCTCTCGCGATAGAGTTACAGACTGGTTCTTGATTTCAAATTTCGCCGGAGACTTCTCCAGCCGGTCAAGCACCGTGTTGAACTCTTTACGAAGATCAGGATAGTCTTTGTGGCAGTCGGCATCGGCGACGCAGCGGGCGATCACGCGGTCCACGGAAGTCTGCACCGTCTTAGCGAAGGGCAGAGGGATGAGGTATTGAGGTGATGCGACCGCTTCCAGAGTGACGGTTCGGACATGATCTCCATGCAGACGCAGGTAGACCAGCGCAGCCTTGGTTCCATACGAACCTCCGAACACGTTGATTTTTTCAAAGCCCATGGCGTTGCGCACCTCGTCCAGGTCATCCGCGGCAATGGACGTGGTGTACTGGGTCGGGTCGGCCTTCTTCTCGCTTTCGGACCGGCACTCCCGAATCTTCTCCAGGGAATAGGGCTCGCCCAGAATCGATTGGGCGTCATCAATCTTCTGCAGTGAGCACTGAAGCTGGTTCGATTTACCCGTGCCTCGCTGGTCTACCAGGACTACATCCCGATGCTCACGCACTTTGTTGACAAAGCCCGTAGGCGGAAAAGCCTCCGTGGCGCTCTGCCCTGGACCGCCGGCAAGGGCGAAGAAAGGATCTGGCTCAGCCTTCCCCGCCGTCGCGGGGAGCAGCATAATGTTCAGGGCGATCTTGCGGCCTTGCTGCAATTGACGGTTCTCATACACCTCGTACTTGCCGCACAGTGCCTCGATGTTTCCGTCCGGGGTGCGGCACGGTTCCAGGGCGATTCGGCCCTGCGTTCTCGGCTTAAGAGTCGACCGCGCTGCGGACGCTCCCGGGCGATGGAACAAGAGCGGGAGCGAGGCTCCGCCTTGCTGCCATGTCCCGCTGATCTCTGCTCCGTCAGAGCTGAGTTTACCTTCGTAAACTGCTCCAATACTTTTCAGCTCCAGCCGCAAGGCGCCGCCTGGATCGAAGGAAACAGTATCGATCGGAATGGTCACATTGCCCTGGTCTACACTGACAAGCGCTCCTTTCAGAGGCCCGCCTTCAGGCTGCTCAATCTTCAAAATCAGGTGCAGGCGGGTAATAGCCCCTTGCCATTCCCCGGTAATGCCGGAAGGATTCCCGGATTGCGCTGCGGCATTATTGGCCTGACCCACAACGGGAATCACGCAAGCCGACAAGATAAAGACCAAGCACACGATAAGTACAAACTTTTCGGTTTTCATAAACCTTCTCCTCTTCCGAATAACTACCTGGCAATATTGCTCTTCAATTGACTTGCCCCCAATTATCAAATCCTCAGAGGGGCCAATGCGGCGCTTCATCGACGCCCATAATGGCGAGCACAACGACTAATGCATCCTTTCCAACAGCACCATCAGCACAATCAGTCCGGCCATGTAAGCTGTGCCAACCTGGGCGAGCGCATGCGCGAAGTTGAGTGAATAGCCGCGCGAACTCCTCAGCAGCAACATGGGCGCAGAGGGTTGGTAGCATACAGGCCATCCCGATATTCCCGAATTGCCCAGGAGGTCCGGAAGCTTCACCGGTCGGACACGCAGAGCTACCCTCAGCAACTCTTTTCTCTTGATTTCCACCCAAATGGTGAGAACCACTGCCATTGCCAACCAGGCTGCCAGGAAGATGCTGGTAAGGTGCTCACGGCCGGACGGAGAAGCACTCAGCGCCATCGGCCAGAACAGGAGCACTATGGTATTGCAGACGAGCGTCCAGTCACATTGCTTGATGTAAAGCTTGCGCCGTTCTTCCCGGGCTTGCAGGTGTTCTTCAGCCTGGTCTTGCGGAACCGGAGTGCGCCATGCCAGCACCAGGCGCTTCGCAAATAACACACCCGCCTGCATGTAGAGCAAAACAGCAGGCACTTGGAATACCTGGCGCAGATTGTGGTGTTCAGGCGCGGCAAAGTAATAGCGGACCAGCAAGCCAAGGCCGAGTAAGGTTGCCAGTACCATCGCTACTTGCAGCCTGTGATTGGTGTAATCGCGCAGTCGCGGTGTTTTCAGGGGAAGAACCACGGCGGCCACCGGCTGTTCCGCCTCCGGGACTGCAAACCGGCGCGCCTGCCTCTCCGCCAGAGATACAGAGAAGTAGTGATTGGCGTGAATCAGGAGCGCCAGGCCCACCACCAGCCACTGCAGCAGCAGAAGATGGCCGGAGAGGAATATGGTCGTGGCCAGAGGAATGTCTACGGCAAACGGAACGAACATCCGCAGGAAGTAGCCGCGGAGAATTTTCTTGCCTGCGCCCTCGTAAAAGCCGGACTGCACGTGCACATTGAAGAACCACTCCCGGCCACGGAGCAGTGGCTGGCGCCAGCGGCGGAGGCACCCATTGATGCGGATGGGCCAGAACAGAATGTAGAAGATCACGATGTATTGGGTCAGAGACATCATTTAGCTCCTTTCGTGACCGTGCGCAGCTCTCTCATAACCACGTCTAAAATTTCGCTCGGCGGCAAGCCCGCCAGGACCAACTCTGTTAGTGCCGTACGCAACGGGCGCAGCAACTCCCCCTGGCTTCGCTCGGCGGCGGTGCTGGATGCCACCACTGACCCGGATCCATGCTTGACCGTGATCAACCCCTCCTTTTGCAGCTCGCGATAAGCGGTGGCAATAGTATTCAGGTTGACGCCCAGGTCAGCCGCCAACTGCCGCACCGGCGGCAGCGCAGCGCCTTCTTTCAGCGCTCCTCGGGCAATCAATTCCTTGATTCCATCCGCTACCTGCTGGTAAATAGCGCGCTGGTCACGAGTATCGATGGTGAGGAGCATTGATTGTACTGTGTGCATATACTCTATACACTTTACCGAGGTCAAGAGTTTTTTGGGCAGCCTTCATTGAGGTGATCCGGATAGCCATCTGGTGAAGCAGGCCTTCAGCCCCGCATGCACGGTCAAGTCTCTGAGGCGATCTCAACTGATAGAATCAGATGGCGCCCAGATGGGGCGGTTAGCTCAGCTGGTTAGAGCGCCTGCCTTACAAGCAGGAGGTCCGCGGTTCGAGTCCGCGACCGCCCACCATAAAATCAATCACTTACCGCGTTTTTGACTATTTACGTTTCAGTAACTGTGTCGTAAAGTGTGCCGTAACATTCAGTCCGCAGAGGGCTGCTTTCCTCCTGTGCTATTCCGGTGGTTCTACACCAATCGCACTTGCTCCAACTCAGGATGTTGATACGCCATTGCCGCTTTGAGGCTTTTCTGTCCCATGACCCTCATGACCAGGGCCAAGTTGCCGGTCCTCCCAAGCAGTTCAGTTCCAAAGTCGTGTCGGCCACAATAAAGAACCAGCTTCTCGGGCAATCCAGCCTTTTTCCTGGCTTCTCTGAAGAGCTTGTCCACGGTAGTCAGATGCCCCGCTTTCGAGCGACGCGCGGGAAAGAGCCAGCCTTCCCGCTCTCCTTCGCACCGAAGCAATAGGATCTCACGCACTCGCTCAGATATCGGAACAAATCTGCGTCCGGTGGGGGTCTTGCTGTCCGGAATGAAAACCGTCCGATGTGTGAAATCGATGTCCTCGATCCGCATCCGGAAGAGTTCTTTCTTGTTTCTCATACCGGTATCGCGAATCAAGATGATGAGATCCTTCATCAGCTTCTGCTGATATGGCTTCCAGTGTTCCAATTGGTTTATTGCTAGCAGCAGCTTGTGCTCAGACTCAGCATCGAGCCGTAACGACCGGCCATGCTCCTGAGCTAACCTGATCTCGGGAACCAGACTAATGAGCCCCCACTGTTTCTTTGCCAAGTGAAGCATTCTGCGCAAGGTTTTCAACGCACAGTTGACGTTGTACGCCGAACCTGGAAATTGAAGGCGGTCAATGATTTCAGCAGTGATGTGGTTTAGCCTCATCCGGCTGATTTCCATCCCGCTCAAAAGTCTCCATCCGTTATGCAGATACTCCTTTGACTTCTCCGCAAGCTTGCTGCTGTCTACAAACGCCAGAAATCTGACGGCAAGTTCCGCCCAAGACTGGCGCCTTCTTGTTGATCGCTGGCCGCTGGCCCTCAGCGAGAAGTTGTGCCGCCTTAGCCGAGGCGGCAGCTTTGTTGGTTTCCTTGGTTGATCCGCGAAATCGTTCGCCGCGAACCGTGAAGTCGTACCACCAGCAATGTGAGTTCTTTCTTTTAACCAGCTCCACGATGATCCTCCACGAGCGCTCGCACGGAAGGAACATGGGTATTCTTCTTGATGTAATCAAGAAGATCAGCCACATCATACCGTACCGCGGCCCCAAGCTTCACCCATTTGGGGCCTGTTTCGCGTGACCGCCAACTCTTGAGGGTGCCTTCAGTCGTTCCGAGCAGCTCAGCTGCTTGTTTCGTGGAAATGAGTTTCTGCATAAAGTTTCCTGCCTTTGGATCTCCGATCAATCTTGTTGTGATTTCTAGGGCAAGTTCACAATTCGGGCAAAAACCGGGGATTCCTACCGTGATTTGCCTGAAATCTCATTTGGCTTTACCTTCCGACCACTCGACGCCCTTCAACGGGCATGAGGCAAGGAGAAGGTATGTTTGTTTCGGTCAAGGAAGTGGACCAGGGGCTGAGCGCCAGCGGCTATATTGCTGATCCGGTGACGGTTACAACCGTATTTCTAGCGGCAGCCTTGCACCGGCCACTGCTTTTGGAAGGGCCAGCAGGCAGCGGGAAGACCCAACTGGCTTATGCGGTCGCCGACGCCGCTCACACCCGGGTCGAGCGGCTACAGTGCTACGAGGGCATTAACGAAGAAAAAGCCATCGGCAAATTCGATGTATCCCGCCAGCGGCTTTTCGTCCAGCATCAGGCACAATCACAGGCCATCAGATGGGATGAGCTTTCGTTTGTCCTGCAGGGCAGGCGTTTCTTTAGCGCGGGGCCGCTTCTTCAGGCCCTGGAATACGAAAAGCCCTGTGTTCTGCTCATCGATGAGCTTGACAAGGTAGATGCAGCGTTCGAGGCCATGCTGCTCGAGGTATTGAGCGTTTGGCAGTTGAGCATCCTGAAGCTTGGGACGGTTCGCGCGGTCAGCATTCGCTTCGTAGTGTTGACCTCAAACGAGGAGAGGAGGATTGGTGATCCCTTGCGGAGGCGCAGCTTCTACATGCGAATAGAGCACCCAACCCCGGAACGGGAGGCGAAGATCCTTCAGCTGCGCACTCCCCAGGCCAGCGAACAATTTCACCAGGGAATCGCCGGTCTGGCTAAGGCCCTGCGAGGCTGGAGCCTGGAAAAGCCGCCTTCAATTTCGGAAATGTTGGACTTGGCGCAAGCCCTGCAGTTGCTGGGAACAGAGCAGATCACGCCAGAGATGCGGGACATTCTGCTGCCGCTTCTGGCGAAGACCGAGGCGGACAGACGCAAACTCCCGCTCCGGGATGGTTTCGCCAGCCTGATCTACGACGCCCAACAACACAGCGTGGAGAGACGACAGTGATGACCCGATTTTGGATATTCCTGATCTTATGTTGGGGTTCGATCGGTTACAGCCAATCCGGCGCCAGCAACCGCGACGCCGCTGAATATTACCTCGCAGCCTATGCGAATCACTACGGAGTTCCGCTGGATTTTGCACGGGCGGTGGTGGAGCAGGAATCGGGATGGCACGCCTGTGCCATTTCCTCGAAGGGAGCGGCCGGACTCATGCAACTGATGCCGGATACGGCTGTCCGGCTTGGGGTGCGTAACCGGTGTGACATCCAGCAGAACATCTCGGGCGGGATCCGCTACCTCGCCTGGCTGTTGAACAAATTCCACGGTGAGTTGCGGCTGGTACGCTTCACAGAGTTGTTCTGGCCTTTGAAGAAGCCGCAAATAGCAAATCGTAAGTATCCCTTGGTTTTCTTCCAACGGCTCAACTTGGTAGTGGGTTAGTTCGCTTTCCGCAGGCTTGTTATTTCTTTTTCTCTGGGCTTTCGAGTTCGCCATTGCCATCACAAGTCGGACACTTTTTCCCGTTGGCATTTTTGCCGGCGCCGCGACAGGCAGGACATGGTCTGGTCTGTTTTTTGGTTGGGAGGGTCACTGGAGAAATCGTATTCCCTGCTGCGGCCTTGTTCGAGAAATTGTTTTTAGTGTTCGATTGTCAACATGTGGAGCCTTCAGCAGCCAAGAACCCCCGCCATTGCTTATTAAAGGTTAATGCCCTATCTTTAAATAACGTTTTTGGCTATTAAAGGAAGCCTTAATAGTGCACAACTCCGTGAAAGAGCCGTCCAGGCTCGGACAATACATCACCACCACGGTGGCTGGTGAGCCGTCCAGGGCTTTTATTCCCCCTCCTCTGCCTCCTGCCGGCCTGGACCTCAGCGGTCTCTATCAGCAACTCGACCGGGCGAATCGAGCCCTGGGCCGATTGGACGGGTTGACGGTCCTGCTTCCGGATGTGAAATTTCTCCTATATCTGTATGTTCGCAAGGAGGCCCTTGTATCTTCACAAATCGAGGGTACGCAGTCTTCTTTTGTGGACGTGCTCCTGTTCGAGAACAAGGTGCCGATCGAGATGCCCAAGGAAGATGTTGAGGAGGTGTCGAACTATGTGGCAGCGATGCAACATGGTCTGCGCCGTCTTCAGGGGGGCTTTCCGCTGTCCCTGCGGCTGATCCGGGAGATTCACACAATTCTATTGCGGGGCGGACGCGGTGCGAACAAGACCCCTGGGGAGTTCCGCCGATCTCAGAACTGGATCGGGGGAACCCGTCCCGGGAATGCGTCCTTTGTTCCCCCACCGCCACAGCAGATGATGCAGTGTCTTGACACCTTCGAGCGCTTTCTGCACGACGACAAACACGGATTACCGCTCCTGGTGGAGGCTGGGCTCGTCCATGTGCAGTTTGAATCCATCCAACCCTTTCTCGACGGTAATGGGAGAGTCGGACGTTTGTTGATTACCCTGCTCTTATGCGCGAAAGGAGCTCTGAAGGAGCCACTCCTTTACCTGAGTCTCTACTTCAAGCTCCACCGCAGCCAGTACTACAACCACCTGCAGCGTGTGCGCACCGAAGGTGCCTGGGAACAGTGGCTTCAGTTCTTTCTCGAGGGCACGGCAACTACGGCGGAGGAAGCGGCAGAAACCGCAATGCGAATTCTCCGGCTGTTTGCCGCAGATCGGAAGAAAATACAACCCCTCGGACGGTCCGCGGCCTCCGCACTGCGCGTCCATGAATACATGCAGTGCAAGCCCATGGCGAGCATCAATACCACGGCCAGGGCGCTTAAGCTCTCGGTTCCGACCGTCACAACGGCGCTCCATCACCTGGTTCGAATTGGCATCGTGAAAGAAGTGACTGGGAAAAGACGGGACCGCCTTTTCACTTACTCCCGGTACTTCAACATCGTGAGCGAAGGGACTGAGCCTCTGCCTGGTTGAGCCTCTTTGTGGTCTCCACTCCCCCTAACGACAAACCTCGCTTTACCGGAAGGAATGGAGGGAATGGAGAAGAAACAATTGGCACCAATAATTTATTGGCTAGCAACAACACCCCCCCACAACCGTCTTCGAGATCGCCCGCTCAAGGCAGTGGGTTTCGTTCCATTCTGCGGATTAGAATATTGATATTGTTCACGCTCAAGCTAACATCTGTGGGGACTTCTGCCGGCGTCGTCATTCCAGAAGAAATGTTGACGCGGCTCACATTTCGTTTTGTCGTTCGTCGTTTGGCGAATCCTATCAAATTCCTGCCAGACATCCAAGCGAATATCGCACATATGCACGGTTTGGGAATAAAGGGCAAACTCCTAAGCTGAGGCGCCTGCCGGCTGCGGAGATCCTTATCGGGAGGCTCTCGAATTGGACCGCAAGCTGGCGGCTGACAACGAACCCAAGGCGCTCATTGGCAAAGGCGAGAAACCTCCGTTGCTCTGTGCAAAGAGATTAAGGGCAAAGCCCCTGATCACAAAACAGCAGAATCATGGTTCTTATAAACGTACCTTCCGAAAATAGATCTCTAGGAGAAGTCGCTGCTTGCAAAGCAGCCCAAATGCCAACTCTCAGCAGAAGCGCAGCCGTCGTCGAGTCTTCAAACCGGACTCACAATGAGTATTGCTGTGCCACAATTGGGGATGTAGATGAATGGTCTGACCAACCCAAACTTTCTACGCAACCGTAGGAGGCATTATGATTTGCCAGCCGCCACTTTAATCGCAACGTGTTCGGAGGGACAGATTTTTCTTCCTGTCCATCCTGTCCATAAAACGCGGCAATTTCGTCTACTGGTGAGAAAAATGGGCACCGGTGAGAAAGGTGAGAAAATTAGGAAAGTGCCGTATTTGCTTGGCTTTACAGGTTATCTTCCGTGGAATCAAGGAGTTGCAAAAATGGGGGTGGTAGAATCCCTCCCTGTCCGCCATATACCATCTGGCACATATGTTCTGCACAGGAATTCGCCAGGAAGATCTCTACATAGCGGTTTGGGTTCCATTGAGGATCACGCCCAACACCTCCGGTCACGCAACGATGAATGACTATAACCGATCGTTTAATGGTCCTTACGCCTCGACTTAAAATCTATTCTGTTGCGAGGGACACAAGTCTTCTTGTGATCCTTCCCCATTCAGGGCAAATTTGTAATGCCAAGAAAATCTAAACGGTTCATTTAGAACTACTCGATGGAACAGGAGCTTAGCGCATGTTAGGCTGCTTCAGCTTGTGGGAATGAAAGCGCACGCCGTGTAGATGGGTTGCCAAATTCTCACGCATGCCGGAGTCCCGCTCATGAGAAAGCTCCATGTCGAGTTGTTCTTCTCGCCATTACGCAGTCTGTTGCTGTTTGCCGTCCGAATGATTCTGCTGGTCATTTTGGCAGTACCGTTGTTGAGCGCCCAGGATTCGCGCACCGTTACTGAGCCCTCGTTTCCAGCGGTGTGCGCTGTGCTCACGGCCAATCAGGTGGCCAGCAGCATGGATGAAACCAATTTTGATACCTCCCGGATTCAGGCTGCGCTTAACAGTTGTTCAGCAGGAAAAGCGGTGGAGTTGGCTACTCAGGGGAGCAGCAATGCATTTCTGATCCAGCCCATCACCATTCCGTCCGGAGTTACGCTGCTGGTGGATGCGGGAGTGACCGTTTTCACGTCACGCAATCGGGCTGACTATCCCTGCCCGAGTTCAAGTTCCTCTGACTGCACTCCGATCATCACCGTTCTTCCCGGCACTGGATCGGGCATTATGGGTTACGGAATCATTGATGGTCGAGGCGGGCAAATCTTGAATGGCGAGACGGTTTCCTGGTGGACGCAAACACCCCTCGACCCCCGTCCACGGATGATCCAACTGGTCAATGCGGACAACTTTACCTTGTACAAGATCACGTTGCAGAATTCTCCTAAGTTCCACGTGTTCGGCACGGGAAATTTCCTCACCGTGTGGGATGTGAAGATTACCGCACCTACAACGTCTCCCAATACTGATGGCATTGATCCCTCCGGCTCACACGATATCACCATTACCAACTCTTTCATCAGCGATGGAGATGATCACATCGCCATCAAGGCGGGTGTTGGGCACGTTTCCAACGTTACCATTTCCAATAATCGTCTCTACCAAGGGCACGGGGTTTCAATCGGCAGCGAAACCAATGCCGGGGCGGAGAACATGCTGGTCACAAACATTGTTATGGATGGCGCCGCGGCCTTGAACCAGAACGTGATACGGATTAAGTCTGATTCGAGCAAGGGCGGCGAAGTCAAGAACATCACTTACCAGAATATCTGCGCGCAGAATCCGGGCCATCCCCTGGTTTTTAATCCCTTTAACTCAACATCCACGGGAACGTTGTTTCCAAATTTTCATGACATCACCGTCCACAATTTCCATGTGCTGAACCGGCAGAACTCATCCACACTGAGGGGATACAACGTAAGCGGCATTGATTTTCCGTTGGGAATCACGCTGAATAATGTGGAACTGGATGGATTCAAGGCGACCGGGACCACTGATTTTCCTGCGGCTCAAGTCAATAACGCCAATTTCATTTTAGGACCGGATCCGGTCACTCCGGCGAGTCCCGGCATTGTCTCCGTACTTAACGCGCTGGCGGCCACGCCATCCAATTTTGTGAGCGTGACCAATAATATCAGCAACACCAATCCTTCCTTTCCGTGTTCGGCCGCAAGTTTCGTCTATTTGGCGGGTGAACTGTTTGCGCCGGCAGACGACGTGACCGTGGACAATAGCGGGCAGACGATAACGCTCTCAGCCATCGTGCAGCCGATCGTCTCCGGCGCTGCGGCGCCGACCAGCACGATCAGCATTCTGGAAGGCACGAATGTGGTTGCGAGCGCACCCCTCGGCGGACGCCTTACCCAGATACCGATTGCCGGCGTGGCTTCTGGTTCGCATATCTATACGGCCCAGTATTCTGGTGATGCCAACTACGCCGCGTTGAATTTTGGGTCAGTCACGATTGTTAGCACAACTACGTCGCTGGCGGCGTCGCCCAACCCGGTTGTGTACGGCAATCCGATAACATTGAAGGCAACGGTCACCTCCAGCGGCGGTACTCCCGTAGGAAAAATCAGTTTTCTAGATGGCCCCACTCTCTTAAGTACAGTCACGTTGGACGGAGCCGGAACAGCGACCTTCACAACCAGTCCGTTGGTTGCCGGAGCCCACTCCATTACCGCGAGCTATGCGGGAGGTTCTGGGTTTGAAGCATCGAGCACAACTCAAAATGTTCCGGTAACGCCCGCACTGCTCACCATTACCGCGGACAATAAGACGATGGTTTTTGGCAGTCCCGTGCCCGCGCTCACCTTTACGCCCACCGGTTTTGTTAATGGCGACACGGCGGCGGTGCTGAGCGGTAGCCCACAACTGAGCACACCGGCCACCTCCAATTCACCCGTAGGGGTCTATCCGATTACTGTCGCAGGCGGAACACTCACGGCCGCAAATTACACCTTCGCTCTTGTAAACGGTACGCTCACCATTACTCCGGCCACGCCAACTGTGAAGGTGATCTGTCCAGCCGATGTTGACCATGATGGCCACCGCCATGAATGCCGCGCCAGAGTCACAGGCGTTGATGACAAACGAGTGAGAGGCAAGACGACAATCACCTACAATGGCAGCCGGAGGCCGCCTTCCAGAGTGGGAACCTACACCGTGATCGCCGATTTCACCAGTCATGATCCGAACTATACCAATGCAACCGGAACGGCCACGCTGACGATTGAGCGCAAGGATCGAGACGATGATGACGACCGTGACAGCGATAATGAGGACCATGATGATCAGCAATGAAGAAGGAGAATACAAACGTGACTGCCGTCTCACGAACGCGGCGCGCCCTTATTTCCACAGTGATCATCGTCTCCGCTACTGCCCGGATGGGGTTGGCTCAGGATATGCGCGACGTTCGCGAGCCCGGTATTCCGCAGGTCTGCACGCAGCTCACCGCGCGTTTCGCGACTGAAGCAGGAAGGCTGCCGGAGAACGCGGAAGCCAGCCTGGATACCACCAGGATCCAGGCTGCAATCGATCATTGTGTTGCCGGTCGGGCAGTGGAGCTTCGGCCGGATGCTACGCACAATGCCTTTTTGGCTGGTGCGCTGGAACTTAGGCCGAGTGTCACTCTGGTGGTGGCTGAGGGAGCCACGCTATTTGCCAGCCGCAATCCGCGAGAGTATGACATACAGCCGGGAAGTTGCGGCCTGGTCAATCAGGATGGGCACGGATGCCGGCCCCTGATTCATGCTGCGAATGCGCCGCATAGCGGCGTGATGGGCGCCGGCGCTATCGATGGGCAGGGAGGGGCAACGCTTCTGCGCCAGAACGTCACCTGGTGGGACCTTGCCCACCAGGCAAAAATAGAAAATAAGAGGCAGAACTGTCCCCGCATCATCATTGCCGATTCCTCCGATGACTTTACCCTCTACGGGATCACGCTGCGCAACTCTCCAAACTTTCACGTCATCGTCAACCGCACCAATGGTTTTACTGCGTGGGGCGTGAAGATTGATTCCCCGGCGACCGCCCGGAATACTGACGGCATTGACCCCGCTTCTTCGACCAATGTCACCATTGCTTACTCCTATATCCGCGCGGGTGATGACAATGTGGCCATTAAAGCCGGAAGTTCGGGACCCGCCACGCATATCACCGTTGCTCACAATCATTTTTACTCCGGACACGGCATGTCGATTGGAAGCGAGACCAACGGAGGTGTCAGTGCTGTCCGCGTGTCCGACCTTACCATTGATGGAGCCGACAACGCGCTGCGAATCAAATCAGATCGCAGCCGCGGAGGGTTGGTCCACGACGTTGCGTACCAGGATGTGTGCATGCGCAACGTGAAGAATCCCATTGTCATGGATCCCTTTTACAGCCAGGCCTCCGGTGATCTGGTTCCCACTTACAAAGACATTCGTTTGCAAAACGTCCACGACGTGAGCCCTGGAAGGGTAACTCTGTTGGGAATCGATGGCGAGCATCTTTTTGAGGCCCTGTTCGATGGCGTATTTATCGATGGGCTTCATGCGGATCAAATTCGAGCAGAGCATGCGCGCTTTGTGCTTGGACCGGGTGGCGTCAACTTTAAGCTGGAGGGAAAAGACGTAGAGCTTGCAGGGAAAGCCAAAGAGGGCCACCCTGCTTCGTGCAACAACGCATTCGTCTCTTTTCCTGATAAGCCGGTCAGCCACTTACGGCTGCAGCCGGCCAACGCTCTTCTACCGGAGCCTGCATCTCCCGTGGCCGGGAGCAGGCAGAGTGTAACGGTGGCGGCTGATGGATCGGGAGACTATCGAAGCGTGCAAGAGGGCATCGATGCACTGCGCCTCCAAGGTGGAACTGTCTTCGTTCGGCCCGGCATTTATCGTGAGGTCATACATGTTTCCAAGCCGCATGTAAGAATGGAGGGTAGTGGCGGCCGTCCGGATGATGTAGTGATCGTCTCCGGCAACAGCGCTTACAGTTCCGGCAGCACCTTCAAGTCGGCAACTGCCTTCGTGACTGCGGATAATTTCTACGCCGCGAACCTCACCTTTCAAAATGATTTCAGCAGGAACCACGCGCCGCAAGCGCAGGGATCGCAGGCGGTGGCGCTTTCGGTGACGGGAGACCGTGCGGTGTTTCGCCATGTTCGCATCCTGGGGGCTCAAGATACGCTATATGCGGCCAGCCGCTCCTGTCAGTCGGATGAGGGCCCGTGTATTCCTGCGCGTCAATACTTCAAGGATTGCTATATTGAAGGCCACGTAGACTTCATTTTTGGCGATTCTCAAGCACTCTTTCGTAACTGCATCATCCATGCCATTGCCCATCCCACCGTGATGCTCACAGCCCAGAGCAAACACTATCCCGCGGAGCCGAGCGGCTATGTGTTTGACCATTGCACAGTGACCGCCGATCCTGGGGTTGGCAGAATTTTTCTGGGACGCCCCTGGAGGGCCTATTCCACAGTGGTATTTCTCAATAGTGAGTTGGATGAAAAGGTGGACCCATCCGGCTGGAGCGAGTGGCATGCGGAAGAAACTCGTCGTCTGGAAACTGCTTCTTATGCTGAATATGGATCGATGGGACCTGGAGCCAATCCGGCCCGCCGTGAACCTCACTCGAAACAACTGAGCGCACAAGAAGCCGAGAAGTACAACGCAGCTCATTTCCTTGCTGGCTCTGATGGCTGGGACCCGGCCGCGGTGAAGTAAAACAAGCTGTGGGCTCAAGAGAAGAACTACAGTGCCTTCTGAAGGAACTCCGTAACAGCCGCGGTCAAGGCCCGTGGATACGCGCTCTTTACCATAGCCAGAGCTTGTCTTCTGATCAGGCGGTGACCCGCGATGCGCATGGTATGGAACAATCTGGGCTTGCCTTTGAGTGCCGACTCCGGAAGTATGGAATAGCCGAAGCCGCATTCCACCAGGCGTTTGATCACCTCCGTGTCGGAGGCCTCCATGACCACGCGTGGCGTCACTCCATTCTCTGCGAAGAAGCGGTCAATCACAGAGCGCATGTTGCTCTGCTTGGGATAGAGCAGAAAAGGGGCATTGGAGAGCTCTGAGGGAGGAATGCGCCCGATGGTCTGACTACGCACATAGGTTGACGAAGGGCGCAGCAAAAGCAGCTCTTCATCGAAGAGCGGAACGATCGTCAGCTTCATATTTGCCACCGGCAGCGAGATCAAGGCCAAGTCGAATTGCCGGTCAATCAGGCCGGCCACCATCTCCTCGGTTGCCGCTACGGTTACGTGAAACTCGGTCTGGGCATACTGCTTGCGCAACCGCCGCAACGGGTCGCCGAGCCGGTAAATTAAGGTAGTGGCGCCGGTAGCGAAATGAAATGGCCGGGTATCCTTGCCGGGATCATTCTTGAATTCTTCCTGGATGTCGCGCACCTGGTTGACCACGCTCCGGGCGTGATCGGCCAGGCGCAAAGCAGCCGGCGTTGGAAGCAATTTCTTGCCCGATCGAACGAACAAGTCTGTGCGCAGCTCCGCCGCGAGCTTCTGGAGCTGCAGGCTCACCGCGGCCGGCGACAGATGGACTTTTTCCGCGGCCCGTGTCATGGATGACGAGTTCAAGACCGCGAGTAGCAATTCAAACTGCCACAGGTCCATCGGGATTCCTCCACAATCACATTCTGCTTACGGTTGGAATCAAAGCGGCCATCAGACTTCAGAGAAGATGCGCGAATCTACGTGAGCACCCTATCATACTTTTCGGCTGCAGGAAGCGCCGCACGGGCAACTGGGGTAAAGTAGATCGTTTAGATAAACTGAACGAATACTTAAAATCTTTAAAATTGACTCAACGAACAGGTTGGGCTTACCGTGACCGATGGCAATGGCTGGCAAGGGCCGGGCAGGCGCAACCATGGAGACTTCATCCCGATGAAAGTACAGCAGTGACCCCGATCGTCCATGTTCCCATGAATCGCCTCGTTGGCAGCGTCCAATTCCCCCTTGGAGAGCCAGATGACAGGAGGAAGTCATGAGAGGTGGATGGTCTCAGCGGGTTCTGTGCGCGTGGCTGTTTCTCAGTCTCAAAAGTATTTTCGGTTTCGCTCAAGCCGTCAACTACGCTCAACTCCATGGAACAGTCACGGACCCCAGCGGCGCCGCGATTGTGGGTGCTCACATCAAGGCGGCCCAGACGTCAACCGGGCTGATTCGAAGCACAACCAGCGGCCCGGAAGGCAATTTCTCATTGCCGAACCTGCCGGTTGGCCCTTATACGTTGGAAGTGACGTCGCAAGGTTTTCAAGACTACCTGCAGACCGGCATCAATCTGGAGGTGAGTCAAAATGCCAGGCTGGACGTGTCATTGAAGGTGGGTTCTGTTGCGGCAGTGGAAGAGGTTCGTTCTGACGCTGTGATGCTCAATACCACCGAGACGTCGGTCGGTGAGGTGATCGACCAGCAAAGAATCGTGGATCTCCCGCTGGACGGCCGTCAACTCACCCAGTTGCTGCTTCTTTCCGGCGCGGCAACCAATCCGATCTTGCCCGGACAGGACTTGCTGAGTAGCAAGAACTACGGCAACGGCAATGCCACCAGCCAGGTGCTGGCCACAATCTCAGTGGCCGGCGGGCAGGAGAACTCCAATACATACCTGTTGGACGGTGGCGATCATAACGATAAATTCTCCAATCTCAATATACCCATTCCATTCCCCGATGCCATGCAGGAGTTCAGTGTGCAGACCAGCACGCTCACCGCGCAGTATGGCGAGCACGCGGGGTCGGTGGTAAGTCTGGTGACCAAGTCAGGCACCAATTCATTTCACGGAGATATCTTTGAGTTTCTCCGTAATGATGCAGTGAATGCCCATCATTTCGACTTTCCCAACTTTGTTACCGGCGCTTCGCAGCCGCTGAATCCCAACGATAACGCACTGCGGCGAAACCAGTTTGGCGGAACGCTCGGCGGCCCGATCAAGTCTGACAAAGTCTTGTTCTTTCTGGGATATCAGGCAACACGCAACTTTCAAATGCCTGCGCCTTCCACCGTGAAAGTGCCCACTCCCCAGGCACTGGCGAGCGGCGACTTCAGCAGCTTGGAGTCCGCCGCTTGCCAGTCCAACGGAAAGGCCAGGACGATCACGAACCCGTTCACCAACAAGGCATTTACCAAGGCTCAGGTGCCCACCAACCTGTTCAATCAACAGGCCCTGGCTCTTTTAAAATTTGTGCCCACCTCAACCGATCCTTGCGGAAACATATCCCTGGCGATTCCTGACACCGGTGATGAGGACCAGGGAATCACCCGCGTGGACTGGCTGCAAAGCCCCAAGAACACCGTCTTTGGGCGCTATTTCATCACTGACTTCAGGGATCCTCCGGTTTATAACGGTGATCTGATTACTACCACCCGTGCGGGACAGTTTTCGCGTGCTCAGAGCGTGGTGCTCGGGGATACCTACACCTTAAGCCCTTCAATGGTTAATTCGGTCCACGCGACGGGGACCAGGGTGGCAGTCTTCCGGGGACCGTCCAATACTGTGCCCAATCCGGGAGCGCTGGGAATCAACGTCCCCAGCCCGATCTCGGGCGCGCTGGTCGTGAGCATAAGCAATTACTTCAATGTGGAAGGCGGAAGCGCCACCCCGGGCCATTTCGACACCAACTCTTTTCAGGTGGCGGACGATTTCAATTGGATCCGGGGAAAACATCAGTTCGCCTTCGGCGCAGATTGGGTCCACGCTCAGTTGAACGAGCTGTCGACGTTCCAGAGCAACGGGCAATTTGCCTTTGGAACCGGGGGTACTGGAAGCAGCGGAGATGCGCTCGTAGATTTTCTCTTGGGTGACGTCCAGAGTTTGACTCAGGGAAACCCCGAGCAGGAGAACTGGAGGCAGGATTACTACGGGCTCTATTTCCAGGATAACTATCGTGTCCGGCATAACCTCACGTTGAACGGAGGGGTGCGCTGGGAGCCTTACTTCCCCGCGCAGGATCGCTATCATCGTGGCAGCCATTTTGATCCCGCCGCATTTGCCGCCGGCACCACCAGCTCCGTTTTCACCAACGCGCCGCCGGGGCTGTTCTTCTGTGGTGACGCACAGACCCCCTGCTCCTATGTGAACCGGCACATTGCCAATTTTTCTCCACGCGCCGGCTTCAACTGGGACCCGCGTGGCAAAGGGCGTGAGACCATTCGCGCCGGTTATGGCTTGTTTTACGATAATCCCGAAGAGTTCTACTTTGATCGCTTTGCCGATGATAGTCCCTTCGGCAGTGCTTCTATCATCAACCGGCCAGTGGGCGGATTGACAAATCCTTACCAGGGACAGAAAGTCCCCGGATTCCCGCTCCCTTTCCCCACCTCGGCCACAAATGCATTTTTCGCTCCCGGCGGGATCTTCATCAATTTGCCCTTGAATCTCCGACCCACCTATGTACAACAGTGGAACCTGGCGGTGGAGAAACAATTCAGCCATGACTGGCTGCTCACCGCAAGTTACATTGGCAACCGCGCCAACCACCTGTGGCTTGGATATGATGCGAATGCCCCGGTTTTCATCCCGGGCAGTGATTGCAGCGCCAACAGCGCCGTTGTACCTGTTCATGGGACCGGCAACAAGCCCTGTTCAACCACCGCCAACGAGCAGGCACGGCGTCCGTTGTTCATGCAGAACCCGGCTACTGGCGCGTTGTTCTCCAGCATCACACAAACGAGTGACGAGGGAAATGCCTCCTATAACGCTCTGCTGGTCACTGCGCGCCACCGTTTCAGCCAGAACTTCACTATCTTGGCGAACTACACATGGTCGCACTGTATTGATCTGGGCGAGTTCACCGGGGAACTTACCGCCAGCCGCCTGTTTGCCGATCCCAACAACTTCTCGGCGGACCGCGGCAATTGCGGGTTTGACCTGCGTCAGAACTTCAACCTTTCCTTCGTCGCCGGAAGTCCGAAATTCGGCAACCGCCTGGCCCGGATCGTGGCCGGCAATTGGTTGCTTTCCGGCATTATGACTTATCACACCGGATTGTGGTTTTCAGCCGTGAGCGGTAACGATAACTCGCTCACCGGCATCAAGCAGGACCGCGCCGACCTGGTCGCCGGACAAAATGCATCCAGCGGCGGCGCGTGCCCTGATCATTTTGATGTCGGCAGCATTGGTTGCTGGTTCAATACGGCAGCGTTCGCGGCCAACCCGGCGGGAACATTTGGCACATCCAGCCGCGACATGCTGAATGGGCCGGGATTCTTCGATTTTGATATGGGGCTTGGCCGCACCTTCCCGGTTCGGGAGAGACAGAGCTTGATGGTGCGTTTCGAGGCATTCAACCTCCTGAACCATCCGAACTTTGGACTTCCGAACAACAACCAGTCGAATGGAGCATTCGGTCAGATAACAACCACTGTAGGAAACCCCCGGACTCTGCAACTGGCGGCTAAATATATATTCTGAAAGGGAAGAAGGTGCTGAAGGTGTTTTGCAGGGATGGGTACTCAAACTGGGTGATTTTCCGGTCGCCGCGCAGCACTGGTTTTGCGGCCGGACGGAATGCCTGATTGAGATCCTGGCCCCGGAGAATCATGAGAAGTCGCCGCGAATTCCTGAAGATGTTTGCAGCCGGCGGGACCGCGCTGCTTTTGCGCCCGGAGTGGCTGCACGCCGCCAAGGCAGGGTCGGGGTCGTTGCTGCCCGGCACGTCCACTGATGACCCTTGGGAGGCTTTGCCGCAAATACTCGCCCGCATCAAGCCGCCGGTATTTCCCGTCCGGGATTTCTCGGTCACCAGTTTCGGCGGCCTGGGGGATAACAAGACTGACTGCACGCAGGCCTTTCAGAAGGCAATCGCGGCCTGTGTCAGAGCAGGCGGTGGCCGCGTGGTGGTGCCGTCCGGCGAGTTCAGCACCGGAGCCATCCATCTCAAAAGTAATGTCAACCTTCACATCAGCTCCGGGGCCACGGTGCGCTTTACTCGTGACATCACAAAGTACCCGCTGGTGTTTACGCGCTGGGAAGGCATGGAGCTCATGAACTTCTCCCCATTCATCTATGCCTTCGAGCAGGAGAACGTAGCGATTACCGGCAGCGGCACGCTCGACGGCAGTGCCGACTGTGAGCACTGGTGGCCCTGGAAAGGCCGGGCGAAATGCGGCTGGAAGCCCGGCGATCCAAACCAGGAAAAAGACAGGCAGGCGCTTTTTGACATGGCGGAGCGGGGCATTCCGGTGAAAGAGAGGGTGTTTGGCCCAGGGCACTATCTGAGGCCGCAGTTTCTTGAACCCTATCGCTGCAAGAACGTTCTGATCGAAGGTGTGACGCTGAAGAATTCGCCCATGTGGCAGGTCCATCCCGTGCTGTGTACGAATGTTACCGTGCGCGGGATGACGATCACCAGCGCCAACGCGAACCGGGATTCTGGTCCCAATACAGATGGTTGCGATCCGGAATCGTGCACAGACGTGCTTATCGAAGACTGTGACTTCAATACCGGTGACGACTGCATTGCCATTAAGTCAGGCAGGAATGCCGATGGGCGCCGGGTCAACACGCCTTCCCAGAACATCATCATCCGCGGATGCCGTATGAGAGATGGTCACGGCGGCGTAACCATTGGCAGCGAAATCTCAGGAGGTGTTCGCAACGTCTTTGCCGAGAATTGCCGGATGGATAGTCCTCACTTGGACAATGCGGTGCGAATCAAAAACAACTCGATGCGCGGCGGCCTCCTGGAGAACATCTACGTGCGGAATATTGATGTCGGCCAGGTTGCGATGGCCGGCCTTTCGATTGATTTTTTCTATGAAGAAGGAGAGGCCGGCAAGTTCACTCCGGTGGTGCGCAATGTTGAACTGCGAAATGTAACTACCACAAAAGCGCAATACGCCCTGTATCTTCGCGGGTTCAAGAAGGCTCCGATCGAGGATGTGCGCCTGGTGGATTGTGATCTGAAAGGCATCGAGAAACCGAACGTCATCGAGAATGTAGAGAATCTGGCTCTTCGTAACGTCCGCATCAACGGAAAACCGGCCGGAGGCGCAGAACCCCGGACGGAGTTGCTCGTTCCGGGAAGAATAGCGTTAGCATGAGACGGTAACCAAAAACATGGGATTTATAACTGAGGATTTCCTTTTACAGAGCGACACGGCCCGCTATCTCTACACGAACTATGCGTCGGACCGATTGGTGCTGGACTACCATTGCCATCTTTTAGTCCAGGATATTGCCCGGAACCGGCGCTTCCACAACCTGTTTGAAATTTGGCTGGAAGGCGACCATTACAAGTGGCGGGCCATGCGCGCCAATGGTGTTCTGGAACACTACTGCACCGGAGGGGCCGAGCCGTATGAAAAGTTTCTGGCCTGGGCCAGAACCGTTCCGAATACTTTGCGCAATCCTCTCTACCATTGGACCCATCTCGAACTGCTCAGATACTTCCAGATTGAGCAATTGCTGAATGAAAGCACTGCACCTGCGATATGGAAGCTGGCCAATGAGCGGCTGATGGAGGAAGAGCTTACGGCCCAGGGAATCCTCGCGCATTTCGGCGTCGCGGCCCTTTGCACCAGCGACGATCCCACTGATTCCCTGGATCATCATGCGGAAATCCAGTCTTCGGAGCTGACAACATCGGTCTTCCCCACATTCCGTCCAGATCGGGCGATTCGAATTGGGAATCCGGTTTCATTCAACAAGTGGGTTGCCGGCCTTGGCCAGCGAGCTCAGGTAGAGGTAAAGTGTTTTTCTGACTTTCTGGACGCTCTCAGAAAGCGCCATGATGATTTCCATCGTCACGGCTGCCGCCTGTCGGATCATGGGCTGGATCACTGCTATGCCGAGAGCTGTACGGAGGCCCAGGCGGCGGCCATCTTTGACCAGGTGCGGCGCGGGGATGAGCCGGCGGTAGCGGAAGCGACAAAGTTTGCTAGCTACATGATGCTGTTCTTTGGCCGCCTTGATGCGGAAAAAGGATGGACCAAACAGCTGCACCTTGGAGCCTACCGGGACGCGAATCCGGGAATGTTGACCACGCTGGGACCAGACACCGGTTTCGATTCAATTGGAGACTGGCCCCAGGTTCAGGCATTGGGAGCTTATCTGGGTCAACTCGATCGCGCCGGCGTTCTTCCAAAAATGATCATTTACAACGCCAACCCGGCTGACAATTACGCGATTGCCACCATGATCGGCAACTTTCAGGATGGCACGGTAGCAGGGAAGCTGCAGTTTGGCGCCGGCTGGTGGTTCCTGGATCAGAAAGAAGGTATCGAACAGCAATTGGATGCGCTCTCCAATTGCGGTCTGCTGGCGCGTTTCATTGGGATGGTGACTGACTCTCGCTCATTCATGTCCTATCCACGGCATGAGTACTTCCGCCGCATATTGTGTAACATTCTTGGCAGTGAGATGGAATCCGGCATGCTTCCGAATGACGAAGCGTTGATAGGCGCTATGATCAGCAGAATCTGTTACCACAATGCCGCGGAATACCTGGAGCTGCCCTTAGCGCACGCTGCTCCCAAGCCCGTGGCGTCGTCGTTCGCCGCACATTCCAACCGGCAGCACTCACGGGCGGTGGAAACCGGCCTGAGTGGAAGGGTGCATAGCGACTGATGGGGCAGCTCACCAAGCCGTGTGTTCCAATTCATGACTACGCTGTGGTCGTCCATCCAGCCGACAATGTGGCCGTGGTGAAAAAGCCGGTATCTTCCGGTTCGTGTTTTCAATTGGAAAACGGCAGTGTAGTTGAGGCGCTGGTAGACGTTCGTCCGGGCAATCGTTTTGCTCTGCGCGACCTGCCGCAGGGCGCTTATGTCTTGCAATACGGCCAGCCTATCGGCACATCGCTTGGAATTGGGTGCGGGCAGGCCGTCAGCCATTCCAATATGAGCGATGACGTGCCCATCATCCGTGACGTGCCGGAAGACCTTTACAACCCGCCGCCTGATCCGGTTCCTGAAGCCTTGCGGGCCAGGTTCATGGGATTTCGGCGCGCAGACGGCCGCACCGGAACGCGCAACTACGTCCTGGTGATTCCCACCAGCATGTGCGCCAGCCACGAGGCAACACAAATCTCAACCATCGCGGAGTTCACCCTTTATAGCCGCGATCGTTTCCCGAATGTGGATGGGGTCACCGCCATTCCGCATAACAAAGGTTGTGGCTGCCAGGAGGGAACTCCCATAGATGTATTGTTGCGGGTTCTGTCGAATTACGCAGACCATCCCAACGTTGGCGGCGTTGTCCTGCTGGAACTCGGATGTGAGAAGACAAATCTTTCCGTGCTGGAAAGCTATTTGCAACGGCTGGGACGCAAGCTGGAGAAGCCCCTGGTGCGCATCGGGATTCAACAAGCGGGTGGCACGCAGGCGGCAATCCAGGCGGGTCTGGATGCGGTTGCGCACATGCTGCCCGAGCTCAACCAGCGTGTCCGCCAACCTGTGCCCGTGAACGAATTGGTATTGGGTGTTAAGTGCGGCGGATCAGACGCCTTCTCCGGCATTTCCGCTAATCCCGGGCTGGGGTACGCCTCCGATTTGCTGGTCCGCTCGGGTGGGACCGTCTTGATTACAGAGGTTCCCGAGTTCTGCGGCGCGGAGCACGTTCTGGCGCATCGCGCCAGGGACGCTAAGACCGCGCGCGCCGTATACGCCATGGTGGATTGGTACAAGGAATTTGCCGGCAGGTTTGGGGCCCGGCTGGGCGAGAATCCGAGCCCCGGAAATATCGAGGGCGGCCTCCTTAATATTACGGTCAAATCGCTGGGCGCAATCGCCAAAGCAGGCACAAGCCGGATAGAAGGGGTTACGGATTACGGCACTCCTCCAGAGGGAAGTGGCCTGTTCCTGATGCAAGGGCCGGGATACGATCAGGAATCAACTCCGGGCCTGGTTGCGGCCGGTGCAAACATGGTGGTTTTTACAACCGGTCGCGGCTCGACCATCGGCAACGCTATTGCGCCAGTAATCAAGCTGGCTTCAAACAACGACGTGTTTCGCCGCATGTCCGGCGATCTCGATCTTTCCGCTGGAGATGTGCTGGATGGAACGGCCTCGCTGGCAGACATCGGAACCAGGGTCTTTGAACACGTCTGCCGAGTGGCTGGAGGAGAGATTCCAGCTAAGGCGGAAACTCTGAAGCATCGCGAGTTTCAGGTGTGGGCGGAATCGGCGGTTTCGCTTTAGCCCATTCACTTCCAGTCTTCCGGGTTTGATTCCTTCCACGTTGCCCTCAGGCGACCGTGGCCGCTTTGGCCTGCTCCAGAGTTACGCGCCGTTTTTCACGATAGGCGATGTTAGCCATGTGAGCAGCGACTGCCGAGCGATAGCCAATTTCCACCGGAGCGTTCGGTTGCTTGCGGCTCCGCATGCAGTCAATGAAGTTGGCCATGTGATTTTGATCTGGCGTTTCGCCTGTGAGCGCTTCACTTCCGGGCCGGTTCACTTTTTCCGGGTAGTAGCGAGTGGAAGATGATGAGCGGCCGGTGACCATATCGGTCACTCCCCAGAGATGCTCGATGACGCCATCACTGCCCAGAAGATGTTCGCCCAGGGCATAATGGCTGTTGCTGAACGTGGACCGCCACGTTACCGCCAGATCGCCCGGGAAATCAAAGGTGACTGCAATGGTGTCCGGCACTTCACGGCCATCTTTCTCCGAGAAAACGCCCCCGGACATGTAGGCCGCATTGGGCAGCGGCAGGTCGAGCGCGCTCATGATCCAGGCTATCTGGTGCACCATGTTCTCTGTGATGTTCCCACCGGAGAACTCCCAGAACAGGCGCCAGTTGATGAACTTGTAACCGTCAAACGGACGGGCAGAGCGCCCATTCAGGAATGCGCTCCAGTTCACGTTTTGAGCGGTACAATCGGACGGAACCGGGCGCACCCACTGGCCGCTGCCATGCGGAGTATTGCGGCTCATCCACGATTCGACCAGGGTGATCTTGCCGGCGATTCCTTGCTGGAGCCATTTCCGGGTATCGGCCAAAGGGCCCGAGCTCTCATGTTGCAGCCCGATCTGCACAATCTGTTTAGAACCCTTGGCCGCCGCCAGGCACTGCTCCGCCTCGGGAATCGACCAGGTCATGGTCTTCTCGCTGTAGAGGTCCTTTCCTGCCGCCACCGTATCCAGAAAATGCCGGGCATGCAGATGGAGCGGGCTGGCCACGATCACGCCGTCGATGTCCTTCATGTCCAGAAGGCGGCGATGATCGTCCACGGTCTGGATTCCTCGAGCCATCTGCTGGGCTTCATCGCGGCGGCGGGAATAGATATCGGCGACTGCCACCAGTTGAGCGTTGGGAATAGCCAGCACCTGGTGAAGCAGTTCCTGGCCGCGCCCTCCCACGCCGATCATGCCGATGCGAACCCGGTCATTCGCGCCCAACGCCCGGGAGGTTGGTTGCACAAGGAAGCCGGCGGTTCCGTATGCTGCCGTTTTTATGAAATCACGTCGTATCATCGCGGTGCGTTCCTTTCTTGATTGTCACTGAAACAAGATTCTGTTTGCGGCATTACAGCGCCCCGGCTTTCTGGAGCTGTTGCTTCATTCCCGCCCAGCTCTGCCGGGTTGATTCTTCGGCTGTCGCGGCGCCGCGCCAATGTGTCTCCAGGCTCACTGCGTAGTGATAGCCGTCCTGCAAAAGCGCCCGGAACTGTCCCACCCAGTCAATCAGGCCGCCTCCCATCGGCGCCCAATCGTAACCACTGCCATCCGGTTTCCTGATTGCATCTTTGCAATGGCAGTGTCCGATCCGGTTTTTTGGCAGAAGACTGTAGCCCTTTGGGTAAGGGACCTCGTCACGCGTGGCTGCGTTACCCGGATCCCAATTCAACTTCAGGTAAGGAGAATCCACCGCCTTTAAGGTCGCGGCGGCCTCTGCTCCCGTGGCAGTGTTGCAGGACTGCTCATTTTCCAGAACCAGCGTGATGCCTTTTTTCCCCGCTTTGCCGGCTGCGTCGAGCAGCTTATGGTTGATGGCCTCGCGATAAGGGCCTTGGTCGTCGAGCCGCCAGAAATCAAAGCAGCGCACCCGGTCCGTTCGGAACGCTTTTGCCAGCTCGATGCAGCGTTCCAGTACCTCGTCCTGCTGATCAAAGGTGAAGTCAGCATTGAACTGGTCGTGTTTCGGGCTGTACTTCGATTTGGGAGCGTCCTTCCAGTCCACCTTAAAGAGCGGGCTGGCAATGTCGGTCACGCGCAGCTTGCTGCGCTCCAGGATGCGCCGCGCCTCCTCAATTTCTTTGGCGTCCAGCCTGAGCAGGTTCTTGTTCCACATCCCCCGCAATTCAATCCATTGCATGCCGAACTCTTTGGAAGCAATTTCACAGGCGTGGCCAAAGTCCTGAGTAATCTCGTCGTTGATCACCGAAATTCTGAAAGGCGAACTCATATCTTCATTCCCAGCTTTTCTTCGAGATACTTCTTGCAGACGACGGCGCATTCCTTTGGCGTCCTGGCCGGATCGGGCACGCTGTCGAGTTCAACCACGGCCCAGCCGCGAAAGTTTACCTTGTAGAGAGCGTCGAACACTGCCGGAATGTCCACCTGTCCATGGCCGAGCTCCACAAAACGATAGGAATGCTTTGCGTCTCCGGTTTTGTCGGGAAGCCACTCTGCGTCCTTAATGTGCAGGAAGAGCAGGCGGTCGCCATACTTTTCAATTGCCTTCGCTGAGTCGCCATGGCCAACGAAGTAGTGGCCAACGTCCAGTTCAAACTTGGCGTAGCGCGGGTCGGCTGCCTCGAGAATCCGGTCCAGTTCTTCGGGACGCTCGCTAAGGGTGCCCCAGTGATTGTGATAGCCGAGCGTGACGCCCAGGTCGGCCGTGCGCTTTCCCAGTTGCGTGAGCAGGCGGCCCAGCCGCTTGCAATCCGCTGGCGTGATCTCCCGGCCTTTGGGGCGTTCGTCGGTGACTTGCAGATAGAACCCGCCCGCATCATGGACAAACTTCGCGTTGGCTATGTGTTTGGCAAGGTCTTCCGCCTCCGCGGCTGGATCGATCCGCACGCCGCCGCTGGAAAGCGCGACCATCAGAAGACGGCGTTGCGCGAGCAAATCGCGCAATTGCGCCGCGCTGCCAAACTCTTGTATGGCGTTGGCCCGCAACTGGATACCCGGAAAACCCAGGCCGGCGATATCCTCCATCGCCTGCCGGTCATTTCCTGCCCAGGTGATGGCGGCGTATCCCAGTCGAATGTCTCCGGACGCGCCAGAGATAGGCGTATCGAAATAGGATAGATCTATAGGCGGATAAAGGAGGTCTGGCGGCAGCAGGGCATGCGCCGGAATTGAGGCCGTCAGGCCCGAGGCGATTGCCGCTCCCACACCCTGGACAAACTGGCGACGTGAAGTTGCAGGTGACATCGGTCCTCCTCGTCCTGGCCTTGCATACCATATATGAATTCCAAAGAACAAGGGAGAAAAAATAGTCTGTGCCGCAACCAGCCGGCTGCGTTATCAGCTCGTCTCCCGGGTCTGAGCGGCGTTCGGCGGTTCGTACGGAAGTGGATTGCCAACCGAGTTCAATGGCACAAAACAGGATGCATCGATCAATTCGGCCAGCCGATTGCCGGCCGCGTCAACTTTGATCGTGGACGAATACTGCCTTCACTCTCGCTGAATGCCTCCGTGGGCGCGGACCTGGTGCGCCGCGAGCACCTAAAATGCGTTTGCAGGCTGATTTACAAAACCTGAACAACCGGCTTAACGTGATCAATTTTGCCGAACTGTTTTCCGGAACTGGGATCGCACCGCCGCGAAGCTATGCCTTGCGGTTGGTGGGAAAGTTTTGATTGTTTACTTTACCTCGAACCCTGAGCTTGCGAAAGGGAGAGGTCCCTACCGCAATCCCTCTGTAAGGGGGCGACCGGAAATTCATCACTCCTTCACGACCATCTCGGCTCTATCCAATCCCCACCCACTTCAGCCCCACCGCTGCCGATGAATCACGCTACTCGGTCTTCATAACCCCCCGGAGACGCGGAGCTGACGTCGAGGAACAAGTTTGCCTTCCGCAATGAGCGGAGCACAGTCACAAACGTGGAGTGGGCTGGAATCTTCGCCGAAGTAGGCTCAGATGCCGAGTGTAACTTCAGCGTTGGGCCGTAAGGACAAACGGAAACACACAAACCTAAGGCGGCGTGCAATGCACGCTGCCTTTGCTCTGGAAACCCGTAACTCGCCATGCCATTTTTTCATTACGAATTGCTTTCAATATATCTGGCGCCCTGATCGTTAATCAGATTATGGGCAGGAGCAATATGTACTCTACTTCTTTGGGAATCATCGCTCTATTTTTTCTGTGGTAAGCACAAATCTGGTTTGTGGGCCTAGGTGTGCGACAATGTGCTAAGCAATAAGGACGTTACTGGGATTGGTTGGCTGGGCAAGCAAGACTGGATTGGAAACGTTTTGGCATGATCGCAGATTTTCTCGAACCAAGTCTCGATTTATTGCGAGAGGAGTATGTACTCGTACAGGCGTGGAAGAAAACTTCCTCCTACATCCGGTACCACAACTGGTATTCGGACACAGTGGAACTTGATCGTGTTGCGGTGGACCTCCCACGTTTCCTCGCTGAACTCGCTGATCGATTGAAGTCGCCTGAGGGATGGAGCAACGATCCGTTGAGGATCGTGCCTGCACCGAAAAGCCAGGCGTGGCAGGTAACACAAAAGGCGGGAACCAAAGTGTGGGGCCCCGTGAAAAGGAGTGCTACAGCGGCCAAGCGCCGTCCGCTAGCCCACGTCAGCATAAAGGATCAAGTTGCAGCTACAGCGCTAATGTTGTGCCTCGCGAGCCGAGTAGAGACTTCCCAAGGTGATCCGCGCGTTTCAATCGAAAATGCCCGCGCGCGCGAGACCGTTGTGTCGTATGGGAACCGACTCTTCTGTGAACGCGTCGGTGCGGCGCTCCGACATCCGTGGGGATCTCAGAAGCTTTATCGCGCATATTACGAAGACTATCGAAGGTTTCTGTTACGACCGACAGTGGCCGCACATGCAGCCGCGGTTGTTGCTAACGCAAGAGTGGTAATTGTGCACTCGGATTTACGTCAGTTCTATGATCGCGTGCGTCCAGCACTGCTTTCAGCGAAACTTGCCAGGATTACACGGCAAGTCGATGATCCAACATTTTTCGTGCTCGCACGCCGATTGCTGAACTGGGAGTGGGACGCAAAGGATTCAAAAATCGTGAGCAGCTATCAAAAGGAGGCAGACCTCTCAGATTTTTCGAGCGTTGCCCTGCCCCAGGGTTTGGTCGCTGCAGGGTTTTTCGCGAATGTCGCTCTGTTCGATTTTGACCAGGGCCTGCGGGAAGCATTCACCCAGGAAATCAAGCCTGGAATTCGTCTCGAGGATGCCTCCCGTTATGTTGACGATCTGCGTATTGTAACCACCATTGGCTCCAACACCAGTCTTCCTGAAGTGGAACAACTCGTCACCGAATGGCTGCAGGAATTGCTTGACCGACATGCTCCCGGACTGCAGCCTTCACGTGACAAAACCACGGCTGCTGCTTTCCGCGGAGATGAGCGGCCCTTGGTTCAGCAGAGCCGAAAGATGGCACGTATTCAGAGGGCCATATCTGGCGGGTTCGATGCTATAGGCGGTGAAGAGATTTTGGATGCCGTCCAGGGCCTAATTCGGTCGCAGCAGCGTTACTCTGCGCGTCGTACAACAGACGAGGGGTGGCAGTTCGCCCCCATTCCGGACGTACGTGATGAAACTGTGGCACGTTTTGCGGCGGCACGATACAGGACTACATTCCGCTCCCTTAGGCCACTCCTCAGCACGAGCGATGAAGCCGGGGCTGACGCATTACGGGAGGAGCAGGAGGCCGATCCTCGCCCCGCCAGTGTGGCCCGAACACAGTCAGAGCTCGATGAAGAAGCTAAAGCGTTCGCACTAGGCCTCATCGAAACCTGGGTGCAAGATCCTTCCAATGTACGGTTGCTGCGCATCGGACTGGACCTGTGGCCTGCTGCGGATGTCTTGCAGGGAGTGCTAGATCTCCTTCGACCTTTCATTGGCAAAGGAACCCGACCTACCGCCTCACGACTGGTAGCTTGGTATTGCCTTTCAGAAATTTTTCGTGCCGGCGCTACAGAGACAGGATTTGTTGAAGATGGCGAGTGTCTGCCCCTGAAGATCGACATCTCAGCCTATCGTGCCGTGCTTCGAAATGAGGCAGCTATGCTCGCTACGCGGCCTCCTGGGAGTATGCCTTGGTACCTTAGGCAGCAAGTACTGTTGTTTCTGGCCGCAAACAGAGCCCCTGAGCCGCTAGCCATTGCTCTAAGATCCAGTCCTGAGACGGAACACTACGTCCAACTGATTAAGTTTCTACGTGGCGAAAATAATCGGGTGAGCAGCATTGAGCACGCCATTCTGGCTATCTTGTCGCGTCGATCATTCTTTAGCCAAGAGGAATCGATCGAACTCGCGTTACGGGAATTTACAGTAGCCAACTTGGAGCAAATTGCTGAACGAGACCCGTCATTTGCAACTGAGATTCTCGCATCCAAACCCGACCTTTCTGAACGGATAAGTCCGAGACTGCGTGATGATCTTTCTGTAAGTCAAAACGTGGGCAGTGACGGCTGGATACCTCTATCGCGGCTCGTTCTTCAAAGCGAGCCCAATGGGCCCCTTCGGAATGAACTGGTAATACTTCGGTTCTCATCGAGGTTTCTAAGTGTCTTAAGCGCTATGCGCTACGACGATGCGATCACGCCGTCAGACGTCCTTCTGAAACTTTCGACCTCAGGTAGCAGCGGATTACCTGAAATCGAAGAGGTCAAGATCATTGCAAGCCGCGTGGCGTCCGCTGGATCCATGTACCAACCGCCGAACTGGTGTCCGACTGATGAGCGTTGGCGTTTTCACCTCGGCTATCTACTTCGGTTTATACTCACCGCCCGCGCTGACTTTACTAAAGCTGTACGGAAGCCTCACTGGAAGGAAACTATCCCTATTTATAGAACGCCTGATAGCCACTGGTACCAGCGGCTTTATGGGCTCTTCAACAGACAGTCTGCTTTTGGAGGGGATTGGCTGCCAATTTCCGAGTGGATCGAGTTATTCTTGCTTGCGTTATTGAAATGGCCTGGGTGTCGTGTATCTGAAACGTTTGACCCCGTACGGAAAGGGCTTGACGCCGCTCGATCTGAGATCGACGATCGCATTCGTATGCTTTTGGGGAAGTACGGACGATCATCTGATGTATTAGTACTTCCTCTCAAGGCGCCGTGGGTACGGACGCTCACCGTATCCCGTCCCCTGCGGGCATGTGTTGTTCAGACTGTTATTCCGAATCAGGAATCCTTCACTGCTTCTGATCTCACTCTCTCAGCGTCGACGATTCGACGGGAGCATCGGAGGCATCTATCCTCTGCACTTGCGGCCATCGAGCGAATGCTCGACCTTCGTGAAACTCATACTACGCGTGAGGGCCGTTTAGACTGGCTCCTCCTACCGGAACTCTCAGTTCACCCGAGAGACATAAACACACATCTTGTGCCTTTCGCCCGCACCCACAAAACCATTATTCTTGCCGGGCTGACCTACGAAGAGCTGATGCCCGGGAAACCGTTAACCAATTCGGCGATCTGGGTAATCCCGTTGTGGTCTCCAGAGCATGGATGGGAAGTGATTACTCGCAGGCAGGGGAAGCAACATTTAGCACACGAAGAACAAGGGTTCAACACGCATGGAGCGGTCATTCAAGGGTTTCGACCCTGCCAATGGCTGGTCGGCTATGAGTGGTCCCGCACCGACAAGCCTCTCTGGCTGACAGCTTCCGTTTGCTACGATGCTACTGACGTCCGTCTGGCAGCAGATCTCCGTGATCATTCCGACGTTTTTGCAATCCCCGCACTCAATCAAGACGTCGGCACCTTCGATCAGATGGCGTTGGCGCTTCACTATCACATGTTCCAGATGATAATTGTGGCGAATAACGGTCGCTTCGGCGGAAGCAACGCATACGCACCTTACAGAGAGCCATATGTGAGACAGGTCTTTCACCTGCACGGCCAGCCGCAAGCGACCGTAGCATTTCTTGAAATAGATGACATCGGAGCATTCATTAATCGTCGAGCTGAGGCAAAAAATCTCGCGTCCTCACCGGCAAGCGCTGGGCACGGGCCGATTCGGTGGAAATTCCCGCCAGCCAGCGTTTGATACAAAAGGGATCTATCAGAGTTGTTTGGGAACGTTGGAAGCGACTATCACCTTCTATTGCCCCATACGGCTTGTCACCTTTTCTGAACCCTTCGGCCTCCTGCGGCTCTCTGCAATCGCCACTGGAAAGATGGGCACGCGAAGTCGGCCATAGTATCCGTTGGGTGCACGTCGGGGGGGCCAATTCTCAACCTGCCCATTCACGCAATGTGGCCTCTCCCCGTTCCGCTTCTCCTGTCGCCTATAATCTAACAAGGAAGCATTATTTCCGCCCCGCCCCAATAAGGAAGCATGAAATCGCTCTACCGCTTGGTCCCAAGGGGATTTGTTCCTGGCAGCATACTGGAGATCTCCCGTGGCTGAATTCAGTTTGTAAAACTTTTTTCTTGCTATTACCATAGTCTATAGTAGACACTATCTCTGAATGAAGACGTATTCGTCGCGTCAGGCCGCTCAACTTCTGCGTAGACCTGTAGCAACTCTAAGTAAGTATATTGTCCAGGGCAAGATTCCCGCGCCGAAGTCAGTGACAACGGGCGGGATTACAGTTCACCTTTGGACGGACGAGGACATCGAGCGCGTCCGGGAGCTTTTGCCCAAGATCAAAAACGGCAGGAAAACGCGATATAAGAAGAAGCAGTCAGCAATCCAACCCAGCGCACAGCCAAAACCAAAGAAGAAGAAACAGCCACCGCCGAGGGCTGCGGTGCCACACAAGCAACTCAACAAGAAGCAGTCTAATTAAAACCTAACCAACGGGACATGCCAGTGATGGAACACTGGCACGCCCCTAACCATACCTTCTGAGAAGAGAATATATGGCTACCAATAAAGCTAAATACTCCATTCTTTCGGCGCAACCCTGGGGGGTTCGCGCCTGCGCCCCAACTCAACCCGTAGGTTCTTTCCTGTGCGTCCTTTGTGGTTCTGGCGAGGTGCTGCCATGAAGACCACAAAGAGATCCGCCAAACCCGCCAAACCATCCACTCGCGGCCGCTTCGACTTGACGGAACGCAAGCGTCCCTGGAGGCGCCTTATCAGTTTTCCTGGCGTCAAGGGCAAGGTCGCCAAAGCAGCCCGGCTCTTCACCACGGGCGGCTGTCACTCCATCACCCTCGAGTTTCAGGACAAAACAGCTTTGCACTTTGACATTGAGCCGGGCTTGACCTTCTACGCCGACTACTACGATGGGAAAACCGGCAACGTTCGTGTACTCAAGCGCTGGCCTCCCATCCGCAGCCAGGGCCTCAGGACTCCATAGATTGCAAGCCGTGGGGGACGTCAAGTATCAGCGTCCAGGGGTCCGCAGTGGCGGGCCCCTGGCCTTTGGGCAGATCGCCGATCGCCTGCCTGCTATGCCTTGGATAAGATGTTTTGAGGGCACCTAACCCGCTGAAAAATCAGTCAGAAATTTAGGTGTACTAAAGTTGCATCACAAGTTCCCCTTGGCTATTCTGCGATTGTCGCCTGGCCCGATAGTGGCAGGAAGGGGTTGACGTGTCTTCATTCTCCAAAAATCTCCGGTTTCAGTTGGAAGCGACAGCCTCACCTTCCTCCCGCCGGCGATCCTGGCTTGCTGCAGCCGAAACGGGTCGCTTTTGCCCATCGGTTACGCATGGCATCAATCAGAAATCGCCGCGAATGACGCGGGTTGTAACGGAGTTACGCATGGTGGCGAATCCCCGTTCTTGCCTGGGATGTTCCAACTTCGTTCGCCGCGAACAAGGTTGGCTATAACCGCCTGCGGGCGCTGACGCCAAAGTTTTTGCTAAGTACTAAATACTAAGAACTAAGCACGGAATGAATTAGGAATCGCCGCGAATGACGCAGGTTGTAACGCTTGTACACGTGCTGGCGCAGTCTCTCCGTTTCCAGTGCTTTGGTACTCCGTTCGAGATTACCCGTCTGGGTAGAGCAAGGAAGGAGGCATAGGCAACAGGTTTTCAGCTAAAGGCTAAGAGCCAATGGCTAATGGCTGGGTCTCTTTGCTAAGTACTGCACTTCATCCATTTTTCCTTGACAAGCAATTTTCAGTTCATATAATGCAATGCCGTGTCACATTCTAAGACCAGGCCGCCAGCCCGGTCTCCTTACCAGGTCCAGGTGCTGGACCGGGCGCTGGCAATTCTGGATATTCTCTCTGCCGAAGGACCTGATCTGTCACTGGGTGAGATCTCCCAGAGACTGGAACTACACAAGAGTACGGCACACCGGCTGACCATGGTGTTGGAGCGGCACAAGTTGATCGAACGCAATTCCGTCAGCGGCCGTTATCGTCTTGGCCTGAAATTATTTGAGCTGGGAACAAGGGCAATTTCTCATCTGGATCTGCGGGAGCGGGCGCGTCCGGTCCTCGACCGGTTGGTCCTGGAAACCAGCGAGACGGTGCACCTGGGCATTCTTGACGATACTGAGGTCGTTTATCTGGACAAGGTCGAGCCGGCGCGGTCCGTACGCATGGCCTCCAGTGTAGGCCGCCGCAACCCCGCCTATTGCACTGCGATGGGAAAATCGATTCTGGCGTATCTGCCGGATGAGAAGGTGGAGGCAATCGTCCGCAAACACGGGTTGAAAGCGATGACCGCGAATACCATTACCAGTTTTCTCGAGCTCAAGGCAGAGCTGGTCGCCATCCGCGGGCGGGGCTATTCGGTCGATGATGAAGAGATTGAAGAAGGCGTGCGATGCGTCGGCTGCGTGGTGCGCGATTTTTCCGGAGGAGCGGTTGCCGCCATCAGTGTTTCCGGTCCCGCATTTCGTCTTACGCGGGAGAAACTCAAGAGCATTTCACGCCCGGTGATCGCGGCGGCCGGCGCCCTATCCGCGGAGCTGGGATTCAAGCAGTCAATGGTCGCTCCGGGCGGCAACAACGTGGCCCAGGCGACCATCGGGGCCTGAACAGGTGCAAAAAACCGGCATAAGCCGGTCGTTTTTTTTGCGCAACCACGATTATGAGATCTTATACCGCAATACGGTATAACCAGAGAACGGTTTGAGTGAATCGAAGTATGTACGGTTTTGACCTGCGAGAAAGATCGAAGTGCCGATGGGACCTGGTTGCCCTGGGAGAGGTCATGCTCCGTCTTGATCCTGGGGACAACCGGATCGCTCACACGCGGGAATTTCGTGTGTGGGAAGGTGGTGGCGAGTATAACGTCGCCCGCGGTCTCAAGCGCTGCTTTGGGCTAAACACTGCGGTGGTGACTGCGCTTGCGGATAATCCGGTCGGCAGGTTGGTGCAGGATTTGATCTATCAGGGTGGAGTGGACCAATCGTATATCCAGTGGGTCGAATACGACGGTGTGGGGCGGCAGGTTCGCAATGGGCTGAACTTCACCGAGCGGGGCTTTGGATTGCGGGCCGCCATCGGCTGCTCCGATCGCGGCCATACCGCCGTCTCTCAGTTAAAACCGGGTGACATAGATTGGGGCCAGATCTTTGCCAAAGATGGCTGCCGCTGGTTTCACACCGGCGGAATCTTTGCCGCGCTATCGGAAACCACTCCGCAAGTTGCGGAAGAAGCCGTGCAGGCGGCGAAGAGACACGGCGTGATCGTGTCGTACGATTTGAATTATCGCGCCTCTCTGTGGAAGTCCCACGGCGGTCTTAAGAACGCTCAAGCGGTCAACTCCAGGCTGGTTCGGCTGGCCGACGTTGTATTTGGCAATGAGGAGGATTTCTCGGCTGCCCTGGGTTTTGCCGTGAAGGGCGTGGATGAGAATTTTTCCGTACTGGATAGCGCCTGCTTCAAACAGATGATGGAAGAAGTGGTCAGGAGCTACCCCAATCTCAAGGTGATTGCCAGCACCTTGCGTGGAGTCAAATCGGCAAGCCGGAATGACTGGAGCGCCGTTTGTTATTGCAATGGAAATTTTTATGAAGCAGCGCAGCGGGCCGATCTGGAGGTATTCGATCGGGTCGGAGGCGGCGATTCGTTTGCCTCCGGACTGATCTATGGAATCCTCTCCGGCCACGACCCCTCCTGGGCGGTGGAATGTGGGGCGGCTCACGGCGTCCTGGCCATGACTACTCCGGGGGATACCTCAATGGCAACTCTGGACGAAGTACAGAAAGTGATGACGGGTGCTGCGGCAAGGATAGCGAGATAGAAACAGCAATTAGAACGTCTTTCAAAAATAGGCTGGATGGAATCCGGTGGAAGCCCCGGACTTTAGTCCGGGGAGCGGGTTCTTTAGAACGCGCGGAAATTGTGGCTTCCTCCTTGTGGCCTTTAGGCCCGGGCCTTTGACAGCCGCTAGATTTTCGATCGAACTATTTTTGAAACACGCTCTAGTACTTAGCCTTTGGCCCTTGGCCCCGAGCGTGAACAGCAGGAACGGTTTTTTTGTTTTTGCTAAATACTAACTACTGAATACTAAGTACTGAAGGTTTCCAAGGAGCCTCATGAGCACTCAAATTGATTCAATGAGGGTTGTTCAGGAAGGAAACGTTTTTCGTAATACTCATGCTCATTCCGGCCGCAAGGTCGTCATCACACCGGAAAACAGCAGCATGCAGCATCTTTGTTATGCGCGCATCAAACTCGACGCGGCCACGCCGGAGGTCAATTTCAACACCAGGAGCCATGAGACTGCACTCATCTGCCTTTCCGGAGAGGCCGAGATTGCGGTCGGAAACAATAAATTCACCCTGGCCAAATATGATGCCGCCTACATTCCTAAAGCATCGCAGGTGCAGGTCCGCGGCAAATCCGCCGATCTGGCGGAGTTTTCGGCGGGAGTGGATGGCGAGTATCCATTGCAAATCGTTCGCTACGCGGACGTTCAGCAGGATAAATCACTGCACTTTGTTGCCGGAGGCCCAGCGACCACCCGCAGCCTGAACATTCTGGTGGGCAAAAATGTCCAGGCAGGACGCGTTCTGCTGGGATTCACAGTGTCCGATCCGGGAAACTGGACGAGCTGGCCCCCACATGAACACGCGCGGATGCTGGAGGAGATGTACGTCTACATTGAAATGCCGCCGCCAGGATTCGGAGTCCAGTTCGTCTACACGGACACTCAGGAGCCCGATCTCGTGACCGTAGTGCGGGAAGGCGATGCGGTGTTGATGCCTCGCGGGTATCATCCCAATGTTTCAGCGCCGGGGCATCGCATCGGCTTTATCTGGGCCATGGCCGCGCATCGCGAAGTGGAAGACCGGCAGTTCGGGGTGGTGAATATTCAACCGGAGTTCAGCGGCTCGGCCTCAGGTCTTGAGTCCAGCAGGAAGTAATGGCGGTGCTTGACTATTTTGGGCTTCGGGCAAGACATCGACCGGCTGTCGGAACAAAATCCTCGTAAGGACATAACGCCCCAAACTGGCTAAGCATGGATTCATCAACCACAAACGAATCTCGACAAGAACAGCCGATGACAGGACCGGAGCGCGTCTCTGCGAAACGCACCATTTCTGGCGGTGATGGTATGGGCTCGCGTCTTTCCCAGGCAGTGACTCATTACCGCTGGATCATCTGTGCTCTGCTGTTTTTTGCAGCGACCATCAACTACATTGATCGCCAGGTTATTGGACTGCTCAAGCAGACGCTGCAGGGCCAAATCGGATGGAACGAGATTGACTACAGCAACATCATCTTTGCTTTTCAGCTCGCCTATGCTGCCGGCCTGCTGTTTGCCGGCAGGGTTATGGACCGGCTTGGGACGCGCAAAGGCTTTTCACTTTCGGTGCTTTTCTGGAGCGTGGCGGCCATGGCCCATGCGCTTGCTCACTCAGTCATGGGTTTCGGCGCCGCCCGTGTGGCGCTGGGGCTGGGCGAGGCCGGCAGTTTTCCCGCTTCCATCAAGGCCGTGGCCGAATGGTTTCCCAGAAGAGAACGCGCCCTGGCCACCGGTATCTTTAATTCCGGCACAAATATCGGCGCCTTGATAACGCCGCTCATTGTGCCCTGGATTACCCTCAACTACGGATGGAGGATGGCCTTTGTGGCCACCGGCGCCATCGGCTTTATGTGGTTGGTGTTGTGGTTCGCCATGTACGAATCGCCGGAAAACCATCCTCGAGTGAGCAAGGCGGAGCTGGACTACATCCGCAGCGACCCTCCTGAGCCGGCGGCCAAAATTCCCTGGCTTCAATTGCTACCCCACCGGCAGACGTGGGCATTTGCCATTGGTAAATTTCTGACGGACCCGATCTGGTGGTTTTATTTGTTCTGGGTGCCGGATTTTCTCTTCAAAAACCACGGCATCAATCTTTCCAATGTGGGGCTTCCTCTCTTTGTGATTTATCAGGCGGCCACGGTGGGCAGCATTGGAGGAGGCTGGCTTTCATCTTTCATGATCAAGCGTGGGTGGCCGGTAAGCAGCAGCCGCAAGACGGCCATGCTGGTTTGTGCTTTGGCGGTGGTGCCCATCGTATTTGCCTCCAAAGTGTCCAGCTTGTGGGCGGCGGTTGCTTTGATCGGGCTCGCGGCGGCCGCACATCAGGGTTGGTCGGCAAACATGTTTACGCTGGCTTCGGATACATTCCCGCGACGCGCAGTCGGCTCGGTTGTGGGGATCGGTGGAATGTTCGGCTCAATAGGGGCGCTGCTGCTGGCCAAGGTGACTGGATACGTATTGCAGTGGACCGGCTCATATCTTCCCCTCTTTATGATTGCGGGTTCTTCTTATCTGACTGCGCTCGTCATCATTCATTTCCTGAATCCGCAGTTAAAGCCCGCACAAGTAGGAGTAGACGGATGACCAAGGCAGAAGTAAGAGAGCGGATAACGTCCATCGGCATTGTGCCCGTGATTCGGGCTTCGTCGGCGGAGAAGGCATTCCTGGCCGTGGATGCTTTGCAGAATGGCGGAATCCCCGTGGTTGAAGTCACTCTGACTGTACCCGGCGCGGAGAGGGTGATTGAGTCGCTGCGGAAAAGGTTTGATGGCGACCTGCTCGTCGGCGCCGGCACGGTGTTGAATGCCGAGAGCGCGAAACGCTGCCTCCAGGCCGGGGCTCAATTCATCGTCGCTCCCGGTTTTAACGCCGGTACTGTGGCCTTTGTGAACTCGGAGGAAATCCTGATCGTAGCCGGGGGCCTTACGCCAACGGAAATTCTTGCCGCGTGGGAGAGCGGATCCGGTCTGGTGAAAGTCTTTCCCTGCAACGCTGTCGGCGGGCCGAGCTACATAAAGTCGCTGAAGGGACCATTTCCTCAAATTCCCTTCATCCCTACAGGCGGAGTGAACCTCCAGACTGCCGCGGACTTTATCCGCGCCGGTTCGGAGGCGCTGGGCGTCGGCGGTGAATTGGTTCCAGCCTCGGCCCTGGATTCCGGCAAGCCGGAAGTAATTACCGGGCTGGCAAAGCAATTCATGCAGATCGTGCAGGAGGCGCGCAGTTCAAAATCGGCCGCCACTGCCGTGAAACAAGCATGACAAAATGAAGACTGTTGATCATGACGGAAAGCGACCATCCAGTTCGGAGAGAGCGTAGTGAATCTACTGATTGACTCCGCTTGCCAGAAAACCGCCATCCACTGTAAGCATGTGTCCGGTGACGAAGCTGGCGCTCTCCGAGGCCAGGAAGACGGCAGCGCCCACGAGTTCATGCAGTTGCCCAAAGCGCTTCATGGGCGTGCGCAGCAGAAATTCCCGTCCACGCTCTGTGCCATCCAGCAATTGAGCATTGAGTTCAGTGCGAAACACGCCTGGAGCAATGGCATTCACGCATACACCATGGCGCGCCCATTCAATGGCTAAGGACTTGGTAAGTGACGCCACCGCAGCCTTGCTGGCAGAATACGCAGCCACCTCGTACAGAGCGACAAACGACGAAAGGGAAGCGATGTTTACGATGCGTCCGTATTTCCGTTCAATCATGTGCGGCGCGAACACCTGGCATGCCAGCAGGGTGCCCGTTAGGTTGGTCTCCATAATATCGTTCCATTCCTGCTTGTTCACTTGCAGAGTGGGAGTTCGCTTGGTTTTTCCGGCACAGTTCACCAGGACCTCCACACTTCCGAAAGCTGCAACCACGGCGTCGCGTAGTTTTTCGAGACTGGTGGTTTCGGTCACATTGCAGGTCATCGCCAGAGAGTCCACATTGCGGCGGCGGACCTCTTCCGCAGCTTCCGTTACCAGCTTGTCGCGTCTGCCGGTCGGAACAACGTTGGCGCCGGCCTCCGCCAGCCCTTTTGCCAGCGCCAGCCCAATGCCGGACGTGCCGCCAATAACTACCGCTGTCTTGCCGCTCAGATCCAGTAGTGGATGTGCCATCGTCCTCTTTCCTCAATTCAATTCCGAGAGGAGTCTCTCTTGAGAATAACTGATGCCAAGGTAATAGTTTGCAGTCCCGGGCGAAACTTCGTCACGCTGAAAATCACGACCGACGAAGGCGTGTACGGGCTGGGTGACGCCACCCTCAACGGCAGGGAACTCGCCGTGGTCGGTTACCTGAATGACCACGTGCTGCCGCTCCTGATTGGCCGCGACGCCCGCAAGATCGAGGATACCTGGCAATACCTGTACAAAGGAGCCTATTGGCGGCGCGGGCCAGTTACCATGACCGCCATCAGCGCCGTTGATACCGCATTGTGGGACATCCGGGCCAAGAGTCTTAACGTCCCACTCTACCATCTCCTTGGTGGAGCTTCACGCGACGGAGTCCTGGTCTACGGCCACGCCAGCGGGGCCGATCTGAATGCTGCCGTGCAGGCAGTGGGCAAGTACATTCAACTCGGCTACAAAGCGGTTCGAGCACAGTCCGGCATTCCAGGGATGACCAGCACATACGGAGTGGGGCGCGGAGACATGTACTACGAACCGGCGGAGAAGGATGCTCCTCCTGAAAACCTCTGGTCGACTGAGCACTACCTGAATTTTGTGCCTCAGCTTTTCGCCAGTCTGCGGAAAGAGTTTGGTTCTGAGATTCATCTCCTGCACGATGCGCATCACCGGCTCACCCCAATTGAAGCCGCGCGTTTAGGCAAGGACCTCGAACCGCATCACCTGTTTTGGCTGGAGGATCCAACGCCAGCAGAACTGCAAGAAGGCTTCCGCCTCATTCGCCGCCATACTACAACGCCGCTGGCCGTGGGTGAAGTGTTTGACACCATCTACGACTGCCACATGTTGATCCAGGAGCAACTCGTGGATTGCATCCGCACCACGGTGGTGCACGCCGGTGGAATCAGTCATTTGAAGAAGATCGCCTCCTTGGCGGAACTCTATCACGTGCGGACTGGATCCCATGGAGCCACGGACTTGAGTCCGGTCTGTATGGCTGCCGCGCTGCATTTTGATTTGAGCGTGCATAACTTCGGCATTCAGGAGTACATGCGCCATTCTCCTGAGACAGACAAGGTTTTTCCTCACTCCTACTACTTCCAGGATGGCTGGATGCATCCCGGAGAGAAGCCCGGTCTTGGAGTTGATATTGACGAGAAATTGGCCGCTCAATTTCCTTACCAGAGAGCGTATCTGCCCGTGAATCGCAAGCTCGATGGAACCATGCACAGCTGGTGAGGGTCAGCAACTTGTGAAAACGTGGGGGTGAGAATGCCTCTCTCTCCGCCAGTCTTCGTCTGCCTGGTGTTGTTCACACGATCCAGGGAGCCCAGGGACCGGTCTTGCCAGCCAAGGTGCGCAGATGGCCGGGAGATTACTCATTTCTTGATCTTGGGCGCAGAATCAGGAGCTTTGGACCAAAAAGCTGAAGGGGTGTGTCGTGAATTGGCCGGGTAGAGCATCCGGCTTATCTTCTTTCGTCCATGCTGCGATTCTCTATAGAACCCATTCACAGCCTTGCAAGCATCTCTCGCCTTTCATAGGACCTGTCCGTTCAGCGATTTCCATACGACTAATTCTTTCCGCCAGCAAGGTGGCAAGCGACTCGGCAGACCACCGTTTGCGCCTTCTCAAGCTCAGCCACATCCGCGGCTTATCCCCGGCTCATGCTCACCAAAGCTGCCTTCCGCGAACTTCTGCTGCTTTACGCGCTCTCCGATGTGTTCCTGTTGATTCAGCCGTTCTCATTTCTCTCGCCAGTGCCCTTCACGCTTCCGCCTGTTGCCAGGCTTCCCCCGCCCTCCGGAGAATGCATCCCTCCCGCCAACCAAACACCATGCTGTCAGTCGGATTGCCTTCCCTCTGCGACCTGCCGCGCTTCCGGTCTTGGCCTCCGCCCTGCCTTCTGCGGTTGTTCTTTTCTGCTAGCGCCAAGGTGAAAGAAAAAACCAATCCTCGAAAGAGGGACAGGAGAAAATCATCATGACCACGGCCCCAATTCAACTCGCAACTCATCCAGCAAGAGCGCAAACAACCAGCAGCGGAAATCCTTCAGCAACAATCTGGTGATCCTGACCGGCAACCTGGGCGCAGATGCGGCTTTTTTTGGCGCCAATGACAACGCTGCCTCATTCCGCATGGCCACCAAGAACAAGTTTGGCGAAAAGAATACGTCGAGTGGCATTCCGTAGTCGCTTTCCGGGAACTGGCCCAAGAAGTCGTCCTGAAATGCACCAAAGGTCGGTTCATCCGGGTTTATGGCTACTTGCATCACAGCAAGATCGGAAACGAGGATGGCGCGCAGTTCAAGACCGAAGTGGTTTGCGACCAGAATCAAGTACCTGGACCGCAAAAAGTAAATCTTACAGGGCGTAGCCGACAAAACGGCTGCGCCCCTTTGGGCTCCAGTCGGATTTTCAGCAATCTGTCTTCTCAACTTCATTTCAGCAATCGGATTTTGCCGGTAGCATTCGCTGCAGCAATTTCCGAATCGCCTCAGGTCGATGTTCTCCTGCTGATCCATCGAGCATACAAGAACGCTCGATGGCGTTCAGGCCATGAATTTTCATTTCCCATTGCTTACTGGCTTGCGAGCCCATGGTCGAGACTTGCCAGTTTCCCACTCTGTCACTCAGGATGTGTCGATCATCCCGGTAAGTTCCGCGTGCGCTGCCGGGTCACCGGTATTTTGAATGTCAATAGAGACCGCCACAACAACAAGTTTACTGCCGTCCACTATGAGATTTGTGAATTTCCATTGAATTGGCTAACACGGAAACTCATGCTGTGAAATACCAAAAGGGTCGCTTGCCGCTGCAATGCGTATGGGCGCACCTAGCGGCACGCCGAAAGAATAGCGGATGCCGCGAGATGACTAAAGACGATTCTTGCCGGCTTTCTTAGCTTTGGCCCAACGCGCCTTGGCGGCCTCTGAGATGCGCTTCTTCGCCGCTGCGCTGAGCCGTCTTCGCCCCCTCCTGCCATTGTCTGGTTTGCGGCCAACGCTCCTTCTGCCCCAATCGCTAGGTCCCTCGAATACAATAAGTGCGCTCTCAATGCGGTCACGCTCGTTTCTCAGTTCCTGCAAGATGCTTTCAATATCCAAATTGATTTGCCTCCGGTCAACAGAATACCAAACACGACAAACGTGACCTGGTCCATTTACTTTCCAGCGTGATGTTCAGCAGAAGTATGATCCTTGGATCACACATCGGGAAAAATGACCTTTGGATTATGAGTTCCAAGGGAAACTGATCTAGAAGGACTTACAAGCGCACGGATGACACTAGGCACCTGTAAGAACTTGGAAAAAACGCTTTACGGCCCCCCATTTAGTCCCTCGTTTTTCCCTGGATCGCAACTTTCCAGAACGCCGACTCTCTGGCTCACCCATCTCCTCCACGGCTTCAGTTTCCCTGTTCGTCGTGGTTCGACCCGGAGTGCGGAAACGGAAGACTTCTCCCTTGAATACCAGCGACCCGCGTGGATGGCTCAAGCTCCGATAATTCCCGCACGGATGTTCAGCATTTCGGAAACGACGGGTCGGTTGATCTTGAAACATCGTGACAAGTTTCTGGGTCCGATCTCATTTCACCGGTGCAAATATATCTCGCTTGGTGGGATACTCTAGCTTCTAATTTTTTCATAATCCGTGGGCGTTCCAATTTGCTGCGTTTCCATAAAGGGACGAATGAGCGATCTTGGTTGGCAACATAAAGCTCAATTCCATGATTAAAATATGCTAATTGTGGCATTGAGCATCATACCGATCTGGCAACAAATATGTTATTTAGCGTGTATATATAAAGTAAAACTAAAATTGAGAAGCATTCGATAATGTAGTCCCATAATGGAGATTAAGGAAAGCCAATTATTTGATTGCCGATATCGATTAAACACAAATTAACATTTCGCGACCAAAATCCCCTTGATTTTCTAATCGTGCTCAATTACAACTTCCGAACGCATTTTCAATCAGAAGAGGGTCTGCGTTGTACCGCAACGGCAACGCATCGCAATGCAAATTGAAGGAACCTTTATGCTCGTTCATGCTCTCGTCACGCGCCGTTCCTACCGCAGGGTTTCCTGTCGCGCAGATGATGTGTTTATCCGTCTAAAGCTCGCAAGCACCGAAGTCAGGAGAGTACTCCCATGGCTGAGATGATTATTCCGGGTACTTATATAGATGTACGTGACGAAGGCCTCGTTTACGCGGGGGCCATCGCCACTGGAATTGTTGGCGTGGTGGGCACGGCCTCCCGTGGGCCCGTTTACACGCCCGTAACATTGGGAGGGTTTTCTGACGCTAATGATGTTTTTGGCTTCCTCGACGATTACAAAGACCCGCTCGACGGCGTTCATCCTCTGACACTGGTGCGTGCGCTGCAGTTTATCTACGGGCAAGGCGCATCGATGGTAGTGGCTGTGAGGGTGGCTGCTTCCGTAAGCACCGCAACCGTGAAGTTGTACTCCGGGACCTCTCCCGCAGTGGAAGTTGTGACCTTGACTGCCAAGACGCCCGGCACATGGGCCAACCATCTGCTCGTTTCGGTGGATGACTCGCCGAATGATTGCCGTATTAGCGCCGAACCCCATGAGGTAGCCGCCACCACAACCAGCATCACGCTCAATTACTCACCGATTGCGAATTCCCCCGAAAACCAGATTCGAGTGAGGAGTGGGGCCACCAAGGTGGTCACGAACCTGACTATCATTATCACTGGTACGCCGAAACCCGGCGAGGTCCTTCTCGACCTCGAAAATGGCGCGCTTACATTTGCAGATGGCCAGAAGCCTGCGGCCGGCGATACCGTGATCGCCACCTATGTAGTAGATAAAATTGCATGCGCTCTGGTGAAGCTGGCTGATGGGGAGAATGTGGAGCGCTACATTGTGCCCAGCGGCGCCGTCCTCGCAGGCTTGATCCAGGAATCTTCCCAACTCGTGGAAGCGACAGCTAATGCCAGCAATGGCCATGAGTTACCCAAAAGAGGATTCTCCTCTTTTATGACTGGCGGCAGCAATGGCGCCGACGCCACGGTCAAAGATTATTCTGCTGGACTCGACTGCCTCTCCAACATGCTGATCAACATCGTCCATTTGGCCGGCCAGGATGTTGCCACTATGGGCGACACATTGTTAGCGCACGTGAACAGCGCGTCTGAGAACGACCGGGAACGCATTGGCGTGATTGGCGCTTCCGGTCCCACCTTTCAGGATTATCTCGCCCATACAATGTCGAGTGGCCGTATCGTTGTAGTCGCTCCCGGCGTGCGCGATCCCAACGGCCTTGTTCTTCCACCTGCCTATAATGCGGCCGCCATTACGGGCCTGATTTCGGTCTCTACCCCAGAAACCAGTCTCACCAACAAGACTGCCAATATTGCCGGCTTGTCGATGGACTTCAACCGCGGCCAACAGGCGCAACTTATCCAGAGGAATGTGCTGGCCATCGTCCTTGGCCAGGGATTTCGGGTTGTGAAGGGGATTACCACAGCTGGAGAGGGCACGCCCTTTTCCAATATCTCAATTCGCCGAATCGTCGATTACGCCAAATACGGAGTGCGCTCAGCCTCCAACTCCTATCTTGGTAGGCTGAACAACGATCGTGTGCGTGGCGCTTTGAAATCCAGCCTCGATGCCTTCCTGACGGGCATGGTAGAGGACGAAATGCTGACCGACTACCAGTTGGAAGTCACCGCCACCAGAGCTGAAGAAGTATCGGGCATCGTAAACGTAATCATGAGCCTTTTGCCAACCTTCAGCATTGATTACATTCGAGTCACCATGATTCTCAGATAAGGTGCTCAAGTAAGGAGGATTTCTATGGCGAACGACGTATATCGCGCGAACGAAGCGTCTTTGGTCCTGGCGGTAGATGACCAGACCAGCGAGGAAGGAAAAGTTGCAGCCAGCCTAGTGACGAAATACAACCTCTCCAATACGATAGGCCGCCTGCAGGGCGTTATGATCACAGTGGTCAGCGACTTGAAGCCCTTCTTTGAAATTGGGAGACGGTACCCGACCCAACTGGGTTCCGGCAACGTACAAACTACAGGCACGATCAGGAGAGCCTACATCAATGGAGCCCTCTTGCGGCTACTCCTCGGCGATGGCGCGAACAGCCCGCCCAAAGCGGACTTTGCCCAGCCTTCGTTCAACATCATTGCCACGCTGCAGGACATCGCGCATCCGACCGTGCGCAATAAAATTATTGTGTTTGGGGCCAAGTTTGCCCAATGGCACTACAGCATCCCTATGGACGACTTCGTTATGGAATCAGTGACATTCCAGGCATTGCGCGTCTCTTATGAGGAAAGCTAGTCGACGGGCGGCGCCGATGCGTCAGCGGACCACGAGAGGAGAATCCCCATGGAAGCCACCCTCAAAAAGGACAAACCGTCCCGGCTGCTTTCCGCGCAAGAGTTGCTTGCGGGAAGCGCCACAATCCATGAGGTTGAAATCCCCGAGGACCTGTTGCATCCGGGCAGCGAAGCATCGCAGGCCACAGCCGGGTCGGTTCGCATGCGTTCTATCACGGTAGGAACCTTGGCTGTCATCTCCCGCGCCTCGCGTGAAGATCCGAGCCTGGCACCCCTGCTGATGATCAAAGAGGCCCTGGTCGAGCCAACGCCCTCTGTAGAGCAACTCCGTAAAATGCACGTGGGATTGGCCCATTTCCTGTTGGGCGAAATCTACCAGATCAGCGGTCTTGGCCTGGATGGCGAAGCCTACGACAAAGCCCTGGAATCGTCCAACACCAAGGCCCAGGTGCTGCTTGCCAGGCATTTCGGCTGGACTCCCGACCAGGTTGCGCAGCTAACCCCGGCGCAAGTAATGGTCTATCTTGCGGGAATCGAGAGGCTCATGGCCCTTGAAGAACACAGAAGGAAGCAAGCCGAACCATGATTGCGCAAATGCAAAAACGGGCACGAGGGATTTCGCGGGTTGGCAGGAGGCTGTTCCCCAATTTGCGCATGACTGGCCTGCCAGCGGCTTGGTCTCAACTTCTGGATGATCCGATCACTGCGTTGGATCGTCGTTTGGCTTCTGTTACATCAGACCCAACGTCGGCCTCAGAAGAAAACTCAAACGGCACGATGATCGATAGTCCTACGCCCCGCACATTCCGCCACCCTCGGCACTCGCCGGTGTCGCCCCAGATCGCTGATGATCCGGCTATTGCCTCAGTGCAAAGGCAAGCGTCAGGCATTTCGCGGGTTGGCAGCCGGCTGTTTTCAGATTTGGGCATGACTGGTCTACCACCGGCCTGGTCTCAAGGCCTGGGTGATCCGATCACTGGGTTGGATGGCCCTTTGGCTTCCGTTACGTCGGTTCCAGCACCGGATTCAGAAGAAAACTCAAACGGCACGGTGATCGATAGTCCTCCACGCCACACATTCCGCCAGCTGCAACAGTCTCTGGCGTCGTCGCAGATCGCTTATGATCCAGCAATTACCTCGGTTCTGACACCGGATTCAGAAGAACATTCAAACGGCACGATTGATGGTTCCCCACGCCAGACATTCCACCAGCCTCAGCAGTCTCTGGCGTCATCTCGGATTGCTTATGATCCGGCAATTGCCTCGATTCAAAGGCAAGCACCAGGGATTTCGCGGGTTGGCAGCCGGCTGTTCCCGGACTTGGGCGTGACTGACCTGCCACCGGCTTGTTCTCGAGTTCTAGGTGATCCGATTATTGCGTTAGATCGCCTCCTGGCTTCCGTTACGGCTCAGACGCCGGCTTCGGAGACGTCCGCGGAGAACACCGTGCCGCCCAATTCCTTTGCCTCTGGCACTGGCGCTGACGCTATTCCGCTGTCTACCGATCGTCATCAATCTGCAAGTCCGGCGGCGCTGCCACCGGCGAACATCTCTCCTGCGTTTAGTTCCTCGGGCCTGCGCATTTTTCCTAAATCCAACTTTGCTGCTGCAGGGCCATCTTCGCTACCCAAAGAACAGCCAGATCGCACTAAGCTGGTTCCGTTTTCGAGGCTGGCGGAAATGTTGGCCCCGCATGGTCCCGCCGGCGAGTCCAGTGTCCAGGCACACACTCTCGATCCAGCTGAGACCCAACAAACTGCGCCGGCGTCCGAGGCCGTGACTGTAGAAGCTGTGCTGGAGCAGTTGGGCCAGCGACTGCAATTTGAGTTCCTGCGCACCTACGGCAGCTCTGGAGAATAAAGAATGCAATGGAATACGGTTGAGCTCGTGAGCCCCCAATCGCAGGCGGCGGCGAAATCTCGCCAGAACTCTCCCAAAGGTGCTAACGGTATTAGCCTCGGCAGGCTCACGCGGGTTACCGTGGACGAACGCCAGCGAGTCGCCTATCACGCCGTGCCGGGTATGGATGGCGACGCGGCCCAGATGATGGGGCGGTTCCCGGTCCAAGTCACCATTGATGGAGTCTTCTTCGGTGAGAAAGGCGCCGATTCCCTCCAAGGCTTGCGCACTTTATACCTTCGTGGCGAACCGCTGGACTTCCACGCCGAAGCGGTGGGAGAAGGCTATTCTGGCAAAGTTCTCATCACCGAGCTTCAAGTGTTCCAGAGAGCTTCGGGACCAGACGAGTTTAGTTACCGCTGCCAGCTCGTTGAATACACGGAGCCAGGAAGCAAAAGCCCCAACGAGCAACTGGCGCCGGTCGAATCCAGTATCCAGCAAGAAGCGGAAAAGAGTGTTAACAATTCCGTGGAGGCGCTCACATCGCGAAAGATCTAAATCCCGTTTTTTTGCTCCGGCTCGGTTCGTTTTACTCCGATACATCCAATGCATTCGGCACTCCTGAAAGTCTCACCGTCATGCGTGATATGGATGTTGCCGCCGATGGTTTGGACGTGGTTCTGGGGGCTCGTTTCGACTTCTCGCCTGGGGATAAGGTCACAGCCGAGCTTGGCTACGCGGATCGAGGCCTGGAAGAGGTCTTCACGGGCGAGGTGGTGGAAATTGCCTCGACGCTGCAAGGCACGCAAGTGAGGTCGTTAGGAAAGATGAATGCCCTGCTAACGCTCAAGGTGGCGAAAGAATACGAAGAACGAGATGCCGGCGAGATTGCCCGCGATCTTATCAGCCAGGCGGGATTGACGGCCGGTACTGTGGACCGTGGCCCGACCCTGCCCCGCTTTACCATTGACCAGCGTCAAAGCGCTTATCAATATCTGCGAAACCTGGCTGATCGCCTGGGTTATGAGCTCTATGCCAACCGGAAAGGCGACATCATGTTCCGCGAAATGACCCGCGCCAACAACCTCAGCAGCAGCCAGCCGGGAGGCCCAGTACCCAACTCCGAAACTCAATACGTGTACGGCGAGAGCCTGCTTCAATTGGTCGCGCAGTCACTCCTGGCCGAGCCGAGCATGGTGGAAGTCGGTGGGGAAAGCCCCACGTCGCGCACTGGTGAGAAGACTTTCTATTGGTTGACCACTCAAGAATCCGACGTCAGAGACACAGCGGGAAGTGGCCGCCTTCTCCAATCGGTCCTCGACCCAGCGGCGCGAACCAAAGATCTGGCAAAGATATTTGCCACGGGACTGCGCACCACCTGGATGCGCCGCAGGCAACTGGAGAACATTACTGTTCTGGGCAATGCAGAAATCGATCTGGGCGATTCTGTCTCGGTGACCGGCGTTCCGGAAAAGAGCGCCAATACCTGCGGCTATGTGAAAGCCATCCGGCACCGCTTTGGAGCCGGCGTGGGTTTCCTCACGGATTTGTGTTTCGTTCCGGAGGGCACAGCGTGAACAACATCTTTGAAATCGTGCGCCAGACAGTAGCCCTGGAGATGGAAGCCAATCGGGGCTGTCTCCTGGGCGTGGTGAACGACTCTTTTCCGCATGACGCCCCTGACGACGACAACAACTACGAGGTCGACGTCACGCTCAAGAACCAGAACCTGACCTTGCGCCGTGTTCCGGTGGCTGTAGGGTGCATGGGGATGGCGGCCCTTCCCGCTTTGGGCGATCTTGTCCTGGTGCAATTTCTCAATGGCGACCTGAACCAACCATTCGTAACCGGGTGCTTTTATAACGCCGGCGCCAGGCCGCCTTTGTTTCATGAGAACGATATTGTGCTGGAGCGGATCGCCGGCGACGGCAGCAAGACGAAGACCGTTATCCGGATTCACGGTGAGGACGGCAGCATCCAGATCAATGTAGGGGACAAGGTCGGTCTCAAGATGACCGCCGACCAGATCACCATAGAAGGCGATGTTCAAATCAAGGGCGACCTTTTTGTAGAGAACGGCAGGAAGACCACCATCCAAGGCAACGTTGAAATCAAGGGCGACCTTGTCGTACAGAACGGCAACAAGACCACCATCAGCGGAAACACGATCACAGGTTCGTAACCATGGCAGACTTGAATCTCAAGGGAACATTGAAGTTGGCTGGCAGCCTTGATTTGCAAGGCGCGGGCGGCAAAGTCAAGGTGGAAGGAATGGAGGCGTTGGTGGTGGGCGCGACCGGCAAGGGCACTCCCATACTTGTGCCGCCGCCTCCGGCAAAGCCCACCGATGATGGCACGGGAGTGCAGGTCATCAGCAGCTTGAACCAGACCGTCAAAGCGAAGGGGAAGCCGATCGTCGTCCCTGGATCATCGGTCATGCAAGGCAATGTTCCTACCTGGCCCGGCACGGTCGATCCGGGAAGCAGCACCGTGCAAGTCAATGGCGGAAAGATAAGTCTAGTGGATGCTCAAGCCACTATCGTTGCCCAGCCAAGCCCACCAGCGATCATCACGGAGTCAGGACAATGACAAACGCAAACAACCTGGTCTCAGGACGCGAGATTATCTTTGGATCAGACCTAGGCCTGACTGCAATCTCCGGAACGTACGATCTTGTGGTGTCGCCCTCGGGCGACCTGGCATTGGCTCGCGGCAACAAGAACATCGTACAGGCCCTTTCGTTGTGCCTTGCCGTCAACATGGGCGAGTTGGCCGATCTTGGATTTCCCGGCTACGGGTCGCGCCTGAACGAAATGAAAGGAGAACCGAACGTTCAACGGACGCGCGTGATAGCCCTGGGTTTTGCGCGCTCCGCCGTGGAGCAAGACCCGCGGGTCCGGCAGGTGCTGAGTGCGGAAGCAAGGCCGGGACAACAAGACATTTTGCAAATTGAAATGCAGATAGAACTGATCTACGAAAACACGCCATCGAACCTGGTTTTTGATGTGAGGCTGACCGGGGTATGAGCAACTTAAACCAATTCACGGAGCCTCTGGCAGCTATCATTCAGTCACTGGAAGATAGCGTCCTCTATGGAACACAAATTCCAGCGCTTCATACCGCGACCTTCGAGCGGGGAACCACCAGATATCCGCTGCCGCCGTCCGCAGTTTCCGTTACCCAGGTGCTCGGACGGGTCAGCAATGAGCCCGTGCAGTTTCAACCGGAAATAGACTACATTTTTTCCGGGGGAGAGCTGGTCTGGGTGAACCGCTTAATCCATCCGGACAACGGCTCCCAACTGGAGATTGAATACACGTATCGTGAGCCGCCCAGCGGAATAACAGATTTCAATCCCGGAAGCGTGGCCGGCACTCTGCTGCGGGCGGTGGCCCGTGAGATCACGCAGCTCTATGCGCAGATGAATGAGGCCTACCGCCTTGCCTTTATCGACGAGGCGACAGGAGTCGCGCTCGACAATGTGGTCGCGCTTGTAGGGGTGACGAGAATTCCCGCGCAGAAGGCCGTGGGAACGGCCACATTCCTGCTGAAGCAGGCGGCTACCCAGACCATTATCATTCCCGTCGGCACCATCATTTCCAACTCCAACGATCGCACCTTTGCCACCACCCAGGCAGGCACGATTCAGGTTGAACTTACAGAATTTCAAACCTCCAGGGATGGCGGCTACACCGTAAGTACGAACAACCAGATCGCTGAGGTAACGGGTGTATATCCCAAAGTGGAGCCGGTGGAAACTGCCATACGCATTCCCATTCAGCCGTACTTTGGAAAGGCCGAGCGCACTATCACGTTTACTTTCCCGCCTGTGAGCAATGAAGTCCGCATTGTCTACAAACCCAAGAGCGCTACCGTGCCCATTCAGGCCACGGAAGCCGGACCCGGCGGCAACGTAAACGCGAACACCTTGACCCTCATGCTCACTCCGCCCGAGGGCGTGGACGGCGTGACCAACGAGGTTCCCACGTACGGCGGACAGGAGCCAGAATCGGACCACGCCCTGCGCGAACGCACCAAGCACGCCCTGCAGTCGGCCGGAAACGCCACTTTGGACGCCATCAAGTTTTCCGTGCTGGGGGTGGAGGGCGTCCAGGGAGTTGAGGTGTTGGACTATTCCGTGGACAGAGCCATTCCTCTGGGCGAACTTCGTGTCCGTTTTTTTGGCGGCAACCTAAATGAGGTACGGGACGTCGTGAATCAAACCCGGGCTGCCGGGGTGATCCCACGCGTTGAGGAGGTCCTGCAGGTCTTTATCAGCGGCGTTTTCTACCTTTTGCCCGGCGAGCAGCCTGCCTCCTCCAACGCTGAGTCCAACTTCGTGCAGATGGTGACGAGTTCCATCAATCTCCAGACCATTGGCGCGCCGCTCTTCATTCGTCGTCTCAACGCACTGGTGTATGAGATTCCTGGCTTGGCCGAGGTGGCGGAAGCGAAGTTGCAGTACCAGAAGCCGCCGAATCTGACGGGCCCTGTCATTTCTGATCCCTTCCTTGTGACTGGAAATGAACTGGTGCGGGCCCTGGCCGGCGGGCTGGCGGCCATCATCCTGTACAGACTGGACGCCGTGGCCGATCGCCCCATAAGCGCCGGCAATTATGAAGTTGATCTGGAGATCAAGGACGCTCAAGGACGCAGCGCCGTATTCCGCTTTTTTTCGCTGGAAATTCAGGTAACGGCGCACGCCACTCTCAAGGAGAATCCTACCGCGCCACCGCTTCGCGTAGGCTCGACGGTCAAGACTGCGCTGTTCCAGGGCTCCACGGCCAAACTCAGCATCAGCGTCGCCAATGATCTCAAGGGTTTCGATCCCGTCAAGCACGGGCATACGATTGAATTTTTGTTCGACGCTGCCGCCTATCCGGGACTTCTCTCCACTACGAGGTCGTTCGATGTCGCTTAAGACTGACAGCCTCGTCTCTTATTTTCCTGACGTCTATGCCGCTCGCGACCCGGACAGCGTGCTGTACAAATTTCTGAGCGCCTACGGCGCGGAGTTCAACGAGAGCGATAAAAAGATCCTGAGCCTGCTTGGCTCCCACTGGGTGCGTTACGCCAGGGGAGAGGCGCTGGACCAATTGGGGGCCATGTTTAACGCGGCGCGCCTCCGCACCCGCAGCGGAGCCCCCGAGCCGGACAAGGCATACCGCGAACGTCTCGAATCCACCGTGCCTATGTTTATTGGCGGGGGAACCATCAGCGCCATCCAGGGCGCCGTCCGCCTGGCTCTCGGCCTTCCTTACAACCTGGACCAATTGCATATCCCGCCGCAGGATGCAGGCATGCGAGAAGATTTGGAGGCCCTCGTCCTGGTGGTTGAGTTCTCTCCCCGTGGCGACGTAGTGCTGGGTATAACCGTCACCACGGTTGAGATTGACGCCAGAGGCAATATGGCGTCCCAAATGGTGATCTCGCTGAACGCGACCACGGTAATAGAAGCTGTCCCGCTCATCGAGTGGCGTTTCCAGCCGGGCTCCGGACGCAACCTGAGCGTGGAACTTTTGAAGCCCGGCGCAACCACCGGAGAAGGCTTTAAGTCAGTAGAGGGTTTCGCCGTATGGCAGGGCGAAACGATTGTCCTCACCTCTGAGCAGGACGACATCTTGAGCGCGGTACTGCAAGGAAATGAGGTGGCTGCCGAATTTACCAACTTGGACGGCAGCTCGCCGGCGATCATGCCCAGGGCGCCCCTCCAGCCCTCGAGTTGGCGGTTCCGCGCCCAGGGCGGCCTCTTCGATGTCTCGGTCTTTGGGTCGGATACAGAGGTAAGGGATTGTTTTGATACGCCCGATTTTCAAGTCCAATTCAGCCGCGTGCTCTACCAGCCTCTTACCTTCGATGTGATCATCCCTTATTTTTTCGACCTGGCCGTGGAAGAGATCAAGCGGCGTTACAACTACAAAGGCGAAATCCTGCTGTATGAAGGAATCGGGCATCAGCATGTTCAGGGAGTTGTAGACCAAACCCGCGCCCAGGGCGTGCGCGGCACGGTCCAGTTCACCCTGTATTTTGCTGAAGACCAAAATCAGTTCGACCACCTGTACCAGGTCGAAGAACCTGGCTCGGGCAACCCAACAACCGCCGGAGCCGGGCCATAGAACGTAGAACCATAGAACGTAGAACCATAGAACGTGGCACAAGGAGAAGTGCAATGCGGGAAAGTATGGACCTCCGCGGGCATGTGACGCTGCAGCTCATCAATCAGGCAGGAGAAATTGTGCAGTCCATCTCCCGCCAAAACCATGTCGTCACAGCCGGACGGCAACTGGTGGCCGAGTTGTTTGCCGGCGGAATCCCGGTTGCCAAGGTGAACCACATCGCGGTCGGAACCGGCGATTACCCTCCGGAGAACAACCAGACTCAGCTAATGGACGAACGCGCGCGCAACCCTATCGCCGAAGTCAGCTTTGTGCCGGCCGCCGACGATACGCGCGTAACCGCCCGGCTGAAGATCATCTTCGATAGTGACCAGGCGAATGACCCAGACACTCCAAATCACCCTGTGCCACTGCGGGAAGCGGGCATCTTCAATGCCGCGTCCGGGGGAATCATGTATAACCGCGTGGTCTTCGAGCCCGTATACAAGACCGACGCATTCCAACTGGTAATGATGTGGGACGTTACCTTCTGAGGACCTTTCTATGCCGATCTATGTTCCCGCCGAACCTTATCCTAAAAAAGCGAATGACAGTATTCGCTCTTCCGACTGGAACTCGGCAATCGACGAAGTGGTGCGCCTTTCCGTTGCCACTCAACAGCTTGATCGAAACACCTTCAACGGCCCACTCACGGTCAACGGTGCGCTGACGGCCAGTGGTGGATTGACGGTCACCGGTAACCAGTCAGTCAGCGGTACGTTGACGGCCAGCGGTGGAATCAATGGACCGCTCACGGTTAAGGGTGCGCTGACGGTCGACACTACGCTGACCGTTGCCGGTGCGGTGACCGCCAACAACACATTGACGGTTAGCGGTGCTCTCAGGGCTAACGGAGGAATAACCGGACCGCTTACGGTCACCGGTGCGGTGACGGTCAATGGCGTTCTGGGTGTTAGCGGGTTCACCAGAATTAGTCAACAAAACAACGGAAACTGGGCAATTTTCGGCGCCAACATGTACAGCAACGGGAGCGCCTTTAAACTAGTCAATACCGCCCAGCCGGGCGCAAACCTCCACATTAGCGCTGAAGGTGGCGGCACGAGTGAGTTTCGCTTCTGCCTTATGAATGCCGGCGAAACAAACCAGAGAAACATTGCCACCATTGGCACCGGAGGCTTGACGGTAACCGGTGGAATAAACGGGCCGATCACAGTCAATGGCGCATTGACAGTCACCGGTGCGATGACGGCCAACGCTGCCTTGACGGTTAGCGGTGCTTTGAGGGCCAATGGTGGAATAACCGGACCGCTCACCATCAGCGATTCCGTGACTTGCACCGGATCGTTCCTGAGCGTCGAGGGGCTCGCAGTTGTTTCTACGAACATAGGCGCTGGGCGATGGGCCAGCTTCGGGTCGAATGCCTACTATCGAGGAAACCAATGGAATTTGGCCAATACGGCTCAACCGGGTGTTTGCTTGGTCATGAGTGGCCCGGGCGGAGGCAGCGACCGCGAGTTCGCCTTTTGCAGAATGGAGGCTGGTTCGAACACTGGAATAGATCTTGTGAAAATGGGGAGGGACGGAATAGTCGTATACAACGGTAAGAAAGTGGCGACAGGTCACGAATTTCTTTACATCATTCGGGGAAAGGTTAACGCTAATGGCTCGGTCGGTGCAGGCTCAGGATTCACCGCGTCAAAGATTAGCACTGGCTATTACCAAATCACTTTCAGCTCAGCGTTTTCGAGCTTGCCCATTGCTGTAGCGACCCAGTACTTGCCATCAACTAGCGACACTCGCGACAACGCAGTGATTGTGGATCTCGCTACTAGTCTCATAAAGGTCAAAGTGGGAACTGGCGGCGGTGCCGTTGCTGACAGGGATTTTACCTTTATCGCTGTCGGCCCACGGACCACCTGATGCGCTTCTACTGCAACGCCCATTGACCACTCAGGAGGATTTCAGATCACTATGCAACAACAATTGGAACAACGTCTCCAGCAGCTCAAGCAGGAGTTTGAAACCGGCCAGGTGCGCCTCCAGGAGTTGGTGCGCCAGGAGCAGGCTCTACGCGAAACCCTCTTTCGCATCAGTGGCGCCATCCAGGTGATTGAAGAAGAGCTGGCCAGATCCAAATCGGAGAACATTCATGACGGGCAACCTGGGTAATGCCATCTCCGAGCTGTTGGCGCTAGCGCTGCCCCGCCTGTTCGCAGGCGATCCTCCGCTCGTGACGATGGCGTTTCTGCCCGAAACGTTTGAGATAGACCCGGCGTCGCTCGACTCCCAGGTGAGCGAACCCCGCCCGGACGATCGCGTTGACGATCTTCCCTTCAACCCGGAAAACCCTGCCGGCCCTTACACCCTGACGCAGCCTCGTCTTCCCGGCCCTCTGCACGTATGCCTGACAACTCCCGCCGGCGACTGCATCCCTCTCGCGTCCAATGAGGTGATTGTGGACCCAGACGACCCACGGATTTTCGAATTGGACCTGAGGCCCCAGCGCGACCTGGCCGACGTGACCGGCGTCCAAGCCGCATACTCGGTGGTTGCGGTGTACGCCAACGTCCCATACCAGCTTGATTGCGCGCTGGACCTCTTCTGCACCGACCCCGCCGAGTTGACCGAGGCGGAGGACATGGCGATAGCTGTCCTCGTCCTCAATCAACGCCAGATTATTATCGACGGCAGCATGACGGAAGAGGAAGGCGACTACGGCGCTACCATCACCGTCGTCAAGCTCAACATACAAAAAGGCGATGCTGGTTCCCCCGGCCAGCGCACCCTTCATTTTCGCGCCGAGATGGTCATGAAGGCCATGCGCGCCCTGGCCCCCGACGAAGGCAAACGCATTCTCCGCATCGTCACGGTGCCCGGCGACAAGATCGACGTGGCCCTGAACATGAAGCCCTAGAGTGGAAACTCTTATGATAGCCTCTGAATCCATCACGGACTTCCCTTTGGGATTCACTCCTGAGATTCATGCACGCTGCCTTGCAGCAGGATCAGTTTCATGAGCAACTATCTCTCCGTCGCCACCGTTACCGCTACTCTGCGGCAAATTGTCCTGCAGGCGCTTCAGGCAGTTCCCAAAGTATCGGGAGACGTCCAGGTGAGGACTGGCAAGCCGGAAAACCCCAGTCCGGGTTTTGTGGGCGCAAACCTTTATCTCTATCGCATAATGCCCAACAACGCATTGCGCCATAAAGAGCCTATACCCAAGCGCGCCGCTGGAATCTTGCGAAAGGGGCCGGTTACGGCGCTGGACCTCTACTATGTACTCAGCTTTTATGGGGACGAAAAGCAGCAGGAACCAGAACGCTTTCTGGGCAGCGCCATCATGGCTTTGCACCGGCAGCCTACTCTGACGGCAGAGCTAATCCGGCAGACCGTTGCCAATGCCGCAGCCGGGAGCTACCTGGCAGAATCTGACCTTCAGAACCAATCTGAACTGGTCCGGTTTAGCCTGCAAACGCTGAGTGCAGACGAACTCGCCCGCACCTGGGGACTGTTTGCCCGAGTGGCTTACGCGCCTTCAGTTTTTTATAAAGGTTCGGCAGTAGTGCTGGCGGGATGAATGCTCCGATTTTGTGATTGCCTTGATACTGTTAAATTGGCTCTGCCAACGCCATGATCTGCTGGAGTATTTCCGGCTTCAAACGGCCTTCAGCTACGGCATTCTGAACCGCCTCAGCATACGTTATTAAACTTGCGCTTCTGGCGGCAGCTATGTTGACCGGTCGTGCTGCCTCTCCCAGCGCCGGGTGACCCGACACAATCTCATAACCGGAGCTGGTGATGCCGATAAGCTCTCTGCCAGTAACGGTCATCGGATAGTCGGGATTGGTTCCTTTCACGTTCTCCGATGTGCGCCCTGAAGCCAGATAGAACGGGTTCGTGGAATGCAATCCTCCGAGCAGCCAGGCATCGTTCATCAGCATAGTCCAATTATTGCTATACAGGACCGACCCTCCCTGAGCGCCCTCATTCATTCTCGTAAAGTTCTCGCGCAGGGGGTCATCGATGCCCGGTGCTGCTTCGCTGGATTCCCCCACCAACCGGCCAACGATTGCGAGATCCAGATCAGTGCGCACGGCATTCTGGTAGACTTCGAATGCCTTCTCAATATCTCCCGGTTTTAAGCCAGGGTACACGTCAGATAAAGCGAGCACATCTGACTTAAAAGCCTCGAGAGTTTTGTATCCTCCGGTTGCTGCTTCCCTTGCAATTGCCTCAATCGGAGTGGTTGAAGCTGCCGGTATGGAATCCTCCTCTTGTTCCAATGACGAATCGTCTTCGATAGCTATCTCCGCTAAACTATGCAACCTTTCTCCCCTTAGACTGCCTGGCGGCTGAAGCAACATTTCAGGCTTGGACTCCTCCTTCGACTGCGCTCCTATAGGCTTTTTAATCTGGTCTCGCATAGTTTTCTTGAATGGTACCGAATTGATTTGCCAAGTCTAGCACACGGGCACAGCCCGAATGGATTTTTCCCGGTTAGCTGTCTCCGTAGTTGATGACCTAGCTCCATCCTTTCAGCTCAGCCTCACTGATGGGCTTTTCCAGTTTCTGATATTCGCGGCGGGCCGCTTCAAGCAAATGCGCCTGGCTGATTGGTTCCTTTGCCTCAGCCGCAAGAAAAGCGGCGCGCAAGGCAATGTTGCGAATGTTGGCGCCGGCCACGTGCAGTTGCGCCAGCCTGTCCCAATGGAGCTGCTCGACCGGGGCCTGGCATGGAAACACCCGGCGCCAAATCTCGGCGCGCATTTCATGGTCCGGAAACGGGAACTGCACGATGAAGCGGATGCGGCGGAGGAATGCCTGGTCTACGGCTTCTTTCAGATTGGTGGTGAGAATGGCTAATCCCCGATAAGATTCCACCCGTTGCAGCAGATAAGACACCTCGATATTGGCGTACCGGTCGTGGCTATCCTTAACTTCGCTGCGTTTGCCGAATAGCGCATCTGCTTCGTCAAACAGCAGGATTGCCCCGCCCTTCTCCGCCGCATCGAAAACCTTGCGCAGGTTCTTTTCCGTCTCTCCGATGTACTTGCTCACTACCGAACTCAAGTCAATGCGGTAGAGATCCAGGTTCAGTTCGCTCGCCAGCGCTTCTGCCGCCATGGTTTTGCCCGTGCCACTGGCTCCACAGAACATGGCGCTGATTCCCATGCCGCGCGTTCCCGGCGGCGAAAACCCCCACTGTTCATAGACCGTCGTGCGATGACGAACCTGAACGGCGATTTCTTGCAGTGCCCGTTTCTGCGATTCCGGCAGCACCAGATCGTCCCATACTGCCTTGGACTCCACGCGCTGGGCAAGATCATCTAGCTGGGCCCGCGACTGGGAGCGGCAAATGGCCCAGATGATTTCGCTCCATTCTGCTCCACTAGCTTTTGTTCCCTCTGCCTCAATTTCTGCAGTGGCCGCACTGCAGATATTCTGAATCTCGCGTTCTCCTAGATCGAATTGGGCCACGATCCTTTTCACAAACTCTTCAGAACCGGTGAACCTCTCGCGCCACAGCCCGCGCTGCTCTGCGCGATTCGGTTTGGAGACTTCCAGCGTCAGTATGGGCCGCGTGCTCCCATTGCGCCGTTCCGGAGTTGAGAGAATCAGGGGACAATGTGACTGCTCCATAAAGTGCAGGATTAGGTGTTCTCGCGCCGAATCTTGTCCGATGGTGGTGTCGAGGTTCTGGCAATCGAGCAAAACTGCACCATCTTCCAGCAGGCATTCGCGCTCCAGAGAACGCATGACCTTCTGCAGATCAACCATGGCCAAAGGCAGCGCGTGAGCGGAGATATGGAACAGACGGAGGCCAGCCAGCGTGGCTACCCTGGCGGCGATGGCTCGTTGGATTGCTGGCTCAAGCCCGCAAAGCTGAATTACAGGAGATACCTGGTCTCCGCGTTTCTGCCATGCTGCTTCTGCGTTGCGGGCGACTAACTCGTGCGACTGCACTAACCGCTGGACCTGATCAAGGCCTGATGCAACTCCGGACAGTCGCTCATCCGGGTGGCTCACTCCCACCAAATAATTCAGGATTCGCTCATCGGCGCGCAAAGGGCTTAGGGTGATTGAGCTACCCGGACCCACCTCCACCAAGCGCCACTTGCGCAAAGGACGTGCTGGCGACAAGGCCGACCAGTGTCCGCCGGGCAGAGTTGCAAGAGCGAGGCTGAAAGTAGGGGATGTCCGTTCACGGTCGCCGTGAATCTGCGAGCATAACTTGGCCAAATCCGGTTCCAATTCCACGCCGGCACACATTAAAAGCAAATCCAGCTCAAACGGGGAAAGGGCAAACAGTTCTACCAACACCTCCATGGCGCTCCTGAACTGTTCGCCATCCGCTGGTTTAGCCGGATACTCGATAGACTCCGATTCTGCGAAGCTATTCTTTTGCTTAGCGGCGTACTGCTCCAGCTTCCGGCGAATGCCCGACAGGGCAGCTAGAAGGCACTGCTGGTTCCATATCTGCCATGTGTTCCGATTTGGATTCATTGCTGGCCTGATGGACGTGCGATCAATCAATGATGCTCATTTTAGCCCATTCCCCGTAGCTGAACTGAAGCTTCTTTGGCGCATAACGGTCCGAAGCGCACGGCACATTTTACGGCACACCTCAGAAAAAGCAGCCAACCTGACGCCGAACCACCAGTGAATGTCTTGAAAAAGGCCTGGTGTGGAGCTGTGCGTGCTTGATCGCTCCGATCACAAGCACAACAATGCGATCAGGCCGGTCTGGCCCAAGCTCAACAGACGCAATTGTCAGTAGGTTCCCGCCGCAGAGTTCAGGTCTCACCACATTTACGTTCACATTACTTATCACCGGGAGCAACACCCCATGATCTTCAAACGTGGTCAAACCTACTGGTACAAATTCGCCTCGAGCATCAAAGAGCGCGATGGCGCGAAATCATTCTTGATTCGACGGTCAGCGCGCACCAAGATCGGAACCGAAGCCGTCGAGCGCGAGCACCGTCGTTCACTCCGCCTTGGTGAAATTCACCCACTGGATCCCTGGCCCAAGCCACCTGTACCCGAGGCGCCATCGTTGAGAGATTTCTCAACGAGGTTTCTTGAGTACGCCAAATTGCATGTGAAGGAAAGCAGCTTCACGTTCTACAAAGCCTCCGTTCCCGTCTTTTGGGCTTCTCGGAACGCTTCGTCTGGAAAATCTGTGGGTGAGAAACAGTATATGGAGCGATTAACTCGACCTTGCGTTTGATTGTTTGATTTGCTTGCCCAATAGAAGAGGAGCAGTAGCCGTGGCGGTGGGAATGTGGGAAGCGCGGGGTTGGCGCTTTCCAAGAAAGAGGGAAATCCCGATTTTGGTTTTGGGGATTTTCCTCTTTCG
>Ga0209168_10000219_pt1 | contig 64176 bp, 66 predicted proteins | sample Coa_R1_FD_187156 | JGI IMG/M metagenome (GOLD analysis project Ga0209168, IMG submission 187156) | Surface soil microbial communities from Centralia Pennsylvania, which are recovering from an underground coalmine fire - Coalmine... | ecosystem: Environmental > Terrestrial > Soil > Unclassified ...
AAAATCGCCTGGGGAGATGGACAAACAATCTTGCGCGAAGCCCTGCTGCTAGCCGATCACAACGCCTACCACATCGCGCAGTTGGTGGACGTCCGCCGGTTACTCGGCGCCTGGAAGTGACAATACGGAAGCAAAAAGTAATCAAGACCTTAACGAAATGTCGTCCTGAGGTGCAAGCGAAGCGCGCGCCGAAGGGCCGTACGCACGCAACACCTAACAACGCCGCCGATCGGAGTAGCATGACCACCTCACGCGGATCGCCCTCGTGGCTCAGTGTCTCCGTGGTGAGCGCGCTTGCGAAATACTACCCGCACTCCCTCTCTCCACCGCTCGTCAATCCCTACGAACGCCCACTCAATCTCCGGCGAGATGTATCGCAAAATCACATCCGTCGCGGGATGCACATGCAACGCCGGCGCAACCAGAAAAAGTAGCGGTGACTCCCCCGACAATTCACGCCCGCCGAAATATCCATACTTCAAGAACTCTCCGCGCCCCTGATGCCACTGCACGCGCGCCCAGTAGTCCAGCCCTTGCAGCGGCAGATGAATGTCCTCGTCAGCTTTCAACTCGACAACCGCCAGGCGTCCCTCGCGCGTCAGCGTGAGCACGTCGATCATCGCTCGATCCGCCGCCGAAAAGGCTGGAACCTGCGAGTACACGGATTCCATCTCCAGCCGCTCATCAATCACGCTCACGTCCGCCCGCATCAGCGACTCAAGCCACCGCTCCGGATGCATTCGAAACAAACGATCTCCACGCGGACCATATGGATGCCGCGCCTCGCGCAATGCCGTCAGCAATTGCGCGAAGAAATTCCAATTGCGATCTTCCAGGACGCGTTCTTCCGATCCGATTCCAAACACAATCTCCTGTTTGCTCTGAAACGTGATCGCCTCGGTGCCCATGCGCGCCCGCGCAAACTCCAGTCCTCGCCAGCGAAACGAAATCTCCGCCGGAGACAGCACCGCAACTTCACAATTCGGCAGGATCGTCTGAATGCGTGCAATCGATTCTGCGAATCGCTCCAACGCTGCAGTCTCATTCGTCGCATGCACCAGCCGGGTCGCAACGTTTCCGCGATCGCTGCAGTCAATTTCAACGACTGTATCGTGCCGTTCATCAAACTCGAACAGCCGCCACTTCGCCGCCGTCGGATTCAGATTCGCGATCCGCTCACGCACCAAAGCCGAACATCCCGAAGGCACAAATAAGATCAATCCCTGCACTAAACAAGATGGGTGCCCCATTTCTCCCTGTTTTTGGGAGAAGTGGGGATTTTGACGACACACATCCAACCACAGAATTCCAAAGGTTAGCGCCGCATCAATCGAACTCTGTAACTCAGAACCGTTCACACCTAAGACTGCGAAAGCCGTTTGCCCCTGCCGCAGCAGCCCACGCGTATAAATCGGACCGAACGATTTCTCCAGATCCACGCCTGTCGTCAGGCGCGCAATCGCAAACCCGGGAAAGTGCCGCTCAATCGCGCGCCGTAACTTATGCTCATACGCCGCCCGAGCTGCCCGCTTCGCCGTCGGCGATCGGCGGTCCTGCTCCCGGCAAATCTCCAGCTTCGTCGCACGAGTCTGCCCCAGCCTCATCACCGCCAGCCGCAGCGTTCCGTTCTTCAACTCCGCATCGAGCACCCGACGAACCGTGTTCCGCTCTGCCGACCACAAGTGCAGCAGGCACTTGTTGTACTCGCCGGATATCGAATACCTCGCCTGCGCCAGATCAAACATCACGGCGCCGCCTTCGAGCACGACCGCGCCTGCGGCCTCACTCAAGAATTCCTGCACCGTCCGCGTCAGCGACTCTGGAGTCATGCTGCCATTGTGCGCTTCGCCCGCGCTCGAAGTCTGTGACGAGTGAACATAGGATCGTGTGGAAATCCCATCGCCGGAGCTATGTGGAAATAATGTGGGGACAGCCGCCCCGGCTGTCCGGTCGAGCAAAGCTCGACGGGGTTTTATCTGCAGGACTGAAATATCGCCCCCTGTGTTCCCGTGCCCTCTGTGGTGAAGCGCTCCTCCCGAGCCCTATGGGATAATGAACGAAGGGAGTTTCCGCCTCCGAGTCCAGACCGTACTCGCCGGCATCTAATCAACGTGGATAAACACAACGATAAAGCCCGCTTCTTCTTCGAGCACTACGGCCTGACCGAGCACGATCTTGAGCGCTACCTCGCCGCCGCACTCTCCGCCGGAGGCGATTACGCCGACCTGTATTTCGAATATCTCTCCTCAACCTCGCTGATGGTCGATGAGTCGATGGTGAAATCGGCGAGCCAGGGCATCTCCGCCGGATGCGGAGTCCGTGTCGTCTCCGGCGAGCGCACCGGATACGCCTACACCGACGACCTCTCTTCCGACCGCATCCTGCACGCCGCGCGCACCGCTGCTCTCATCGCGAGCGCCCCGGCCAAGACTACCGTCACTGGGTTCCAGAAGTCCGCTGCGCGCAGCCTCTATCCCGTGACTCTGCCCAGCGTCGATGCCGAAATCAGCGCCAAGGTTGAACTCGTCATGCGCGCCGACAAAGCCGCCCGCGCCTACGACCCGCGCATCAAAGAGGTCCGCGCCAGTTACTCCGACGAGCTCCGCAATATTCTTGTCGTCGCCTCCGACGGCACCTTCGCCGAAGACTCTCAACCGCTGGCCCGCATGAACGTGAGCTGTATCGCGAAGACGGAAAATAACTCCGCCCGTGGTACTTCCGGCGGCGGCGGCCGGGTCGCCCTCGACTTCTTCTTCGGCGACAAGAATCCCGAATTCTTTGCCAAAGAATCCGCCCGTCAGGCAATCCTGCAACTTGATGCCCGCGAAGCCCCCGCCGGAGATATGGAAGTCGTCCTCGGCCCCGGATGGCCTGGCGTTCTTCTGCACGAAGCGGTTGGCCACGGGCTCGAAGCCGATTTCAATCGCAAGAAGACTTCCGCCTTTGCTGGTCTCATCGGCAAGCGCGTCGCCAGCGAAAAGTGTACGGTTGTCGACAACGGCACTATGCCCTGGCGTCGCGGATCGCTCAACGTTGATGACGAAGGCGAGCCCACGCAGGAAACGGTCCTGATCGAAAAAGGAATCCTGAAGGGATATCTCAGTGACAAGCTTTCCTCGCGCTTGATGGGTATCGCCGACACCGGTAACGGACGCCGCGAGAGCTACGAGCACATCCCCATGCCGCGTATGACAAATACATACATGCTCGCGGGTCAAGACAATCCCGAAGACATCATCCGTTCGGTCAAGCACGGAGTCTACGCCGTCAACTTCGGCGGAGGCCAAGTCGACATCACCAACGGAAAGTTCGTCTTCTCGGCCAGCGAAGCCTACATGATCGAGGACGGCAAGATCACCGCCCCGATTAAAGGCGCGACGCTGATTGGCAACGGCCCGGATGTCCTGACGCGAGTCAGCATGGTCGGCAACGATCTGAAATTAGACGAAGGCGTAGGCACCTGCGGCAAAGACGGCCAGGCCGTACCCGTAGGAGTAGGCATCCCGACATTGAAGGTCGATCGCCTGACTGTAGGCGGCACCGCCCGCAAAGACCCCGGCGGCTTCATGCAGTGAACAATTCCCACCACGGAGGCACGGAGCCACAGAGAAACTCCCTTCTAATTGTTTTCTCCGTGTCTCTGTGCCTCCGTGGTGAATAACTTTCAATATGACCCCAACTGAACTAGAAACTCGAAACTCAAAACTCGAAACTGACCTCCGCGAAGTCGCCCAGGACATCGTGGCCCGCGCCATGGCCGGCGGAGCCACTGCCGCCGAATGCGTCGTCCGCGAGGGTGACGAATTCTCCACGCTCGTCCGCCTCGGTCAGGTCGAAACGCTGAAAGAATCCGGCTCCAAATCCGTCGGAGCCCGCGTCTTCTTCGGACAGCGCGCCGCCTCGACCTACTCCTCCGACTTCTCTCGCGAAGGTCTCGACCGCATGGTCAAATCCGCGCTAGAACTCGCGAAGATCACCTCTGAAGATCCGTTTGGAGGAATTCCTTCAGCCGACCAGCTCGGCCAACTCGCTGGCGATCTCGATCTCTACCACGAAGATGTCTACTCGCTTCCCGGCGCCGATCGCATCGACTACGCCCGCCGCGCCGAAAAGGCCGCGCTCGACACGGACCCGCGCATCAAGAACTCCGACGGCGGATCGTTCGACGCCGCCACCGGACATAAAGTTCTCGCCAACTCCCACGGCTTCGTCGGTGAGTTCAAGCGCTCATATTGCTCCGTGGCCGCAGTCCCGATCGCCCAAACCGATGACGGAGCCATGCAGCGCGACTACTGGTTCTCGGTCGCGCGCACGCTAAAGAAACTCGATGCCCCGGAACAAGTAGGACGCATCGCCGCCGAGCGCACCCTCCGCCGCCTCGGCGCGAAAAAAGCCAAGACGGCGAAAGTTCCCATCGTCTTCGATCCCATGGTCTCGACTTCGATCCTCGAGCACATCTTCGAAGGCATCAACGGAGACTCCGTCTACCGCGGCGCCAGTTTCCTCGCGGGCAAGCTCGGCCAGAAAATCGCAGGCGACAACGTCAACATCATCGACGACGGAACCATCCCCGGCGGATTCGGGACGAGTCCCTTCGACGGCGAAGGCATTCCGACACGCCGCACGGTGGTCATCGAGAACGGAGTTCTGAACTCGTATCTGCTGAATACCTACACTGCGAAGAAGCTTGGCATGCAGACGACCGCTAATGCCGCGCGCGGTCTCGCCGGCACTCCCGGCATCGGCCCCGGAAACTATTTCCTCCAGCCGGGCACGAAGTCTCCTAAAGATTTGATCGCTGGAATTAAAGAAGGTTTGTACGTAACAGAGTTCCTCGGCCAAGGCGTGAACCTTGTAACCGGCGACTACTCGCGCGGAGCATCCGGCCTCTGGATCTCCGGCGGCGAACTGACGTATCCAGTCGAAGAGATCACAGTCGCGGGAAACCTGAAAGACCTGTTCTTCAACATCTCCGAAATCGCCAGCGACCTCGAATTCCGCGGCTCGGTCGCGGCCCCCACAATCCGCATCGACGGCCTCACCGTCGGCGGCGAATAACCCGGAACATGTACGGGGACAGCCGCCATCGGATGTCCCGCGAGCGAAGCTCTCGTGTAGCAGACGTCAAGCAAGCCGTCATCCAGCCGCAGTAGAAATCACCGGGGAAGAGCGGCGCTTCCAGCGCCGCGTCAAAGGACGTTCAAGCGAGGGCTTCAGCCCCCGTGGTCGTTTCCTCTGACGCTCAACCCGGCCGTCTCACACCGCGAAAAATCACCTTACCCCAACGAAACACTCACTTAACCTCAGGCTTATAATCTGCGCTTCACAACGGAACCACTCACAGGAGCCCCCATGAACCGCCGCTCATTCCTGAAATCCGCCAACGCCGCTGGACTCGCCCTCGCTCTTCCCTCGACCATCTTCGCCGCCGAAGAAAAGAAGTCGACACCCACGAGTGCAAACGCAGCCGCGCCCAACCCGAAAACCATCCTCCTCAAAGACTACCGTCCGGTCTCAATCTTCAAAGTCCCGGTCACGCACATCGACAAATCGAAGTTCCCGATCATTGATATGCACTCGCATCCGTATCCCAAGACCGACGCCGAAATCACCACGTGGCTCAAGAATATGGACGACGTCAACGTCGAAAAGACCATGATCCTCACCATGACCACTGGCAAAGCGTTCGATGATTTCTACGCGAAGTATTCGAAGTATCCCGACCGCTTCGAAGTCTGGTGCGGCCTCGATTTCACCGGGTACAAAACACCAGCATTCCCCGATTCCGCCGTCAAAGAACTCGAGCGCTGCAAAGAAAAAGGCGCGAAAGGCATCGGTGAAATTCACGACAAAGGACAGGGCTTGCACTCGGGAAAGTCGAACGCTCCCGGTCTCCATCCTGACGATCCACGCGTCGACGCCATCTGGGAAAAAGCCGCCGAACTCCACATGCCTGTCAGCCTCCACGTCGCCGACCCCATCTGGATGTACCAGCCCATGGACAAGCACAATGACGGCCTGATGAACGCCTGGGAGTGGCGCCTCGACAACCAGCCCAACATCGTCAAGTTGAGCGGCATGGTCGACATCCTCGAGCGCACCGCTGCCCGCCATCGCAATACAACGTTCGTAGCCTGCCACTTCGCCAATCTCGATTACGATCTCGCCCACCTCGGCGAAGCCTTCGATCGCAATCCCAATCTCTATGCGGATATCTCAGCCCGATACGCCGAGACTGCGCCAATCCCGCGCTTCGCCGCGCAGTTCTATGCAAAGTACGCCGATCGCCTGGTCTACGGCACCGATATGGGCTTCGATAAGGAGATGTACCACATCACCTTCCGCATCCTCGAATCGCAGGACGAACATTTCTACGAGATCGACCAGTTCGGATATCACTGGCCGCTCAACGGCCTGGGATTGAACGACGAAATCCTCCAGCGCGTTTACCACGAAAACGCCGCGAAGATTCTGAAAGCCCGCGAATCATAGATGTGATGTTGGAGGACGTCGGAGAGGGTCGCCAGACTGCGCCATGAGAGTGTGTCCGAAAGAGAGTGTTCTCTAAAGTAATGTCATCCTGAGACGCGCGAAAAGCGCGCCGAAGGACCGTACGAACTTGACCGCCTAAGATACAGTGAATCGGTCTGTCTCAGACCCGGGTCCTTCGTGCAGGAAAATACCATCTCTGGGTGGAAGAGCGGTGCTTTAGCGCCGCGCTAGCGAAGCACGTGATCGGGCTTTATAGCCCCTGTATAACTCCAAAATCGACATACACTTCCCAACAGCCTACAATTTCCCCATGGGCACTCTCGGCCAGCCAACTCCTGTCGTCGAAGAACGCGACAACAGTCGCCTGATCATTATCGGCGCAGTCGTGGTCGTGATCGGCATCGCATTGGCTGCCGCTTTTTTCCTCCGCGAGCCGCCCAAAAAAGTCGTGCCCCCCTCGCCCTACATCGCGCAACTAAAACTCTCCGATTTCAAAATGTCGGCCGCCGAAAATTTCATTGGCGCGACCGTCAGTTACATTGACGGCACCATCACCAACGCCAGCAACAAGACGGTCACCCGCGTGATGGTCCAGGTCAACTTCCTCGACTCCATGGGACAGCTCGCCCAGCGCGAAGAACTTCCTCTGCGTCTCTTTCGCAACAATGGAGCCTATAACGAACCGGTCGATCTCAACGTCGCCCCTCTCGGTCCGGGTCAATCCGAACCCTTCCGCCTGACCTTCGACAGCATCTCCGCCCAGTGGAACCATCAATATCCCGACATCCGCATCACTAACGTGGCCACGAAGTAATCTCCTCGCCAACACTTGTCATCCTGAGCGGAGTCACGGTGAGTGAAACGAACCGCGGCGCAGTCGAAGGATCCCTACTCTGCATGTCACGACAGCGTGGAATAGATCAGCTTGTCAATCAGCGGTATGATGTCGAGCGTTCCATTCCAAAAACACTTTCATGAAAACAGTTATGGTCCTGGCGCTGATGTCATCTCTCTCCGCGCTCGCTCAGAGCCCATTCGACGGCACCTGGGTGCTCGATCCTCCGCTTCCTCCGAAGCCGATTGAGTATTCTCTCGCAAACGGAACCTTTCACTGCTCCGGCTGCATCGTGAATGTGGAAGTCAAAGCGGACGGTCTCGATCACAAAGTTCTCGCCTCGGATTACTGGGACACTCTCAACGTGCAATCGCTCGATTCGCACACCGTCGAAATCATTGCCAAAAAAGCCGGCAAGACCATGTTGACCGAGTTCGACGAGGTCTCGCCCGATGGCAGTACTCTGACGCAATTAGTCACTGACACCACGGAAGCAGATCCTGTCACAATTGAGACTCTCCATCGAAGACTCGAATCAGCAACACGAGAAAAGCCGGCGGCAGACTCTCACCTCATTTCCGGGAGCTGGCGGGCTTACCTGATTCATCGCTCCAGCAACGGGTCGAGCATCAGCTACAAATGCACGCCGGACGGATTCAGCGGGGAAACTCCGCTCGGCGAGAAATTCAATGCGAAGTTCGACGGCAAGTTCTATCCAGTGGAAGACGACCCCGGCCACACGCTGATCGCCGCCAAACTCCTCAGCCCAAACGAAGTCGAACTCACTCACAAACGCGGGGATAAAGATGAGATCGTCAGCGTCTCCCGTATGACCGCCGACCCCGACGGCAAAACGATTCACGTCGTCTTTGAGAACAAAGATGCCGGCACCACTGCGACCTTCGATTTTCACCGCCAGCCGCAGCCGGACAAGTAATCCGCGTTACTCGTCCTCTTTCGAATCAACTTCCCACGAGTTTGATCCTCCTCCGGCCACGCTTGTTACTGATCCTAAGAACGGAGATATCCCGATGAATTGAGCGGATCGCGACGGGAGGGAAGTCGAAAGTCACCTCGCCGAGTTACCAAGCGGTTCGAAGATAAGTAAGGTTTCCCTGTGTTCCTCTGTGGTGAGTAACTGCGTCCGCTACAATGAACTCGGTGTCAGAAGCAAAACCATTCCGCCTCACGGAGTCTGTGAAAGCCGCGGGTTGAGCGTCCAAGCTGAGTCCAGCGGCGCTGGACAAAGTGCTTGGGAAATTAGCCCGGCAACACGACCCGAATGTTCTTGTCGGCTTCGACCACGCCGACGACGCCGGAGTGTATCAACTCAGCCCCGAACAGGCACTCGTCCAAACCGTCGATTTCTTCACTCCGATCGTCGACGATCCCTACACCTTCGGCCAGATCGCCGCCACTAACGCTCTCAGCGACGTCTACGCCATGGGAGGCCGTCCGCTCACCGCGCTAGCGCTCGTCTGCTTCCCGGACAAAGCGAACCTCGAAATCCTCGAACGCATCCTTGCCGGCGGATTATCGAAAATGATCGAAGCCGGATGCACCGTGATCGGTGGCCACAGCATCCGCGACGAAGAAACTAAGTTCGGGTACTCGGTGACGGGCATCATCCATCCGAAACAGATCTACCAAAACGCCGGAGCCAAGCCCGGAGACAAGCTCATCCTCACCAAAGCCTTGGGCACAGGTGTAATCTCCACGGCCATAAAAAAGGGAAGAGCCGAGCAGATCTGGATCAACGCTGCCATCGCGTCTATGACGACACTAAACAAGGGAGCAGCAGAAGTAATCACCGCAGCCCATGTGGGGACCACGGCCCATGTGGGGACGGCCGCCCTCGGCCGTCCGGTCGAGCAAAGCTCGACAGCGCCTTCCTATCCCACGCCACTCACCGAACCCGACGCCGCTTTCGCCATATCAGCCATGACCGACATCACCGGCTTCGGCCTGATCGGCCACGCGAGAGAAATCCTCCTCGCCTCCGACGTCTCGATGAAAATCCACGCCAGCCGAATTCCCATCCTCGATGGCGCCCTCCAATGCATCCACGCCGGCTACATCCCCGGAGGCCTCACCAACAACCGCAACTTCGCCGAATGTATCGTCGAATACGACGAGCAAGTTCCCGACGACCTGCGCACCATCCTCTACGATCCGCAAACCGCCGGAGGTCTTTTCATCTGCACGCCCGATGGCGAAGCCCTCACGCAAGCTCTGATCCGATCCGGAGTCCCCGCCGTCCAAATCGGCGAAGTCCTCCCGCCGACAAAGCCGCAGATCACGATCGCCAAGTGAATCGTCTCCGCAGCTCATCCTCCGGCTGGCATCGTCTTATCGGTTCTGGAAGTGAGTGAACGGGCGACGTTTCACCAATTGACCAGGCGCCTTAATTGCTGGTTCCTCAAAGTGGCGCTCAACGCAATCCTTGTTTGCACTCCCGGTCATGCAGGCTCCTCCACCTACCCGCAAACAGCTACGCGGCACGGTCCACGATGATGTCAACCCGCTCGCCATTCAAATAAACGTTTCCGTCGTTTGCCAGCACGAAGACCAGCTCCTTGGGCTGTTCCGAGAGTGTTCTCGCTTCAATCCAGTCGGCGATGTAATAGTCCGTCTCCGGACCGAGTCCTTCTTCCCGATCGGATAAAACTCGGGTTACGACCGCTTTCTGCCTCACACCTTTATCCGCATGTATCGCAAACTCGAATTGCTGGCCGATCTTGATCTCTGATTCCATGCCCATCATCCTTTCCGCTTTGCCTCTCTCGTTTGTGGTTGATTCAGCACGACCGCAATTTCGCTGATACCGGGTCGAGGAGACGAGCATTCTAGCTCAAGGGTAAAACCCTCAAATGATGAAATCAAATGTAACCCCAATTGAGAGGCTCCTACCCGGAGAGGCTCGAATAACTTCGGTTTGCAAATAACTCAGGGCTTTTGTTAGCGCTGGTAATCTGATTCCGCCGTTAGTACATCCTCGTTCGCAGCCGGCAGGCACAATCGTAATAATCAGCTAGACTGTTGCCGCACCTTCCGCAACAAGCGATCAAGGCTCCACGGCCCTCCACCAGAACTCGCGAGATACAGGAAAATGAAGCAGTAAAGCACCACGCCTTCCCCGTGGTTCAGTAGCGGCCAGAATCCTTGCGGCGCGTGGAACTTGAAGTAAGCAACAGCCATCTCACCCGAAAGGATCAAGGCGACGGGTCGGGTGAATAGTCCAATCATCAAAAGCAAGCCACCGAAAGTTTCGATAATGCCGCCTGCCAGAAACAGCGGTGGAAGGTGGGGCATCGGGAACGGTGCAGGAAAACCAAACAACTTCTGTGTGCCGTGTGCCATGTACACAAAAGCCGCAATAATTCTGAGGATGCTTAGAAGGTATGGCGACTGGCGGTTCATAGGAGATCCCATCACCTCGTAACCCATATTCTTGTCCCCCATATTCTCTTAAGTTCGGCATTCCCAGACTAGGAAGAAAAAGGCGCTCGTCCCATCTGTCCTCATATTCTGCCGTTGTTCTTCTTCCCCTCTTAACGGGGAACCAGCAGGGCAGCGTCGCATAGCTCCTGTCACTGTTTCAAGTAGCGAAGTGCAATACATCCTGATTTAAAAAGCTTTGACTCGACAAGTTTTAGTTGTTGTTTCTCCGGCAGACTGACACCTTCGCACAAACGTCTCCCTTCTCCCGCAACGATTGGCTGAACGACAAAACGATATTCATCCACCAGGCCAAGCCCGATTAGTTGTGAAGGAATATCTACACCGCCCACCAGAATATTCTTGCCTTGCTCTTGTTTCAGTCTAACTATTTCGTCGCGAAGGTCCGTACGAACAATTCTCGCATTCTTATCGTCTTTCTTGACATCGGAGCTGTCTAACGATCGCGAAAATACAACTTTGTTCTTGGAGACAAATGTTTTCGCAAATTCGATCTCTGCTCTTGTCTCTGACGAGTTTTTGGCTACATCTGGCCAATAGGGAATCATCAATTGATAGGTTTTGCGCCCATAAACCAGCAGGTCGACATCTCGCAGGAGCAGCGCATAGTGATCGAGTATTTCTTCGTCGGCGATCATTTTGGTGTGTTCGCAGCAGCCATCCAGCGTGACGTTGATTGCGTAGATTAGCTTTCTCATTGATTGTCCTGACCCCCTTTAAGGTCCTAGTGCTTGTGAGTTAAAAAGTAGGGCGACCGCCGATTCACAGGATCCCCGCACGTCGATCAGCCACAACCGGCGTAGCCGAGAACGACCGCACCTGGCCGAGCGTCGAGTCGACCAATGACACGTATTCATCTCCCACTCAAGCCCGCTTTTGGCTTGAGTGGGACAGTTCGACGGCCGGATCTCCCAACACTAACTCCCGAGGGGTGATTTGAGCCACCGCTGTGTGCGAACTAAAGTGCCGAATAAATCATCTGCACGAAGACGTCGCTGCTAAGCATGTGGCCCCACACGGGATCCAAATCAGCCAAAGGTTTGCTCGCCGCTATTTCCTCGGCCGATTTCCCGGCCGTCTTCAGTTTCTGCACGCGATCTCGCACCACAACTAGCATATCCCGACTCTTGGTCAGATCGGCTTTGTTTCCCATCGGACCATGCCCCGGAACGATCTTGGTGTTGTTGTCGGCCAAGGACAGAATCTTGTCGGCGGCGGCAAGCATCCCGTTGACTTTTCCACCGGTGCTGGTGTCGATGACTGGGTAAAAGCCGTTAAAAAAAGTATCGCCCATGTGAATCACATTAGCCTTCTGGAAGTGAATAAAGATGTCCGTGTCGGTATGCGCCGGCTGGAAATATTGCAGCATCAGGATTTCACCGTTCGCCTCCAGTTTTTGGCTGCTGCTGAATGTCTGTTGCGGCAAAGCATCGGCGGGCGATGCCGGAATGTGCAAACCCAAAAGCGCACTGTCGTGTGGCTCCGCCATACGCGTCTTGGTGTTTTCGTGGGCCAGCACTGTGGCGCCCGCGGCGTGCAAATTGGCGTTATTGTCCGTGTGGTCGAAATGCCAGTGCGTATCGACCACCGTCTTCAGCGGCGCCTTGCCCAGCCCATCGAGCGCTTCTTTCAACTTCGGCCAGGCCGGCAGAAGAAACGTGTCGACCACGATCTTGCCATCGGGCCCGTTCAACACCACAACGTTTCCTCCAGGCCCGGTAAGCAACGTGAGATTTTCCGCTAGCGGCTGCGCCTGAATCGGGGCAGCACCCATCTGCGCCCGGATAGCCGTGAGACGGTCGGCTGGAGCGCTTGCCGCTTGCTGCCGGGGGCCGGGAACGCCTGCGCTCAGAAGGCTTGCCGGGAAAAATTGCGCCAGCAACGCGCTTCCCGCAAATCCGGCGGAATTTTGCAACATTTCGCGCCGTGTGCTTTGCTTCTCCAAAAACTTTGGGATCATCTTCGTCCCCCTTTCAAATGGATTACGTGATTATTTGGTAGTGTCTCAGTTTGAATTTCTGAGCGCAGTCCGTCGGGCGTGTCGTGCGATTAAGCAGGAACGTACGTCAACCGAATCAAGTCATCGACGATTAAATCGCTGGCCACCAGGTGGAGCGGCGGCCGGGGACCGGCGAAGAATGGCGTGCCACCACCAAGCACCACGGGGCGGAGGTAGAGTCGATACTCATCGATAAGACCGGCCTCGGTCAGGCTTTGCGCCAGGACTGGTCCGCCAACGTGAATCTCGCCACCCAGCTCAGCCTTCAGCCTGCGTATCACCTTGTCGAAATCATCCGCGACAAGCGTCGAGTTGGGGCCAACTGACTTGAGGGAACGCGATACGACCCACTTCGGCTGGCTCCGCCACACCACCGCGAACTCGCGATCTTCCGCGTCCCAATCAGGAAGATCTTCGTCCCAATAACGCATGATCTCGTACGTGCGGCGACCATAAATGAGGCCCGTCGCGTCGCGCACCAGCCCGATGAAGTGACGGAAGGCCGCGGGGGCAGGCGGCCCAAGCTTCATGTGGTCGACGTAGCCATCGAGGGACTGGCTCAATCCGTAGACAAGTTTTGCCATTCTGCAAATCTCCAACCTGAGACACCAGGCTATTTTCCAAGGGTTGTCTTTCGCTGTTCTGCCACGTACTCTAGCTGGGTTTCGGTTGTTCCGCTAACGGGAAAGTGGCGACATATGTCGGAAAAGGGTCAACCTCGTAAATCCATGTTCTCAGCCCCGAATATGGAGGAACTGCGCCTTCTCTACGACAGCGATACACCGGTACTGGCATATACCTTCAAGCGGCGGTCGGTCGAGGGCTGGACGCCAGAGCACAGTCACCACCGCGGGCAGCTCGTCGCGCTGACCCAGGGCTTGCTCATCGTGGAAACAGGAAACGAACGATGGATGTTTCCCTCCCAGCGCTGCGCATGGACTCCGCCGAATTATAAGCACGCGGCACGTTCCGTCGGAGGTGCAGCAGGCTTGATGGTTGATTTGTCCCCGGACATTTGCCGCGGACTACCGAAGACGCCCTGTCTGTTCAACTCATCGGACCTGTTGTTCGCCATAGTTCATCGTATGGTCGGTTGGGACCTCCACCAGCCTCTCAACACGGCGCAGAAACGCTTAATCACTACGCTTCGCGATGAGATTCGACGGCCTGACCCGAAGCCCTTGCGTTTGACCATACCACGAGAAGAAAGGCTGGCTAGAGTCGCGGAAGCTCTGATGGATGATGTGGGGGACGACCGCACGCTGGACGCCTGGGCGCATGTTGCCGGAATGTCCCGCCGTACATTCATGCGTGCGTTTTCGGCTGAGGCAGGTATGTCCTTTGGCCGTTGGCGACAGCAGGCGCGGTTGTTTGCTGCCCTTGAGATGCTGGCGCAAAAGAAATCTGTCACCGAGGTCGCTATCGCAGTCGGTTACGACAGCGTAAGTGCCTTCATTGAAATGTTTCGGACGATGCTGGGAACCACACCACAGACATACTTTCGAGGCAGCCGTTCGTAGCCACGCGGACGCAACTCTCTTTCGTTGAAACTGTCGCGATACCGCCAGGACTACGGCCAGACGCAGAAGCTCGGTTCGCACGCGGAAGAGCCTGGACATCGCGATGGTGTGCAGTCAAACATCGACGTAACGATTGGGCGTCTTGGGACATCAAACTGTATCGTAAGGAGTCCATCATGCAAACTCGCAATCTAGGTCACACCGGTCTCCAGGTTTCCGCCCAGGGGCTCGGCTGCATGGGCATGTCGGAATTTTACGGACCCGGCGATGACGCCGAATCGATCGCAACCATCCGCCGCGCCATCGAACTAGGCATCTTCTTCCTCGACACCGCCGACGTCTACGGCCCGCACAAGAACGAAGAACTCGTGGGACGCGCCATCAAAGGCCGCCGCAACGAAGTCACGCTTGCCACAAAATTCGGCATTGTCCGCGATCCCAGCAATCCCAACGTCCGCGGCGTGAGCGGCAAGCCTGACTACGTCCGCCAGTCCTGTCAGGCCAGCCTGCGCCGCCTCGGCGTTGAAACCATCGATCTCTACTACCAGCATCGCGTCGATCCCAAGACGCCCATCGAAGACACCGTCGGTGCCATGGCCGAGCTGGTCCGCGAAGGCAAAGTCCGCTACCTCGGACTCTCCGAAGCCAGCCCCGAAACTCTTCGTCGTGCCATGAAGGTTCATCCCATCACCGCGCTGCAAACCGAATACTCTCTCTGGACACGCGATCCCGAATCCAACGGCGTTCTCTCAACCTGCCGCGAACTCGGCATCGGCTTCGTCGCCTACAGCCCACTCGGCCGCGGATTCCTCACCGGGCAATTTCAGCGCTTCGAAGATTTCGCTCCTGATGACTATCGCCGCAACTCGCCGCGCTTCCAGGGTGCGAACTTCCAGAAGAATCTCGACCTCGTCCGCAAGATCGAGGAAATCGCCCGCGAGAAACACTGCAAGCCCTCGCAACTCGCCCTCGCCTGGGTTATGGCCCAAGGCGATGACATCGTTCCGATTCCCGGCACCAAGCGCAGAAAATATCTGGAGGAAAATGCGGCGGCTTCAGACCTAATCCTGTCTCAGGAAGATCTCGCGCGCATCGACGAAGTCTTCCCCGCCGACGCTGCCGCCGGTCAGCGCTATCCCGAACACATGATGGCCTTGGTGAACGGCTAATTAACGGGTCGGCTGAAGGCTAAGGGAATTTATGGGCACGTCAATTTCGCAGTGCCTGTAACTTCGCATTCGCCCACTCCGCCGCACGGATTTGCAGGGACGAGGCCGGCCGTGCCGCAGGAGCCGCCTCCACGATCGGCCCAGCCCCAGACTGTATATGTTCCAACCGCGCCGGCTGCGCATTGTGCCAAGCCCTCGGCATTAACCAAAACACCGGTCGTTGGTTGATTCTGATAGCACGCGCCCCAATTCACCGTCACCAGTTTCACAGGCGTAGGTTGGTTGTTGAAGTTGCCCGTGGCCGTGAACTGCACCGGGCTACCCTGTGCATCCGCAACCGGAGGACTGAGGGTCACCGACTGCAACATTCGCGGAGGCGGAGAGGAACCGCACGCCAAGGAAATCGCGATAGCGAGAATTGTAAGCAGGAAAACGGAAAAGCCATACTTTCCCATAGCAGACCTCCTGCCGCGCCCCGGGCAAGGACCCCTGCCGAGTATGATCTCAAATTTTCACCTCGCCCCGAATTGATGAACCCGGCTCAATGCCCTTAAGAAACTCGCATGGCAAGGCGCACTTTCGTCGGTCTCATCAACGTTCGTATCTGCTTGGCCACACCAACCGTGATGCCAAAGGCTCCCTTGGCAGAAGTCGATGGTTGAGTTAATCAGATGGGATGAAGACCCGAACGGTCATTGTCCTCTCGACCGCTGACCCTCCGTCATCCCAGTCTCGACCTGTTGCGGCGTATCCTTGACCGAACTGGTAGTTACGGCTTTCCGGGCAAACTATGGAATGTCCGCATTGTCACCGGCAAACAAGCCCGTCCTCGAAGCACTGTAAGCGCTGCGGCGGGGCCATTCCTTCCAGCCAGTACCTTCTGGAAGAGGCTGGCATCGTGGAGCCCATCACGCACGTTGCCGCCTCCGCTCCCGCTTCGGCTCCAACTCGCAATCCCACCCGATATCGTCTCGCCCGGCTTGGCGATCGCTTCATCGCCTTCGCGCTCGATACAGCCCTCCTCTTCGGCCTCTTCGCCGTTGCAGATGCCTGGGTATTCATGCGATTCGGTTGGGTGGACGGAAGCGAATTACAGCTCACAACCGCCGCACTGCTGATTGCGATAACGCTCAACGCCGCGATTCTTTTCCTCTATGGTTGGCTGCTCGAGGCAGGATGGGGCGCCACTCTGGGCAAGGCAATGGTCGGAATTCGAGTTGTGGGAACCACCGAGCACAGCTCGGTATCCGCCTCCGCCGTGCGCAACCTTCTGCGGATCGTCGACGGCCTTTGCTTTTACCTCGTCGGAACTGCGGTGGCTGCCTGTTCCGATATTCGTCAGCGCATCGGGGATATCTGCGCCCAGACCGCGGTCATCGAAGAAAGCTTCGGCATTGGCATCAGGCTGACCGCGGTCGTCCTTTGGATTGCAACTCTGGCCGGAGCCGGATGGGCTGTGCCCCGCATTTGTTCGGCCAACGATCCCATCCACACTCCCTATCTAGGTCAAGTCCTCGTCCGTGTCGGCAGAAGCGGGAATTCGGCCTACCTCAAGATCGCTCGTTTCACTGCGGATGTTCAGCTCGCCTCGCTCGCACCTCAGACTCAGCCCCCGGCTCCCACTCGCTAATCAGCATCGACACGGCTGGACTTCAAGTTTAATGAACGCTCTGCGGTATCCGGCGAAGTGGGCGAAGACTCCTGACAAACCTGTTTCACATCAGCGCATAGCTTCAGCGATGCCGTAACAAATACAGAGTCAATATCGCCTCCAGGTGCCGGTTATCAATAGGAACCTTCCGACATCACCAACGCAATCAAAATTCCCCTTTCACGGAAGGTTCCGAACCTCCCGTTGTGAGCCTTCGTGCCTTTCGTGTCGAGAAGCGGGCATGAGGATACTGCTCCGTGCCCATTGAATAGACTTGTTTTTGGGATTTCTTGCTAGAAGGGTTTCGCGACCAACACGTAGACGAGAACCACGATGCAGAGGCTCAGGATCAGGAGTGACAGCTTCTCAACTCGTAAGCTGTCTTTTCGTTTTGTGGTTTCGTCTGCCATAACGAGATCAGTTTCTAACACAACCGTCTCTTTGAGAATGGCCCCACCGTGGCTGGCACGCCGGTAACATAACCAAAGTTCCCCCGCTATTTTGAGGCTCTTATCGCTCATTACAGCAATTGTCATGTTGAGCGAAGCCGCGCGGAGAGCGCAGCGAACCTCGTCGCGTAGTCGAAACAATCGCTACCCTAATCTCCAAGCTCCATAGCGATACTTCCTTGCGCTTTTTCGCCGAATTATTCAGAGGCCCCGCCGTTTGTGTAAGCTAAATGGTTCCTGGAGACACAACCCTTATGACCCGCTCAAAGCCCGCCAAAATCGTTCTAGCTCTCGCAGCCTCGACTCTCATAATCTCTACAGCCCTGGCCTTTCAAGCCAGCCAGATCTCCAGCTCGCACCTCATCACCACCGACGATTTGGTCAAAGTCCTTCAGGCTTCAAAAGGCGAGAAGCCTCTTCTGATTCACGTCGGATCGCACGTCCTCTACTCGCAGGCGCACATCCCCGGCTCTGAGTACATTGGCCCCGCATCCGATCCCGCCGGCGTCCAGCGTCTCCGCACCCGTGTCGAGTCTATACCGCGCAACAAATTCATCATCCTCTATTGCGGCTGCTGCCCCTGGACCCACTGTCCAAACATGAAGCTCGCCGACGATGCCTTGCACGCCATGGGGTTCACCAACGTCAAGTCTCTCTATATCGCGAATAATTTCGGCACCGACTGGGTCGACAAAGGCTATCCCGTCGCCAAAGGAGAATAAGACCTCGCAGGAGAGCAGGCTCATGTGGGGACGGCCGCCATCGGCCGTCCAGCGAAGCGAGCGCTAGTCATCACGACCTCTATGAAAATTAAGCTGATCCTCGGACTCCTGATCTTGCTCATCCTCGCCGGAGGCTACGCCTATCATCACCACACCGCGAGTCCAATCTCATCGGTCACTCAATTGCGTCCCGCACCGGACTTCACTCTCACCCAGCTTTCCGGAAAGCCACTCACGCTCTCCGACTATCGTGGCAAGGTAGTCCTGCTCGACTTCTGGGCGACCTGGTGCGAGCCCTGCCGCGTCGAGACTCCCTTCCTCGTCGACCTTCAGAACAAATACCGTGACCAGGGCCTGCAGATTATCGGTGTCTCCATGGATGACACTCACGACCCTGTCCCCGGCTTCTATCATCAATTCAAGATGAACTATCCGGTCGTCATGGGAAACGCGAAAATCGGAGAAGAGTACGGCGGAGTTCTCGGCCTTCCCATCGTCTTCCTGATCGACCGCCAAGGTCGCATCCAGAAAAAACACATCGGCTCCACCGACGCATCCGTCTTCGATAAAGAACTCACCGCTCTGTTGAACTCAAGATGAGAATCCGGTGCCCCATTTCGCGCGCGCTTGCCGCGAGAAGTGGGGATTTTGATTTTCGATCGCTCTTGCGTAGGCGCAACGCTTCCAGTGTTGCGATAAAGGGCAGCTACTTCCTCGAATACTCCGTCACCTTCCCATCCACTACCACTGCCACATATTTCCCCGACTCTAGATCCCGTATCTGCACTACGTGATGTCCCGCCCGCGCCAACTGTCCCCAACGGCTGGGCTTCTCCGGATTCTGCTCAATCGCCTGATATTCCGTCCCGCCCATCACAAACCTCACCGTCCGAAAACGCCGCGCGCCGGTTCGCGTCACGCGCCAGGTATTTCCCGCGATGCTGACCTCACCCACAGTCATCATCTGCTCCGCCACCGCCTTCAGAATTTCGTGATCAAGCATGCAGTGTGTGGCGCGGGCGCCCTCGCCCGCGTTCCTTGAGGTTCAACAGCGTTCGAGTTCCCAAAGAACAAAGGCAGTTGCCCCGCCCCTTTCGCACCTTTTGCAACAGCGTGGGGATTTTGACTTGGACGCATACCCCCAAGATCCAGACGCCTACAGCGTCGGGGAAGAGCGGCGCTTTGAGCGCCGCGTCAGAGTTCACGGAAGAACGGGGCTTCAGCCCCTGCGTTCATCCCACCAACTCCCGATCCATCCACTCCAGAATCAACGTCCGCATCTCCGGCAACTCGACATGCTCGCAATCAAACAGCTGAATCCGGCAATCCGCTTCTTTCCCATACTTCCGATACAGCGGCAGCATCCGATCCCGAATCTTCTCCACGCCCGCCGGAGGCGTCAACGGATCTCTTCTTCCATTCACGCTCAGATGCGCCCGCGGCACGATCAGCTCATTAATTTCGGCCGTCTGAAAATGCTTCAGCAGCGATGGCACATAGTAATAAATGCCGTGTTCCTTCAATCCATGCGTCCGGATCAACTCCTCGTAGTCCGTCAAGCAGCACACATCCATGCACACCTTCACCCGCGGATCGAGCGCCGCCAGCCACCACGCCTTCGTCGATCCCATCGACATCCCGAACGCACCCAGCCTCTCCGCATCCACCTCCTCGCGCCCAGCCAGGTAATCCATCGCCCGGAACTCGTCGAACATCATCATTCCGTACAGTACCTGCCCCCGCCACAACATCAGCTTAAACGCCGTCTGCTCTCCCTCGCTCCCATCCTGCTCATGTTTGCGGTCGCCAAAACACCAGCTGTCGATCGCCAGCGTGACGATCCCTTTTTCCGCAAGCACCGGAGCATACGCCGCCTGCGCCTCTACACCCTTCAGCAGCTGTTCCTTCCCGAGGTCATACATCCCGGCATGCCAGTGGATAAATAGCAGCCCCGGCGCACGCTCCTTTCTCTTTTTCGGAATCAACAGAATCGCAGGCACGGGCTCGACCCCGTTAAGATCCAGAACCAGCCGCTCCAGTGTGTACGTCTCGTGATCTTCTTTGCTCACCAGCCGCGCTGGCCCGGGTTTGTGATTCCACGGCAAGTCGCCCAGCAATCCCCAAAGCTCCTTCCGCCGTTTCTCCTGCCGGGAAGAAAACGGCTCCTCAGGACTATCTGGGAAATCCGCGAAAGCAGATCGACCCGTGGATACTACTCCACCTGCAATCGATGCCATCTTGATGAATTCTCTTCGTCTCATAAGAGTGTGGCGCGGGCGCCCCGCCCGCGTGCTCGCACAGGGAGCCATCCTTCCTATTTCACTGAATCGCTACCGCCCGCACTATACGCCGATAAGGAGGATGTTGAAACGGAGCGGTTTTCCCCTGTGTTCCTCCGTGCCCCCTGTGTTGAGAGCCTTCCTTCGTGCGCCCTCGTGCCCTTTTGTGGTTGAAGCCGTTCAGCTCTGACAAATTAACTTTCACAAAGTCGGGACGAGCAAAGCGAGTCACGCGCAGTCGAAGGATCCCTATCGTTCCCACCATCGTGGCACCTCTGTGTCCTCTGGGGTGAAAGCTTTTCACGGCAGGAACCAGCCACACGCGCTCCCCACGCGATACACTCTCCTCGATGCCCATGAACCGACGCGACGTCCTCAAAGCCATCCCCCTCACCGCCGCCGCCGCCACCCACTCACTTGCCCAAACTCCAGCCCGAAAATACAAAATCGTCATCACCGGCGGCCACCCCGGTGATCCCGAATATGCCGCTGGAGGCACCATTGCCCGCCTCACCTCTGCCGGTCACGAAGTCGTCCTCCTTTATTTGAACGACGGCGCATGGGAAACCTCCGCCGACGTCCGCATCGCCGAGGCCAAAAAAGCCTGCGAAATTCTCAAAGCCCGCCCGCTCTACGCCAACCAGAAAAACGGACACGCCATCGTCGACAACGACCACTACCAGGCCTTCCAGAAGATTCTCGAAACCGAGAATCCCGACGCCGTCTTAACCCACTGGCCCATCGACAACCACGCCGACCACCGCGCCATCGCCAACCTCACCTACGAATCCTGGAAGCAACTCAAGCACCGCTTCGCTCTTTATTACTTCGAAGTCTCCGACGGCGAGGATACCGTCCAGTTCCCGGCACCCACACACTACATCGACATCACCGCGGTAGCCGATACAAAGAAAGCCGCCTGTTACGCCCACGCCAGCCAGACTCCCGATTTCTACTACCCGCTCCAGGACACAGTCGCCACCTTCCGCGGATTTCAGGCAGGCACAAAAAAAGCTGAAGGTTTTATCCTTCAGCTTGGCAGCCCGGCCACGTTCGATTTGATGATCGCCACGTCCTCACCAGCAAAGTGAGAACAATCTCGCATGGAACGGATGCCCACTTCTAGGCGATTTTGCCACTAGTGGGATTTTGACTTAGCGCAGGAAACTGACAATCGTTCAGGCCGCTCTGCCCATTACCGGCTGCGTGCAATGCGCACACCGCTTGGCCTCGATCGGAATGTCGCTCATGCACTCCGGACACTTCTTTGTCGTCGGAGCAGCCGCAGGCGCCTCTTTTTGCATGCGCGCTACCAGCCAGTTCACGGGCAGTACCACAAAGAAATAAACGGCCGCTGCAATGAGCAGAAAGGAGATGACGGCGTTGAGGAAATCGCCGATCAGAAAAGTGCTGCCTCGAAGCTCGTATTTTAGATTGGAGAAGTCCGGCAGCTTCACCAGCGCTCCGATGAACGGCGTAAGCAATCCCTTGGTCAAAGAACCGACCACCCCGCCAAATGCCGCGCCGATCACCACGCCGACCGCCATATCCACAACATTTCCGCGCAGGATGAATTTCTTGAATCCGTCGAGCATAACGCCTCCAAACTTGAAGTGCCGCCAATGTAAGCCACGGGGGGCGCCTGGTCAAGCCAGATACGCTCGACCTCGTCGCCCTAAGCCGCAATTTGCACCTTTGTTCAACAGGAGACTCGAAGAGTGACAGCCCGTGTGAGACAACTGCCTTAGCTTGCCCTGAGCGGAGTCGAAGGGGCTGTCCAGAGCGAAGGCGAACCCCAGCAGGTCCCGGAGCGGCCTCTTACAATAGCCTCTAGTTTCCAACGCTAGGTGAGCCGCAAAAAGAACGGCGTCCCGAAGGGACGCCTGAACCACTTTCTAATTTTCTCGAAGCCTGCGCTGTAAGACAGTCTCAGATTCGCATCGGCATCACAATATACCGATACTTATAATCATCGCCCTCTGCCGGCCGCAACTGTCCCGCCGACTGCGGATCCTTCAACTCCAGCCGCACCTCAGCTGTCCCCGCCGCCTTCAAAAAGTCGACAAGGTACGCCGCATTGAACCCGATCGTCAGCGGATCTCCCGTATACGGAGCTTCCATCGAATCTTCTGATTCGCCCGCTTCGGTGGACGAAGCCGAGATCTTCACCTCACCCTTCTCCAGCCGCATCCGCACCGCGCGTGACCGTTCATCGGCAAACTGCGCCACGCGCAGAATAGCCGCATTCAACTCATCCGCATTCAGCGGGACGATCTTGCTGTTGTCCTTTGGCAGCACAGCCTCGAAGTTCGGAAATTGCCCCGTCAACTGCCGCGACGTCAGTAGCCGTGATCCAATCCGGAAGAACAGCGTCGACTCATCCTTGGCAAACTCAATCGTCTCCGCGTCGGTCGAATCGAGCAGTGATTTCAACTCATCCATCGCCTTCTTCGGAACCAGGGTCTTCATCTCGCCCGACACACCGTCGAACTTCTCCCCGCTACGCTCGCAATGCGCCAGCCGATGACCATCCGTCGCCACCATCGTGATCGACTCCGGCTTCAGCAGCATCAACGCACCATTCAATGTGTACCGCGATTCTTCGCTCGAGATCGCGAAGCCGGTCCGCGCGATCAGTCCTCGCAGCACCTGCGCCGGAATCGAAATCACCCCCGACGTCGGAAATACCGGCAGTGTGGGGAAATTCGACTTCGCCATCCCCACCATCTTCGTATTCGAACGCCCGCAGCGGATGCTGACCCAGTGATTCTCCAGCAACTTGATCGTGATATCGGCATCCGGCAGCAGCTTTACGTAATCATGCAACTTCCGCGCCGGAATCGTGCACGACCCTTCCTTCTTCACCTTGGCACTACATGAAGTCCGCAGACTCAGGTCCAGGTCCGTCGCCGTGAGCGATAAGCGGTCTCCCGCCGCTTCAAATAAATAATTGGATAGGATAGGAATCGTGGTCTTGCGCTCGACCACTCCCTGCGTGGCGGTCAATTCCCGCAGCAACTCGAACTTGCTGACCGTGATCTCCATGGTTCCCGCGGCTACGGCGGCCTCCACCGGCATAAAGTTCGTCTCCCGAAAATCGCCAAGAATCTTGCTACTTCTATTACTTCCTTATATCAAATGCAAAACCTATAAAACCAGCAGTAACAGTAGGCCCTGCGGAAACGTGGAAAACTCTTTCAACTGCCCTGTTCCCACCGACTTCTCCCGCCACCCTTGATGTGAGAAATCGGTCCCGTCTGCTTCGGAGCCCCTACTCTAACTTGCCCCTATTCCCGATTTCTCTCGATCCCTGCACAGCTTCCACATGAGATTCACAGCGCTCTGAGAGGAAGACTGTATTGCAAAGTGGAAATCTCGCGCAGACCCGCCCATTAACCGCCTAATTGCTCGGTCATTTTATTGATCAGCCTGTTCAAATCTTTATCGTTCTTGCGGACCTCTTCAATCTTCTCCACTGAGTGCAGAACTGTTGTATGGTGCTTGCCTCCAAACTGTCTTCCAATTTCCGGCAGCGACGCTTCTGTCAGATGCTTGGCCAGGTACATCGCAATCTGCCGCGGATACACAATCGCGCGCGAATTATTTTTCGCCTTAATTTCTACCAACCGCAGCCCGAACTGCTCGGCCACCATCTTCTGAATCGACTCGATCGTGACCTTGCGCGCCTGTGAATCGATAAAGTTTTTCAACACCTGCTGCGCATAGGGAAGAGTGATCTCTGCCCCGATCAAGGACGAGTGTGCCACCAACCGGATCAGCGCCCCTTCCAACTCCCGCACGTTCGACCGGATGTTCGACGCCACATACAACGCCACATCCGTCGGCAACGTGACCTTCTCCTGCTCCGCCTTCTTTTGCAGGATCGCAACCTTGGTCTCCAGATCCGGCGGCTGAATGTCGGCAATCAGTCCCCACTCGAACCGGCTCCGCAGCCGGTCTTCTATTTCTGCCAGCTCCTTCGGAGACCGATCGCTGGCAATCACGATCTGCTTCATCGACTCATGCAGCGCATTGAACGTGTGGAAGAACTCTTCCTGCGTCCGCTCCTTCTGCGCCAGGAACTGGATGTCGTCGATCAGCAACACATCCACATTCCGGAACTTGTCGCGGAACGACGTCATCTTGTCGTAGCGCAGCGAGTTGATCATATCGTTCGTGAACTTCTCGCTCGACACATAACAGATGGCTGCATGCGGCATGCGGCGCTTAATCTCGTGCCCAATCGCCTGCATCAGGTGCGTCTTGCCCATGCCAACCCCGCCATACAGAAAAAGCGGGTTGTAGGCTTTCGACGGACGTTCCGCCACCGCCTGGCATGCCGCATGCGCAAACTGGTTCCCGCTGCCGATCACGAACGCATCAAACGTGTAGCGCGGATTCAACTGCGCTGCCCCATCCCAATCAAACCGCGATTGTGACGGAGCCGCCGTTACCGGAGCCGCCGTTGCGCTCAGCCCGCCGTCGTGCCGCACGGGAGTCGCCGCTGGATCATCCTCCGGCGTCACGAACTTCACATCATTGAACCCGAGTCCCAAGACGTCGATCGCTTCCTGAATCAGGTCCGCGTACTTGTCGCCCGCGTGGCGAAATTCAACTGTGGGGACGCGCACAAACAACACGCCTCCACTCGAGTGGCTGTACCGTGTCGGTTTCAGCCACGTATCGTATGAGTGCCGGTTGATCTTTTTTTCCAGCGCATCGAGAATGCGCGCCCATGGGTTCGGTGAGAGGGTCGTTGTGCTTGTCGCTGACATATATGAAATATTTTCACCACGTGGCGCCCTGGCGGCTGGTGGAAGAGCGCCCGCTAATACTGCCGTTATGGAGTAGCTGGAACCGTTAATTTTACTGCGGATTGCGCCTGTTTTCTCGTCGCGCTGCAAAAATTAGTGGAGCTCAAAAGCAGGACCAGTCGTGCATACTAGCACAAAATATTTTGTTGTGTGGAAATCTTCGGCTGGACTTTCTCCGCGAGTCTCTATTCATCACTCCAACGCATCTCTCTGTCAAGTACCGCGCAAGTTAATGCCGCGCAAAATGTGCACTCACGACTGGAAATCAAAATCAGAAAAAGAAGATTGTCCAGAAAATTCGTCCGTGTTCACAAAATAAATACCTTGAACAGGCGATGTCCCACGTGGGGATTTTGACGTTCAGCGGCAAAAAGAATGCAGCCCACATTTGAATCGATGGCCTCATTCGTCATTTGAGCCGGTGATGCTGGTCACTGACAGGCAAAAGGTGGTGACGCAGGATGCTGATGGCTGAAATAAGGCCTACGGAAGTGCTGGCTTTGACAGATCAAGTTCTGATGTTGCTCCGTGACCGAACCTCTGATGTCGTTTTCGGAACACTCTTCCTGCTTATCGCCTTGGGCGCCTTGGGCATCGCCCTGATGCGCCGCCGGAGCGAAGTCGGCGTTCTCATCTGGCTGGGAGCTTTGAGTGCGATTGAGGCTCGCCCCCTGCTTCCTTTGTTGGATGACGCGAGACTTCTGCCGCACTGGCTTCACGTCACTCTTCCTTATCTTGGCAATGTTCTCTCGTATTTGGTCGTGGTTGTTGCTGTGCTCGCCTTTTTGCAGCTAAGCCAGGGCAAACTGCGGCTGCTTCTGCAAGGAATGACTTTAGTGGGATTGACGATAGCTTTAGCAGGTGTCGGCTTTTTCGTATTTACTGGCTCGTCCAACAAAGTAATGCCCTACAACCATCTCCTCGCGGCCTGTTTGCTCGCTGTCCTGGCACCCGTGGTCGCCGTGCCAATGCTCTCTCGCAAGTTCCTGATCCTGCCAGACCGCATTCCGGCTGTAGGCATATTTCTTTTCGCGATTGAAGCGTTGTACGGCAATTTGTCGCTCCCCCTGGGTTTCCAGAGTCCACCTGAAATCCTGGACCCACTGGGATTTACAGTCCTCTTCTTTTCTTTTGGGTATGTCGCCGCCCAGCGATTGAAAACAAGCCTCCCCACAGCCCACGGGGTTAGTTGACGGAACACCGATTCCGGCAAAACCCTCAATGCGTGTGATGGCCTTGGTTACATAAACCGGCGCTATACTCGCATTCAGCGTGCCGATTTCGCAGCAGAGGTCCCTCGTGGATTTCTACTCTTCCGTCGCTCCATGTCTTGTTATCTTATTTGCGCTTTTTGTTTCTCTGCTTTTCTTTCGTCGCATCCGCATTCTTTCCGCCAAGCCTTACACAAAGTGGCGCCGAAGTTGTGAGCGCATAGCTCTTTCGGCGGCTATTGTCGTGTCCTTGGCCGCGGCAGCAAGTACCGCATTCAATGCGCTTGCCATTCACCACTACCGCGCAATCTATCCCCCGCAAGGAAGACGCTACACCGTTGACGGTTACAATATGCATTTGTACTGCACGGGCGAAGGTTCTCCCACAATAGTTCTTGATGCGGGCCTGGGGAACGATTCGCTGATTTGGGCCGACGTGCAACCCACGCTATCGAAAACAACACAAGTCTGCTCTTACGATCGCGCCGGATTTGGCTGGAGCGATCTTCAACCCCGCCCGCGTGACGCCCACCGCATTACCGATCAACTGCACACGCTCTTGACTCAGGCGGGAATCAAAGGGCCGATCGTTTTGATGGGACACTCGATTGCAGGCCTATATATCCGTGATTACGCTGCCCGATATCCGCAGAATTTGTCCGGCCTGATATTTGTGGATGGCTCCACTCCCCTTCAGGAAGACCGCTTCCCTGGCCGGACCAAGTTAGTGCTTCTCAAGGCCAAGCTTGAGCTTCTGGAAACGAAGTGGTTATACGTCCTCGGTATACCGCGTATTACCGGGGACTGCAATATAGGAGAAGGATTCGAAACCTTAGCCGGGAAAATGCTATCGCAGGATCAGTGCCGTGCTGCGCTGTTCACCGCGCTGGAGCGCGAGGATGAGGATTTTCGACAATCCGGCAACGAGACGATCCACACCGGCCCATTCGGCGATCTCCCGATCTTGATCTTTTCGCAGGACAATCATCCCTCCGCCACCGAGCCACGATCAAAGGTGGATGAAATCTGGGATCAGATGCAAGAGGAGCTCAAAAGCCTGTCGACACGCAGCCGGAGAATCATCGCAAAGGGCAGTGGCCACTACATACAGGTTGACCGGCCTGATCTGCTGAATTCAAAAGTTGCGGATCTTATTCGGCAGATTCGGGGTGAGGCGCCGCCGTCAACCGACTATGGCACAACGAAAACAGAATAGTCGACTTCCGGTGTTCCAGCGTTGTTGTCGTAATATCCCGGCTTCACTCTTCACTGGAGAACCGTTCGCCTGCATTTTTCTGTGAGCGCCTCTTTACCCGTGCTTTCGTACTCATGCCGCTGCGCAAATCACTAAAGAGCGAAGCGCGGTAGGAATTCCCTGTGCGCCCCCCTGTGCCCTCTGTGGTGAAGCCGTTTTCCGCGCGACCACAACTGCTACCCCGCTTTTTTCCTCACGCGCGTTCCCATCCGCAATAGCTTCCTCACCGTCCCAGTCGGCAGCCGCTTCATATGGTCATGCAGCTCCGTGACCGCCTCAAAGAATCCGGCCATCGCTTCCAGCCGCTCTCGGGTGTAATCAGCGCCCGGCTCCTTCGGATCCAGATCTGCCAGGCACCGCCTCAGCATCTCCCGCGTCGGATCGATCTCTCTCCGCTTCCGCTGCTCGATCACCAGCCGGAACATCTCCCAGACATCGCGCATCGACTCGTAATGTTCCCTTCGGTCCCCCAACACATGCACGGCGCGCACGATTCCCCACGTCTCCAGCTCTCGAATCGATGTGCTCACATTCGACCTCGCCACGCTCAAGGTTTTCGCAATGTCCTCGGCCGGCACGGGCTTTGGCGACAAGTACAACAGCGCATGAATCTGCGCCACCGTCCGGTTGATCCCCCACTTCGTCCCCATTTCTCCCCAATGCAAAATGTATTGCTTCTGCAATCCAGTCAGTTCCGCCATATCGGTCCTTTCAGTAATAACTGAATTGTACGCTCGCCCGAGGAGCTCGGTCGTGCGGTTTCGATCGGTCCCAGGGAGGCGAACACTAAGCGAGGTTAAAGGAGGTTCTACGCGAAACACCTGAGAGGCGGGAGCGAGCGTATCAGCACAGTCCGGGGCGAGCCCCAGAGTGGTGTGGTCCGTGAAGCTGATCTCCTAATTCACCGGCCGGTCCGACGGATCGCTCAATGAAATCAGTCTTCCGGGCGGGTACTCCGCCGGTGTCAGCGGCGCCTCCGGGTTCTGCGTGACAATGGTTAATACCTGTCCGCTACGGACCCCTTGAATGGTTAGGCTCTGACTTTCCACCGCCACCACCCGGTACTCTTCGTCAAAGATTCCCCACTGTTCGGCCTTCATAATGAATTCGGATGCATAAACCTATACCGAAGGCTTCAGGTTAATTTTCGTAAAATTTTCCTCATCAACCTTGACAACAGCATCCGTCCTGATCTACTGGCACGATGCGCGCAGAAAAAGATAGGTCATCCTGTAGAAAGAGGCGAGACTGAATCACCTCGGTAACGGCGGCCGAGAATGTTACCGGTGCGGTGGATCGCAGGTGGCCGCCCGCGGCGTGAATCCTGGGAGACGCAACGCTGCCTACAAACGTTTCAAAATCGCTATCCACCTTCTACAATCAAAATCCGGATGGACCCCGCCCGCATCGCCGAATTGCTTACGCCGTTTCTGAAAAGTTCAACTCCTTGTCATTCCGGCGAGTCGCAAAGCGACAGGGAGAATTCTGCTTCTCTGTCCCCAAACCAACTGCAAGCTATATCGACGTACGTCGATATACTTCAGCGCTGGAATGCACGCGTGAATCTCACCGCAATCCGTGACGAAGAAGAAATAGTTACCCGCCACTTCGGCGAAAGCCTCTTCACCGCTCGCCATCTGTTTCCCCTGTGTTCCCCTGTGCCCCCTGTGGTGCAAGGTTTAGCAGTCGCCGATGTCGGGTCCGGCGCCGGCTTCCCCGGAATCCCCATCAAGCTCTGGGCTCCCCAGACCTCGCTGACTCTTATCGAATCGAACCACAAGAAAGCCACTTTCCTCCGCGAAGTTGCCCGCGTTCTTACATTGACGGACATCAATATACAAAATGCTCGTGCGGAAGCGCTTCCTCCGTGCTCATTCGACCTCGTTACCCTCCGCGCGGTCGAACGCTTCAAAGCGATCCTACCGGTCGCCGCTGGCTTGGCCACCCCCGCAGGACGCCTCGCCCTCCTGATCAGCTCCGCCCAGCTCGAAGCCGCTCAGGCTTGCCGGCCACACCTGAGGTGGTCACAGGCGATTTCTATCCCTAAATCTCGCTCTCGCGTGCTGGCGATCGCCCACATGAGCCCGGTAGCTTGACGAACCAAATTAGTTAAAGTGGAGCGAAGATGGTGAGTGCAAGGCAACAACTTTTCCTTACAGTAGGGGAGTAGCCCGAGATCTGGCGATTCAGTGGGAAATATTAGCGCATATGTTGCGAATTGCATCACTCTCGGGGAAAGTTTTCCACAGTGTTCCTGCAGGAACACTTCTTGAGTTTTGCAAGTGTTTGTTCACTTCTAGGTGCTCGATTCAGCCGCCGCTCCTGACCAAAACACGCTGAGTGTTCCCGCAGGAACACTTTGACCCTTTCGCACCTCCCCAATTCCAAGACCGTTTAAGCAGCTCCTTAATCCACCGTCAGGGCAACGAGTGGCCGCAGAGAATGGCTGGGGCACCCCATAAGATGGCTCACGAGAAGTGTTCCTGCAGGAACACTTCTCCAATTCTAGAAATGCCGCTTGAATTTCCTGCAGGAACATCGGACGTGTTTTGCACACAAATTCACTTACACGCACAGCACTTCTTCATTGAATTGCGATCTGAAGCGAAGTATCCTGCCAGTGCTCTGCTTCTCCTTACAATTCAATGGGACGTGTAATCGCTGTTGCCAATCAGAAGGGTGGCGTCGGCAAGACTACGACCGCCATCAACTTGGCCGCGTCGCTTGCGGCTGCGGAAGTCAACACGCTCCTGGTCGATTGCGATCCGCAATCCAACTCCACCAGCGGCCTTGGCTTCGTGAAGGATCCTGAACGCGTCAGTTCGTATCATTTGCTCATGGGTGCGGCCACAGGAGAAGAAGCGCTCCTCAACACAGAGCTCGATCAGCTCTGGATCATTCCTTCGCACAAGAATTTGATCGGCGCAAACATTGAGCTGGTCGACGCTGACGGGCGTGAGTTCAGAATGCGTGAGGCGCTCGCGCCGCTGCGCGAGCGCTTTCAATTTATTGTGCTGGACTGTCCACCGGCGCTTGACCTCCTAACACTGAATGCGCTCGTGGCCGCTGACGCAGTACTCATTCCCATGCAGGGCGAGTACTTCGCGCTGGAAGGTATCAGCGAGCTGCTCGATACGATCGAGCGCATACGAGCTGCACTGAATCCGTCGTTAGGCATTGAGGGCGTGGTGCTGACGATGTTTGATGAGCGCACGAACCTGGCGCAGCAGGTGATGGCTGAACTGAAGAATTTCTTTGGCGAAAAGCTATGCCGGACGACCATCCCCCGCAACATACGCCTGGCTGAGGCGCCAAGTCATGGCAAGCCTGCGCTGATGTATGATCCGCGATCGAAGGGCGCAGAGAGCTACATACGTCTAGCCAAAGAGATCATTGAGCGGCAGCCATCAGTGGGGCAGACGAATGCTTCCGAGACGTTCGCCACTGAGGAGCACAAGGGTGAGGCTGTCGAGGAGATACCCGCTGCGGCGGATATGGATAAGACAGCTTAGTATATCGACGTATGTCGATATACTAGATTGATCGATGTCGATATACATTCTTGACAAAGAACTCTCAAGGGCATCGACAAGAGTTCAAGCGATAGGGATCCTTCGACTGCGCGTGAATGCCTTGCAGTCACTCACGCTTGGCTCAGGATGACAACTCTTTTGGGTACGGGATAGAGAAAACAAAAACATTTATGACGACTTCGACGGCGGGAAATTTGGCGGAGCATACAGAGAAGGAACACAAAGAGAAAGCGGAGAAGCGGCGGGCGCTGGGGCGCGGGCTGGAATCGTTGCTGCCTGGGCCACGGGTGGTTGCGGGGACCGGTGTGGCTGTCCCTGCGAAGGACCAGCAGCAGAATCCCGCGAGTCGCAGCAGCGAGACTTTGCCACATGCGACTTCTGCCGCTTCCGCGGATGTCGCGGACGTTCGGGCTGCCGAGCTGCGCTCGGCTGGACAGCCGTTGGCGGCTGTCCCCACACAATCGGTGACAGGGTCCCCAACTGCTGCTCCTCACTCCATCTCTACCGGTGAGGTGCACTACGACGCATACGAGGAGGCAGGCGAAGGGCAGACAATCGAGATTAATGCGGCTGCGGATACAAGAATTCCGACGAATCTAGTGGTGAACCTGCCGATCGCGGATATCGACAAGAATCCGTTTCAAACGCGGTACGTGGAAGATGACGAAGCACTCGAAGAACTGGCGGATTCGATCAAGGCGAACGGAGTAGTGCAGCCGATCGTGGTCCGCCCGGCAAAAGAAGACGGGCGCTTCATTCTGATTTTGGGTGAGCGGCGGATGCATGCCTCGCGGAAGGCGGGGAAAACGCACATTCCGGCGCTGGTTCGGCGGGTGTCGGAGCAACAGGCCGCGGAGATGACGATCGTCGAGAACCTGCAGCGCGAGGATCTGAGCGCGCTGGAGCAAGCGGAGTCGTTTCGCGTCTTGAGCAGTCAGTTCAACCTGACGCAACAGCAGATTGCGGAGCGCGTTGGGTTGTCGCGCACTTCGGTGGCGAATTATATGCGGTTGCTGAAGCTGCCGCGCGAGGTCATGCAGATGCTCGCGGAGAAGCAAATCAACTTTGCGCAGGCCAAGGAACTGCTGAAGCTGGGAGACAACGACCGCATTGCGGAAGCCGCGATCTATGCGGTGAAAAAAGGCATGAACATTGAGCAGATCGAGATGCTGGTGCTGCGGATGGATGGACTGCTCGATCCGATTCCGGGCATGCCGGGCGTTGAGAAGAGAGAAAAGACCAGTGGCGGCGCGCGGTGGGTGGATCCGAATGTCCGGGCTGCACAGATGGATTTGGAGAGAATGCTAGGAGTACGAGTGCGCATTCGCGATCGGAAGGGCAAGGGGAAGATCGTGATCGAGTATCACACCGTGGATGACTACGAGCGGGTGGTAGAGATGTTGCGGGGGAAGAAATAGCGAGCTGTGAGCGTTGAGTCGGGAGCTTTGGCGGCGGCCTTTCGGCCGCCCTTTTTGTTCCCAGAATCAAGATGGTTACGCGTGGAGTGAACGCTACCGGAATTCGATAGAAGCGAAGCCGGTGCAGGTGTTTTCGGGGTCGCCTTCTCGAACTCGGTGAGAGATTTTGTTGAATGACGACGTGTTGCCAATCTTGGTTCCAGCGCCGTGGGCGACCAGGTGTTCGCCCCGAGTTCGCCTCCTGCTTCGCTCCTTCGGAGCTAACTGGTCTTGCTTGTATGAGACCCACGCCTTGCGGCGAGGGCTGCAATCTTTCGCTGCTTCGCGGCTGGGCCGGAATGGACTTCACATTTTCAATACCGGTTCTATCGCGGGCGGGTTGCTGTGGGACTGAAGACCATTGCGAACTGTTGCGAGCGAAGAATATCCACAGGGGCTGAAAGCCCACCTGGCTTGGCTTGGGAGCGCGGCCTTGAAAGGGCTGCTCTTCCTCGGCTCTTCTCGCCGCAACGCTTCGCGTCGATCAGTGGGCGTCTTTGAGAACGACTTCGGATCTTACAACGTAGTAGAGGGGATCTGTCTGGTCGAAGTCGGAGGGGAACATCAGGGAAACGCTGTCGCGTTCCTGATCTCCATCGAGCAGGGTGACCACGACGCTCTGTGGTTTCCGGCCGCACTTCGCGGGCAGATTCGCGAGCAACGGACGGCTGCTCTGCGTCAGAAATTCGATTGGGATGTGGAACGAACCGTCTTCCGGAATCAGTTCCGCTGATTCTCCAGGCTTCTTGTTTGCGTAAACCAAATGCACGTGGATCGTGGAGTTGGGGGCGGGGTTGGCGATATGTCCTCGAACTACGACGTCGTGCACAGGGCATTGTGCGTGGGCCACGGTCAGGCAGATCGGGATGGTACACAAGACCCGGACGAGGTTTCTGAGCATGAATAAACCCCCGGATTATCGATCATTGTAACGAAAATGAGGGAATCGGGCAGAAATCCGGCCGTCACGAGATGGAACCAATGTTGTTACATGTGGGACGGAAAGACGGTCTTGCCGTCCCAATTGAAAAAGGGCGAACGGAATGGGGTGCGCTAATCGGTCTCGGTGGGAACATCAATGCGACGTTTACTATCTTGATTCGTCTGAACCGCGGCGCGCGCCGTCCCCAGGGACTCGAAAACCTCTGCAAATTAGAACGCCAGCTCTGCGCGCAACCGCGCGAGAAATGGGGAGCCCATTCCATTGACAAGCCCTCACGCGTCGATATTCTCATTCACGTAAGATTGGGGAATGAGGGTTTCGTTCGTTCCAGTAGTTGCAACGTTCTTGCTGGTGGTGTCTCTCGCTGGTCCGGGTGCGGGGCAGGATTCGAAGCAGTCCGACTCTCCTTCCTCGAGTTCGTCGCGTTCGAAAAAAACTCCAAAAGCGGCGACTCCCGAATCGGGCGTGGATGCCGGTGGCATCGTTGGCGCTTTCTATCGCAACAAGACGTTCGGCCTTTCCTGCAAGATTCCGCCGGGTTGGGTGTTGCGAACCGACGAGATGAATGCGCGGGACGAGAACACGGACCAAGATCCTTCACCACAGAGGTCACAGAGAACCACGGAGAATGGCGGACGAGTATTGCTGGCGGCATTTTCGCGGCCTCCTGAGGCAAAGGGTGAGGATGTAAACGGATCGATTGTCATTGCGGCGGAGCCGGTGGCGGCTTATCCGGGGCTCACGGAGGCGGTGCAGTATCTGGGACCGTTGGACGAAGTCGCGAAGGCGCAGGGGTTCACCGCGGACGAAGATCCTTATGAGATTGCGGTTGGGCCGAAGACTCTGGTGCGAGAAGACTTTCATAAAGATGTGGGGTCGCGGGTCATGCGACAGTCGACGCTTGTATTTTTGGCGAAAGGATACGCGGTTTCGACTACCGTGATTGGTGGGACGGAGGACGAGGTCGAGGATTTGGTGGATGGGGTGCGGTTTGCGGGAAAGTAGCTGCGAGCTACGAACGTGAGTGAAAGCCTCACGCGGGCGCTAGGAATTGAAGTAGGGATCCTTCGACTGCGCCGCGAATCGCTGCGCTCATCGCGGCTTCGCTCAGGATGACAGAGTTGAGAAGGGCCTGGAGTTACCTTCGCGTCGAAATAGCGATCTACTGAGTAATCGTGGCGTGCTCTTTGATATCAATTGCGATTTTCGGCGGATGGAGCAGCGTGTTGTGAATGAGGCAGTGATGCACGGCGCGCTCGACTCCCTGGCGATGCTGGTCCGTTAGTTCCAGTGGAGTTTCGATTTCGATGCGGAAGTTATCGAGGCGGGCCGGGTCTTTGGCTTTGTCAGCCAGGACGCGCACGCGCGTCCCGTGTGCCGCGAGCTTGAATTTGCGCAGATATTGCGCAGCGTAGAAGCCGGCGCACGAGGCCAGGGATGCCAACAACAGTTCCGGTGGAGTCATGCCTTCGTCGAAGCCTCCGTTCTCAGGTGGCTGGTCGCATGCGATGGTGTGCTGCCGCGCTTTGATTTCGAATTGCACCGATCCGAGATGTTCGACTGTGACTTCCATAAGTGCCTCCACGGGGCTAAAGCCCCTGAAAAACTTCAACGTCTTCACGCGGCATTGAAGCGCCGCTCTTCCACGAAACCGTCCATTCCTAGTTCGACGCTTCGCGCGTGAGCGCGGCGTCGAGATGCGCCCGGACTAATTCGCGAGCGCGGTGCAGGCGCGACTTCATGGCCGCGCGGGAGATTCCGAGTTTCTCGGCGACTTCATCGCCGGGTCGGTCGTCGACGTCGCGCAGCTTGTAGACCTCCTGATACGGCGGAGGGAGTGCGGCGACGGCCTCGCTGAGGAATTGCGACATCTGACGGCGGGCCAGTTGCACATCAGGAGCGGGCTCGGCACTTGGAATTTCGCGGCCTTCCTCGTCGAGGGTCGAGAGCTGCATCAGGGGAAGAAGAGCCTCCCTTTCCTTGAGCTGCCAGCAGACGCGCTTGGCGATCTGCGTGAGCCATGCGCGGAAGGCGGCGGAGTCGCGCAACTGGTCGAGGTGACGATGGGCCTTGAGCAAAGCTTCGACCAGAACGTCTTCCGCGTCTTCGCGGTTGCCACAGGTGCGGATCATCTGGCGATAGACAGAATCTTTGTGCTGCCGCGTCAGGGCTTCGAAATCGCGCGGCGAGCGGTTGTCGAGGTCGAATGCCATGAAGGCATTTTGCCATTGGGGATACGGAAGCGCTGTACGCAGAGTCACTGGGTGCTCTTCGACCCCTCAGCGTTGGCAAGAGGCGTTTTGCAGTGGGTGCGAGAGTTCCATGGCATTTTGCCGAGAATTTCGGCCATGGGGCAGAAGTCGGTGAGGCCAGCGAAGGTGAGGCCCAGGCCGATGAACGCCGAGAGGAAGAGCCAGCGCGGATTGACAGTGAGAGCGAGCACCGTGCCGACGAGCACCAGCAGTCCGGCGCCGAGGCGGACCTGGCGTTCGAGCGACCAGCGCGTCTTGACGCTGGAGACGACAGGAAAGCCGGCTTGAATCCACGCGGCGGTTCCACCATCGAGGACGGCGATCTGGTGCTGGCAAGGCTCGAGAAGATTAGCCGTCATGCGGGCGCGTTTGCCCATCTGACAGATAAGGACGATTGGGCCAGAACTGAGGTCGGCGAGGCGGGATTCGATCTGGTCCATCGGGATGTTGATGGCGCCGGGAATGTGGCCGGCCGCGAACTCGGACGGGGAGCGGACGTCGACGAGCTGCGCGGCGGGGTTATTTCTGAGATCTGTGGCCGTGACGGTGGTCAAAAGTTCCTCCTATAAGGGAGGAGCGGCGGATTGCGGAAAAGGATTCAGTGGTATGAAAAACTTCTTTTCCGCGGATTTCGCGGAGGGACGCGGATTACCGCTTAGAAGCCGGAATAGTATTGAGGGTAGGGATCCTTCGACTGCGTGGCCGCTCTTTCGTCGCGTCCGCTTCGCTCAGGGTGACAGTTTTTGATTTGTTAATGCGATGATGGATTTGATGAAACTGAAAATTCCAGTTGGGACGTTTGGGGCTTATCTTTTCGACTGCGATGGAACTGTGGCGGATTCGATGCCGCTGCATTATGTCGCGTGGGGCAGGGCTTTAGGCGAGTGGTCGTGCGAGTTTGAGGAGAAATTCTTCTACTCGCTGGGCGGGATGCCGGTGCGGGACATCATCGCGACGCTGAATCAGAAGCATGGACTCTGCATGCCGGTGGAAGAAGTTGCGCATCGGAAAGAGAGTTTGTATTTCGAATTGCTGCCGCAGCTTAAGGCTGTGCCGGAAGTACTGAAGCATGTCGAAGAGGCGCACAGGCGAATTCCTTGCGCGGTGGTTTCCGGAAGCACGAGAGAGTCGGTGGAGGCGTCGTTGCAGGTGCTCAACTTGAGCGATCGGTTCCAGACGCTGGTGTGCGCGGGCGATTACGAGCGGGGCAAGCCGGATCCGGAGGCGTTTCTGATGGCCGCCGAAAAGCTCGGCGTGAAGCCGGGTGAGTGCCTGGTGTTTGAAGATACAGACATGGGGATTGAGGCGGCGACCGCGGCGGGGATGGCGTCGGTGAAGGTGCCTCCGCCGTGGGAGAGAGGGGTGGGAAGGGTGTGATGGCAGTACTTCGACGGATTTTGGGCGTAATCGGGAATTTTTCACGAACAAGCGAGTGATCGTGAAAACACCACTGGCGGCGAGGCATTACGGAACGTTCGTCTTGCCCGACTGTTCAAGAGGGACGTGATTTACTGAGTAGCCAGTCGGCGGCTTGTAGATCGAAACGTCGGGCTCTCCAAGCCGGATGTTTTCTAGACGATTCGTGAAGGCATGATCCGGATACTCGCTCGTCTGCAAAACCACGGTCTTCAAGTCGCGGGAAGACCAGCATTCGTGAGTGGACTTGTCGGTCCGATAACCAATCCCCTCGGTGGAGATTCCTTCGAGGGTTCTAGTTCCCAAATTTTTCCCATTGAAACTCTTCGCCGTTGAATCGAACGAAAAAGCATCCACGTTAGGCTGAGTCGTTGAGGACTCCGCAGGCGGGGGTCGGAAATGGATAATCTTCACAACTGCACTGATAGTGTCCCATTTGGTCTCGGTATTTGCGACTGGGTCATCGATAGTGACCAGCATCTCGCTCTTTTCGATTGATTTGCCGTCAATCTCCGTCGTCCAGTGACGCTCTCCTGCTCGGTAGCTTCTCCCTTTGCTATCCCTTGCTTCTTGCTGTGTCGCTTCTGAACGACTCACGGTACCGTCCGACATGCGCTGTGTTGTGATGACATGGCGCACTGCTGAATAAGGAGCGTTCGCGACTGGAACGGCAGAGTGCTCTTGGCACTGGGCCACTGCAGCCGTGCTCATGTACGCAACCATCAGATTGACGAGAAGGAGTTTGGGCATAGTGCGCAACCTAAAGTGACCACATCATAACTGTTGCGATCAGCGTTAGCACAAGCGTGCGCTCTTTGTTGGATGCTGCCTCGTCCGAGGGCATCTTGTGCGATACCGAGACTCGGCGCCCACGCAGCCTATTCTTCCAGCGATTCGGAGTAGAGGCTTAGATCTTTGTCGCCGCGGGATTTTTTCTCGGCGTATTTTTTCATCCAGGCTTCCCAGCTCTTGCCGGCGGCGGTGTCGCGCCCGGTGAAGGCGAGGGCGGCGATGTCGGAGTAGGGGATCGCGATTTTTTCGTTGGAGTTCTTTGGGTAGAGGCGGACTTGCGAGTCCTGCAAAGTTTTTCCGGTGCGGCGGTCGAAGAGGTAGCCTTCGATTTTGGATCCGTCTTTGCGGGTGATGGTGATGTCGCCGCGGTAGTCGAAGGCTTTTTCTAACGCCTGACGGAGGTCTTCTTCGCTGGCTACGGTCGGGATCCAGCCTTCGAGTTTTTCGTGCTCGACACCCGGGGCTACTTCCAGCGCGTCTGGATTCGCGTGTGGCGGATGTTCTTCGATGTGGCCTGCTTCTTTGCCGGTCATTTTCTAAAAGTCAAAATCTTTCACCGCAGAGGACGCTGAGTACGCAGGGGAAAACATCAACCACAAAGGACACCAAGGTTCACTAAGAAATCTTGTTTCACTGGTTACGCTCGGGTTTCTTGCAGATCATGCGACGCGCCCGGGCTGATCTGGATCAGCGGGTTCACTGGCGCTTCCGGTTCGTCGAGCATTCTCAGCGCTTCTTTGTCTTCGTACTTGGTGAAAAGCGTGGCTTTCACCGTCGCGAGAAATCCTTCAAGCGAGCTGAATGTGGCGTTGACCGCGCTGGCCTCGTATCCGCTGTGGACCATGCAATTCGCGCACGCCGGATTGCCCGACTCCGTGCCGTAGTTCTGCCACTCGGTGGTTTCGATCAGTTCTTTAAAACTTTCCGCGTAGCCGTCTTGCAGCAGGTAACACGGCTTCTGCCAGCCGAACACGTTGTAGGTCGGCATGCCCCACGGTGTGCATGGATACGTCCGCTTGCCCATCAGGAATTCTAAAAAGAGCGGCGATAGATTGAACTGCCAGTTCTTCTTGCGGTTCGAGAGGATCGCGCGGAACATGCGGCGGGTGCGGGCGCGTCCGAGAAAGTGCTTCTGGTCGGGAGCCTTGTCGTAGGAGTATCCCGGGGAGAGCATCATGCCTTCGACGCCGAGGTCCATCATTTCGTCGAAGAAGGCGCGGACGGATTTCGGATTGGCGCCGTCGAAAAGCGTCGTATTCGTGGTGACGCGGAAGCCGCGCTTTAGGGCCTCTTTCACGGCGTCGACGGCGATGTCGTATCCGCCTTCGCGGCAGACGGCGAGATCGTGCTCTTCGCGCTGGCCGTCGAGGTGAACGGAGAACGTCAGATATTTGCTCGGCTTGAAAAGATTGATCTTCTCTTTCAGCAGCAGGGCGTTGGTGCAGAGATAAATGTATTTCCTACGGGCGACCAAGCCCTCGACGATCTTGTCGATCTCGGGATGCATGAGCGGCTCGCCGCCGGGGATCGAGACCATGGGGGCGCCGCATTCGTCGACGGCGCGGAAACACTCTTCGGGGCTGAGATCTTTCTTGAGGATGTGGGCGGGGTATTGAATCTTGCCGCATCCGGCGCAGGCCAGGTTGCAGCGGAACAGCGGCTCGAGCATCAGGACGAGCGGATATTGCTTGCGTCCGGCGAGCTTTTGGCGGATCACGTAGCTGGCTACGGTCCACATTTGAGAGACGGGTACTGGCATGCGCAAAAACCCCTGTCCCCGTATTTTAACAGGTGCGCGGCAGGGAGTTCGGTGAGAGCATCGAATCGGATACGGTGGGCGATCACTGGTGCTAAAGCCCCTGTTTCTAAGGTGTTAACGCGGCGCTGAAGCGCCGCTCTTCCACGGTTGCAACTAATCCCCCTTGCAACTACTGCAACTATCCCCTTTTGCAACTTGAGAGGCCCGGGCTGGCTTAAGGCGACTGTCTACGACAGCGGAGTCCTCGTTCGTCGCTTCGTGACGCTTCGAAATGACAAGGGTCTTTGTTCAGTCTACAATCCCGTGCAACCCGGGCCAGGGTTGATCCGTCTAAGGGGCGTGCCCTTTCGCTTGCTGGTTCGTCCGAGAGGGACCTTGTTCTGGCTAGGGAAACCCGATACGCTTGAGGTCGGCCGATTGTATGTTTAATCCGCACCCCAACCTTGCCGACGAAGTGAACCGCGGGATTATCCGGTCGGAGATTGAGGGCGGAGTGTTTTTAACCGACCTGCCGCCATCGACCGTGTTGGAAATCCAGACTATGCATCATTGCTATAAGGCGGTCCTGCTGGGCGGGAGCGAGGCGCTGCTGTCGGGACATCCGGAGTTTTGTCCCGAGCCGGTGCAGGTGGCGATCTCGGGATCGACTTGGGGCGGGTCGATGCTGAAGCTGCAGTATGTTGGGCGTGGGATGCATCTGGAGTTTCGGCATCCGGAGTATGCGACCCCGATTATTACCTCACCCATTCAAGAAATTCGCGATAACGTGCGGCTGCCAGCGCTCCAGTTGGATGGGCGAGCGCGCGGCGCACATTCCTAGGGCGGGCTTCCTGCTTCCGCAATTCTCCGGTGTATCATACGGCAAGGGCTATCTTCGCCTTAACCATCATTTCTGATGGCGGTGCTCGGCTTCGCCTTCGCTGGACAGCCGAGGCGGCCGTCCCCACATGATTCTTTCATCTGCAAACGCACGGTTCCTGGCATTTGACTTGAAGTTGTTGAGGCACTAGTATTCCGGCGAGCGAGCGGGTGGCTCGCATTCATGGCGCTCACTATCAATTCGCGCGAAGTCGGTCATGTCACGGTCCTTGATGTTCGAGGAAGAATCGTCCTTGGCGACGAGATCCACGATTTGCGGGATGCGGTGCGCGGCCTGATTGCGGAGGGAAAGAAGAAGATCATCCTCAATCTGGCGGACGTGGATTACATCGATAGCTCGGGCGTCGGCGAACTGGTGGGGTGCTTCACGACCGTGCGCAATGCCGGGGGAGAGTTGAAGCTGCTGAACCTGTCGCAGAAAGTGCAGGACGTGTTGTACGTGACCAAGCTGTATACGGTCTTCGATATCCGGGATGATGAGTTTACGGCGGTGAAGTCATTCGATTATTTCTTCGCGAAATGATCAAAGCTTCCGCTCTCCGAATTTCTACCCTGAAAGGCTGCCTGGTCGCAATGCTCACGCTTTGCTGTGCGGCTTCTGCGCAGCAAAACACTGGTTCCCGCTATCCCGGCGCTGCAGTGCAAGATACGCAGGTTCCCGCCACCCAACTTCCGACGTATAAGAGTCAAGCCGAGCTGGTGACCGTGCCCGTTGTTGTCTTGAGAGAAGGCAAGAACGTATCGGGCTTGTCGCAGGACGCGTTTCGCGTGGAAGAGAATGGCAAGGAGCAGACGATCTCCTTGTTTGAGGAGGTGCAACCGCCTGCTGGCGTTTCAAAGGCGGCGCCGGCGGATCGAGGCTTTTCCAACCTTCCCTTCGACAACGCCAGTCAATTGCGACTCACCATCATCGTTCTCGATCTGCTGAACACAAGCGTGTTGCAAAGAACTGACGGTCGAGACCAGATCGCGAAATTCCTCTCGAAAGGTCTCATCCCGATCCAGCCTGTTTCCCTGCTCTGCCTCACCAGCAGGGGGTTGAAACTGGTCCATCCGTTTTCAACAGATGCGAACGCCCTGATTGAAGCTCTCAATAAAATATCGCTAGGGCCAGCGACGATTATGGACCGCCGCAACGTGGTGGTTCATACGATCGATCAGATGAGAGAGATCGGTCAGGCCTACCACGGGATACCAGGCCGCAAGACGATGATTTTTGCGGTCGGGAATATTCCGGAGCTCGCGCCCGAGCACGAAATCATCGACAACAATGGTTACACGCTGGAACTCAGGGATATGTGGCAGAGCCTGATCGACGCGAATATTGCCGTCTATCCGATTCAGCTGATGTCCTGGTCGAGGGATCCAACTCTACACGGACTTGCATCCCGATCGAACGACATGCTGCTGAGGAATGTCGCGGAATTCACGGGTGGCAATCCATGTGTGGAGGTGAACAATCTCTTAAGCTGTATGGCCCATGCTGTGGAAGATTCTCAGACGTACTACCTGCTGGGATTTTCGGTTCAGCCAAACGATCGCAAGCCTGGCTGGCGCGATCTCAAGGTGAAAGTCTCCGAGCCGCATGTCGATGTCCGAGCTCGCGATGGCTTTTACTATGGCATTGCGCCGGCCAGAAGCGCTGACTCTACGCGCAAGGAAGAAGTAAACGCACTAGGTTCGGCCTTAGCTCGCAGCGCGGTACCGATGTACGTGAAGGTATTAGGCCCAGCCCCTTCAACAACACCCGTGTCTCCGGGAGAAAAGAAAACGATCGAGTTTCTGGTCACGATTCCCCTCAGCAGCGTCAAGATAGATGTCGCCCAGCCGCATCCACTCGATCTTGAGGTCGGCGCTATCGCCCTCACACGCGATATGCGAGAGGAGGCAGAGTTTCTGCATCCGGTCAGCGGCAATCCGCGGGAAGAAAACCTGCAGTTATGGAAGCAAGACGGCATCAAACTGCGGGAGAAACTGGAGCTCCGTCCTGGATCGTTTGACGTCCGGTTTCTCGTCCGCGACAACAACGCTGCACAGATTGGCACTGTTGTTTTCCCTCTCGATGTCCATTAAGTGAGGTTTGTTCCTGCCGAACCGTTCTTGACACGCGCTAAAACTCTACCGACGGAGTACCATTTTTGGATATCAGGTCATGGGCCACGTAAGTTGCTTGGTGCGGGAGTCGTGGAACTCATGGAATTCGGCAGTGCGGATCACCGAAGTCTCCAGGAAAAAACCGCCAGAGCACTGATCTGGACGTCACATCGCACGTTTCAGGGATGGACGTGCTCGCAGTGCGAGTGGAACTATCCTCTGCCGACGCTGTTGACAGATGCGGATGCGAAGACCGCATTTGACCGGCTGGCGGCGTCAAAATTCAAAGAACATAAATGTAACGATCATCTGGCGCGGCTGGGTCCGGCGATGGATGACGGCTTCGCCTCGCGCATACGCAAGCTGATTTCGCAAGGATTCAAGCCGAAGGATGCGGTGGAGTTGATGCTGCAGGAAGTGGCGTTGGAGTATCGGGGAGAACCCAAAATGGTTCAGAAAGCGAAGAGCGAGGGTGAGGACTTCTTGCGCAGGATGAAGGCGGGAGTGATTTGAGTCCCGTTGTACCGGAGGGATTCCTCCTGTCTCGCTCCGCTCGCGCGTCGGAATGACAAGAGTCAGCAGCCACTACGAAAGTCCCACTTCCCGCGCAAAGGTCGCGCGAGAAATGGTGCACTCATCGTGATTCGTTAGTTGTTGATGCCCATCTCAGTCAGGATGTACGCGTAGTCGAAGGCGGATTCGTGGATGCGGTCGTAGCGGCCAGAGGCACCTCCGTGGCCCGCCGGGTTCAGGTTCGTTTTAAAGATCAGGATGTTGTGATCGGTGCGCGTGGCGCGCATCTTCGCGACGTATTTCGCGGGCTCCCAGTACATCACCTGACTGTCGTTGAATGAGGTCTTCACCAGCATGCTCGGATAGGCCTTCGCCTCAATGTTGTCGTAGGGCGAATAGGTGATCATGTAATCGAATGCGGCCTTCTCTTTGGGGTTTCCCCATTCTTCAAATTCCGGAACCGTGAGCGGAAGGGTCTCATCCAGCATGGTGTTGATCACATCGACAAAAGGAACTCCAACCAAAGCTGCGTGAAACAGATCGGGACGCATATTAAGGACGGCGCCCATAAGCAGGCCTCCAGCGCTGCGGCCTTCGATGACGAGGCGGTCTTTCGATCCGTACCCGCGCTTGGTTAAGTCTTCGGCGCAGGCGATGAAATCGGTGAAGGTAGTCTTCTTGTTCATCATGCGCCCGGCATCGTGCCACGACTTGCCCATCTCTCCGCCGCCCCGTATGTGCGCGACAGCCGTGACGACTCCGCGATCGACCATGCTGAAAATGTTCGAGTTGAAGAACATGTCGATGGAGATGCCGTAGGAGCCGTATCCGTAAAGATAAAGCGCGCCGGTACCGTCGAGCTTGGCGCCTTTGAGATGAAGAACCGAGATCGGGATCTTTACGCCGTCGGAGGCGACGGCGTAGATCTGCTCCACTTCATACTTTTTCGGATCGTATCCGCCCGGAACTTCTTTCTGCTTTAGGAGAATCGAGGCTCCGGTCTCCATGTTGTAAGAGAAGACCGACGACGGAGTGATGGGCGACTGGTATCCGTAACGGAAGTCGGTGGTGTCGTAGACACGGTTGATATAGGAATACGCGGCATAGGCTGGCTCGGGGAAGGCGATGCGCTTGGACTGTCCGTTGCGCAGATCGATGACGCGGATCTGCGGCAATCCACCTTCGCGCTCGAAGAGCACGCAGAAGTTCTTGAAGAGCTCCATCTCGTCGACCATGATGGCGGGATTATGCGCCATGACTTCATGCCAGTTGGCGCTGCCTGGCTCGGTCACCGGGGCAGTCACGAGGCGGAAGTTGCGTCCGGTGTCGTTGACGCGGATGTAGAAAGAATCTCCGTTGTGATCGGGATAGTATTCGACGCCTTGCTTGCGGGGCTCGAGAACCTTCCAGTCGGCGTCGGGCTGCTTCGCCGGAATGTAGCGGGCTTCGGTCGTGGTGTGACTGGCGGAGACCAAAAAAATGTAGGAGTCGCTGAGCGTTTTGTAGGCCCGGACATTGAATTTCTCGTCGGGTTCTTCGTAGACGAGAGAGTCAGCGGCTGTGGAGCCTGCCGTGTGACGATAGAGGCGGTATTGCCGCTTTTCGACTGCGTCTTCCTGGGTGTAGAAGACGGTCTGATTGTCGTTCGCCCAGACCACCGAACCGACGCGCTCGGCGTGATCGGCTAGCGTCTTGCCCGTGCGCAGATCTTTGACGGCGAGATTGTATTGGCGGAATCCGGTGTTGTCGTAAGAGTAGGCCAGCAGGTTGCCGTCGGGGCTGACGGCGAATGCCGCGACCGACATGAAGACCTGCCCCTTCGCAAGTTCGTTGATGTCAAGAAGGAGTTCTTCGGGCGCATCCATGCTGGCCTTTTTGCGGCAGCGGATGGGGTACTGCTTGCCCGCCTCGACGCGCGTGTAATAGAAGTAGTCGCCTTCGCGGTAGGGCACCTCGACGTCGGTCTCTTTCACGCGGCTCAACATTTCGTCATAGAGCTTCTTCTGAAATGGCTCAGTGGGCTTCATCACCGCGTCGGTATAGGCGTTTTCGGCTTCGAGATAGTCGCGGACTTCGGGATTGGGTTTGTCGCGCAGCCAGAAGTAGTTGTCGGTCAGCGTGCGACCGTTGATTTCGGTGACGTGAGGAACTTTTTTCGCGACCGGGGGCGCAGGAAGATTGTCGCCGGCAGTGAAGAGCAGGACAGAGAGCGGGATCATGGCGGTGAGATGAAGTATGTGGTTGGTCATGAGGTACTCCGAAGCGAATAAGAAATTGTGACATCCTCGCTGGGTAAGTGAGAAACGATACTCCGGCGGATGGGTCATGCGCAACGGCGGGCGGACGACTCGCCGGGTGGGGCATTCGGTCTTCAGCCTGAAAGGTTCATGTTGGGAGGGACCGTCTGTCCGCGAATTGGCGCTGAAAACACTTAGTATATGCCTTGACACGTATATGCCATGGGGCGTATATATTGACTTATGGAATCGGTATTCGAAATCATCGCTGAGCCGAACCGACGAGCGATCTTGAGCCTTCTGGTCACGTCAGAACAGTCGGTGGGAGAAATCGAGCGGCAGCTTCGTATGACACAGCCGACCGCGTCGAAGCATCTAAGGGTCCTGCGCGATGCCGGATTCGTGGAATCCACGGTGGACGCACAGCGCCGACTCTACCGGCTGAAACCACAACCGTTTCGGGAGCTGGATGCCTGGCTGGATCAGTTCCGCCGGTTCTGGTCTACACACGTGGATGCTCTGGAGCGCTACCTCGACCGGATGGATTTGAATCACGCGGATCCCTCCGCGCCAACGAAAAAGAAGAAAAAAGAAAAGACGATGCGGCCCAAACCGCGAACATAACAGAGGAGAAATGAAATGAAGATCAAATTGACGAGCGTATATGTGGACGATCAGGCCAAGGCCCTGGACTTCTATACAAAGGTATTGGGATTTGCCAAGAAGGCCGATTTCAGTAATGGCCCCTATCGGTGGCTGACGGTTGCATCGGCAGAGGAGCCGGACGGCACGCAACTGCAGCTTGCTCCGAATAACAACCCAGCCGCCAAAGCGTATCAGCAAGCGATGTTTCAACAGAACCAGCCGGCGGTCAATTTCCTGACTGACGACGTCAAGGGCGACTACGAGCGGATCAAAGCTAGAGGCGCCGAGTTCACCATGCCGCCGACCGACGTGACGGGCTCGACCATCGCGATGCTGAAAGACAGCTGTGGCAACCTGATTCAGCTGACCCAGTTAGCACGCTGGTAATACGAGAGAAGAGCATGATGGAACGCGCAGAATACATAGCGGGTCCGGCGAGCGCCGCTCAGTATTGCCATTTCTGGTCCGATCGCGTGGACGCTCTCGAAAGCCACCTCTCGACCGACACGTGGGCGCTGGCGGTCGTCACTGTCGCGGCGATTGCATATCCGATAGCACGGATCGTGATTCCCGCCGTGCTCCATGGTGCGGTGCCCGACGTAGTCCGGACCGTTCTCAGCTTGATCTGAGCTTGATACGGGCGCGCAGCGCTGAGGATCGTCGAGCTCAGCTCACCACCGATGGCGCTATTCGGAAAAGGAGGAAAAGATGACGGCTCACACGCAGTACACACCGGGTCCGGCCTACGGGGCGCAGATGCAGAAGAAAGAAGGACCGAACTGGACACTCATTCTCGTCCGGGAGCTGCGTCATTCGCCGGAAAAAGTCTGGGAGGCGCTGACCGACCCGGTGCATCTGCGCGAGTGGGCGCCTTTTGACGCTGATGGGAGCCTGGGCACGGTCGGCAATACGGTGAAGCTCACCACGGTGGGAGCTCCCGCGCCGCACATCACCGAAACAACCGTGACGCGAGCCGACGCTCCCAACGCACTTGAGTACACCTGGGGTGGCAATGAGATGAAGTGGGAACTCGAGCCCCTGGGCGGCGGCACGCGCCTGACGCTGTGGACCAGCATCAATCGCCACTTCATCGCCATGGGTGCCGCCGGGTGGCACATCTGCTTCGATTTGATGGATCACCTTCTTGCCGGCCAACCCATCGGGCGCAAGGTCGGCCCCGAAGCCAGGAACGACCCGGGCTTTCAGAGATTGCACGCAGAGTACGCCAAGATGTTCGGGGTTGAAATGCCCAAGTGGTAGCCGACGGGGAGTGGAGAGTCATGAAGCAAGGCTCGGTCGGAGGCTTGTTTGTGGGAGATCCCTCGGCTCGCTGGTAAAAGCGCGATCCTTTGGGATGAAGCCATGAAACAAAGCGGCTACGGTCGGGATGACGCCGCAAAGAACAAATAAAAAGCGGCAACTTTCAGGAGGTGACATTATGGCCACATTAGCGACTGCAACGAACATCACGAACCGAAGCCTCACACGTACGATTTTCCGCTGGATTCATCTGGTGTTGAGCATTCCGATCCTCGGCTATATCTATAGTCCGTTCGACAAGCTTCCGAGCTACGCCTTCAAGACGCGCTATGTCTTCGTGCCGACCATGATCCTTTCGGGATTGTGGATGTGGAAAGGCCATGTCGTGCGACGACTGATTTCGAAAAGGGCGGCATAAGAGGTAAGCTTCTTTGCTTTGAAAGAGTCCATCCATGAACAGAAGAAATCTCAAAGTTGATGCTGTCTTGCGCAGGGCGGACAAGTGGCAGGAAGAATTTGAGGCATTGCGAAAGATCGCCCTCGATTTTCCGTTCACCGAGGAATTGAAGTGGTATCAGCCCTGCTACACGTTTGAGAAGAAGAACGTGGTTTTAATCCATGGATTTAAAGAATACTGCGCGCTTCTGTTTTTCAAAGGCGCTCTGCTAAAAGACCCCCGTCACATTTTGGCCACACCTGGGCAGCATCAGGCGGCGCGTCAGATCCGGTTCGCCAATCTACGAGAGATTGTCAAAATGAAGCCCGCCGTAAAGGCCTATATCAATGAGGCCATCGAAGTGGAAAAAGCCGGGTTGAAAGTGAAGCTGAAAAAGACAGCGGACTTTAAGATTCCTGAAGAATTCAAGGACAAGTTAAATGAAGTGCCTGCATTGAAGACCGCTTTTGAGGCACTGACGCCGGGACGGCAAAGAGGGTACATCTTCCATTTTTCTCAGCCCAAACAATCCCAAACCCGGGAGGCAAGGGTGGAAAAGTGTACGCGGCAGATTCTCGATGGCAAGGGATTAAACGACTAGCTGCGACCGACGACTGCATCTGCTCTGCACGAGCGGAGGCGACCGCGGCCACTTTCTGGGTAACGAAGATTATGGCAAACGCAACTCTTTCGACGAAGCAACGCGACGAAATACTCGCAACATTGAAAACCCGCTTTGAGAAAAACATGAACCGCCATCAGGAGCTCGCCTGGAGTCAAGTTCAGGCAAAGCTCGAAGCCAATGCGGGAAAGCTATGGTCACTGAGCGAAATGGAAAGAACTGGCGGCGAGCCGGATGTCGTCGGTCACGACAAGAAGACGGGTGAATACATCTTTTATGACTGTTCGGACGAAAGTCCAAAAGGCCGGAGAAGTCTTTGCTACGATCGTGAAGCGCTGAATTCCAGGAAAGAGGCTAAACCGAAAAATAGCGCGGTGGATCTGGGAGCGGCCATAGGCATTGAGCTCTTGACGGAAGAACAATATCGAGAGCTGCAGAAACTTGGAAGTTTCGATACCAAGACGTCGAGTTGGGTAAAAACACCTGCTGAAGTCAGAAAACTCGGCGGTGCATTCTTCTGCGATCGCCGCTTCAATACTGTTTTTGTCTACCACAACGGTGCGGAATCTTATTATGCGGCCAGGGGATTCCGTGGGTCCCTGAGAGTCTAAGTCTGGATTCGTGACTTTTTTCCGGACGGCGGTCCGCACGATTGTTTTGGTTTTACATCGCAGTACCCCTTATACGTGGAGCGGGTGTGAGCCACTCACAAGTTGTAGTGGAGGAAACATCATGTCCGGAGACGGCGGGATCATCGGCGTATCGGATCACGGCGGCTGGGCGGTGTTGGTGACGGTCGCGGGCGACGGAATGCTCATTGACCGGCGCCGCGTCGAACTGGTCGACACGGACCTGCCGAAGATCCCGCATCACAGCGAAGGGCAGAGGCTTCCGCTGGATAAAGCAGTGGCGCTGGTGGAGCGGGTGCGCGCGTCAGCGGAACGCCACGCGAAGCTCGTCCTGGACGACGTGGCGATGACCGTGCCCGGGCCGGTCGCCGGAGTCGCGCTTCGCGAGTGCCCAAACTGGCTGCCACCAACGATTGCCGAACGGATCAAAGACTACCGGGCGCAGAACGTTGCCGACTGGGTGATGTACCGCGAAGCTCTAGCCGGCGCGGCCGAGGCGCGCGGTTGGGCCGTCCACTGGTACGACGCGAAGAAGGTGTTTGATGCAGCGAGCGAGGCGCTGCGCATCGAGAACCTCGATGCCCACTTCCTTCAACTGAGGAAATCTATCGGGCCGCCCTGGAGCAAGGACCACCAGCTCGCAATGGCAGCGGCAATGGTCGTGGCCGGAACGCGGCAGAGATAAGGGTGGCAAGGACACTCGGTGAAAGGCGACGAGCGGTCCTCCCCCAACCGTAAACTCAGTCGATCGACTACGGCACGACAAACGTATCGTTGTTGTAGTACGCGGACGACAACGTGCCGCTGGTGGGCTGCTGAGTGTAACTCTGATAGGTTCCGCCGAGCGCTCCGTCACCCCAGTAAACTGTGGTGCCGCTGACGGGGCTGGCCAAGAATCCCGAGATGACGCTCAAATCGGGGATTGCCAGCGTGGTCGCGCCATTCTGGTAAGCGGATGTTGCGGTTACCTCGATGATGATTTCCGTGGTGGGCGCGGAGTTAAACCACGCAATGGACCCGTAATCGGCAACATCGGCAAGTCCGCTGAACCCAGAGTAGCTGACATCGAAGCTGGGCAGGGCTGCCGGCGTGGGAGCACCCGTGGTCAGAGCTGCAGGCAGCGTCACGGTGAGTGCCCCTGGAGTCGTAGTTGTGGTTGTGTAGTCCACGCCCTGGAAAGTCGCGGACTCAGAAGCGTACCCATCGATAATGTAGTAATCGCCGGTTTGCAATTGTGTCGATGTCGGAAGGGTGGGGTATTGTCCTGCGGTGCTGGTCGTGAGGCCAATATAGGTTCCATTGGCGGTGACATAACTCGCCTGCGTCCCTCCGGTGAAGCCGGCCGGAACGCCAGTTACGGAAATTGTTTGTGGAGTGACTACATCGGTTGCGAGAAAGGACACGGTGGCACCGTTGTTGATCGCACCAGGGACAGTTTGGCCGGGGAGAATATGCACGGCCAGTGTGTTGTTCGAGGAATCCAAGGCCACAAAGGCGACGTCCTGTGTGCCTGATTCGGTCGTCAAGCTGAACGATCCGGAATTTCCGCTTACGACGGCGTAGCCAGATAGGCCCAGGACTTCGATGTTAGCGGTTCCCGGAATGGCGGTTGCATCCACGGAGCCGGTGTCGGTGCCGTTTGAAGACGCTGCGGGAGCACAATTTACCTGGTATGTGGTGCCGTCTTGTACGGTGGCCTCGATAATGTTTTCTTGATTGAGCGGTACACCGCTTTGCGTGGTAGAGCAAACATACGCGATGCCATAGGTCGTCGTTCCGTCAGGCAGCGTGAAATCGAGGGTTGAACCACTCAGGCTCGCAGCGGACCATGAGTCCGTGCCGATCTGCGTTGCCACGGCAACCGGGGCGCTGCCTCCAAACGTAACGGCGATCGAGGTCCCAGTGGGCGGCGGCGTGCCACCTCCACCGCCACTGCTGGAACTTCCGCCGCAAGCGCACAAGAACATCGTGATTGCTATTGTTGTCCCCAGTGTTGCGAACTTGCACCAGTCCTTGAGAATCGTATGCATGCTACCTCCGTTTTGGGCTTTTTGCGGCAGTCGTTGAAGGGACTACATCTCTGTCTTTGTCCTCTATCAAATCATGTTGTGCGACGAGGCAGGGAGTGAGACTCTTGAGTCGAAGGGAATTGATTCGATAGCCGCGATTGGGGCATTCAAGCGTGGTTCGGGCGTGAGGTGGGACAGTTCGAGCGCCCGTTCCTATCGGTTTCCGCATTTTTGCCGGGCAGCAGAGTTTGAAGAAGTGAAATTCACCTTTGGGGTCCCAGCCATGAGAACAATTCTTTGCAAAGCCGCTTGTCCAACTTTGGCGATTTTTCTAGTGAGCGTATTGCTGGGCCCAGCAAGCGCGGCGCCCAGGCAAGCATCGGGCAAGCAGGTACCGAACCTTTCCTCGGTTCTCGAGCCTGCATCCGGCGCGTTGCTCGGACAATTCTACGGTGCAGGCGGCGTGGCCCAAACGGCGGCGAAGCTTGGGAGGATACCTCCCGTTCATCTGACGTACTACCCGTGGGACGCGGACTGGAATGGCAGCGTTACCAAGGCAGACCTGGCGGCGGGACGCATTCCTCTGGTGAATTGGGAACCCCACCACATCGACTTTGCCAGGATTATCGACGGCAGCCTCGATGCGACGATCAAGGCGCGTGCAAACGGCGCCAAGGCACTCGGCCAAAAGTTCTTTCTGGATTTCGCTGCCGAGATGAACGGAGACGAAGCATGGAGCGGCAACAATGCCACGCTCTACGTCGCTGCTTACCGGCACATTCACGACCTCTTCGTTGCCGCGGGCGCGACGAACGTGGTTTGGGCGTGGTGCCCGAACGTCACGGATACCGAGGGAGGCAACCGCACGACCATGGATTACTACCCCGGTGATTCGTACGTCGATTGGACAGGGGTAGACGGCTACAACTGGGGCACGAAGAATGGCGGCTGGCAGAGCTTCCAACAAGTCTTCAAAGACATCTATCCTCTGCTGGCCGCGAAGAAAAAACCGATCATCATTGGCGAGATGTCATCGGCCGAAGCTGGCGGAGACAAGGCTAAGTGGATCGACCAGATCATCCCCACGCTGCGCACCAGCTTCCCGCTCATCAAGTGTGTCGTATGGTTCGACATCAACAAGGAAGCCGATTGGCGCATCAGCTCGTCTCCCGCATCGGAAGCGTCGTTCATCCGCATGGCGAAAGATCCGTATTTTGTAACAATTCCTGGGGGACTCTGAAGGACGTTTACAGATTAAGTCAAAATCAAGCACCCGCCGCTATGCGTTTCATAGACCTCTTCTACAGTTCAGTTTGGCTTTAAGGCGGTGCATTATGGCTGTGAGAGCAACTCGGAAAGAGGTACACCGAACATCGTTACTTAAGCCGCCAAAAACCGAGAGAGAGAGCGTGCTCGGATGGCTAGCGATGTTTCTCTACGTCACGGTTGGGAGACTATACATTCTGCGCGCCTTCTTTGCATGGCCACTGACCTGCGCTTGAACGGCCGGTGGCCCATTCAAGCGCGATTTGGCTTGAGTGGGGCATTTATCCGAATCTTGTCAATAGGCAGAAACTACACGATGGGGGTTAAGCCTAAGCAAATGCTTGGAATATAAAGTCAATATCCCTTGCCGGTTTACCCCTCTCAACTTGATATTCTGGATATATAGGGTAAATTTCACCGGAAAGGCGCGGCCCATGGTCGCGCCTTTTGTGTTTCAGGGGTCATGTGGGGACAGCCGCCTTAGCCTGCCCTGAGCAGAGTCGAAGGGGCTGTCCGGCGGAGCGAAGCTCCGCAGGTTTTCCCAGGACTGAAGCAACAAGGGATGTCAGACAAAATGAAGTATTGGGAGAAATTCAAGAGTTTCAAAGAGCGCGGCGAATGGGTCGAGCTGCAATCCATGGCGGCGGCCGCCCAGCGCTGCTTCACCGTCAGCAAGCCTTGGGGAGATACCAAGCCCTACGACGCCGGCATCGAGCACGAAGGCAACTATTTGCGCGTGCAGGTCAAGTCCACCACCATGCGTTCCGGTGCGGGATATCTTTGCCAGTTCCACCCCAACCATCTGAAGAAGGTTGACTACGCGCTCGACCAGATCGACCTCTTCGCCGCCTAGGTGATCCCCGAAAACGCCTGGTACCTGATCCCGGCCGTGCTGCTGCTGGGCAAGCGCAGAAAAAGCATCGCCATGCTATGTCCCCTCACGACGCCGAAGAAAAAGGCCTGCTACTGCTACGAAGGGTATCGCGAAGCGTGGAGTCTGCTGAAAAAGAGTAGAGCTGAGTTGCTCGAGTGCGGGAGCGATCAGACCTATGCCGGGTGCCCCATCCTTGCGCGCTTTACGCAAGGGTGGGATTCCACGGAACCAAAACTCTGGGATCGTCGAGCGGGATCACTGCCTCCTTAGTTACCGGCGCTTCGCGTCGGGGGCGGACCAGGGAGTCCGCCCCTCCACAAAAATCTGGTGAGGCCTACGGGTTGCGGAGCGCTTCGTCGGCTTCCTCCTTGAGATATTCGGGGACAGACCGAACGCTTCTTGTCACTGACTCGCATCAAAACCCAGAGAAAAACGTAAAGCAGCGCAGACTTCACTCATCCGCGCAGAACTCAGTCGAGCCACACGTTTCCCAGGCTATTCTTCCGGCCATGAGGCCTCCGATTCCCAAGCCTTGGCTTCCGCGTCCGCTTGCGGATGGCGCGCGTAGCCCTGGCGGTCGCGCTCTTCGCTGGCCCGCAGTTCCAACCGCCGGAGGTGTTCGCGCAACGCGTCACGCACCAAAGCAGAACGCGTTTGCCGAGTGCGCTTCGCGGCTTGATTGGCGGCTTGTAACAGCTTTTCGTCCAGCACGATTTGAACGATATGCATACGTGTAACCTATTCCACAGTACATTCCACACTAGCCACACTAGGTATTTTCAAAGGGCCGCGGGGGGTGACGCTAGTGACCCACAGCGCTGGCGCTCATGGGCGAACGAGGGCATCCGCCCCTACACACAAATCTGGTGAGGCCTAGGGGTCGCCGAGCGCTTCGCCGGCTTCTTCCTTAATTGACGGCTTGCTGCGTTCTACATTTTTCCATCGATAGGTGATCGCAACTCCTCGTCCGAAGATTGCAGGAGCGCTCGGATCAGCCGGATCGGGGCATTTCGATAAGCTCCGCCGGAAGATGGGAAAACATTTTATGAAATCACTCAGCACCTTACTGATAGGGATGGCGCTTGCCATTACCCTTGCCTGCACGAATACAAAAGCTCCCGACGTTACGGACAACGTCCGGCACGGCTTGGATAGTGCAGGACTGTCGGACGTGCACGTCAGCCAGGATCGCGACAAGAATGTGGTCACGTTGACGGGCGACGTTGCGACGGACGACGACAAGGCGCGCGCAGAGTCGATCGCCAAGTCACAGGCGGGCTCGGCCGTCGTGGCCGACGAGATCGGCGTACGCCCGAAGAGCGACGACGGCACCGCCAAGAAGGTTGATTCGAAACTCGATGACGGTATCGACAAGAATCTTGAAGCGATGCTGTTGGAGCACAAAATGAATCGGGCCATCAGCTACGACGTGAATAACGGGGTGGTGACGCTGAAAGGAAACGTTCCTTCGCAGGGTCAACGCGCGAATGTGGAGAAACTCGCGCAGCAGGTGCCGAACGTAAAGCAGGTCGTCAACGAGCTTGAAGTTAAGAACCAGAGGGCAACTTCAACGAAGTAAGGCGAGGTAGTCCGACGGAGAAAGATGCCCCACTCATGGAAAAATCAGCCAGAAGTGGGGCATCGACTTTGCGCTCGCTTTCCACGCGGGGTGGCCCATTCAAGCCTGATTTTGGCTTGAGTGGGGCAGTGCAAAGCTGGACGGGAAATTCGAAAGAGATTCGCGACAAAAAAAGGGACAGCCGATGGCGGCTGTCCTCACATGTTTCGTCTCGGCTACTGAATCAGCGTACCGCCGTTGCCGTTTGTTTCTTCTTCTGGTGCGATCACCACCGCCGCCGCTACTTTGTCTCCCGGCTCGAGGTTCAAGAGGCGGACGCCTTGGGCGTTGCGGCCTGATTCGCGGATCGTGGTCGAGTCCATGCGGATGATCTTGCCGTAATGGCTGATCAGCATGACCTCGGACTTTTCGTCGACCTGCGCGATGCCGACAACTTTGCCGACACGCTCGGTGGTCTTGAGGTTGATCACACCCTTGCCACCGCGGTTGGTGAGGCGATATTCGTCGGCGGGCGTGCGCTTGCCGAATCCGTTTTCGGTGACTGAGAGGATCAGGTCGCCTTTGACGGCTTCGTCAATGGCTTCGGGCTCTCCTTCGACCTTTTCTTTTGCCGGTGCGGGTGCTCCCGGCTTGGTTGTTGTCGCCATGCCGATGACATAATCGCCCTTTTCCAGGTCGATTCCCCAGACACCGTAGGCGGCGCGGCCCATCGGACGGACGTGGCTCTCATCGAAGCGCACGGCCATGCCTTCGTGGCTGGCCAGGAAGATGATCTGGTTGCCGTCGGTGATACGCGCCGCGACCAGTTCATCGCCTTGCTCAATCCCGATCGCCATGATTCCGTTGGAGCGCACGTGCATGAACTCGCGCACCTCGGACTTCTTCACCAGCCCGTTACGCGTCGCGAAGAAGACGTATTTGTTTTCTTCTTCGAGGTTTCGCACCGCAACAACAGTCTGCAGCTTTTCGCCGGGTTGCAGGCCGACCAGGTTGCCGATGTGCTTGCCTTTTCCGGCAGCGCTAATATCAGGAATTTCATAAACCTTTAGCCAGTAGACGCGGCCCGTATTGGTGAAGATCAGAATGTAAGCGTGGGTTGAGACGATGAAGAGATGCTCGACGAAATCCTCGTCGCGCGTCTTCATGCCGGTGCGGCCTGTGCCTCCGCGGCGCTGCATGCGGTAAGTGGAGATCGGCGTCCGCTTCAGGTAGCCGGAGTGGCTGACCGTGACGGCCACCTGCTCGTCGGCGATGAGATCTTCGAGGACGATCTCTGCGGCTTCGTCTTCAATGCGCGTGCGGCGGTCGTCGCCATACAACTTTTTAACTTCTTCGAGCTCTTTGATGATGACGGATCGCAGTTTCTTTTCGGAGCCGAGAATGGATTCGTACTCGGCGATGTTGTCGCGGACTTCTTTCAACTCGTTCGAAATTTCATCGATCGAAAGTTTGGTCAGGCGATGCAACTGCAGTTCGAGGATGGCATCGGCCTGCTTGGCAGTGAACGGCTTTTCGGGATCGAGCTTGGGAGCGCGGCCCGTGGTGTTGATGTCGATCTTCTTGCCGCCGAAGTACATCACCAGGTTTTCGCGGGCATCGGCGCGGTTGGCACTGCCGCGAATGATGGTGATGACATTGTCGAGATGATCGAGGGCTGTGAGATAGCCTTCGAGGATGTGCTCGCGATCTTTCGCCTTCTGCAACAGGTAGGCGGTGCGGCGGCGGACGACATCGACACGGTGCTCGATGAAGTACTTGATAGCCTGGATGAGGCCCATTTCACGCGGCTGTCCGTTGACCACCGCGAGCAGGATCATCGAGAAGCCCTGTTGCATCTCTGTGTGCTTGAAGAGTTGATTGAGCACGATCTGAGGTTCAGTGCCGCGCTTCAGCTCGATGACGATGCGCATGCCATCGCGATCAGATTCGTCGCGAACGTCGGAGATGTCTTCGATTTCTTTGTCGTTGACCAGCGCCGCGATGCGCTTGATCAGAACCGATTTGTTTACCTGATACGGGATCTCGGTGACGATGATCGCCTGGCGATCTTTGTTGATGTTCTCGATGGCGGCTTTGGCGCGCATCATGAAACGTCCGCGGCCAGTGCGGTAGGCTTCGAAAATTCCGGAGCGGCCGTGGATGATTCCGGCGGTCGGGAAATCGGGACCCTGGACGAACTTCAAAATTTCCGCGAGCTGCGCGTTGGGATTATTGACGAGCGTGATGGTGGCGTCGACGATCTCCGTGAGATTGTGCGGCGGAATTTTCGTCGCCATGCCAACAGCGATTCCGTCGGAGCCATTGATCAGCAAATTCGGAATACGCGCAGGTAGAACATCAGGTTCGACTTCGCTGCCGTCATAGTTCGGATGGAAGTCGACTGTATCTTTGTCGAGATCTTCGAGCAGCGCGGTGGAAACCTGCGCCAGCTTCGCTTCAGTGTAACGGTCGGCTGCCGGAGGATCTCCATCAACGGAGCCGAAGTTGCCTTGACCAAAAATCGGCGGGTAACGCATCGACCAGTCTTGCGCGAGGCGGACGAGGGCGTCATACACGGCGAGGTTGCCGTGCGGATGGTACTTGCCCATCACGTCTCCGACAATGCGGGCGCACTTGCGCGTAGCCCGATTCGGATACAACCCCATCTGGGCCATCGTAAACAGAATTCTGCGGTGGACGGGCTTTAGCCCGTCGCGGACGTCGGGGAGAGCTCGGCCGATGATGACCGACATCGAGTAGTCGAGATACGAGCGGCGCATCTCCTCTTCGATGTTGACGGGTTGAATGTTCAGGGCACCGGGACCGTCGCCGCCGCCACCGTTGGGAGGTGTCAATGGGAGTTCAGGATTCTGTTCGTCAGGCATAGTAAGCTTCTAGCTTCTGGCCGCTAGCTTTTGGCGTGTCGGCTTTGCGGCGGGCAGTTTCTGACCTGTCATTTATTGTGTAACTGCTTGCATTTACAGGATGTTATCTGCCCTGGGAGCTGTCATTATTATAGCACGCAAAAGCCGGAAATTGTGGAGAGCGGAGGAGGGAGTGTCGCCGAAGATTACCCGACCTCAGGGGCTATAAAGCCCGCGAAGAGCGGGTGCCTGACGCGGCGCTGAAGCGCCGCTTTTCCACGGTACTTTATCGGTTCGAACTCCGAGGTGCGTGCGTCTGCGAACTATGGGATGACTTAAGGACCGACGATGACTTCGTTGGGGGCGGAGGGAAGTTGGAAGTGAAGTCCGCGAGAAGAGTTGGTGGCGACGGTCTCGGGTACATTCAAGGCGGAGAGTTCGATGTTCTGAATCCAGAATCCGGTCGTCGCGTAGTTCGATGTGACGTACAGGCGGCCGTCAGCGATGGTGTACCCCGTGACTTCCTCGCGATGGCCATCGCGATAAACGAGGATAGCGGAGTCCGGTTGCGAGCGAGTGATACGAGTGGAACGAGGTACGGCTGGACCTGCGGGCATGGGATCGATCATTTGCGCTCGGGAAGGCTGGTCGCCACTGATTTGAACGTAGCGATCTCCCTGGAGTTCGATCATCAGAGGCTGGGTTGGAGTAGGAGGCGGTTCGGGTGCAGCGGATGGCGAAGGCTGCTGCAGAATAACCACCGGAGGTTGAGAGACAGCAGGATATCTATCAGAAAGATAGTCAGCATAAAAAGGATCGAAGAGGCCGAAGGGATAGTAGCCGCCGCGCGGATAGCCGTGGTGGCCGAAATGTCCGGGAACGTTCGAGAATCCAGCTCCGAAATGAGCGGAGCCCATGCGCTGTGCGGCCAGTGTTGCTGGAAGAGCAAGGAGCAGAGCGAGAGCGAAGAAACGGTTCAGCATTAGTTCGCCTGAAGCGAGGGCGGCAGCTGAAAAATCACGCCGTGCTCGTCGTTGTCCTTGCGCGTGGCATCGAGATCGAGATCCGCTACAGGGATGCGCCGTGGGTGGCCGGGCGTCAGATCAAAGAGAGTCGTTCCGACGATGGCGTAGTTCGAGACTTCGAGCTTGCGTCCATCTCTAAAATCCAAGACGGTCGGAGGCGCGGCCGGTTCGGGTTCGGCGGAGACATCGTTCGTTTGTTCCGAGGTGTTTTGCTGTGCGCCGTGAGCCGGAGACGGATCGTCGACCGGCGGGACGTAGGAACGGGCTCCGGAGCCGCGGCGATCGAAGACTGTGGGGCCGCCCTGGTAATTCGAGTCGTCGTTGTTCGGATCGGGCGCGTCCGCGTAGTCGTTCGGGTCGACCGCATAGGGAACAGGATAGGCGTAGAGATAAGCGCCGCTGTGGTCGCCATCGCGACGGCGATGATGGGCGCCGCCGTTATGGTTCCAGTTGGGGCGGTTGGGGACAGGAGCGTTCGGCGCGTATCCACGAGGGCCCAAGGACGTGACGCTGGCTGGAGGGCCATTGACGTTGCGCCCGCCAAACCCGGGCGAGGTGACGGATGATGATGGAGCGTTGATCTGCGATTGCGCGATCGAGGCAGAGAACAGGAATATCCCGAAAAGGCTGAGCAGGGGGACCGCAGGCGAGAACCAACCGCGCACGTTTATATGATACTCCAGAGTGGTGGACAAGGCGCACCTCGGAGGATAGAACGCGGATGGGGGATGGGATTGCGGGGGAAAAGTTGGTGGAGGGAAGGCGCCCACAGCAAGTCTATAATTTTCAGGGTGGTAGCACGGGGGGGCTAAAGGCCCATTTTTCTGGCCGTTTTACGCGGCGCTGAAGCGCCGCTCTTCCACGGCGTGGTCAGAGAAGGAACGGGTAACAGCAGCGCCTGAAGGCGCCACTTGTTTAGAATCGATTGCGCCATGCCTAAAGGCATAGCCTGATACGAAACAAGTCACTGCGCTATCGATGAACCGACCGTGATACGAAACAGCGTATCGGGCGTTGCGTACAGGCATAGCTTGAGACGAAGCAGTCGGTTGGGCGATGCCGAAGAGCAAACCTTAATACGGCATCGAGATCTGCGGTCGAAAAACGTGCGATGAAATCCTTCTTTCGATTTGCGGTGCTGGCGTTGGTGCTGGTGATCGTGGCAATGGTGTCGGGATTAACGGCCATGCGGTTTGCAATCCATGGACAGGAGGTGGCCGTGCCAGCGTTGGTGGGACTGACGCCGGTTGAGGCTGAGCGGAGCGTATCGGGATTGGGCCTGCAGATGTTCATCGAGCGGCAATATTACAGCCCGCAGATTCCGGAGGGGAAGATCATGTCGCAGTTGCCGCTGCCCGGGACGAAGGTGCGGCGCGGCTGGCAAGTGCGGGTCGCGCAAAGCCTGGGGCCGACTCGTGTAAGCATTCCGGATGTGGCGGGTGAGAGCGAGCATGCTGCGGAGTTGAATATCCGGCGACGGGGATTGGATGTGGCGTCACTGGCGCAGGTGGCGACGCCGGAGATTCCAGCAGATCAGGTGCTGGCGCAGAGTCCGACAGCGAATGCGACGCAGTTGGTGGCGCCAAAGATCAGTCTGCTGGTGACGGCGCCGGCGCCTCCACAGGCATTTGTGATGCCGAGTTTTGTTGGACAGCCGCTGGGCAGCGTGAGCCGGACATTGCAGGATGCCGGATTCCGGCTGGGCAACGTGACTGTCGCGTCGATTGTGGAGACTCCCGCTGAGCAGGTGAGCGCGGCGGGACAGGCAGGAACGCCAACGCCCCCGTCGGCGCCGGTACAGCCGTCGCCCGCAAGCATTATTGTTTCGCAGTTTCCGGCGGCGGGACAGAAAGTTGCGGCGGGAATGGCAGTCAGCTTCGAGGTGCGGTGATAGGCGGCGGCCTGCACCTAATCCGGCGAACCGTGAGGGATGCTTCCTGGGTGCTCTCACTCCGGCGGTTCGAATTAAGATTGGGCACGCGCAGGGGCTAAAGCCCGTGAATAGTGGGGTGCCCAACGCGGCGCTGAAGCACCGCTCTTCCACGGTACTTTACCGGTTCGAACTCCGAGATGCGTGCATCTGCGAACTATGGGATGACTTACTGGGGGAATGATAGGGAAACTTCGATTCCGCAAGCGCTGCACTCCGTTCGCGCTTGCTCCCCTCAGGATGACATTTAGGTCTCTAAATCTTTTCCAAGGTTGCGGCGAAGAAGCCGTCGCAGGGATGGACTCCCGGAATCGTGCGTAGATAAGGGCCGCGCGTGAGGGAAGATGGGTCAGAGCAGGTCAGTTCGCCGGTGGCGCGCAGATGATCGAGTTCGGTGCGGCAATCGAGGAGGCGAACGGAATTGTCTTCCGCTAGAGCTTGCTCAACGACATCTTCGTTTTCTTCTTTCTCCAACGAACAAGTTGAATAGACAAGACGTCCTGCGGGGGCGAGTTGCGCCAGCGCGGCGTGCAGGATGGCGAGTTGGCGCTGGTGCAATTCGGAAAGATCGCCGGGCTGGAGACGCCATTTGATTTCGGGATTGCGGGCTAGCGTCCCCGTGCCGGAGCAGGGGACGTCAGCGAGAATGCGATCGAAGGATGAGGCGATGGGAAGATTGCGCGCATCAGCGACGATAGTGTTGATTTGTGTCAATGCGTTCGGGCCTAACAACGTGCGCATGAGGCGCGCACGATGGGGATGAACTTCAGCAGCGAGGATTGTTGCGGAGGAGTTCTGATCGGCGATGGCGAGAGTTTTGCCTCCGGGTGCGGCGCAGCAATCGAGGATGCGGGATGCGTTCTTTTCAGCGCGGCCGACGAGAGCGGCAACGAGTTGGGAAGCTTCGTCCTGAATGACGACATGGCCGTTGCGGAATGCATGGGTTCGGGTGATGTCTCCGGATTGAACGCGGCGCGTGGAGGAGAGAATGGCTCCGGGCTGCAGAGAGATGCCTTCAGAGGTCAGTTCGCTTTCGGCGGTTGCGGTGCGCAGGCGAATCGTCGTTGTGGGGACCTGTTGATCGTGTTCGCAGATGCGACTTGCGGCAGATGCCCCGTACTCCTCCGTCCATTTTTTTACCAGCCAGTATGGATGTGCATACACTGTGGCTGAGTCTTCCGGAGTGGAAGCATTCACCACAGGGAAACACAGGGGAACTTCGGTGCCTTCCGATTGTGCGGAGAGTTTGCGCAGGACCGCATTCACGAATGGAGCGGCCGAGCGCTTGCGGGCGCGCTTCACCAGTTCGACGCTTTCATGCAGAGCGGCGCGTTGCGGAATGCGATCGAGAAAACGGAATTGATACACGGCGAGACGCAGGGCGATGAGAACTTCGAGGTCGAGTTTCCTCAGTGGCTGTGAAGACGAGTGCGCGATCTGATCATCGAGGCGAGAGCGCCAGCGAAGGACTCCCATCGCCAGCTCGGTGGCGAGCGCGTGATCGGAAAGCGAGAGCGTTTTGTAAGCGGGAGAATGCAGCAGTTCGGAGGCGTAGGAAGATTCGCGCTCCACGCGAAGCAGGATGTCGAAGGCAGCGGCGCGAGCGGGAGATGCAGACATTTGCTGCAATTGTACGAGACCTGTCGCAGAGGCTGGGCACCGGCAAAGTTGGAGACTTAGTGAAAAAAGATCGGCATCGAGCTAAGCTTTTTTGCGAAGCAACCAGAGCAGCACCGAGATAACGGCCCAAAGTGCAGTGGCGCCGAGCATTACCAACCAGGAACTAAACTTGCCGATAAACTCCGTTACGAATAGCGCGAAGAATAATAAGCCGATACTTCCGATAGCGGCACCGGCAGCATCCACTGCAACGGCCTGACGGGCCTGCCGGATCCTTTGCACGCCGGCCTCATTTTTCTCTTCCAGTTCATGTTGCTCAATCAAGGTAGCGCTGGCGGGAAAGATGGCAGGAAATGCCAGGAAGAGCCCGCCGACGGCAGGGCCAAATCGCTTGGCAATGATGCCGGTTGCGGCGGTGATCAGTCCTCCGATGCAGAATCGAACGAGAATCTGCTGCCAACGGGTGTCCTTCAAGACGGTTGCGTCGATTCTGATCCTCATTGCAGATTCATTTCTTCAGGGCGTACCAGAGGCCAAATGCGACGGCCGCCCAGAGCGGCAACAAGAGCGTGGATGCGAAGAGAGCTTTCTTAGCCTTACGCATCATGACGCGGCTGACAGCGGAACTGTAGACAAAGAAGGCGACAGTGCCGGAAATCATCGAAGTAGTTTCGATGGCGGCGTAGTGGGGACCTTGTTTTCCGATCGTTAGCAATAACGTGGCGAGGGCGATTGAGGGGGCAGCACCAAACAATCCGGCGAAACTCTTGGGCTTAAGCAGGTCGCCCAGAAAAGCAAAGAGCGAGACGAAAACTCCTCCGATCAGAAAGCGAATCAGTATCTCTTCCATTGCTATCGCAGGCTCTTCTTCAGCAATTTGAGGGCATGTTGCGGCCCGCGCGTGCCCAGGACGCGAAACTTCTTTCCTCGTTCCTTGTTGTAATTCACGAAAAACTGCTCAATCTCTTTCAGCAGGTTCTTGTTGAGGTCGTCGAAGCTCTGCACTTCGGAATAATCGCGGCTGTGAGCGGCGACGGCGACCAGGCGATCATTTCGTTCCGACTTACCGTCGGTTTCGGTCTGTTCGGCTTCAATGACTCCGATGAGGCGTGAGGGCACAATGCAGCCCGCGAAAGAGGGCTCATCCATGAGGATGAGAATGTCTTCAGGGTCGCCATCGGCGGCCTTGGTGCGGGGAACGAATCCGAAGGCGTGCGGAAAGACCATGCCTTCGGGCAGGACTCCGGAGAGAGCGAAAAATCCCAGTTCAGAATCGTACTTGAATTTATTGCGGCTTCCGCCAGGAGTTTCCACGACTGCGTTTACGACGTCTTTGCCTTTCCCCTTGCGATCTTTGCCTTTGCGGTTGACATCAAAGGGAGGCACTTTGGTCGGATCTGAACGGCGCTTTCCATTCTGCGATTTCCCCATTGTTTACCTCATTAGAATTTGGAGAAAAGAAGCAGCGAAAAAGTTGTTAATGGAATGTTGCAGTGCGGAGGCAAGTGCCCTGCGGTGACAAATACAGTGAAGACCGGAGCGAAGTCGTGTCGCCATCACGTTATAACGATTAGCAGTGTGGGAGATCTATGGCACGCGAACAAGAACGGCTGAATGATGAACGATCACCTAGACTCAAAGGTGATCTTGAAGCGCAACCCGATGAACTCGGGAAAAATCCGGCGGAAGTCGGGATGAATAGTGCGGG
>Ga0209168_10000220_pt1 | contig 64169 bp, 61 predicted proteins | sample Coa_R1_FD_187156 | JGI IMG/M metagenome (GOLD analysis project Ga0209168, IMG submission 187156) | Surface soil microbial communities from Centralia Pennsylvania, which are recovering from an underground coalmine fire - Coalmine... | ecosystem: Environmental > Terrestrial > Soil > Unclassified ...
CGAATGCTGCGACGTCGCCAGGCGCGTGCAATTCGCCTTCGACCACCAATTCGAAGTACTCTCGTACGCTTTGAACGGCCGCAGTCACCGGACGTTGGTCTGCATCCCACGAACTGACGTCGGACGGCAGGCGCAGTGCCGGCGGCGGAGCGGGGGCGGCGTATGAGAACGCGTAGTCGAGCCGCGCTAAATTGAAGCGATCGGCGGCTTGATTGTATGTGTCAACGAGCGTCTGCAACTGGATCTCCATCTGACATATCTCCGTGAATTCTACCCATATTCGTTATCGGTCAAGCGAGCAGCCGACGTCTCTATCCCGTGCCGCGAAGCGCCTGGAAAGTGATATGAAGCACGCGGTTGGCGGCTCCGCGCTTTGTTATATGGCATTCAGATGAACATTCTGGGTAGTGGTGCCGTTCGGCACGATAAGCAGCTGGCCGCTCCACTGACCGTAGCCATCGCGCGACACAGTGAGTTGCGCGGCGCCTGCGGCGACTTTATCGATTTCGAAATAGCCGTCAGATCCCGAAGTTGTTGCGGACTGCGTTCCATCGCTTGAGACTATGGAGACGGCGGCGCCGGCGATCGGCCCGCTCTGCGATGTGACGACGCCGGTCACCGTACCCGAAGCGGTATTTGGCCCGGGCTCCGTCTTGCCGCCGCAACCGTTTAACGTCAACAGCGCCGCTACAAGCATGCACGCGGCTGCGCCAAACGCGCGGTAACGGCTATCTCGTAAACTGATCACATGCCATCTCCCCTGTGGAACGCTTAACGTTACAATCGGCCGATTCGGCGCACCGAGGCACAAGAGGCCCGCCTCGCAAAGACTAGCGCGTGGACATGCACTTCGCTGTCGAGGCGCTGGCTACAGCGTTCACGATCATCGACCCGTTCGGCATGGCACCGCTTGCCTTGTCGATGACGTCCACCATGCCGCCGGATGTCAGGCCGAGGGTCATCAACCGCGCGGTCTTGGTCGCGGGCTGCATCATCGTCTTCATGGCGGCCGTGGGTCGCCAGCTTCTCGGTTACCTCGGCATCACGCTGCCGGCGTTTTCAATCGCCGGCGGCATATTGCTCTTGCTCGTCTCGATCGATATGCTCTTCGCGCGTCCCCCCGCGGTGAAAAAATCACCCGACGATGACCGCGATATCCGGGAGCACGAGAACGTCGCCGTTTTTCCGCTCGCGATTCCGATGATCTCGGGTCCGGGAACGATCGCGACCGTGCTGCTCCTCGTCGGGCTTGCGAACGGCGACCCGAAACGCCTGGCGATCGTGTATGGAGCCTACGGACTGGCGCTCTTGGTGACGTGGGGCTGCATGCGCGGCGCCGACAAGCTGCTGCGTTTTGCGGGCCGCACCGGCATCCAAGTGGTCACGCGCGTTCTCGGCATCATCCTGTCGGCGCTCGCCGTGCAATTCATGATCAACGGCCTCCTCCAGTCCCCGCTCTTCCATGCCGTCAGGCCTGCCTGAGGTGACCGCGTGATCAACCCGATCTTCGTCCATTTCGTGGTCGCACTCATCGTCATCGCTGCGCTGATCGTCGCCGTGATCACGCCGCTCGGCAGGCGCGTTGCGATGTGGTCTCTTGCGTTGCAGCTGCTCGTCGGACTCTGGCTGATATTTCTGGGCTTTCGCGTGAGCCCATGGCATCCGGCGCTCTGGTTGCTCGCTGCGCTCTTCACGCAGGCTGCGATTTTCGCCGGTAAACGGGAGCGCAAAGCGGGCGCTTTGATCCTCACGCTGCTCGCGCTTGCGAGCGCAGCCGGCGCATTCTATGTCGGGTTGGTCGACCAACCCGCGGATTATTATCTCCGGCGCCCCGTCCAGAAGCCCTCGGGATCGCAATCGCGAACGATTCTCAACTCCTCTGCCGTCGGCGAGATGGTGGTCGAGCACGCCGATCCGATCTGAAGGTCCCAACCCGTCTGCGCGACGACATCCTCCACGGCGAAACCATCGTGCACGGAGGCTAGATACGCCTCACACGTCGCGCTGTCGAAACGAAGCGTCGCACGATCGGTGATGATGGCGCTCGGTCCGCCGCGCGGCAGTCCGACGCTCGCGCGCCAGCCCGGCCCGTCGCCAAAGCCTGGCGACGTCACGTATCCCACGCGACTCGGAAGCCGGCGGGGTGCGTGGTCGATCACGACGACGAATCGTTTGGCGAGCGATGCGATATCGGCGGCACCTCCGCTGCCGGGCAGTTTGACATCGGGATGCTTCGGATCGCCGATGTACGACGTGTTGATGTTGCCGAAGCGGTCTACTTCCGCGCCGCCGAGGAAACCGAGATCGACGTCGCCGCGCTGCAAGAGGCCCATCACCGTCGTCATCCGGCAGCACATGCGCGCGCCCTCGATGTTCGGCGGATCTCCCATCGTGTGCAGCATCGCGCTCGACGGCGTTTCGCGGATGATGCCGTTCTCGAACAAGCCGACGGCGCGCGGCGCGTGCGTGCGTTTCGCGAGCGCGAAAGCGAGCAGCGGTAACCGCATGCCGACGAAGACCACTTCGCCGTCGTGGATCTCCCGCGACGCCGCGGCGATCATCACTTCAGCCGGCGTGGGCGCGAGCGTCACGATGCGCTGTAATTCACGGGCGCGGCCGCGCGTGTCTGTTTGACCGAGAGACCGTCGACCCGCGCCGCACCGAGCTGCGTCAGATAGGAAGCGCGATCGGCGACGCCGTCGATCCATCGCGCGCGCCATCCTTCGAACCCCTCGCGCGAACGGGTCGCGCTGGAGTACTCGAGAAAGAAATCGTGGTCGCGCTGCCAGCAGCCTTGGACTGGCGACGGATGCGCTCCGCCGCGTTCGTGCACCACGGCTGAGATCTTGATCGGCGGCGCGAGCACTCGGTTTGGATCGCTCTCGATCACGGACTGCGCAACGATCTCTTCTGCGACGGCGATGACGCTGCGCGCGGCGAGCGACGCCTCCTCCATCACGCCGAGATTGCCCCACGCGTGACAGCCGCCGAATTCATCTGCCCGCTGCACGTGGACGATCGCGACGTCCGGCGTCAGCGCCGGCACGAACACGAGCGGCTCGTCGGCGAGCGGCGACCGTCCTACAACAAGATGCGAGCCGTCTGCGCGCGCTGCGATGTCGCTCCCCAAGAGCGTGCGCGTGGGGATGAACGGCGCGCCGATCGCACCGCCGAGCAGCGCGAGCGCGATGCTGAAGTTCGAATGATCGGCGATCTCGATCACGCGCGGTACGCCGGATTCAGCGGCTCGGCGATAACAATGCCCGAGTCCCGCACTGACGTTGCCCGCCCAGGCGGCGGCAACACGAGCGACGCAGCCCGCTCCGATCAGTTGATCGAACAGGATGTCTGAGATCGGCCCGATCAGCGTCAGGTCGCGGCGGCGCTGCCGGACGATCTCGTGACCGGCGGCGAACGGGATGAGCGCTTCGAGTCCGAGCCCGAGCGCGACCGACGACCCATCGGGGACAAATCGTCCGATCGCATCGTGCATCGTCATCAATTTGGACTGCATGATATCGGAAGGGCCGGCGTTACGCCGGCCCGCATCCAAGGGCGATCACCGATCTATTCGGCGCTGAACTTCGCCATGCGCTTTTCAACGTACGCGTTGAGGCCTTCTTTCGCGTCCTTGCTCTGGAAGAGCAACTGCTGCAGTTCGCGTTCGATCGCGAGCGCCTCCGAGAACGGCACCTCCGCTCCGGACTGGACGGACCGCTTGATGTTGCCGACTGCTTTCGCGGCTTTGTTCGGCGTGCAGAACTGCTTGGCGTACGTCAGCACGTCGTTCATGAACGATGCTCCATCGCCGTCGTAGATCTCGTTGACGATGCCCATCTCTTGCGCTTCTTCGAACGAGAACGTGCGGCCGGTGACCATGAGCTCGATGGCTTTTGCCTTGCCGACCATGCGCGCGAGGCGCTGCGTTCCGCCGGTTCCGGGCAGCACGCCCAGCGCCACTTCCGGCAGGCCGATCTTGCCGGCGCTGCGCCGCGCGACGCGGATGTCGCAGGCCATCGCGATCTCGAGGCCGCCGCCGACCGTATGCCCGTTGAGCGCGGCGATGACGAGTTTCGGTGTCTGCTCGAATCGAGTCAGCGTCTCGTTGGCATGCAGGCAGAAATAGTATTTGAACGTGGGATCCACCGTCTGCAGCATCCCGATGTTCGCGCCTGCGCAGAAGAACTTCTCACCCGAGCCGGTGAGCACGATGACTTGGACGTCTTTGTCGAAACGCGCTTTCAGGATCGCGTCGTCCAACTGACGCATCATCTCGTGCGTGTACGTGTTCGCCGGCGGGTCCACGAGCGTGATGACGGCGACGTGGCCGGCTTCGACGCGGTACTCGACGAGGGTCTTGGTCTCAACAGCGGTTGCCATGGATTCTCCTTTAGATGCGGCTCAGGCCGCTTTTGGTGCGACCCAGTCGTCGCGCTTGCAATACTCCATCACGAGCTTCTCGTCTTCCTCGGTTGGGAGCGTCTCGCGCAGGTGTTCGAGGTACTGATCGCTGTCGAGCACGCGGCCGTCGACCGAATAGTGCTTGCCCGCGTATTCGCCGATCTGGCGGTTGAAGCGGATGTCGGGCGCGTAGAGCTTCTCATCGCCCGGAATGATCGTGTTGATCTGGTCGATGATCTTCTTGCATTCCTCGTAGTAAAGCTCGCGCGCGTAGACGTTGAGGCGCTCCTTATCCGGCTCGCCCATCTCTTTGTCTTCGAGCGGCCGCCCTTTGATGCCCCAGATGTAGGCCCAAACCGCGCTCGACGAGTGGTCGTTGCCGAACAGATCGAGCGAACCGGAGAACCACTTGTTGTGGTATTTCTGTTGGAGCCAGACCGGGATGACGTTTGCTTTGGCGACTCGCCGCAGCCCGGTGACGCCGGTGCCCAGATGGAACGACTCTTCGCGCAACATGGGTCCCATGCTGCGTGAGAGCGGCGCAAAGCCGGAGTGCGAAAGCATCTGCAGCTGGTATTTGCCGTCGCGATCCATGTAGTTCTGATAGGCGTACAGGTCCAGCCAGCTCTTCACCGTGTTGTTGAAAGCGTTGAGCAGGCGCGTGCCCTGGTCGGCGCGCCGCGAGAGCATCTTTTCCGCCTCGATGCGTCCGTCGTTGCCGAAGTGGTTCACGAGCAAGTGGCACATCTGGTATCCGTGGCGCGTCTCTTCGATGAAGACGCGGCAGATCGAATAGAGGTCGTACTCCGACGGCGCGTTCCCCAGCAGCAGCTTCTGCTGTTCGTTCGAAGCGAACTCGGTGTCGCCTTGATAGATGATCATGTTGAGCACCGCATCGCGCATGCGCTGGTCGGGAATCTCGAGCACTTTCTCCCACTTGCGCTGACCGGCAAACTCGCCGAACTGGATCTCGTCGGACTTCAGATCGCCGTACTTGGCTTCGAGTTCGTATCCGCCGAGCACGCGTTTGAAGATCTCGGGATCCACGTCGATCCCTTTCTGCCACTCGCGCATGACCTCGACCCAATCGTCGAACGTCTTGATGCGTGCCATCGCTTGGAGCCTCCGCCGTTGTATGTTATAATTCGCACGGTCGTGCAAATTTTGACGTACTCGATTGTACCAGGTCTGGCTAGGTGACGCAAGGCGGCGAGCAGCGGCCTGCGCTCGCGCCCTTGCGGCCGCGATCCATGCTCTTTACCCTCTACGGCGACTACGCCTATCCGAGCGGACGGGCTATCGGGCTGCAAGCGATCGTCGCGATGGCAGCGCAGCTCGGGATCGGCGAGGTCGCCGTGCGCTCGGCCGTCGCTCGCCTCGCTCACCAGGGATGGCTGCGAGCGGAGCGAGACGGGCGCCGCGCACAATACGGGCTCACGGATGTCGGTCGACGACTGATCGATGAAGGCACGCGTCGCATCTATCGCTCCTCGCCAGCAAAATGGAATGGCGCGTGGTGTCTGCTCACCTATTCCATCCCCGAAACCAGACGGTCGCTCCGAGATCGCATGCGGCGGCAACTCGCGTGGCTTGGGTTCGGGGCGATGGGCGGCGGAGCGTATGCGAGCCCGCGCGCCGTGTCCGATGAAGCCAAGGAACTCCTTCGCATGCAGGGCGTCGAATCGTTCGCCAGGATCTTTCACGCAGAGTTTCGCGGTCCGGGTTCCGACGCCGATCTGGTCCGCGCTTGCTGGGACCTCGCATCGATCGGACGCCGCTATCGCGCGTTCGAATCGCATTACGCGCCGATGTTCGCGCGTGACCGGCGCCGCATCCGCTCGGGGCAATTGCCGGACGCCGACGCATTCGTCGTACGCTTCGCGCTCACACACGACTTCCGGCGCTTTCCTTTCATCGACCCGGACCTGCCGAAAGAACTCGTGCCGCGCGGCTGGCCTGGGTTTCGAGCGCGTTCGCTGTTCGAACGTTATCACGCGCTGCTGACCGACGGAGCGTGGCGCTACTTCGGATCGGTCGCAGATGGCGACTGAGTCGACCGTGCAGATCGCGCCCGACATCTGGCGCATCACGCTCCCTCTGCCGTTCCGGCTTCGCGCCGTGCATCTATATCTCGTCCGCGGCGCAGACGGCTACTCGCTCATCGACGCGGGTTTGGATACGCCGGCCGCTCGTTCGTCATTCGATGAGGCGTTGCGGCGATTGGGGATTCAGCCTTCGCAGATAACGCGGCTGTACGTGACGCACATGCACCCCGATCACATCGGCATGTCCGGCCGTCACGCTCGCGCCGGCGCCCGTGCGTTCATCATGAAGGACGAAGAGCGCCGCGCGCGTTACGTGTGGGGCAGCGCCCCGCTCGAATGGGCCGAGTATTTGCGCAGCCATGGTATGCCGGAAGCAGCAGCGGCCGGCGCGACGGGCGCTGCTGCAGATCTGCGCGCGTGCGTCACGCTGCCGCCGGTTTTCGAGCATCTCGCCGACGGCGACATCGTACCGCTCGGCGATCGCTCGGTCCGCGTCGCCTGGACGCCGGGGCATAGCGACTATCATTACATGCTGATCGACGATGCGGCGAAAGTGATCTTCGCGGGCGATCATCTTCTGCCGACCATCACTCCCAACATCGGGCTCTATCCCGAGTGCAGGCCCGATCCGCTCGGCGATTATCTTGATTCCCTCGGCAGGTTCGACGAAGAGTCGACGTATCGCGTGCTGCCCGCGCACGGCGAACCTTATGGTGAGCTCCCTGTAAGAATCGCACAGCTCAAGGCTCACCACGACGAGCGGCTCGCGGGCGTGCGCGAGCGGGTCGTCTCGGGCGGTGCTGGCGGTGTCACATCGTTCGATGTCTTGCGACACTTCTGGGGCGACCGGCTCTCGCCGCACGAAGTCCGTTTTGCGATCGTCGAGATCGCCGCGCATTTGGAATATCTCCGCTTGCGCGGCATGATTGCACGCGAATCGGCCGGCGCGATGCACCGCTACCGGATGTAGGGCGGACCTTTATGGTCCGCCGGTGCGGATGTAGGGCGGACCTTCATGCTCCGCCGGCGCGGATGTAGGGCGGACCTTCATGGTCCGCCGGTGCGGATGTAGGGCGGACCTTCATGGTCCGCCGGCGCGGATGTAGGGCGGACCTTCATGGTCCGCCGGCGCGGATGTAGGGCGGACCTTCATGGTCCGCCGGTGCGGATGCAGGGCGGACCTTCATGGTCCGCCGGTGCGGATGTAGGGCGGACCTTCATGGTCCGCCGGTGCGGATGTAGGGCGGACCTTCATGGTCCGCCGGTGCGGATGTAGGGCGGACCTTCATGGTCCGCCGGCGCGCCATAAAGGCGCGCCCTACAATTTCCGGTGGCGCGCCATAAAGGCGCGCCCTACAGTTTCCGGTAGTCGTACACACCTCGGCCGACTTTGCGGCCGAGGCGCCCGGCTTTGACGTACTTCACGAGCAGCGGGCAAGGCCGGAATCGGTCGCCCAAAGCGCCGTGCAGATACTCCAGAATCCGCAGACGTGTGTCGAGTCCGACCAGATCGACGAGTTCGAAGGGCCCCATCGGATGGTTGAGCCCTAGCTTGAGCGCTTTATCGATATCGCGAGCCGACGCGACGCCTTCCATCAGCATGTAGAACGCCTCGTTGCCTATGAGCGCGTTGATGCGGCTTGTGGCAAAACCGGGCGCCTCGTTCACGAGAACGGTCTCTTTACCGCAGGCGGCGGCGACTTGGGCAGCGATTTCGTACGCCCGATCGGATGTCTCGAGCCCGCGCACGATCTCCACGAGCTTCATGATGTGCGCGGGGTTGAAGTAATGCATGCCGATGACGCGAGACGGATCGGCGAGGGCCGCCGCAATCTCGGTGACGGAGAGCGCCGACGTATTGGTGGCGAAAATCGCATCCGGCGTGCATGCCGCCTCGATCTCGCGCATGACCGCGTGCTTCAGCTCCATCACTTCGGGAACGGCCTCGATCACGAGTTCGGCCGCAGCGGCGTCGCGCAGCGTGCTGGAAGCCGTGATGCGCGCACGCATCGCGCGTGCGTCGGCTTCTGTCGTCTTCCCACGCGCGACACCGGTCGCGAGATTCTCCTCGATCTTGCTCAAGCCGGCGGCGACCGCTTCCGGCGACGCATCGATCAGGCGGACCTGAAATCCGCCGGCGGCGAGACTGTGCGCGATTCCGTTGCCCATGACGCCGGCGCCCAAGACGGCGCACGTCTTGATCACGGCGAAACGTCGTCGCGCTTTGAATGCATGCTGGTCTGCAGCCAGTCGATGCCGCTCGCGTACTGCGCCATCTGGCGCACCGAAAAGGCAAGGCGCTCCCAGACTTCGTCGCGGCGAACGCAGATGTCGCCGCGCTCGACCGCGCCGACGAACGCCTGTGCTTCGCGAACTTGGCTGCGGGCGCGCGGCCACGAATTGCGAAGCCCCTCATCCAAAGGCAGATACGCACCGAGGCGCGCGACGAGCGGCGCCGTCGCCGCGTCGGGATCGGCAAACGAGAACTCGAGCCGCGCGAGCACGTATTCAGCGATCGCCTTGTTGAAACTCGTGAACAACAGCCGAAGTCTTACCCGCATCGCGACGAATCGCTCCTCTTGCTTCAGGATGTGCGCCCCGCGGTGGCGAACGGCGCGGCCAAACCGCACCGTTTCTTCGAGCGAACACGTCATGCATCATGCTCGGTCCAATCCCGTTGAAATCACGACGCGCCGCGCTCGCTCGCGCGACGCTGATGCCGTCGTTCGAATCGCGGTCGCGGCTTACGAAACCACTGCGTGGCTCGCTCCGCTGCCGCCGCTGACGGCGGCGGAAGTTCAGGCGTTTATCGCGCAGCGCGGTAACGCGGCATTCATCGCGAGCTGCGACGGGCGTGATGTCGGCACGATATCGAGCGCGCGCGAGGGCGTGGTCACCCAACTGTTCAGACTGGGTGTTGTCGAGCCGTATCGCCGCCGGGGGATCGGTGAACGGCTCGTTCGCGAAGTAGAAGAGACGGCTCGAGCTGAAGGCGCGGCCGTCGTCTATCTCCAGACGTACCGCGAGCTCGGCCTGATCGACTACTACGAACGGCTCGGCTATCATATGGACGGGGAACAGACGGACCCCTTCCAGAGCACGGGCTTGGTCCGCATCGATATGTTAAAGGTTTTCTAATTTTCCGAGGCCGACTCCGACAATTCGTTTGTGATGAATTCGAGGACGTCTGCAAGGCCCGATACGTAGAGCCGGCGCCCGGACGGTACGTGCTGGACCGAGCCGCGCCAAGCGTGTCTTTCGCTCGGCAGTCGCGCCGGCCACATCCGGACCAGGAAGACCTGATCGCGAGAATCCCGGTCATCATCCATACTTAGAGACTACCAGACGGCTGTGCGGCTCACGTGCGAGCGGAGGCCAGGATATCGCGGTTTATGTCGATGGCTAAGAACGCCTCGCGCATCGCCGGTTGGCCGATCTTCGCGGCGAATTCCTCGAGGGCGCTCACCGCAAGAGCGCCCGCCTCCTCCGCGCGCCGGCGGTCACCGCAGGCCTTATAGACCTGCGATAGCACCCAGTGGATGTATTGGGGCCAGAACGCCCCATCCAACGACCTCGAGGCGATCTTCGACAACTCGTCGGCCGCGGAGCGGGCGTCGTCGAGCTTCCCGGCCTGGAGATATGCGAGCCCAAGGTCGGACAGATCGTCGGCGAAGTCGCCGGGCTCTTGCACGTGACGGCGAATCGTGATTCCAGCGTTCATGTGCGCGATCGCCTCTTCGTGAGCGCCAAGCACGCGCTCCGCGTTTCCTAGATTCGCAAGAGCGGCCGCCTCGAAGACCGGGAAATCGATCTCGCGCGCTTCGGCAAGCGCGCGAGCGGCGAACTCTCGTGCCGCGCGCGCGTCGCCGAGATGCAGATTGATGAAGCTCATATTCACGGCGTTCGCCACGATCGTCCGCCGTTCTCGCACGACCTCGAGCAACTCGTTCGAGCGAGCGATGAGGTTCTTCGCTTCTTCGAAGAGCCCGAGACGCATGGCCAATATCGTTTTGTTCGTCAGCGTCGTCGCAAGGCCGCGGCGATGCCCGATCAAAGCGTACGTGTCCAACGCGGAGGAGAACTCGGCGACGGCCTCTTCGTAGAGTCCCAGCCACGCTGCCGTGACCGCGATCCGTGCGCGCGATGCCGCCTCCGCTTCTCGGTCGCCGAGTTCGACATTGAGCGCGAGAGCCTCGCGCGTGAAATCATAGCATTCGCGGTAGCGCTGATGCAGCAGCGCTTCTGTGGCGATGACGGCGAGCGCGCGTGCTTGCGCCGCGCGGTCGCCAGACTCCGCAGCCAATGTGCGCAGGAGGGCCAGGGACTTGTGCGCGGCTTTGTAGTCGCCAAGGTTGGTCGCGGCATCGACGAGCAGCCAAAGGCACTCGATTTGTTTCGCGACTTGGCCGCTCGACTCGTAGAGTTTGAAAGCGCGGCGCGCGTGCGGCACGGAGTCTCGCGAGCGGCTTTGTAAGAGCAAGTGCGTCGCTTGCTGCAGCGCGGCATCCGCACGCTCAGCGGCGTCGCCCGATTTGCGCGCCGCACTGCACAGCTCGTCGATAAGCTTCGTCTCTTCGTCCGACGCACCGAGGCTGCGTGCCAGTTTGATGCGCCTGCGCAGGATATCGGCGCGCAGCTTCGCCGCCGTTCGTGCGTCGCAGTTGCTTTCATCGACGAGCCGCTCCAGCATATCGATATCCCGGCGTTGACCCTCCCGATCGCCGCGCCGGCTTCGCAAGTCTTCGGCGAGCTGGACGAGCGGTATGCGAGCGGCGGCATCGGGCGTGCCCGCGATCGCCTTTTCCGCAAATTCCAACGCTTCTTCGTTGGCGAAGAGGTTTGCCGACCTGCGCGCGGCGATCGCGTACCACCCCGTCGCTTGCTCCGGAAGGCCGCCCAGTTCGAAATGAAACGCGAGGTCGCGCGCGATCTCGTCGCGGCTCTCGCCGACCGATCGTTCGAGCACGACCGCCGCCCGGGCGTGGCGTCGCGTGCGCGCCGGCGCGTCGATAGATTGATAGATCGCATCGGCGATGAGGTGATGGGAAAACGCGTAGTCGAACCGGCTTCGCGAACCTGCATCTCTGATGATCGCACGATCGAGCAGTTCGTTCATTCCGTCGCTTACGAGAGACGGGTCGAGACCGCTCACCTGGCGCACGACCTCGATGTTGAACGCCTGGCCGGCGACGGCGGCGATTTCAGCGACAGCGCGAGCGTTTGGGGAGAGCCGCGCGATGCGCGACGCGACGACCGCCGTGCTCGAAGACGGGCGCGCTCGCCCCGTCTCGACATTGCCGGCGCGGCGCTCCGCTAGTTCTGCGATCGCTTCGTTCAAGAAAAACGGGTTGCCCTCGCTTGCGCCGTAGAGATCGTCGGCGCTATCCTCTGAAGGGGCAAGCGATGCGGCCGGCATCGTCTGGAGCAGCCCGCGGATTTCGTCGCGACCCAATCTCCCAAGCGTGAGGTGGCTTGCCAAGCGCTGACCCGTCAAATCGCGGATCGCCGCGCGTAACGGGTGCCCGCTCTCGATGTCCTCGTCGCGGAATGTGGCGATCACGAGCAAAGCCGATCGAGATGCGCGACGAGCTATCGCGATCAAGGAATCGATCGTGGAATTTCCGGCCCAATGAAGATCTTCTAGTCCCAACATCGCGGGCCTAACGCGCGCGAACTCGATCGCGTAGCGGGCAAGCGCGTCGAGCAGGCGAGTCGCTTCACGCTCGGGCGCCAACGGAGGCGGGACCCCGAGGCCCGGAATTTGCGCGCCAAGTTCCGGGAGGACTTGCGCGAGAACGGCGAGGGAAGCCCGATCGGCGGGATCCATCTTCAGCGCCGGTAACGCACCGCGCAACGCATCCACAACACACTGATACGGTGCCGCCTCCGGATAGGAGGTCGATCCGACGGCCACGCGACCGCCTTCGGAATCGACGATCAGCGCGAATTCGGACAGCAGCCGCGTCTTGCCGATTCCAGCCTCGCCGCCGACGAAGACGACCGATCCGGCGCCGCGTGCGGCACGGCCCCACATCATCCGCAAGTGGTCGAGTTGCTGTCCTCGTCCGACGAATGGCAACCCTCGAAACGCTTGTCTGTGGTTGGAATCTTGCGCTACGGGTGCGTCGAGCGCGCCGGGAAGCACGGCGTTGCGTAGAATGGCGTCGCGCACTGCCACGGTCTCCGGCATGGGTTCGACGCGCATTTCGGCGCGGAGTTTTTCGGCGAATCGATCGAACTCCGCGAGCGCGCCCGATGCGTCAGCCGACCCGTAACGAGCGGCCATGAGTTGGCGGAGCGCATCTTCGCGGAAAGGTTCTGCGGCGAGCAACCGCTGCGCGTACCGGACCGCATCCGAGAATTCGCGCCGGCTTCGATGCAGCAAGATCAATCTGCCGAGCGCGGCGAGATACGTGGAGCGCAGCCGCTCCCGAATCGTGACAACCCAATCATCGTACGAGTTGTCCATGAAATCGCCGCGGTAGAGGTCCACTGCCTGCGGGAGCGATTCTGGTTCCTTTGCGAGCCGCTCGAATTCGGCCACGTCGACGAAGCATTCGGCAGCTGGGTTCCAGCTCACGCTGTCGGCGTCCGACGCGATCCAAAGTCCGCCGTCCGGTAACTTTGGGAGGGCCTTGTTCATCAATGAGAGGTAGCGGCGCAGTTCGGCGAGCGCTGTTTCTTCGGGCTCGTCGGGGAAGAGCGTGAAGGCTAAGAACGGCCGCGAAACCGACTCGCCTCGGTGCACGACCAAGTACGCCAAGAGCGAAAGCGACAGCTGATGCTTCGCGAATTTCAGCACGTGGTCGCCGGCGAGCACGCGCGGTTGACCGAAGAGGAACACTTCCAATTGCGAAGCCGCGGGCATCGCCGCACTTTCAATCAGCCGCGAGGTCGGCCCTCGTAACCGCGGCTGCTATCCGTCACGGCAACACTTGATAGCGAGCCTCCATGCCCAACGACGCGTGATCGTCTTTGCTGCACATCAGGAGCCAAACACCTGGATTGTCCGGGATCATGTCCACGACGTCCTGATGGAATACCAACGGCACCGCGTCGGCCCTATTGCCTTGGAAGACAACCGTCTCACCGCTCCATGTCGGGGTGTGGCCGTCGAAGCCGTTCATCGTTGTAAGCAGATACCAGCGGACTCTCGCGCGAGCGTGAATCGCCGGCATCGGCATGTTGCCGTAGACGTATCCGTTGATCGACGGGAACGCGTTGTCGCCGGTAAAGGTCTTCGCGTGAGAGCTGATACCTCGAGCATTGACGACCCGATCTTGGAGATTCTGGGTGACGAGCGGGCTTTGATCTTCGAGTTGCGACGAGAACAACGTGACGATTTCTTGGTCGACGTCAACCGGCGACCCATCGGCACGAGCGTCTCCGCGGCGCGTGACGATCAGCGGACCGATGAGCGCGGCGCTATCGACCGTGGCTTGTTGGACGTCGGAGATATACGCCCAGACAATCGAACTTGTATCCATCGCGGTGGGCCCGTCGGCAGCGGTGACGGACCAGCGATACGTGCGCGTGGCACCCGGTTTCACCGCCGTAGGTTTTGGTGTGGAGACCGCACCGCCTGGTGCGATGTCCACCGAAAGGTTCGTGTTATTGCGAAACACGATGACGATCGTATCGCCGACTTCGGCGTGAATCGTCGGTCCCGTGAGACCGAGATAGCGATCGGATATCGGAACGGGCAAGAGCTGGGTGAATGACCCATCCGTGTACTCACGATAGATCGCTTTGTGATAGACCCAGCCTAGTTGTGCGGAGCGGAGGGCACGGAGCGGCTTCCCCGAGATGATGTTCCGGTTCTGCGGTGCGTAGTTCCAGAGCACATCATCGGCTGCGATGTAGTGAACGCGGTCACGCGCAGCGGCCGGCGCGACAAAAAAGAGCATGCCCGCGACGAAGACGACGGCAAGAGCTATGAGCTTCTTCATGGCTGCACCCGGTAACGGGCTACCATCCCTCCGGCGAGATGGATGTTGACATGGCAGTGGAACAGCCACGTGCCCGCATTGTCCGGAGTCATGTCGGCGACGGTCATCGCCATCGGCCCCAGCTGCGCCATATCGGTGCGCATGCCGTTCACCACGACGGTGTTCCCATGCCAATGCGGCGCGTGAAAATCGAAGTCGCTCATGGTCGAAAGCAGATACCAGCGGACCCGCTCGCCGATGCGCATGCTCGGAACCGGCATGTTGCCGAATGAATATCCGTTGATCGTCCACATGTCGTCGTCGCTGGTGGCGAAGTTCCCGGGCGGTTTGACATGGCGCGGATTGATGTGCGGGTCGCTGATGTTGGCCTGGAAATAGCGGCTCGAGCTCTCATCGAATTGGGCGAACATGGCAAATATCTCGCGATCGACGTCCTTCGGCGATCCATCGGGTTTCGCCATGCCCTTCGCCGTCACCACGATGGGCCCGATCGGCCCCGTGTTGACGTCGCCCACCTCATCTTGGTGCGAGTGGTACATCCACACGACCGAACTGCCGTCACCAGCGGCCGGTCCCGCGCGCTCCGGCACTTGCCAGGTGTACGTGAACGTCTGACCTTGCGGCACGCTGTCGCCGTTTTTGTTCCAGCCGGAAACGCCGTCCTGATACGGCGCTCCCTCGGAAGATTTCGTGTAGAACAGTCCGTGCGCGTGCACCGTCAACGGGAATCTTGCATTGTTGCGAAACACCACGACGACCGTATCGCCGACTTCTGCGTGGATGACGGGCCCCAGCAGACCGAGATACGCATCCTCGGGAGATCGCGGCTTCAATGTGCGGAACGTGCCGTCGACGTACTCCCTGTAGATCGCCTTGTGGAAGGACCATCCGAGCTGCATCGGTGCGAGCGGCGGCAGCGGTTTTTGCGCGATGAGGTCCTCTCCGCTCGGAGCGTAATTCCAGACGACCTCATCGGCCGCGATGTAGTACGTCCGCGTGCGCGCCTGTGACGGGCTCGCGCATGTCAGAAATACGGTGCTTCCGACGATCGCCGCAAACGCGGCAGCCCAAGTCAATCTCAACACTCGTTCCTCCGGCTTTCGCGATATCAGGCGTGCGCTAAACGCTGCGAGGACGGCCGCGAAATGATGGTGGACATCGGCAGTCGCGGTGCGCGCTCGCCGTAGCGTTTTGCGACGATCCGGTACTCAAAGGTCAATGTATCTCGCCCGTTTCGCAGCTCGCGGACGGCAAAGCCGCTCGGCGTGCGCTGCGCGACATAGAGACCGTTGCAGTCGCCTTCGGGTGTCACGGAGACGAGGTACGAAGCGCTTGCGTCTATGACGTTTGAGAATTTCGGATCGAGAGGTACGTACGCAAATCCGTTGGCCAGCGTCCCTTCGCCGTTATCCTCTATTGTGGGCTCGGACTCAGACGGCGTGTATTCGGTGACCGCATGTAAGCGCTTGCCTCCCGCGATGCAACCGGCTTGGCAGCCGCCGTATACGATGAGAAACCCGCTGACATACATGTCGCCTTTGTCGTCCACCACAAGTTCCTCGGCACCGCTGTTGTCTCTCACCGCAAACACCTCACTCCCGGTGCCCACGCCGCCGCCGTAGAGTGCGAGTGCGTCGTTCGAACTTATCGTGTTGACGATTTTGCTGCCGGTCCCGGATATATTGAGATTGCCGCTCAGGCTCGTGCTGCCGAGCGTCGCCGAACCGAAATGACCGCTGGACGCCGTAAGACTGCTGGCGATGCTGACATTGCCATGCGAGTCGAGATCGAGCGCGTCTCCAGACGGACCAACCGCTTGGATGATCTTGTTGTTCGAACTCGACGTGTCTTGAAGGTATAACTCGGGTGCTGAGGTGTTCGGGCCTTGATTCGCAAACAGCGCGGTTCCGGTCTGCGCAAACGCATAGACCGCGTTTGCTGCCGCCGAGGTCACATGCAGACCGTCGTTCGCCGGCCCGCCATCGGCGAGAACGCCGGCGGCTCCATTGTTATGCCCAGTCGCGGTGCTGCGGCCGGCGACACCAAACCCCGTCGAACTGTTCTGACCGTACACGCCGCTCCCGAAAGTGCTCGATGAAAGGCCGGCAACGCCGTTCTGGCCGGACGAGCCCGTGGTTCCGGTGACGCCCGTGCCGTTGACCGACGTGCCGGTGACGCCGCTATCGAGTTGTCCGCTCGTGCTCGCATCTACACCCAGCACCCCGGACTTGCCGCTGGTCTTACCGGTGCTGCCGAACTGCGTTCGGCCTTCGAGCGCCGTGCCGTTCGAGGAAACGCCTTTGATCGCGTCTCCGTTCTTGCTGTTCACCCATTGCAGGCACGGCGCCGAAGATGCGCACGAAAGAATCGACTCCATGGCCGCGCGCGCGGGCCCGATGGATGCCACCGCGGCAGTCACCGTGAGGCCGACAGCCAGGCACAGCGCGAACCGAACTCTCCAACCTTGCATGATCTCTTCTCCGTTGCGACGTCGATGGCTCTGAACTGTCTTGAGGCTATCACGAGTGCGTTCGAGCGGCGTACGAACCCGCCGAGCGGGCCTCCGAGGCGATGCACGGCGGCCGCACGGCGCGCTGGTAGACTCGCGTCGTGGATGCAGCGCACCGCTTCGTTGTGCGCGCGGCTTCGGGGAGAATGGCAATGCGAAGAGCTTTTTGGATGTTCCTGATCGTGGCGGCGGCGCTTGGCGCCGGCGCGCAGCGGTCTTCAGCCGCGGAAGGTACCTCTACGCCTATGCCGGGCGGCGCCTATCAATTGAGCGGACTCAGCGGCACGATGTCGTCGACGCTCTTCAACGGCAAGATCCGGATCAAGAAGATGTCGTTTCGGACGGCGACGCCGCAGGAGCTGATCCTGACGGCAGGCCAGACGGGCGTCGTGTTCTCCTGCATCGTGTCGAATGGCACGAACGAACGCCGCTCCGGCTATCTCGGCGCGTCGCTCGTCGACTCGGACGGCATCGTGGTGGATTCTTATGGCGGTCCCATGGAATCGCTCTACGGCTTGGAACCGGGCGCGGCCGCACGGCAGTCGTTCCGATTTCTTCTCAATGACGGGTTCAAACCAGTAAAGCTGGTCTTGATTGAACTTGGAAACGGGCCGCAGCCGGTGTTTCGGATCGCGTTGAAACCAAGCGATCTACCGTGACCTCGGAACCTCAACCTCAGTGAAGTGGCTGCAGGACAAGCGTGTGGCGCGTCGCCCGGGCGACGGCGTCGTCGGAGAATGGGGTGCGCCGGTAGACGTTGTTGACCCAGTCCTGCATCTGGTCGTCGTAATGCTCGTCGCTGTAGTGACCTGACTCGCCGACGGTCAAGACCATCGACGAGTTATCCCAGTCGTGGGTATCGGCGACCAGACGCATGGACGGGCCGAAATCGGGCTTGGCCTGGAAGATCGTGAATGGATCACCGGGCTGGGGCAGCGGTTTGAAATTCAGCAACGCATTCAGGGGCCACACCGCGCCGAGCGGATGGTCGAAGATCGCGGCGTCGACGTCGCCCCACGGACGGAGAGAGTCGATGCCTTGCCCGGGTTTCAATTTAAGATCGACGACGGCTTCGCGAACAGCCTTGGGGATGGCGGCGACGACGCTCGCGCGGGTCACGCCGAGCGGCGCGAGCGAGCGATCGCCGCTCAGCGCTCGGGCGACAGCCGTGATCGGATGGAAATGCGCTTTGTATTGCGTGTAGAGCGATCCGAGCTTCGGTTCGAGGAGATCGCGAGTCAGGTCGTCACGCTCGACGGTGAGAAACGTGACGTTTCGATCCTGGATCTCTGCGCGGCCGTTCCAGTTGGCAAGCTCGGTCCGAATCAGTGAAAGTTCTGCATCCTGTGATTCTTTGAGGGCCGAGATCGTCAGCGCCGCGAGTTCTGCATCCGGAATGTCGATCGAGTTCGACTGCATCGCGCCGTACTCGCTCGGTCTGCGAAAGGGCGTCATGGCCATGAGGCGCGTGATCTCTTGAACGCGATACGGCGGCGCGTAGAGCGCGGTCGAAAGCTGCGGCGAATACGCGGGCGACGTCAGCGCATTGTTAGCGCTTGCGAGAAATCCGTCCGGCGGGTCAAACGCGTGCGGCAACTTTGCGAACGGCACGTCGCCGGACCAGCGAAAGCGCGGATCGGATCCATCGGCCGGCAGCCATCCGTCGAAGCCTTGCCGCACCGGAAGACGACCCGCGTCCTGGTAGCCGATATGGCCGTCGACGTCCGCATAGACAAAATTGAGATTCGGGCCCACGAGTTCGGAGACGGCTGCGCGGAATTGCGCCCAATCCGACGCTCGATCCAGATCGCCCTGACCGCGCGAAGGATCGGAGTCGCGCAGGGCGGTCCAAGAAAGCGCGTACGCCTTTGCACCTTCGCGCTTGACGATCGGACCGTGGATCGTCTCCAGCACGTCGAGCGTCGCGTCCGGCTTGCCTTTGACCGGGATGTGTTCGACGCGATGCACCGCGCGCAGCCATGATGAACCGACGCGGTATTCGTCGGAAGTCGGCCCGCGAAATCTTTCGGCGAACAGATCTTGCGCGGCGCCGTATGCGCTCGTCACGCCGAACGCGATTCGTTCGTTGTGGCCAAGCGTCACGCCGGGCAGACCCGGAATCGTGAATCCTTCCACGTCGAAGCCTGCGCCTTTGAGCTGGACGACCCACCATGTGCTGGGCACAGAATGCTCGAGATGCGTGTCGTTCGAGAGAACGGGCAAACCGGTCGTGGTCCGCTTTCCGGAGACGGTCCAGCCGTTTGAACCCGAATCGGGCACGCGCTCGGCACCGGCCGGCGCGGCAAATGCCGGAGTCCACGCGGTGACGTCGCGTGGCGCGGCGCTTTGCGTCCGCCCCGACGTCCTGCGGCTGACAGATCCGTAGCCCGGCACGGGGCGCTCGAGTTCGGGCACGCTGTCGTTCGTCAGCGAGCGCATCGCTGCGTCGCCGATCTTGGCCGCAAGTTTTGCTCGAACCGCTATCGTATCGGCTTCGTCGTCGAGCCGCTGCTCCATGAGCTTCACGATCGCGAGACTGTCTGCGGCGGTCCACGGCGCCGGTCGATAGCCGAGCAGGCGGAATTCCAAAGCGGGCTCGCTCCCCGCTGCGTAGGCATTGACTCCTGCGGCATATGCGTCGAAGTCGGCGCGCGTGCGCGCGTCGAGATGCGCGGCATCGGACGTCGCCTTTGCCGCGAGGCCCAATGTCAAGTAGTAACGGTCGAGCGGCAGCGCGATCGAACCGAATATCTGTGAAAGACGCCCCTCGGATTCGCGGCGCAAGACATCCATCTGCCAGAGACGGTCCTGCGCACTCGCGTACCCGTCGCCGAAGAAGATATCCGTTTCGGTCTGTGCGGTGACGTGCGGTATGCCGCGGTCGTCGCGGCGAATGGTGACCGGCGCAGAGATGCCTGCGACGGCTATCGACCCGTCGACCTTAGGAAGCGGCGCGCGGACGACCCAGACGAATGCGACGAAGGCAACGACGATGACGGCCGCGAGGAACGCGGCCACAATCCTAACTGCGATACGAACGGTCCGCGACCAGCGCCGGCGAGTTCCGCTGCTCATTGATGTAGGGCCGCACGTTCAGTAGCGGCCGAGCAGCGCCCTACGTGTCGTGGTCCACGTAGTATCCGCCGCGCAACTCCTGGATAATCGCGATCGCCACGCGCGCCCCGTCCCCCGCAGCGACCACAGCCTGACTCGGTTTACCGGTGATCCGGCCGGCCGCAAAGCACCCCGGCACCGCCGTGCGGCCGTCTTCATCTACCGATACAAAGCGCCCGCCGTGGCCGCCGAGCGCAAGGCCGAGTCCGCTTGCGAGATCGGTCCGCTTGTTCGAGGCTAGGATCATGAACCGGCATCGGATATCGTGCGTGCCGGTTCTCACCGCAAAGCCCGGCGAATCGAGCGCGATTGACGCGACGTTTGCGTCGAGGACGCGGACGCCGAAACGCACTGCCTGTTCTCGACCGCGCTCGAGCAGTTCCGCTCCGCCGATGCCGTCCGGAAAACCGATATAGTTGTTCACGCGCTCGACTCGGCGCAAGCTCGACTCGCTTGCGTCAAGCAGGCAGGTCCGCACGCCGGCCCGCCCCAGGAATACGCCGGCGGAGAGGCCGGCCATTCCGCCTCCGACAACCACCGCATCGAATTCTTCCATTGATGAGACCTTCATGAGAGCCAAGGTGCGCCGCGTGTGACCTTCCAACTGCTATCGGTACCATGCGCGCAAGACCGCCGCTCGCTCTGCTTGGTTGCGTCATCGCATTCGCGGCGACGCTCGTCGCTCCCGCATTGGGCCGCGACCCTGGAACTGCGTCGCCGTCACCCGCGCCGTCGCGCTCTTCGCCGTCACCTGCGCCTTCACCGACAGCGACGAGTCCGCTTGCGCCCGTCAGCCTCGACTCCACTCCCGATCCTCAATCCACCGGACCGTATCCGCGATTGATCGGCAAGGTGACGGCAAGCGCCGCATGCACGCGTTTCGTTGAACACTACAATATCGCCGTCGTCACGATCGCGGCAAACGACGACCGGATCAGTTCTTCGAACGTGTCGCTCAACGATATCCAAAATGACTACTATCGGCGAGATGGCGCGCTCACCGCGTACGATCATCGCGTGCAGCTGATCAGCTACGTACAAAAGATGCTCGACTCGATCCCGGTGGAACAAGGCGCCGTGAACGACATGTTGGCGCAGGCCAAGCAGACCACGGATCCGGTTCGGCAGAAATCGCTCCAAGAGAGCGCATCGCAGTTGCAGAAATCCGTCGACCGGCAACGAGCGCTTGCGAACGATCTATCGAGCGTTGTGCGTGTGCTCATGGACAAGCACGGGTCGGAAGACACGCTTGCAACCCGTATCGGCGCGACCTTGCCTTTGGGCGAGACCTTCAATGGCAATCCGGGCGATGATCCCGTGCCGCAGCCCGGCGATGGCGGCATCATCACGAGCAGCGGCCCGCGGCCATCGCAGACGACCGTGCAGGACGTGATGCAATTCAGCCGTCAGCAGAGCATCATTCGCACCGCGGAGACTCGTGCGGTCACGGCGGCGTCGCGCGTCGTCAAGTCGTGCACGCAGACCTCCGATGGCGCCGCGCCGGCCGATCAGCCGACGCCGGCAAATCCGGCGAGTCCCCAGCCTTAGAAAAGCCGCGGCGCCGTGGACTCGGGCGGGACTTCTTCGCCAAGCCGCGCCGCTAACGCCCGGATCGTTGCAGGCGAATGCCCCTGGTAGTGATTGTTCACATAGCCGTAGATGTCGCGCACGGTGCGACGTAGACGCGCGATGAGCCGTTGCCACACGTCGAGGGATTCAGTGCGCTCGATCTGCACGCGATCGAAGACCGTGAGCGCACGATCGCCGAGCCATCGAAGATAGGCGAACGGCGCAGGAGGATCGCGCACGAGTTCGTCCGCGATCTGTGTGGCAAGCGACAGTGTGGCGTGTTTGCCTTCCGTCGCGGCGATCGCAAACCCGTGGCGGCGAGCAAGTGTGAAGAGATCGTCATCGTACCAGCGCCCGTCGCGCAGTTCGAGCGCGATCGGGCAATCCTTGGGGAGTTTGTGCGCCATGAAATGGAAGAGCGCGCCGCGATTCTCCGGGGTCGGGTCGAAGTCTGGCGGACACTGCACGAGAATGGCGCCGAGTTTGTCTCCGAGCAAACGCGCGCGATCGACGAATTCGTCGAACTGCGCGTCCGCGTCGCGAAACCTGCGGACGTGCGTGATCTCGGACGGCGTCTTCAGTCCGAACTTGAACGACTGGGGCGTTCGCCTGCGCCAGCCTTCGACCGAGCGGGCCGGCGGCGTCGCGTAGTAGGTCGAATCGACTTCGGTCGTCGAGAGCGCGCGGCCGTATTCGGTCAGCATGTCTCTTGCCTGGGTGCCGAACGGATAGAAGTTGCCGACCCAGTCTTTGTAATGCCAGCCCTGAGTCCCGAGCCAGACGCGCGCTTCCACGCGGCTGGGATTCGCGCCGCCGGGTTTGAATCGCTTCCGGTGTGAGGCTCAAGACAGATTCGAGGGTGCTCGCGTTTCGGGCGGCGGTCCTGGGCTGGTACCGGCGCAACGCGCGCGACCTTCCGTGGCGGCGGCGCTGCGATCCGTATTCCGTGCTGGTATCGGAGACGATGCTGCAGCAGACGCAAGCCGCTCGCGTGATCCCGAAGTTCGAGGCGTTTCTCGCGACCTTTCCTTCTATCACATCGCTGGCCTGCGCAGCGCTCGCCGACGTGCTGCGCGCGTGGTCGGGACTCGGCTACAATTCGCGCGCGAGGCGCTTGCACAAAACCGCGCGGATGATCGTCAGAGATTTCAAGGGCCACGTGCCGCGCGAGCTCACCGAACTTCGGACGCTACCGGGTGTGGGACGTTACACCGCGGGAGCGATCGCCTCTTTTGCGCACGGCGCTGATGAGGCAGCCGTGGACGTGAATGTCGGCCGCGTTTTGTCGCGTGCGCTCCTCGGTCAAGAGCGCTCCGCAGGCTCCGATATCTGGGAACTGGCATCGCGCGTGTTGCCGCGCGGACGCGCAGGTATGTGGAATCACGCGCTGATGGACATCGGTGCTCTCTTCTGCCGGACGAACCCGGATTGCGCCGCGTGCCCTGCCCGGCGCGTCTGTGCGTTCTCCAAGAATGGAAAACCGCAGCGCGCGACCGCTGCCCGACGCGATCGAGGCCGTGCAGCGCAGGCTCCTTTCATCGGCTCGCGACGCTATTATCGCGGACGCGTCGTCCGCGCGCTGACCAACGCTGCGCGCTTGAGCCTCCTTGCGCTCGGTGAGCAGGTGAAGGAAGACTTTGCGGCAACCGATGTCGCGTGGCTGCGCGACTTGGTGGCGGAACTCGAACGCGACGGGCTCGTAGCGATGGACGCGGTGCGCGGACTCGTGAACTTGCCGCAAGACGCGCTGCGATCTTAAAAATCCTGCGCGCCACGTATGCCGGCGCGCGAACCGCTCTGCGCTTTCGGTCGGACTTCCAGCTGCTTGTAGCGGTCATGCTCTCCGCGCAGTGCACGGACGCGCGCGTGAACATGGTGACGCCGAAGCTATTCGAACGGTATCCGAACGCCGAAGCCATGGCGGCGCTCAATCCGTCGGACATCGAACCGCTCATCATGACGTGCGGCTTGTTCAAATCGAAGGCGCGGAATATCATCGCAGCAAGTCGGCTGATCGTGGAACGTCATGGCGGTCGCGTGCCGAAGACCATGGACGAACTGATCGCGCTCCCCGGCGTAGGGCGAAAGACCGCGAACGTCGTGCTTTCGGTGGCCTTCGACACGCCGGCGATCGCCGTCGATACGCATGTGTTCCGCGTCGCCAACCGGCTGGGTCTCACGCGCGCACGCACGCCGGTGCAGACCGAGACGCAGTTGATGCGCGTGATTCCCGAAAGCGATTGGTCTGACGCGCATCACTGGCTCATCCATCACGGGCGAGAGATCTGCCATGCGCGCAATCCGGAATGTGCCCGTTGCCCGCTCCTCGCGCTCTGCCCCAGCGCGAAAAAATTCCGGTAGGGCGGACCTTTATGGTCCGCTTGTGTAGGGCGGACCTTTATGGTCCGCTCGTGTAGGGCGGACCTTTATGGTCCGCCGTCTTGTGTAGGGCGGACCTTTATGGTCCGCTTGTGTAGGGCGGACCTTTATGGTCCGCTTGTGTAGGGCGGATCTTTATGATCCGCCGGCGCGCCGTAAAGGCGCGCCCCACATCATCGGAAAAATGCAGGCTGAAAAAGCACGCGCCGCATCACGCCGCGCAGCGCGATGCCTCGGTCGATCGTGCCGATGCCGTAACCGATCGCGCGGCTGGCGTGTTCGGGATTTTCTCCAGCGCGGCGCACGACGACGTTGAACAGCCATGCGCTCTTGGCGAGGTTCTTCAGCACGCGTCCGGCGCCCAAGTACCCGCCGACCTTCTCGCGCCATTCTCGTTCGTGGCTGCGGAGTGCGTACGCCGAGACATCGCCGTCTCGCAAGGCCGCAAGCGCAGATCGCGCAGCGCTCCGCCCTGAGACAAGCGCAGTGTAGATACCCTCTCCGGTCAACGGATCCACGAGCGATGCCGCGTCGCCCGCAAGCATGACGCCGTCGAAGACCGTCCGCCGGCGCGCGCTTGAAACGGGCAGCGGCCAACCGATGGCCCGACCGACCGGCCGCGCATGACGGAAGCGCGCGGCGACCGCCGGGGCAGAACCGATAAAATCATTCAGAATGTCGCGCAGTTTGCGTCCGGTTCGACGAAGCTCCCCAAAATAGACGCCGACGCCGACGTTGGCCGATCGCTCGCCGGTGGGGAAGACCCAGCCATACCCTGGCAGCAGCTCACGATCGTAATAATGGATCTCCATGTCGTCGCGCAATCCGTCTACGTCGTCGAAATAGCCGCGCAGCGCGTAACCGATGTGGCGCGGCCCGTTTTCGCGCAACCCGAGCGACTTCGCGATGACAGAGTGCGCGCCGTCCGCGCCGATGACGACGCGCGCAGGCACGTGCGAGGTGCCGGCACCATCTTGGATTTCAACACCGCCTACTCGGCCTCGCTCGCGGAGCAGCCCGGTGACGGTCACGCCTTCGCGCAGACTGGCGCCCGCGCGAACCGCTGCGCGTGCTACGTGCGCATCGAGCTCAGCACGTGGAACGATCCACGATTCGAGTCGCGCTCCGTCGGACCCAAGCGGCGGTTCGGCGCGAAACGACCGCCCGTCCGGCCCCGATATCAGACCACCGTATGTCTTGCGCGCCGGACCCGCGAACTGATCGAAGGAGACGCCCATGTCGCGCAACATGTCGACCGCGTGCGGCGCGACGCCGTCGCCGCACGATTTGTCGCGCGGAAACACGCATCGGTCCAGTAACAGAACTTCAGCGCCGGCTGTCGCGAGCGCGTGTGCCGCGGCGGAACCGGCGGGCCCCGCTCCGACTACGACGACGTCAGCCGGCATCGCGAATCGCGACGATCTCGGCGATCACCGCGTCGACTTCCTCGATCGTGTTGTAGAAGTGCGGCCCGATGCGAATGCCTGCGCCCGGCCGAAAATCGACGATGAACTTTCTGCGGATCAGCTCCGCGCACGCCGCCTCCGCGCCTTTGAAATCCACCGTGACATGCCCGCCGCGCCGGGCAGGATCGAGCGGCGAATTGACGCGCAGACCGGCTTCTTGCGCTCGCTCGACGGCTCGCGCCGTCAGAATCATGCTGCGCGCGCGAATCGAAGGCACGCCGAGGTCGGCGATCATCGAGTACCCGGTAAGCGCGGCATACAATGCTGCGGGATTCGGCGTGCCGCCCGCGTAGCGCCAGACGTCGTCGGCCAGATCAGGATCCATTGAGAAATCGAACGGACGGCGCTGGCCGAACCAGCCGACAACCGTCGGGGTCAAGCGCTTGACGAGATCGGAACGCACGTAGAGATAAGCGGCCCCCGGACCGCCGCACAGCCATTTGACGCCGCCTCCTACGATCACGTCGACGTTCCAGCCAAGCGCGTCGATCGGCACCGTTCCCGCGGACTGATACGTGTCCAGCACGACCAGCGCCCCGACGCGATGCGCCTTCTCGATGATGGCCGCCGCGTCTTGGATGTAGGCGGATTTGAAGATCACATGCGAGATGGGCACGGCGAGCGTGCGCTCGTCGATCGCGTCGCACATAGCCTGCGTATCGATCGTGACGCCATCGCGGCTCTTGACCAGACAGATCTCCGCGCCGCGGGCTTGCTGCGCCGCCCAGTTATAGTGCACGGTGGGGAAGTTCAGTTCCGAGTAGACGACTTTGTTGCGCTTACCCGAGAAATCAAGACACGAAATGATCACGCTTTCGGCGATCGAGACGTTTTGCAGCATCGTGATGCTGCCGGCCGGCGCGTTGATTATCCGCGCCACGACGTCGCCGACGCGCGTGACAAGCGGCAGCCATTTCTCCCACGCGACGACGCCTTGCGTCGCCCAGTCGTCGGCGAATTCCGCGACGCGCTCGCGCACCCCGGCCGGCATGGCGCCGAGCGAATTCGAGACGAGGTACGTGCAGGTGGAGAGGATGGGGAAGTCCGCGCGCCTCGCGAGCAGCGGATCTAAGGCGGTCTTCATGCGCTGCGATGTTCGCGTTGCCGGTAGGCTGCGACCTTGGTCGAATATGGACTAGTCGAAGCGGGGATGAATGCCGCTCGTTCCGCTGCGCTTCGCCTGGAAGAGCGCGGCGTCGGCGGCGCGCAGCAGCATGTTGACCTGCGAACCCGCTTCCGGAAACGATGCGCATCCCATCGAAACAGTGACCGCCTCTTCCCCGAGTTGCTCGGGCCAGTCGGCATCGGCGATGGCTACCGCAAGCCGATCGGCGAGCATGAGCGCTTCGCCGAGCTGCGTCTCCGGGAGCACGACGATGAACTCGTCGCCGCCGTATCGGGCGACTACATCCGAACCGCGCACGCTTGCCGAGAGACTGTTCGCGACTTGGCGCAGCACTTCGTCGCCGATGCTACGGCCGAGCCGTTCGTTGACCGACTGCAGCCGGTCCACGTCCGCCATGATGATCGAGAACGGACGTTTGCGGCGGCGCGCTTCGTGCAGCCGCTTTTTCAGGAAGTCTTGGGTGAAGCGGTAGTTGTACAGACCCGTCAGCGGATCTGTTATGGCGAGCCGCGACGCTTCTTCGAGAAGCTGCGCGTTGTGAATCGCAAAGCCGAGCTCATCCGCCACGGCGTGGAACATGCTCTGTTCCTCGAAGTCCGCGACGCGTCCGCCGAAGCCCACCACTTGGATGGCTCCGACGACGGTGTCGCCGACGAGCAACGGTTTGGAGAGGGCGACGGAGAGCTCATCCACATCGTGCTGCTCGAAGGTCGGCGATTCTATCCGCCGCACGTCTTTCTGTCCGAGCACAACCGTCTGTTTATAGATCACGCTGAACGCAGCTGCCCCTTCTTCACCCGTGGGCGAAGCCGGTACGCTGATCGGCGCCGCGGACGCGTCCACAAAACCGCGCGAGGCGAGCGGCATGAGCTGCCGCTCTTCGGGCGCGAAAAGGTAGACCCGGCCGGCTTCGAATCCCAGCACTTCCAGCACTTTGTCGAGACCCTTGTGGACGATCGCCGCGAGTCCGACCTCGCGCGCAAACGTGCGCGCGACGTCGCGCATGACGCCGAGCGCGTGGTTCTGCCGTCGAAGATGATCGACGGTGACGCGCGACGCGGGCGCGTCGCGGCCGAATGCGACCAGCCCGAATCCGTCGCCGCGGGAATCGCCGGATGGAATGGGCGTGAATAGGAGTTCGATCGGCTGACCATCGCGATTGCGCCCCTTGACCTCCGCCGATCGCGTGCTCTCGCCGCGCGACAATCGCGACAGCATCTCGCGGACATCTTCGCGCCGGTCGTCGGGCACGATCGTCGAGTCGACGAACGGCGTGCCGATCGCTGCACCGGCGCTCACGCCGAACATCCGCTCGGCGCCTTCGTTCCAACGCCTGATTATGCCGCGTTCGTCCGATTCGACGACTGCGTCCGAGGTGACGCCGAGCAGACGTTCCAGCAAGCCGGCCGCGAGCGACGTGCGCCCGTAGCGGCGCGCTGCCATAAGCGCCTCGGCACCTTGAAAACCGAGCCGCAACAGGACGTCATCGTCCGCTTCCGCCTCCGGCGGTATTCCGAAGAACATCGCGACCGCGCCGACAGTGGTCGCACCGGCGACGAGCGGAATCGCGACAATTTCGGAAAAGCCATGCGCGAGGGCCTGGCGTTCCCAGCCGTGGCGCAGCCAGATGGGGTCGTTCACGACGTCGGCATCGCGCACCACGCGCTGTTCGCGCGCAGCCCATACCGGCGGATACATATTCACGGACGGATCCGTCATGCTATAGCTCGCGGAACCTAGTTCTCCCGGTTCCTTCCAGCCGCCGACGGCGGTGAGCGTGTCTCGCTCGAGCACGTATGCTATCGCAAAGGCCGCTCCGGCAAACTCGCCGCTCGCCTGCGCGATACTGCGCGCGACTTCTCGCGGATCGAGGCTCCGAGAGATCCGCGGTGAGTCCGGGCGCCGGCGTTCGGCGCGGGCGGCGGACAGTTCTCTCCGGCGTACCACCTCGGAGGCCACCGATCGCGCGAACCACTGCATGGCGTCCGTCTGCCGGATATCAAACGCCGAAAGATCGTCGCTGTACAAGACGAGCGCGCCGATCGTCTCCGCTCCGGCCATGAGGGGCACGGCGGCTGCGCTGCGGACCGACTCCCAATCACTGAGCAGGCGGAGCATCGCATCCGGACTGCCGAAGCCGGGTTCGCGCTCGACGACGACTGAAGCGCCGTCGATCGCGCTGCGCAGCATCGGGTCAGCGGATAGTTCCGGCCACTCCGCGCCGATCGCGTCAGCCGGCAACGAGCGTGGTCCGGCGCAAGAGACGATGCGAAGGCCTTCACCGCCGGGCGGCGCGACGATCATGACACATGTGGCACGCAGCAGCTCCGCCACTCCCTCGGCAGCCGTGCGCAGTATCCCATTCTCGTCAGCCGAGCGCGCGGCGACGTGAATGAGCTTCAAAAGCCCGGCCTCGACGTCTGCTAACGCTCCGCCGTCGCCATTGTCGGGAGTCACCCGCATGCTTGTCTTCCCGCTAGGAGTCGTGGTCGCCGAAAGTCATGGCGACGATGTCATCGTGACCGTCGTGTAGGACTACTTTAGCGAAAATGAACCTTTGCTTCGTGAGCCGAGCGACCTCTTGGGCCGGGAAGCCCGTTAGCGCTCGCAGGACAAACGACCCAAACGCGATGTTCGAACGGGACGTGATGCGGTCGAACACCATATGGAATCAGCGATGCGAAGGGGCAAGCGAAGCGAAGGGCAAGCGACGCTTGCCCGACTACAGACGAACGTCGGAAAAGCCGGGTGGAAGAACGATGGGCGCGCGCCCGAACGGATCGACGGGCACGCTCGCGGCCGCGTGCGGCGGCAAAGGCCTGTGATCGACGCGGTGTTTCGGCGGCGCCGGCTCGCGAACAAGCCGGTCGTTGACGACCGTGGCGAGATAGTAGCCGTCCGGGCGATGGACGCGATCCTCGCGCAGGAATCCGATGTACGAGCCGTTCGCGGCATAGACGTTCCAGCGGTCGACGAAGGCGATGAACTGACCGCGCGAACCGAATAGATGTTTCCCGTTCATATCCCGACGATTGGCCTTGCGGCCGTCGCAGTCCCTGCGCGGCCGGTGCCGGAAGTGGTAGAAGCAGCAGGCAGCGAACCCGCGGAGCATGACTGAATTTGAAAAGCGGCGACAGGCCTTCACCCAATCCATGGGCGACGGGGTCGCCGTGTTTTTCGGCGCGCCGGCCGCATATCGGACTAACGACTTGAACTGGGAGTACCGCCAGGATAGCGACTTGTACTATCTCTCCGGATTCGAAGAGCCGGAAAGCGTGCTTGTCATCGCTCCCGGACACGCCACCGAGAAGAGCGTGCTGTTCGTCCGGCCGCGCGATCGCGCCAAAGAGACCTGGAACGGCTACCGCTGCGGCCCGGAACGCGCCGCGGCAACGTACCACGTCGATGCGTCCTATCCCATCGAAGAATTGGCGAAGCGGCTTCCCGAATATCTCGAGACCTCCGATACGCTCTACTACGCATTCGGCGCCAACGATCAGGCGAACGCGCTGATCACGGACGAGCTCAAACGCATGTCCACGGCGCGCCGGCGCGGCGACAAGGGCGGGATGACGGTCAAGAATCCCGCGATGATCCTGCACGAGATGCGCACGATCAAGACTCCGTACGACATCGAGGGCATGGAACGCGCGGTGCGTATCTCGGGCGAGGGGCACATCGCCGCCATGCGTTATGCGCGCTCGGGCATGCACGAATATGAGATCGAAGCGATCATCGAGTTCATCTTCCTCAGCCGCGGCGCTCAGTTTCCGTCCTATCCTTCCATCGTCGCGAGCGGCGCAAACGCGACCGTTTTGCACTACACGACCAATCGCGACCGCGTTCCCGACAATGCGCTGGTGCTCGTCGATGCCGGCGCGGAAGTGGACTACTACAACGGCGACATCACGCGCACGTGGCCCATGTCGGGCCGCTTCTCTCCGGAGCAGCGCGCCATCTACGACATCGTGCTCGCGGCCAACGAGAAGGCGATCGGCATGTGCCGGCCCGGCGTGCGCTACAACACCGATGTGCACGATGAGACCGTCAAGATTCTCGTTTCCGGCATGATCGATCTCGGTATCCTAAAGGGTTCGCTCGACGAGAATCTCACCAACGAGAACTACAAGCAGTTCTACATGCACCGGACCGGACACTATTTGGGCCTCGACACGCACGACGTCGGCTTCTACAAAGTTGAGGGTCAATGGCGCGAGCTCGTTCCGGGGATGGTGGTGACGATCGAACCCGGCCTCTATTTCGCGAGCGACGCCGATGTCGATCCGCGCTTCCGGGGAATCGGGGTCCGCATCGAGGACGACATCTTGATCCGCAAGGACGGCTGCAAGAACCTCTCCGAGGAAGTGCCGAAATCCGTGGCCGAGATCGAAGCGGTCATCGCCGAGGGCAGAGCGACGCGCGAACCGCTGTTCGCGTGAACGACGCCGTGCCGGCGGACATCCTCAGCGATGTCGTGCGCTGGCGCCGTGCTATCCACCGGCACCCCGAGCTTGGATTCGAAGAGGAGCGCACGGCCGCGCTGATCGAGTCGGAGTTGGCGCGCGCCGGCGTTGATGCCGTGCGGGTCGCCAAGACGGGAATCATCGCGACGCTGCGTGGTGGGAAACCTGGCAAGACGGTGGCCCTGCGCGCCGACATGGACGCGCTGCCGATCCACGAGCGCAGCGGCGAATCGTTCGAGTCCGAAGTGCCGGGCAAGATGCACGCGTGCGGCCACGATGGTCATTCGGCGATGCTGCTCGGCGCAGCGGTGGCGCTTGCGCGCGAGCGCGCGTCGTTGAGTGGGACTATCAAATTCTTCTTTCAGCCGGCCGAGGAAGGTCCGGGAGGCGCGCTGCCGCTGATCGAGGCCGGCGCGATGCGCGGCGTCGACGCTGTGGTCATGATCCACGTATGGCCGACGCTTCCGGCCGGGACTGTCGGGATTCGTCGAGGCCCCGCGATGGCGTCGTGTGACGATTTCGACATCGAGATCCGCGGGCGCGGCGGTCATGGCGGTTATCCGCATAGCGCGGTCGACACGATACCGATCGCTGCGGAACTCGTCGGCGCGCTTCAGCGCATTGCGAGCCGTGAGATCGATCCGCTGGAATCGATCGTCGTGGCCATCGGCAGAATAGACGGCGGCTATCGCCGCAACGTCATCGCGGACACGACGCGCATCGCCGGTACCGTGCGCTGTTTGGACGAGCGCGTACGCGCCACGATTTCGGAGCGGATCGAACGCATCACGCGCGGCGTCTGCGAAGCGCACCGCGCCGCAGGCTTGGTCACGTTCGTGCGCGGTTATCCGTCCGTGCACAATGACCCGGCGATCGCGGAACGGATCGCAGTGATCGCGCGCTCCACGGATGGCATTCCGGCTGTCGTCGATCTCGACCGGCCGACGATGGGCGCAGAAGACTTCTCATATTATACGCACGAAGCTCCCGGATGCATGATCCGGCTTGGATCCAGCGCGCCCGGCAAAGCCGACCCGCCCATGCTGCATTCCGCCGAATTCCGACTGGACGAGAGCGCGCTGCCCGTAGGGGTACGGCTGTTCCGTGCCCTGGCCCACAGGCTGCCCGCCGAACTCTAATCCCGGCGGCGCGCGACGACGATAACTCTCCTATAGATAGTGCGATTCGGCCGGCTGTCACAAACGGCGTCGCCGAGTGTCTATCTTTCCGGAGGCGACCCGTACGTGAGCAACATCAATCCTCAGCAACCACTGCGAAGAACGCTCAAACCGCGTGATGGCGGCGGTCCCGGCGCGCCGCTGGCACTCGTCGCCACCGTCGCCGGCGTACTCGTCGTCGGCGGCGGCATCGCGTATGCCGTGACCGTCGGTCATCACGGATCGGCCGCGCCTGCACCGCAAGCATCAGCTATCGCCTACCAGCCGCTGCCCGCTCAATTGAGCGATGTGACTGCTGTCACACACGCCGCGAAGCCGAAGAAACCGGCAAAGCATGGCGCGACACCCACGGCCACGGCAACGCCCGGTGCGACGCCGACTCCGGCGGCAACGCCGACGACTGCAGCCACCACGAACCCGCTCACGCAGAAGGTTGCCGTGAAGCACGCAGTCCACCACGTGAAGTCTGTGTCGTCAAGCTCGCTCGCATTCGAACCGAACGCGGCGACGCAGTCAAGTTCGATAACACCGGTCTCGAATACGGTACCCGCGACGCTCCCGCCGTCGACATCATCCGCACCGGCGCCCACGCCGACGCCCGACGCGACGCCGATCTACGAACCTGCGGTCGTTGTCGAAGCGCGTTTCATCAGCCAGATTCAACCGATCTATCCAGAGATCGCCAAGCAACAAGGCATCCAGGGAACGGCGATCATACTCGCGACCGTCGGCCCGCATGGCAATGTCATCGATGAGACGGTCGGACAGTCCACCGGGAACAGACTGCTCGATGCGGCCGCGCTCGACGCCGCCCGCGCCAGCAAGTTCGAAGCGCCTGAAGTGGACGGTCATCCTGCGACCGAGACGTATCGGATCGTCTACACGTTCGCGCTGAACAACTAGGATTATGTGGGGCGGGCCTTTATGGTCCGCCTCGTTTTTGTAGGGCGGACCTTTATGGTCCGCCTGTTTTTTTGTAGGGCGGACCTTTATGGTCCGCCTGTTTTTTGTGGGGCGGACCTTTATGGTCCGCCTCGTTTTTTGTAGGGCGGACCTTTATGGTCCGCCTCTCGTTTTTGTAGGGCGGACCTTTATGGTCCGCCTCGTTTTTGTAGGGCGGACCTTTATGGTCCGCCTCATTCTATTGTAGGGCGGACCTTTATGGTCCGCCTGTTTTTTGTGGGGCGGACCTTTATGGTCCGCCTCGCCTTTGGGGGCACTTTCAATGTGAACTTCGACGCGTGAATCCTGCGCATGCCGAAGCACAAAAAGTTGACTCGCCTCTCGGGATTCGACTATTCCGCCCCGCGATCATATTTCGTGACCATGTGCGTTCTTGGCCGCCAAAAGATATTTGGAAAGCCCAAAGCGGCGGGGATCGCACTCGAAGAGGTTATAGCGCACCGCAACGCCGGCTGGTACTGGCTCCATACGTATGCGATCATGCCAGACCATGTGCATCTATTGATCAAGTTGAATAATACTTGCCGCAGCCTAGGACGAGTCGTTGGGGTACTGAAGTCGGCAATTCTCCACAAAGTGCGTCGAAGCGGCGAAGACTTCCAGTGGCAAGAATCGTTTTATGATCATATTCTTCGCGAAGGCGAAGACAGCGGCAAGATCGCTGATTACATCCTCGCAAATCCCGAACGTGCGGGTCTCGTTGCCTCCGGAGAATCGTATCCATTTTGTGGAATGGTCGATCGCCGTTGGTGATGGCGGACCATAAAGGTCCGCCCTACATAAGTTACGAGGCGGACCATAAAGGTCCGCCCTACATTTGTGGCGAGCGGACCATAAAGGTCCGCCCCACATTACCGGCCGACCGACTCCGGACGGCCCAGCGCGACGAGCAGCTCGCTGCGGCGATCGCCGAAATTCGAATCGGGCGCGACGGAACTCATGCGGTCGATGACCGCTAGCGCGCCTTCCAGATCGCCCGCGTCGGCCTTTTCATTGACCAGCTCCACGCCGATGCGCAGCGCATCCTGAGTTCTGTTCAACGCGAGGTAACAGTCGAGAGCGCCTTCGAGCGACTCGATATCCGAGCCGGTACGCAGCAGCCGCTCGTAACATAACACCGCGCCCTGATGATCGCCGCTCGCACTGAGTTCCTTCGCCTTGCGGCGCGTGAACGCGGCAAGCGCGTTGGATGCCGGGGTTGTGCGAGCGGGCGCAGCCGACGGCGATTCCGGAGTAGGCGCCGTGACTTGCGGAGCTTGCGAGGCGGCGGCGGGTGCCGGCGGCGGCGGTAAGACTTCTGCTACTGCGGGAGCGGGCACGCTTGCGACCAGTTCCTCGACTGTAGGCGGAGGCGGAGCAGCCGCCGGCTGCGGTTCAGCTGCAACGGCGGTCGCTTGCAACTGCGCAAGCCCACGGGCTGCTGCTTCGTCCGTGGGATCCACGTGCACGAGCCGCTCGTAGAGTGTTTTCAGCTGCTCTCGAGCCTTTTCGGTTTGATCGGCATCCAGCACGCCTGCGTGTTCGACTCGGTGCGCGAGTTCATCGAGCAGAAACGCGCGTCCGGTCAAGGCTCCGCCCGGCGCCGGTGAGAGCAGTTCTATCAGGTCGCCGATTGCGGCAGGACGCAACTCCAAAAATGATTCCGCATGCGCGGCCAGCTCCGAAAATGCACCGTCTTTCGCGTACAGCGTGAGCGCCTGCAGCAAGTAGACCGCCGCATCGTCAGGGCGCCCGACGGCTGCGTAAAGATCGGCGATGCGCTGACTGACCTCCGCGTCTGCAGTGTGGGCGGCGCAATAACGGTACTCGTCGATGGCGTCGGCGGCATATCCGGCCTGACGCAGTGCGTCGGCATTCGCGCGCCTGATGGTGATCTCGTCGGGGAAATCCAGCGCGAGATACCCGAGCTGGTCGAGAGCGTCTTCCGTCGGCGGCGCGGTTTTGGTGAGCTCAGCGAATTTCAGCCCGACCGTGAGCCGCTCCGGGCCGAGCGGGTTCTTTTCGGTGCGAGCGAACAGGCCTTTTTTCTTCTCCTGCGCCTTGAGCAGATCGATCATCACTGTGATCGCGTTCGCAATACGCTTCTCGGCGATGAGCGCGTCGATCGCTGCGATGTACGCCGGCACCGCGTTACGCAAACCGTCGCGCGCGCCCGCCTCTTGCGCCGTCGTCAAAAGTTGGTCGGCGTTTTGCACTACTTCATTTCGCTCCGTTGCGGCTTCCAGGCCCTGCGAGCACGGCTTTGATCTTCTCTACGCGCGCAGCCGCATCGGAAAAGCCGGGATCCCCCGAAACGATCTCCTCATACGACCACAACGCAAGTCCGAGCGAATCGGGGTCGCCTTTGCTCTCGTGGAGCGCGGCTAAAGCATAGAGCGCGTGACGATATTGGTCTTCCGGATAGCCGGTTAATTCGAGTGCCTGTGAAAGGCAAGCTTCGGCGCCGTCCACGTCGCCGCCGGCACGCATCGCGTTCGCGAGCGCTGTGCGTGCGAGCACGCCGTATGATTTGTCGCTCTCTAACGGACGAAGCGCGACGATTGCGTCGGCGGGCTTGCCCAACTCGCTCAACGCGAGCCCCAATCCGTAGCGCGCGCTCACGTTTGTCGCGTCGAGCGCGAGAGCTCCCTTGTATTTGTCTACGGCTGCCGCGAAGTTGCGCGATGCACGCAACGCGTCGGCCTCGGATGCGAGCCCGCCTTGAGGAGCGACTGCGGTTGCGGTACCGTTCGTTTTCTTTGCCGACTCCGCCGGAGCCGGGGCCGCAGCGGCCGCGGCAGGCTTTGCCGGTGCAGCTTGCGCAGGTCGCGGAGCCGGTGACGCAGCGGGCGCCGCTTGTCCCAATCGCGCGGCGCGGATCGCTTCGACTCGCTGCAGCGCGGCCACCGCTTCTGCATGCTTCACTTCGACTGATTTCGCGTCGGCCTCGAGGCGCGAACGCGCGCTTGAAAGTTCCGCCGCCATCGCCTTCAGGGCGGTGACGTCCGCTTGGATCACCGTGGCTTGATCGGCAGCCGTCTTTGCGGCGGCGTGCACGCCCCGGGTCTGCTCCAGCAGACCGATAAGCTGTTTCTCGACGGCGTCTGCCCCCTGGCGCGCAGCCGCGAACTTGTTCTGCAGATCCTTGACGTTAGTTTCGACCGCACCGGTCTCGGCCATGACCTGTTCGGCGCGCGCCTGCGAGGCCGCAAGCGTCTCGTTCGCTTTGCCGACCTGGCCGGCGACAGCATCGATCTTCGCGCGGATCGCCGCCACGTCGTTCGGCAATGCGGCAAGCGCGGCCAGTTCGTCGCGCACTTTCTGCACGTCGGCGGCGAGTTTGGCGAGCGAGGCGTCCTCAGCGGCTTTGGCTTGCGAGGCCGCTTCGATTTCGGCCTTCAACTGTCCGAGGCGGCCTTCGACGGTGCCGCGTTCGCGTTCGAGCGCTTCGAGCGCCGCTTTGGCAGCCTTGATCTCTTCTTCGACCGCAAGTCGCTTCTTGAAGGCTTGCGCGACTTCCGATTTCGCCTGCGCCAGGCGCGACATCGCTTCAGATTGCTGCTCGAGGAGAAAAACTTCTGCGGGCAGCGTCGAGCTTAGTGTGGCGCTCTCGTCGACCGGTCGTGCCGGAGGCGGCGCGGCTGCTGCCGGTGTTGGCGCAGCTGGTGCCGCAGGCGCGGCTGCTTGCGGTTGTGCCGGTGCTGCGGCTGGTTGTGCGGTCGCGGCGCTGGCGGGCGCAGCTGCCGGAGCTGGCGCAGCTGCGGCGGGAGCGGGCGCAGCGGCGGCCGGCTTCTGCTGCGGTTTTGCCGCAGGCGCAGCTTCCGGCGCGGGCGCGGCCTTGATCGACGCGACCATGCCTTTCGCTTTTGCGTTCTCGGGTTCAAGCGCGAGACTTGCGTTTGCACATCGGCGCGCATCGGCCGTTCGTCCGGCCGCGAACGCGGCGTCGGCTGCCAAATTGTAATAGGAAACCGCTTCGGTTTTTAGATTCTTCGCTTGATGGACGCGGCCGAGATGATCGAGTCCGTCAACATGGGTCTTGTCGCGTTCCACGATTCGCTTGAACGCGAGAATCGCTTCATCGTACTTGCCGAGTGATTCGTACAAGCAGCCGGTTTCGAACAGCGCGGGCATGTGCCGGAGACTCGTCTTGCGCAGCACCTCGACGAATTTGGCCAGTGCGTCGTCGCGTTTGCCGTCGGCGAGATCGGCTCGGCCGATCTCGAAGAGCGCGTCGTAGTTCTTCGGCTCGAGCGCCGCGGCGCGGACGAAGCACGAGCGCGCATTGTCGATGTCGCCCGCGTCCATGAAGTCTCGGCCTGCATTCAAAAACGCCGGCACGGCTTCGGCAACCGAACCGGCCTCGGCGAGAAGTTCTGCCGCGGCCATTCGATCCGCCGGATCCGTAGCGCCGTCACCTGCGGCTTCTCGCAGCTTTGCGAGTTCCTGATCGTTCTGTTTTGAATCCATGGTTATAGCGGACGTCCTCGGCTACAAGCTCAAGCGATTGGTAGGGCGCGGCCTCACGGCTGAACGAAAATCGAACGCGCGTCCACGGCAGATGCCGATTGCGTGCGGCCATACGCTTCCTACTTCAAAATATCGGCGTTTTTCTTCGGGAGCGCAGAGTTCTCAGCGAACGGCCGCCTCCTTCGCCTCCTGGGCCTCGAGATATTGTTCGGCGCGCATGGCCGCCCGGCAACCCAATCCGGCCGCCGTGATCGCCTGGCGATAGTGGCGATCCTGAACGTCGCCGCCGACGAAGACGCCTGGGGAACTCGTGGATACGCCGTCGGGCGATTCGATGTAGCCGCGCGAATCGAGAATCAATTGTCCCGCAAAGACGGACGTGTTCGGCTGGTGCCCGATCGCAACAAAAACCGCGTCGGTTGGATGCTCCATCAGAGCGCCGGTGCGCGTGTCTTCCACTATCACGCCTTCGACGTGGCGATCGCCGACGATTTCCCGGACGCGCGCATTCCACAAGAAGTGGATCTTTGGGTGAGCTTGGCCGCGCGCTTGCATGATCTTCGATGCGCGGAGATGGTCGCGCCGATGCACGATCGTCACGCGCTTGCCGAAGCGAGTCAAGAAAAGCGCTTCCTCGAGCGCCGTGTCGCCGCCGCCGACGACCGTGATGTCTTTCTCCTTGAAGAACGCACCGTCGCACGTCGCGCACGTGGAAACGCCTTTGCCGCGAAGCCGCGTTTCGCTTTCGAGTCCGAGCCAGAGCGCCGATGCCCCGGTCGCGACCACGACGGTCGACGCGCGGAAATCGCCGGCGTCGGTCGAGACGCGTTTGACATCGTGTTTGAAATCGACCGAGACGACGTCTTCGTTGATGATCTCGGCGCCGAACCGTTCGGCTTGTGCGCGAAAACGCTCCATGAGTTCGGGGCCTTGGATGCCCTCGGGAAATCCCGGATAGTTCTCAACATCGGTCGTGAGCATCAACTGCCCGCCATAAAGTCCGCCTGCGAAGACGAGCGGCGACAACTCCGCGCGCGCGGCATAGATCGCGGCGGTCAAACCGGCAGGGCCGGACCCGATGATGATGACTTTTCGTATCTCGTCGGACACGCGCGAGGTATTCCCCGGTTCGGAAGTGTAGCCTTTCGTCAAGCCATGCGCAACGATCTGTTTGAAACCGTGGGCGGCACGCCGCTCGTGCGGCTGACATCGCTATCCAATGCTCTCGGCCGGACGATTCTCGGCAAGGCTGAATTCCTGAATCCCGGCGGGTCAGTCAAGGATCGAGCGGCGAAGGCGATCATCGAGGACGCCGAGCGGAGCGGCCGTCTCCAGTCGGGCGGCACGATCGTAGAAGGAACCGCGGGCAACACGGGCATCGCGCTCGCGCTTCTCGGCAATGCGCGCGGTTACCGCACGGTCATCGTCATCCCGGACGATCAGTCACACGAGAAGATCGACCTCTTGCGGGCACTGGGCGCCGACGTTCGCGTCGTTCCCTCGGCGCCGTTCACGGACGACGCCAACTATTATCACGTCGCGCGCCGCGCGGCCGAAGCGATTTCCGGCGCCGTGTGGGCAGATCAATTCAACAATGCCGCGAATTGGCGCGGGCACTACGCGACTACCGGGCCGGAGATCTACGAAGAGACCGGTGGCCGGCTCCAGACCTTCGTGTGTGCGTGCGGCACGGGCGGCACCTTCGCGGGAGTTTCGAAGTATCTCAAGGAGAAAGATCCGTCGATTCAAGCGATCGTCGCCGACCCGATGGGTTCGGCGCTTTACGCGTACGTTCGATGCGGCGCGTTGGACGTCGTCGGCGATTCGGTCAGCGAAGGCATCGGCATCAAGCGGATCACCGACAACTTCAAAGCCGCGGTTCCCGACGGCGCATGCCGGATCGACGATCGAACGATGGTTGAGATGGCACACTATCTCGTCCGCTCGGAAGGCTTGCTGCTCGGCGGCTCGGCGGCGCTGAACGTCGCGGCTGCGGCGCGCTTGAGCCGGGACCTGCCGCGCGGCAGCGTTGTCGTGACCGTTTTGTGCGACGGCGGCGCGCGCTATATGTCGCGCCTCTACAACCCCGCATGGCTCGCGGAAAACGACCTCCTTCCGGTCTGTCAGGACCTGGACTTTCTCTAAGCCGGCCGGCAACGGATAGCGCACTCCGACCGTAGGTTTTCCCGGCGTCGGGGCGAACCCGGGACTTTGGGATAAATTTCACAAGGTCATCGGGAGCGTCCATTTCACGTGCTATTCTCGCCTTGGGCGATCGTCGCCGTATTCTTCGTCGTCGCGCTAGTCGTCGCGTTCGCCATCTCTGCCGTGCCGGGTATTTTCACGAGCAAGCGGCCGAACAGAGCGAAGGCCGAAGCCTACGAATGCGGCGTCCCGCCGACATCTGCGATGATCGGCCGGTTCCCGGTCCGCTTCTATCTCGTCGCGATGCTGTTCGTCATCTTCGACGTCGAAGCGGCTTCGTTTTACCCGTGGGCTGTCCGGCTGCGCGATCTCGGCGCGTTCGGGCTCGTGGAAATGGTGACGTTCATCGTCGTGCTGGGCGTCGGCTACGCATATGTATGGAAGAAAGGCGGTTTCTCATGGAGATGAGCCCGCACCAGCCGTACATCACGACCAAGCTCGACGAGTTCACGGCTTGGGCGCGGACGTCCGCGATCTGGCCCATGACGATGGGCCTTGCGTGCTGTGCCATCGAGATGATGTCGATCGTCTCGCCGCGCTACGACACGTCGCGGTTCGGCGCCGAAGTGTTCCGTTCGTCCCCGCGTCAGAGCGACCTCATGATCGTCTCCGGCCGCGTCTCGAACAAGATGGCCCCGATCCTGCGCCAGCTTTACGATCAGATGCCCGATCCGAAGTGGGTCATCTCGATGGGGGCGTGTGCGTCCTCCGGCGGCATCTTCGATAACTATGCGGTCTTGCCGGGTGTCGACCGAATCCTCCCGGTTGACGTCTACGTGCCCGGCTGCCCGCCAAGCCCCGATGCCGTGATCTTCGCGATCATGCAGCTGCGTAAACAGATCGAAGCCGGCGGCAAAGCGCTGGTACTTGCCAAGAATGCCTGAGCAGCCGCCCGTTCGGGCCGAACGCACCCGCACCGCGGCGTTGCTTGACACATTGCGGTCAGCGCTGGGCGAAGATCTTCTGGAAGCGGTTTCCGCGGCCGACATGGACGAAGCCGCGATCGGCCCTAGCGCACTGCTGCGCGCGGTGGAGATCCTGCGCAGCGCCGGCTTCAACATGCTCGCCGACATCGGCGTGGTTGATCATCTCCCGCTCTCGCCGCGGTTTGAAGTCGCCTATCACCTCCAGATCATCGATGCGGCGGCCAAGCCGGTCGTGCCCGCGCGGTTTCGGCTGCGCGTCTTCCCGGACGATGCAGATCCCGTCGTGCCCTCGCTCGTATCGATCTGGCCGAACGCGAACTGGGCCGAGCGCGAGGCCTTCGACCTCTTCGGTATCAAGTTCGAAGGTCACATCAATCTCAAGCGCATCTTGATGCCGGATGATTGGGTCGGCTACCCGCTGCGCAAAGACTACCCGCTTCGCGGGACCGATCGCGGCTTCGTCGCCGGCGGCCGCCAGGGGAGCGTCCCTCCGGTGGACCTGCAGCAATGAGCACGCTCGACCTATCCAGATTGGAAAGCAGCCCCGACCTTCTGATCTCGCAAGGCGACGACAGAGATTCGCTTGTCATCAGCATGGGGCCGCAGCATCCGAGCACGCACGGCGTGCTGCGAGTCATGCTCAAGCTCGACGGCGAGACGGTGATCTCGTCGGAGTCTGAGATCGGCTTCCTCCACACCGGCATCGAAAAGCAGGCGGAGAATCTCTTCTGGCAACAGACCGTCACGGTCGTCGACCGGGCAGATTACCTGGCGCCGCTTTCCAACAGCCTCTGCTACGTGCTCGCGGCCGAAAAATTGCTCGGCATCGACGGGCAGATCCCGGTTCGCGCACAAGTGCTGCGTGTGATATTCACGGAGTTGACGCGCATCGCGAGCCACTTGGTCCAGCTCGGCACGCACGCGATGGATCTGGGCGCGCAATCCATTTTCATGTATGCGTTCGAGATGCGCGAGCAGATCTTGCGCATCATGGAGTTCGTCACGGGCGCACGCATGCACCAGTCGTGGTTCCGCATCGGCGGCCTCGCGCTCGATGTGCCGGTCGGCTTCATCGACTTGCTCGATAAGTTCATCGAGTCGTTTCCCGAGCGGCTCAGCGACATGCGCGCGATTCTCGAAAAGAACGTCATCATCATGGATCGGTTGATCGGCGTCGGCCGGATCTCTGCCGAAGATGCGATCGCGTGGGGATTGACGGGCCCGAATCTGCGCGGCAGCGGCGTGGCGTACGATGTGCGCAAAGCACTGCCGTATAGCGGATACGAGAATTACGATTTCGACATCTGCGTCCACGACGGCGGCGACTGCTACAGCCGCTTCGTCGTCCGGCTCAACGAGATGTATCAGGCGTGGCGCATCATCAAGCAAGGCCGCGACCGGTTCCCGGGCGGCCCGGTGGTGATCGACGATCCCAAGATCGTGCCGCCGGCGAAAACCGTCATCCAGCATTCGATGGAAGCGCTGATCCACCACTTCAAGCTCGTGTCCTCTGGTTTCAACGTCCCCGAGGGACGCATCTATCAGACGGTGGAGTCGCCGCGCGGCGAACTCGGCATGTACGTGGTGAGCGCGGGCGGCAACAAGCCGTGGCGCGTGCGATGGCGGCCGCCGTCGTTCTATAACCTGCAGGCGCTCGGTGCGCTCGCGCCCGGTAACCTCATCGCCGATCTCGTCGCGATCATCGGCAGTTTGGATCCGGTTTTCGGCGAGGTGGACCGATGACGCCCGAGCGCGCGCAGCGCGGCGCGGAACTCGTGGCGCGGTACCCGCAAGCGCGCTCGGCGCTGGTTCCTTTTCTGCAGCATTGTCAGGCCGAAGACGGCTACGTCACCGATCAGGCGATCGCCGACGCCGCAGAGCTCGTCGGCATCACGCCCGCCGAGGTGGAATCCACCGCGTCGTTTTACTCGCTGCTCTTCCGCCACCCCGTCGGAAGGCATGTGATCCAAGTCTGCAGGACGCTTGGGTGCATGCTCGGAGGCGCGGACGAACTGCGCGAGCACATCCGCTCCCGCCTCGGCGTCGAGAACCTCGAGACCACCGCCGACGGCGCGATCACCTACGAAGAAGTCGAATGCCTCGCGGCATGCGACAGGGCTCCGGTGCTGCAGCACAATCTCGAGTTCGTCTACAACGTGACGCCTGAGAAATTCGATTCGCTGCTCGAGACGTGGCGGCGAGAGAGCTCAGGCGCGGCCTTGCCGGCGGAGTGAGCGATGCCGATTGAACCCGTGCTGACCAAGGGGTTCGGCACGCTCGACCTCACCGATCTCGCCGTCTACCGTTCGGCCGGCGGCTTCGCCGCGCTCACGAAGGCGTTGCGAGAGATGACGCCGGACGGCGTCATCGCCGAAGTGATGGCGTCGAATTTGCGCGGCCGCGGCGGCGCGGGTTTTCCCACAGGCAAGAAGTGGAGCTTCCTTCCAAAGGACGGCCGTCCGCGATATCTCGTCTGCAACAGCGACGAGGCCGAGGCCGGGACGTTCAAAGACCGGATGCTGCTTGAGAACTCCCCTTTCAATCTCATCGAAGGCCTTGTGATCTCGGCGTACGCCGTAAATGCGAAACAAGTCTTCATCTATATACGCGGCGAGTTTCTGACAGGCTACCGCGTTTTCCGTAAGGCACTCGCGCAGGCATACGACGCGGGGCTTGTCGGCAACGACATCATGGGCAGCGGCTTCTCCGTTGACATCGTGCCGCATCGCGGTGCCGGCGCCTACATCTGCGGAGAAGAGACGGCGCAGCTCAATTCGCTCGAAGGTAAGCGCGGCGAGCCGCGGCTGAAACCGCCGTTCCCTGCAAACGCCGGCCTCTATGGCATGCCGACCGTCGTCAACAACGTCGAAACGCTCATGTACGTGCCGCACATCATCGAGCGCGGCGCGAAGTGGTTCGCCGGTATCGGCGCTGAAAAATCACCCGGCCCGAAGGTCATCTCGGTGAGCGGCCACGTCATGCGCCCAGGGAACTACGAGGTTCCGCTCGGGATCCCGATGCGCGAACTGGTCATGGATCTCGCCGGCGGACTGCGGCCCGGCCGCCGCGTGAAAGCGATCCAGCCCGGCGGCGGTTCATCGGCGGCGATCTTCGAAGAAGATCTTGACGTGCCGTGCGACTTCGATTCGCTTGCCGCGAAGAAGACGATGCTCGGATCGGGCGCGGTGACCGTGATGGACGACACGGCATGCATGGTCCGCTGCGCGCTCACCATCAACAGATTCTTCGAGACCGAATCGTGCGGCCAGTGCACGCCGTGCCGCGAAGGCGGTCAATGGGTCCATCGCATGGTGGCTCGGCTCGAGGCCGGTGAAGGATCCGAATCCGATCTGAAGATCCTCTCCACCATCAACCGCACGATAACCGGCACGAACCTGTGCGTCCTCGGCGATTCGATCATGCCGTTTCTGTCTTCTGTGTACGCGCGCTTTCCCGACGAATTCCACGATCACGTGCGGCTCGCCGGGTGTCCGCTTCGCGCGCGTTCGGAGAGCGCCGCGTGAGCCAAGAGAAACAAGTGCGCGACGTCTCGGTGACGATCGACGGCAACACGTTCGCCGTGCCGGAAGGCACGCTGGTGGTGGAAGCCGCGAAGCATCTCGGCACGCAGATCCCCGTCTACTGCTACCATCCCAAACTCGAGCCGGCGGGATTGTGCCGCATCTGTCTCGTCGAGATCGAGAAGATGCCGAAACTGCAGATCGCCTGCGCGACTCGCGTCGCGGACGGCATGGTCGTGCACACGACGTCGGCAAAAGTGGCCGAAGCGCGGCGCGGCGTTCTCGAGTTCTTGTTACTCAATCATCCGCTGGACTGCCCCGTGTGCGACAAGGGCGGCGAGTGCGAACTGCAAGACTTCACGATGTCGTATGGTCCAGGCGAGAGCCGCCTCACCGAGCCGAAACTGCACAAGCCGAAACTCGTGGATCTTGGCCCGACGATCGTGCTCGACGAAGAGCGCTGCATCCTCTGCCGCCGCTGCACGAGGTTCGACGACGAGATCGCGCAAGAACGCACATTGATCGTCGAGGAGCGCGGCTTCAAGAGCCTCATCTCCACGCGCAACGGCGGCGCGTACGCTTCCTATTTCTCCGGCAATACGACCGAGATCTGTCCGGTGGGCGCTCTCACGAGCAAGGCGTATCGCTTCCGCTCGCGGCCGTGGGATCTCAACCATACCGATGGCGTTTGCACGCAATGCTCGGTCGGCTGCAACTATCGCATCGACACGCGGTTCGGCCGCATCATGCGCACGTTCACACGCGAGAACCCGGACGTGGATGACGGCTGGATCTGCGACCGGGGCCGCTACACGTTCAACTATCTCTACGCGCCCGAGCGTCTGCGCACGCCATCGGTCAAGCGCGACGGCGGACGCGTCGACGTGCCGTTCGTCGAAGCGGCTGCTCTCGCCGGCGCGAAACTCGCCGAGGCCGCCGCGCGCGGCCGCGTCGGTGTGATCGGCGGCGGCCGACTCTCAGACGAAGAGGCCTTTGCGCTGCAGCGCTTTGCGCGCGAAGTTCTCGGCACCAACAATATCGACTATCGCACGCACGCGCAGGCCTTTGCGTCGCCGTCGCGCTTCGGCGCGCACCTCACCGACCTCGACGACGCATCGCACATCCTTGTCTTCGGCGCGATCACTCAGGAACAAGCGCCGATCCTCGACTTACGGATCCGCCGCGCGGTGGCGCGCGGCCGCGCAACGTTGACGTACATAGGTCCGTATCGGCCGGCGTTCACCATCGAGGCGAGCCACATCAGATCTCAAGCCCATGCTCTGCCAAAATTGTTGAGCGACGTGAGCGACGCCGTCCGCACCAGCGCGGATCAATCGCGCGACGGCGATGTCGGGTCCCTTGCGTCTAGGCTCTCGGCTGCGAAGAAGATCGTCGCTATCCACTCCGGTGAAGACGTTGCAAGCGCCGAAGCGCTCGAGCGGCTGATGGAGACGCTCCAGCTGGGCGGCCGATCGGTGGGAATACTCGTGGTGGGCGCGACCGGGAACGCGCGCGGCGCAGAGGCGGCCGGCTGCGTGCCGAACCTCGGCCCCGGCTATGCGCCGGTTTCAGGCGAAGCCGGCATGACGACGAATGAGATGCTTGCCGCCGCCGCCGACGGCCGCCTGGATGCGCTTTTCGTGATGGGCGCAAACCCGGCGCTGACGGTATCAGATGGCGCACTCGTCCGGCGCGCCCTCAAACGCATCCCGTTTCTCGCCGTCGCGGATCAAGTCATGACCGAGACCGGGTCGTACGCGCACATCGTCTTCGCCTCTGCATCGTTCGCAGAAAAGCGCGGTCACACGACGAACCTCGAGGGGAGCCGCCAGGCGTTTGCCGCGGCTGTCGAGCCGCCGCTCGAAGTCCGCACCGACGCGCAGATCATCGGCGCGCTGGCCGCGGCCACTGGCCGCGGATCGATCAGCGACAATCCGGAAACGCTGTACGGCCAGTTGGCTGCTGCGGAATCGGCCGCGCGCGCGAAGGGCGACGGTGCCCCGCTCGCACGTCCGGCGCAGCTCGCGCAGGACGCGACGGCGACACCGATCCCCGATGGCGCGTTCACCGTCGTTCCAACGCCGCATCTGTACGCGGGTGGCGGCGCAGCGGCGCACGATCCCGGCACAAAACCCATGCGACCCGCGCCGTACGCCGAATTCGGTCCCGCCGATGCCCTGCTGCTGGCCATCGAGGACAATGCGCGGGTCAGACTCAGCGGCCCAAGCGGCAGCATCGAAGTCTTCGCACGGGTCGCGCAGCATGTGCCCGACGGGTGCGTCCTCGTGCTCGCGGACATGCCGGAGGCGCCGCACAATCTGCTGCTCGACGGTTCTGGTTCCGGCTGGGCGAATGTCGAAGTGCTCGCCGGCGTGGCGGAGGCGGCAGGATGAATCATCTGCTCGCCGATCCGTGGCTGCGCTTCATCCTCGTCGTCGCGATCAAGTCCGGAATCTTGATCTTCATCGTCATCACGTCGTTCGCGTACCTCATGCTCTTCGAGCGGAAGATCTTGGCTTGGTTCCAGCTTCGTCTCGGACCGATCTGGTGCGGACCGTGGGGATTGCTGCAGCCGGCGGCCGACGCGGTGAAACTCGTGCTCAAGGAAGATCTCACGCCGCGCGACGCCGATCCGATCATCTACCACTTCGCGCCGGCGATCGCCGTTCTCACGTCCGTGCTCGCGTACGCCGCGATTCCGTTCGGCACGTTTCCGGACGGCAGCCCCGTCGCGATCGCAAATCTCAACGTCGGCATCTTGTACATCCTTGCCGCGGGATCGCTCGGCGTTTACGGCATCGCGCTCGGTGGCTGGTCGAGTCAATCGAAATGGCCGCTGCTCGGCGCCATCCGCTCCACCGCGCAGATGATCTCGTACGAGCTCGCCATGGGTCTCTCGATCATCGGCGTACTGCTGCTAGCCGGCACGACCAATCTGAGCGGTATCACCGCCGCGCAGTCGGCGCACCACGTCTGGTACATATTGCCGCAGTTCGTCGGTTTTCTGATCTACTTCATCACGGCGACGGCCGAGACGAACCGCGCGCCCTTTGACCTGCCCGAGGCGGAGACCGAGCTCGTCGCCGGCTTCCACACCGAATATTCGAGCCTTCGCTTCGGCACGTTCTTCGTGGCGGAGTATATCAACATGATCACCGTCTCGTGCGTCGCGACGCTGCTCTTCCTGGGCGGCGGAGACGGTCCGTTCCTCGCCGCAGCGCCGCTGCTCTCCGTGGTCTGGTTCGTCTTGAAAGTCATGGTCTTCTTGTTCATCCTGATCTGGATGCGTGCGACGTTGCCGCGCCTGCGCTACGATCGCCTGATGGCGTTCGGCTGGAAGGTCTTGCTGCCGGTCGCCGTGCTCAATCTGCTCGTGACGGCTGCGGTCGTCGCTCTCGTGAAGGCATAGTCATGAACGTGCTACGCGCGGCGTGGGGGATCGTGACCGGTCATATGGTCACGCTCAAATATCTCTTCAAGCGCAAATCGACGATTGATTACCCGCGCGTTCCGTACCCGCATCCGGAGCGCTTCCGCGGCGTGCACGAACTGCGCAAGTACGATGACGGGCTCGAACGCTGCATCGGCTGCGAGCTCTGCGCGGTCGCGTGCCCTGCGAACGCGATCACGGTGATCGGCGCGGAGAACGATCCTGCGGCACCCACATCTCCCGGGCAACGCTACGGCTACCGCTACGAGATCGACATGCTGCGCTGCATCTTCTGCGGCTGGTGCGAAGAGGCGTGCCCGACCGACGCCATCGTCCTGACGCCGCGCTTCGATATCGCCGACTACACGCGCGAGCGTCTGGTCTACGGCAAAGATCGACTCGTCGTGACCGACCCGTTCAAGCAGCACCTCGCCAATACGGAATCCGCGGCGAAGACGGAGCCGGGCGTCATCTGATGGCCGTGCTTTTCTGGGTCTGTGCGATCGTGCTCGTCGGTACGGGCATCGCGGTGGTCGGCAGCCGGCAGCCTGTCCATTCAGTGGTGGGCCTGATCGTGAATTTTGCGGCGCTGGCCGTTCTGTTCCTCACGCTCTCGGCAGAGTTCTTGGCGATGATGCAGATCATCATCTACGCGGGCGCGATCTTGGTGCTCTTCTTGTTCGTCATCGCGTTGTTGACGGTCGGCAACCAGCCCATCGAAACGGGCGAGGGCCGTTTGGCGCATCAGACGGTGCCTGCCATCGCGGCAGGCGTTGCGGCGCTGGTCCTGATCGCATTTGGCGTGCGCACGGCGTGGACGCAGAGCGCTGCATCGCCGCCGCCGGACCTCGGCACGGTGCCGGCGTTCGGCACGGCGCTGCTCACCACGCACGTCTTCGCTTTCGAAGCGACCGCGTTCGTGCTTTTGGTCTCGATCATCGGCGTCGTGCTCATGGCAGGCCGCAAGGAGATCAGATTCTAGCGATGCCGCAAGTACCGCTCGCCGACTATCTCATCCTCGCGACCGTTCTCTTCGTGATCGGCCTCGTGGGTTTTCTCGTGCGCCGCAATCCCATCACGATGCTCATGGCCATCGAGCTCATGTGGAACGCCGGCAATCTGGCATTCGCCGCGTTCGCGCGCAATTTCGGTGACATGACCGGGCAGGTTTTCGTCTTCATCGTCATCACGGTGGCCGCGGCCGAGGCTGCCATCTCGCTTGCGATCGTGGTCATGGTCTTCCGTCACCGCGAAGACGTGGACGTGGATGACATCTCGGTGATGAGCGGCTGATGGACAACACGGCTGCCGTCGCACTTATCATTCTCTTCTTGCCGCTCGCCGGCGCGGCGCTTATCGCATTTGCCGGACCGTATCTGCCGCGCGCCGTCTGCGCCGGCATTGCGGTAACGTCGCTCCTGCTCGGATGGGTCTTGACCCTGGTGCTTGCGTGGCCGTGGCACGCGGGGACGGGAACCACGTACGATCTGACCTACGGCACGTGGTTCGTCGTACCCCAGCTCAAGATAACGTTCGGTCTGCTTATCGACCCGCTCTCGATCACCTGGATGCGCGTCATCACGGGCGTCGGCTTCTTGATCCACTTGTATTCCGTCGGCTACATGGCGAGCGACCGGAACTACCGCACGTTCTTCGCCTACATGAATCTCTTCGTCTTCACGATGCTGCTGCTCGTGATGGCGGATAACTTCTTGTGGCTGCTCGTCGGATGGGGCGGCGTGGGCCTCGCGTCCTACCTGCTCATCGGATTCTACTACGATCGAGTGTCCGCCGTGCTCGCCGCGCGCAAGGCGCTGATCATGAACGTCATCGGCGACGTCGGCATCATGATCGCGATCTTCCTTATGTACGCGCATTTCGGCAGCGCGGCATACGGCGACGTCTTCTCCCGTGCCGCAAGCATCGGAGCGCCTGCGCTCACCGCCATCGGCCTCTGGCTGCTCCTCGGGGCCGTCGCAAAATCGGCGCAGCTGCCCTTGCACACGTGGCTGCCCGACGCCATGGAGGGACCCACACCGGTCAGTGCGCTCATCCACGCCGCCACGATGGTCACGGCCGGCGTCTACTTGATCGCCCGCTGCTACCCGATCTACGACAACGCACCGGTCGCCGCCGAATGGGTCGCGATCATCGGCGCCACGTCGGCGCTTTTCGCGGCCACGATCGGCTGCGTGCAGTACGATATCAAGCGCGTGCTCGCGTACTCCACCATGAGCCAGATCGGCTACATGATGTTCGCGGTCGGAGCCGGCGCATATGCCGCCGGCGCATTCCACTTCTTGACCCACGCATTTTTCAAAGCGCTGCTCTTCATGGCGGCGGGCATCGTCATCCACAATCTCGGCGGCGAACAGGATATCCGTAAGATGGGGGGCCTCGCGCGAGCGATGCCGCTCGCGTTCTGGACGTTTCTCATCGGAACCGCCGCCATCGCAGGCGTTCCGCCGTTATCCGGCTTTTTCTCCAAGGATGCGATCATAGACGCGGCCATCGCTTTGCACCATCCCGTGCTCGGCGCGTTCTTGATCGTCGCCGCGTTCCTCACCGCGTTCTACATGTTCCGGCTTCTCTTTCTCACATTCTTCTCAGGCCGATATCGCGGTGAGGGAACGCCCCACGACCACCCAGTCGCATCGATGAACGTGCCCGTCGTTCTTCTCGCGGCCCTCGCGGCGGTCGGCGGATTCCTTGCATGGCCGCTCCAACCAATGCTGCGCGCAGTCTTCGTCGGCACGCCGCACGAACAGACAATCGCATCCATCGATTGGCCGGTCGCGGGCGGCGCGTTCTTGCTTGTCGTCGCCGGCATCGCGACGGCGTACGCGCTCTACCAAGTGCGGCCGCAGTTGCGCGAGTCGCTCATTCGCGCCCTTGCCGGACCGCGCGAGCTGGTCATGAACGCCTACTACCTCGATACGGTCTATCACTGGCTGGTCGAAGTTCCCGCATACGCCATCGCTGATGCGGCGGCCGGCTTCTTCGAACGCTACGTCATCCGCGCGATTCCGCTTGCGGCGAGCGGCACCGCTGCCGCTCTCGGCGGCTTCGCCCGCGCCTGGGAATCCGGTCAGCTGCGCCGCTACGGTCTCACGATCGCGGTCGGCGTCGTTCTCCTGCTCGCGTGGTACGTGATCGCCGCATATGCCGCATCGTCGCAAGGCGTGGTGCCGCGATGATGATCGATCTCGTCGTCTTTTTGCCGGCGATCGCGGCCTTAGCGCTTTTCTGCATTCCGCGCTATGCGCACGGCGCGTTGAAAGGCGTGGCGCTCACCGGCGCTTTGGCCACGTTCGCGTTGAGTCTCAGTTTTGTCGCCAACGGATTCGGTAATGACTTCGATCAGTGGGTTCCTTGGATCTCGGGCACGTGGACTGCAGCATACCACGTCCATATCGGCGGCCTGAGCGTCTATTTCGTCTTGCTCACGACGCTCGTCTCCGTCGCGGCCACATGGGGTGCGTTCTCGTACGCCGACGCCGGCAAGCTGCGCGGCTTCCTCGCGCTGCTGCTCCTGTTCGAGACGACGTTGCTCGGCTTGTTCACGGCCGCCGATCTACTGCTCTTCTACGTCTATTGGGATCTCATGCTGATCCCCGTCTTCCTCTTGCTCGTCGGCTACTCGGGCTCAGCGGAAGCGCGTTCGGCGGCGTGGAGCTACTTGCTCTACAACGGCGCGGGCGGCTTGATACTGCTGCTCGGCGTCGTCGGCGTCGTGCTGCACACCGGCACGTTTGAAGTGCTCGGCCAGACGTATTCGTTCGGTTCGCTCGAGAATTGGCTGTTCGCGGCGTTCGCTCTGGCGTTCCTCATCAAAACGCCCTCGTTCCCATTCCACTCCTGGATGCCGCCGACGTATACGAATTCGCCGCCGCCGCTCGTCGCGATGGTTTCGGGCGTGCAGAGCAAAGCTGGTCTGTTCGGATTCCTTGTCTTCGCGCTGCCGATGTTTCCGGACGCCGCGCGGACGTGGGCGCCGGTCCTGTTGGTGCTCGCTGTCGCGAGTATCGTCTACGGCGCCTTCGCGGCGCTCGGTCAGCGCGACATGAAGACGCTCGTGGCATTCTCATCGCTTTCGCATCTGGGGCTCGTCGTGCTCGCATTGTTCGCCTTCGATCTGACGAGCGTCCCCGGCAGCGTCGTCATGATCGTGAGCCACGGATTGATCTCGGCTGCGCTCTTTCTGCTGCTCGGCTTCGTGGAAGAGCGAACCGGCTCACGAGAGATCGGGGCCTTTGGCGGACTTGCAGCGCACGCGCCGCGGCTGCAAGCGCTCATGCTCGTCGTCGCGATGGCCCTGCTCGGACTTCCCGGCCTCTCCGGCTTCGCAGGCGAGTTCCTCATCTTGATCGGCGCATGGCAGACACAGCCCATCTATACGGCCATATCGCTCATCGCGATCGTCGTCGCGAGCGCGTACGCATTGAAGTTGTTCCAGGGTGTGATGCACGGGCCGGACAGCGTCCCCGGTGGGCGCACGTACGGCGACCTCCGAGCGCGGGAGATCTGGATATTGGCGCCGCTCGTCGCCGGTATATTCCTGCTCGGCATCTGGCCGGGCGTTCTCTTGCCGAGCGGCGCCTCGGTCGCCGGCGCGATCCATTCGCGCGCTGTTGCACTGCACGGACAGAGGCCGCACGCGTGATCCAGACAGCCGCGATCGATTGGAATGTCGTCGCACCCGCCGTTGTGCTCGTCGCGACGGGTCTCGTCGTGCTGCTCGTGGACCTTCTCAGTCGCAGCGCTCCGCGTCAGCTGCTCTACGGCATCGGCATCGCAGGGTCGATCGCTGCATTCGTCGCGTTGTGGCCGCTGCGCGGTCAGGCACTCACGACGTTCGGCGGCGCGTTTGCAAGCGATTCGTACTCGTGGCCGTTCGACGCGCTGTTGCTCCTCACGCTTGCCATTTCGCTTGCGCTGTCATGTCTCAGAAAAGCTGAGGACGGCGCCAACCCAGGTGCCTACGCAGCGCTGTTGATCTTCTGCACGATCGGCGGCCTCATTCTCGCCGGATCGACGACGCTCATCGGCATTTTCTTGGGCCTCGAGGAACTCTCGCTCGCGCTGTACGTCCTCGCCGGCACCGGCTATCCGCGGCGCTCGTCACAAGAGGCCGCGCTCAAGTACGTGTTGCTCGGCTCGCTCGCATCGGGCTTTCTGATCTTCGGGATGGCACTGCTCTACGGCGCAGCGGGCAGCATCTCGCTCGCCGCTATGGCGCAAGCGGCGTCTGCCGGGGGACCGCTCTTCATCGGCGGCTTCGCGCTGTTCATCGTAGGGATCGCGTTCAAACTCGCGCTAGCACCGTTCCATCTCTGGACTCCCGACGTGTACGAAGGTTCGCCGCTCGCGGTCACGGCGTTCATGGCGGTCGCGGTGAAAGCCGCGATGTTCGCCGTGCTCGCGCGCTTTGCGTACGTCGTCTTCGGTCACGATGCCCCGGCGCTCGTGCCGCTCTGGATCCTCGCCATTCTCTCGATGATCGTCGGCAATGTCGGCGCTATCGGACAGACCAACCTCAAGCGGTTGCTCGCGTTTTCGAGCATCGCGCAGGCGGGTTATCTCGTGCTTGCGCTCGCCGGAGTTGGAAGCGGCGGCCTTGCGACGCTCGTCTTCTACCTCGCGGCGTATGCGTTCATGAATCTCGGCGCGTTCGCGGTCATCGCCCTGATCGGCAATGGAGATGAACAGCATGCCGACCTCAGCGCGTATCGAGGTCTCGCGTTTCGCCGGCCGTTGATCGCGGCGCTCATGATGCTGTTCTTCTTATCGCTTGCCGGCATTCCGGCCACCGCAGGCTTCATCGGCAAAGTCTTGCTGCTCGGCCAGGCGATGGGGGCGGGCCCGTGGGGCGTGGCGATGGCGGTCGCGCTCATCGTCGGCACGCTCGTCTCGTTCTACGTCTACTTCCAGGTGATCTGGCAGATGTTCGCACCGGCGGATGCCGAGTCGGTCGCATCCGACGGCAATGCGGCGATGTCGTGGATCGCGGTCGCCGCGGGAGCCATCGGCGTTCTGCTGCTGGGCATCGTGCCGCAGATCTTGCTCGGCCACCTCTGAGGGCCGATTTGCTGAAGGGGCCGACGCCAGTCGGCCCAAGGGACCGTAAACGTGGGCCGACTTGCGTCGGCCCCTTCAATAAGAATGGCTAACCGATCAGGCGCGAATTGTACCACGCGACGAGCGGCGGAATCGCGACCGTCGCGATGATGAACGCGACGATATTCGTGCCGGCTGCGCCGGACAGAACCTCCACGGCCATCACCGCGAACATCGCAACGCCGAACATCGAGAAGACGATTCCAGCCACTCGCAATTGCGAGGGCAGCACCGGCGCTTTTTCTCGGCCTGCGAAATACATCGAGCGGCCGCGCGTACCGGCATAGAGCATCTGCAGACCGATCGTCAGCCCGACGACGATCAGCGCATATGCGAAAAGCAAGATGTCGGAGTTTGGCGTCATTCCTGTCGATCCGTTCCGGCGCTAGTGAAGTTCGGCGCGTGTGACGTTGAATTGGCGCGCATCGCAGCCATGCAGCGTTGCGGGCGAGAGCGCGCCGTGAACGACGATATGATCTCCCGAGTGCAAGCCGTCCAAGACACCGGGTGCCGCGCTCAGCGCAAACGTTCCGCCCCACGCGGCGCCGCGTCCGTTCGAGAACAGCACGTACGTGCACATCGGTCCCCGCAGCCCGACAAATATTTTGCCGGCAACCCACGAGAGATCCGGGGCGTAACCGTACTCAGGATAATCTCCCGTTGCGTATGGCGCCGGCGTCGGCGTCACCGGTGCGGACGAAGGCGCGATGTGTCGGCAGCCGCTCGTCGCGAACAGCGATATCGCGACGAACGTGAAGGCCATGATCTTCGTCACCTTCGCGCAGTTCGCGTCGTCAAGGCACGCCTCATGCGTGTGTCCCATTTGAACAAATTACCACAGGTGATTAGGGAGTGAAACGCTAAATTTTTTTGCACAGGGCGGGGCGACGATTAACATCGCCCCTCGAATGCGTGCGCCCGGTTTCAAAAAGCCGCAGAAGGACCGCTTTGATTCGCAACATTCCCATCGCCGCGAGCGTGTTCGCAGCCTTCGCGGCAGCGACGATCTCGGGCGCGGCTCTCGCATCGGCGGAGGCGCCGAGCGGATCGGCGCTTGCGGTGCCGGTCCTTCCGTCGCCGACGCCGACGTCGAGCGCGATCGCGGCGCACCGAGCCGGCCAGATCTACGACTATAGCCTGCACGGCGAGGTCGGTCAGAGCATCGTCGGCAGCGATGCGCTAGGCCGTGCGGTCGATCAACGAGCGATGCCGACGACGCTCAACGGCAGAGAGCGGGTCGCGATCAAGGAGGCGTCGTCCGACGGCCTGACGCTGCACCGATCGGGTGCGATCACCGCCACCGTCGCCGGGCGTCCGGTGAGCAAGCCGGGCACCGGCTGGACGCTTGTGAACGCGGAGGGCGTCGTCGTCAGAGATCACGGAACGCTCGGCGGTCTCTTCCTGCTGCCCCTCGGTTTCCTCGGCGAGAGAGCGGTCAAGGGCGGCGCGGTTCTTGCGATCGGAGATTCGTGGGGCGGCAAGCTCGGCACGAAGCTGTACGGCATGACCGCGCGTCCGGAATTGTCGTTCTCAGTGACCGGCATGCGTTATGTCTTGGGCCAAAGCGTCTACTCAATAGACGCGACCGGAACCGTGCCGATGCGCGAGCCTGTCGTGACCAACACGGGCGTGTTGCTCGGCTATGCGAGCGGCAGCGCGAAGCTCGATCTGCGTTTCGACTACGACCGGGCCAACGCTCGCGTCGTGGCGCTTGACCTGACGGTGCGCGATACATTGACGATGTCTGGAACCGGAAAGTCCGCGCGCGGCAAAGTCGAGGACACGCAGCGCTATCTGGTCGCGCTCGACGCGGGCTCTATCTCGGCGTCAGCTGTCTCCCGCTCGCTTTAGCGCCGCTTTACGCGCTTCGCTGTGCGAGTAGCCGTACAGGAAGTAGATCAGCAGTCCGACGACCATCCAGATGCCGAAGCGCGTCCAGATGAAGACGTCGGTTCCCCACACCATGAGTCCGAGCGAGAGCAGCGCGCCGAAGGCCGGGATGAGCGGCACCCACGGTGTGCGGAAGCCGCGCGCCCGATCGGGCTGCGTGTAGCGCAGGACGAGCACGCCGAGGCACACGAGCAGGAACGCGCTGAGCGTGCCGGTGTTCACGAAGCTGAGCAGCGTGTCGAGCGAGAACGTTCCCGCCATGATCCCGACGACGATGCCCATGACCATCGTCATGTTCGCGGGTGTACGGAATTTTGGATGGATCGTCGCGATGCTCTTCGGCAGCAGTCCGTCGCGCGCCATCACCATGAAGATGCGGCTTTGGCCGTAGATCGCGGTCAGCACGACAGATGAAGTTCCAAGCACCGCGCCCAGGACCGCGACCCAGGAATATGCGCCGAGCCCGACCGACGCGAGCGCGCTCGGCAGCGGGGTGATCGGGTCGATCTTCGACGCGGGCTGCAAACCGATGAGCGCGATCGCCACAGCAGTGTAGAAAATCGTGCCGAGGATCAGCGAGCCGAGCACGCCGATGGGCACGTCGCGCTGCGGCTTCTTCGCCTCCTCGGCGGCCACGGTCACAGAATCAAAGCCGATGAATGCGAAGAACGCATAGAATGCGCCCGGGATGATGCCTACGACCGGGAAATCGCTGCTCGGCCCGCGCTGATACCAGCCGTTAGGGATGAACGGCGTGAAGTGCGCGCCGACGAAGTGCGGCAGCGCGACGAGGACGAAAAATGCGAGCACGCCCATTTTGATGATCACGATGATCGCGTTGGCGCCCGCCGATTCTCTCACGCCCACGGTCAGCAGCACGGCGAAGCCGACCACGCAGAGAAACGCGATGACGTCGAAGTACGTGCCGTGTACCGGATCGTAGTGGCCGGTGGCCCATTGCGGCAGCACGACGTGAAGATATTGTGCCAGCACCAACTGGATGTTGCCCGAGAATGTGGTGGCCACCGGGGCGGCCGACATGCCGTATTCGAGGATGAGGTTCCAGCCGATAAGCCATGCCAAGAATTCGCCGAGCGTGGCGTAGGTGTACGTATACGCGCTGCCGGCGACCGGAACCATCGACGAGAACTCGGCGTAGCAGAGGCCCGCGCACGCCGACGCGACCGCGCAGATCGCAAACGATATCAAAATGGCCGGTCCGGCGTAGTTGTGGATGCCGGTGCCGACCGTCGCGAAGATGCCTGCGCCGACCATGTTGCCCAAACCGAGCGCGATGAGCATCCATGGTCCGAGTTCCCGCTTGAGCTTTGGTCCCTTCGGTTCGACTTCGACGTTGAGGTCGTCAATCGAGCGGGTAATGAAGAGCCCGGTCGTCGTCTTAGGGACGGTGGCCATCTATATCGCGACCCCTATCGTTGCGGTGTAATCGCGTCGGTTTCTGCGCTGTGAATAGTTCGGCCTTCACCCTTATGCTTGCGCGTCCTTCGCTGACATGACCGGCGGGCCGTCGAGCGGCCAGCGTATGCCGACCGTCGCATCGCGCCAACTCATTATCTTCTCGGTGGCCGGATCGTGATGCGCGCTCATCTTATAATGAAGAACAACGCCATCCGTGAGCGCAAGAAAGCCGTGCGCAAAGCCGTCGGGCACGTACAGCTGTAAATGGTTGTCGGCCGAGAGATGAAAGCCTTGCCAGCGTTTGTAGGTCGGCGACCCTTCGCGAACGTCGACGATCACATCGAAGATCTCGCCTGCGAGCGCATTGACCAATTTGGCCATGCCCGGCTGATAGTGCATGCCGCGCAACACGTTCTTGCCGGAGAGCGACACACCGTCTTGCAGCCACTCATCGGTCACGCCGATCGCCGCGTACTTCCGCTTCGAATATGTTTCTTTGAAGAACCCGCGCTGATCGTTGTACACGTCGGGCACGATGATCTTGGCTTCCGAAAAATCTGTGGGCCTAGTAGTCAGCACGCGGTCACTGCCCCATGATCGCAAGGGTCGCAGCGCTTGCCGTGGCGTTGACATTCGGCCAGTCACCAAATCCGACGTTCTGCATCTTCGCGACCGCCGCGATGGCAGAGGGCAACATCCCGTCGTACGGCTTGGTTTGCGAGATGAACCCGCGGAAGTCTCTATCGGAGTCTATGTCCTTGAGGACGGCTGCGTTGTATGCAGACTGTGCAACCGCACCCCCGAATAGGTACGCGTCACGTTGCAATGGGCTTTGCTTCAGTTGGCTGACCCATTCCGTCAGCGGTTTTTGGAGCCTTGTGATCAGCAAATCATGATCAGTGGGGATATCACCGCGCAGACATCGCCGCATGTCGTCAAATGAGGTCGAACCGCCGAGCTTGCGATCGATGGCCTCCACGTGATTTACGAAATCGAGCGCAAAAAGGCGACTCTCGGGGCGAGAAAGTCCGAACGGGCTATCGATCAGTTCCAGAATGGTGTTATCGAGAACGCCGAGTTGGGCATCTCCTGCGTCGCCATCACCGATCGTCAGCGACGGAAATTCCGTCGGTGGGACGGCGACATTTAGAGCGTCGATCAACGGCTTCGCCCGATCAGCCGACGAGCCGCTCGACCCTATCAACCCTTTGAATTGTGTGGGCGAGGCGTCCGCGTGCTTCGCGAGCAGGTCGACGATGGTCGAAACGTAGCTCTCGACCCCTGTAGTTCTCGGCAATCCAACCGCTTCTGACAAAACGCCCGCGGTCCACCACCAGCCGAATGACGGATTTTTCTGCCATTCGACGTCGGGTATCATCACGCCATCCCAACTGGTTATCTTCTTGTCGAGATCGCCGTTTTGGAGCCAGCTTGCCACCTGAGCGTCCATGTCTCGCGGTCCGGCCACTTGTTGGACCGCTGCGAAGTCGTCGCGACATCGTTGCCTCTCGAGCACGATGCCGCAGATTCCGGGCTGCAGGTAATCCTGGAATGTCCGCCCGTAGGACTGCCCCTGTGCATACGCGGTGCGATCAGCGGCCGATGGGCTGGCATCCGCCAAGGCCTGCGTATCCGAACACAGCAGCGCGCACAGGATCGCTAATCCTGCGAGCGGGCTCCTCTTCACGGAGAGGTCATCGTCTGCGCCGAGAGCGCTTGCTGTGCGATCGCATCGAGCTCTGCAAGATGTGCCGATGTCATCTCGTCGAGGCCGCCGCGGCTTGCCGCAACCCTACAATCATGCTGCAGCGAGACCAGCTCGGCGCGGGCGAGCGCTTTCGCATCGTCGGGCGTGCCGCTCGCGGGCTTCACCCAGAGCGTTGCGAGACGCCGTGCATACCGCGACTGCAGATTGCGAAGGACGACGCCGTCGGATCCCGCGCGTCCCCGTGCGATGTCGCCGAAGACCGACGCTTGCCCCCAATCGAACAAGTCGGAGAGACTCATCGTGCGACCACGATCGTACTTGACGGAGAGGTCGTCGATGCGCTGCAGCGTCAGCGGCGCGAACATCTCGTTGAGCGCGATATCCTGGTCGGTCCCCGCGATTTCAACAACCGCCACATCGTGACGATCGGTGGGGTTGTACGCCCAGGTCCCGCCGCCGTTCAAGATGCTCGCCTCGGTGTATGTCAAACGGGTCAGGACCGATGGGTTGAAGTTCCAGGCCGAATTCGAGAAGAGATAACGGTCCATCTGCTGCCACGCGCGCACTTCTTGCGTGCGCGGCACGTAGGCAAGCGGCGTCGCACCGCCCGGATCGCCGACGCGGCTGCGCGACAGATATTCGCCGCCGATGTTGTGCGCGGCCATCGTCGCACAGCGACCATACTGGCGAAGCGGCACGAGAAACGCTTCCCGCGCGTCGTCGTTCGGCCGGCCGACCGACGGGAAGCGGCTGTTGATCGCATCCATGATCGCGTGTTCACCGCGCATCTCGACGCCGCACCACGCAAGCGGATCGTTCGTGAGGTCGAACTGCTGGTTGCGGGGATCGACCGCATGTCCGCTGCCGAAGCTGACGTCTTCGTCTGAAGCGAAGCGGAACTGCGGATCGTTCCACGCCGACGCGATGCGGCGCAACGCACTCAACTCGTCGCGCGGGGTCGCCGCGCCGGCGATGTAGCCGTAACCGTACTCGATCGCGTGGTAGTCGTACGGGCCGAGCGCTACTTGGCTGTAATCGCCCTGCGGCGTGCCCTTCGGCCATACGTTCAAGGGCGCGTACTCCATCACGGACGTCGCGACACCGTAGCGGTCGGTGAACGATTTGCTCTGCAGCTGCGCGGCGGTGTAGCCCATAGAGCCCATGAAGTTGTGCTGCAGCCCCATGTCGTGGCCCGATTCGTGCAAGACCGTGGCGCGGATATCTTGCAAGACGAAAGCCCGGCGAGCGTTCGCATCATCCGGCAGTCCGCGCATCGGTGCCACGAAATACGTATACGCGGAGTTATCGCCGGTGCCGACGACCGCGTCGACATTGACGCCTGCGTTGATCTCCTCGCCGGTGCGTGGATCGTTGACGATGAGGGCTTCAGCGCCGTACTGCGGCGACGACGTGTCGATCCAACGCACCATGTTGTGCCGCATATCTGCGGGATCCCACGTCGGATCGTCGGGCTGATCCTGCACTTGGATGGCGTTGAGAATGCCGATGCGCCGGAACGCGTCATTCCACTGCAGCAGCGCGGCCTTCACCGTCTGGCGATATTCCATCGGCACGTTCTTGCTGATCGTGAACACAAGAGGATGGGTCGCGTTCGACGGTTTGCCGGGCGTGGCCGGCGCGAAGTTCCAACGCGAGATATACAATGTCTGGCGCGCATACGTCTGATCGTTCCCGAAATCGAGGTATCCGGCTTCGAAGTAGCCGACGCGGTCGTCCGCGATGCGCGGCATATAGTTGTCGCTGGGCGGTTGGACGAGATTGTAGTCCATGCGCACCGCGATGCTGCGCGGGTCGGGCACGTTGTCAATGAGGTTCGGATCCGAACTGGCCCACGTCTGGTCGACTTCGAGCAGATCGTTCTCGGGAAACGCCGCGGTCTTTGTGAAGAACGAGCGGCTTGGATCGAGCCGGTAGCCGTGCGACGGATCGCCGACCGTCTGCTGAAAACTAGCCGCAAGGTCCGCGACATCACCGAGGAAAGCGCTGGCCGAGATCACGACCGTTCCGGTCGCATCGGCTGCGACGATCGGTTCGGTCGCGATCACCGAAGTCGGAAACGATTCGTCAACGGACACGGATTGAGGCGATCCGGCCGGCGCAAGAAAATTCGTATTCGGCCAATAGAGGACGACTTTGTCGCCGACCTTCGAGAATTCGATCATCCGCGCGGGCGCCACGTACGGCTCGCCGGGCGCGGGCCCAAATCCGCCGAGTCCGGTCGAAGGCACAGACGTCTCGATGAACGGATGATCGAGCTGGCTTGCCGCGATCGCCAAGTAGACTTTATCATCCTTGGTGATGATCGGGAACAGCCCATTTTGCACTTGCGCGCCGGCGAGAAATTGCACATAAGGTTGCGGTCCACTGCCGCCGCCCGAGCTCGACGCGTCCGGTGCCGGAGCACCCGCGGCCAGTGCACCGCCCGCACCCGAGCAGGCAAAGACGATGATTGCGAACGCAGCCATGCGCGCAAAACGAAAAGACATTGAGGCCTCCTGAATATTCAGAATCCGCGACAGGTTCGGGTCGCGGATTCTTTCGCATGGGCCGGGCTACCTGTGCTTTAGGTGACGACCTCGCCGAGACGGTCGAGACTCTGACTCCAGCCCGCTTCCATTCCCTGCAGATACATGTCGGCACCGGCGGTGGCGCTGAGAACGCGGTTGTGGACGCTGACGTGCGTCTTGCCCGCGCGTTCGACGAACGTCACCGTGGTCAAGACTTCGAAGAGCGGCTTGCCTTTGTCATCGAGCGGCGTGGTCGTGAACACGATACGCTCCGGCTCGACGACTTCTTTATAGATGCCGGTCATGGGATAGATGGTGCCATCGGGGCCTTGCATGTGGACGCGAATCGCGCCGCCGGGCCGCGCGTCGATTTCGCATACGGGATTTGTGAAATCGTGCGGACCCCACCATCGCTGCACAAGCTTCGGATCCGTCCACGCTTTGAAGACGCGCTCGCGCGAAGCATCGAATGTTCGCTCGACTACGACTTCTTCTATGGAACTATTTGGTACGGCCACGTCGACTCGCTTTCTCTCCGTCTTCACGAAGCAGATGATCTAGGCGTTCAAGACTCTCTTCCCAGTAACAGCGATATGCATTCGCCCAATCGGCGACCTGGCGGATCGCGCTCGGTCGGAGGCTGCAGAGATGCTCTCGTCCGCGGCGCTTTTTGGCGACGAGGCGGGCCCGCTCCAAGTAAGCCACGTGTTTGGAGACGGCTTGCTGCGTCATCTTATGCGGCTTGGCAAGCTCGTTCACCGTCGCCGGCCCGCGCATCAGGCGATCGAGGATCATCCGGCGCGTGGGGTCCGAAAGGGCCGCGAAAGCGGTGCTGAGAGTATCCACAACCATATAGTTGTATATTTGGGCGGAAAAGTCAAGCCCCAAAACATGAAGAACGTACAGAGATGCCGCTGCAAAACCGGGTCACGCCGTTTGGCGATATCGCCGCGCTCGAGGGACGCGGCCTGCTCATGGGCAACCGCGGCATACTCCACGATAACGCGAGGCGCATCGTGCACTACGCGAAGCTCAGGCGATGGATCGCATGCCGGCTGGAATGGAAGGGCATCCGGCGGACCGTCATGACCCCGCACCGCTATACCGAGCTCTTCTTCCTCGATGAAGTCACGGCGTTCGCGGCCGGCCATAGGCCGTGTGCCGAATGCCGGCGCGAAGACTTTCGACGCTTCTGCGCGGTCTGGGCTCGTTGCTTCGGCGATCCATCCGGCGCAGATGCGATCGATCTGCAACTGCACGGCGATCGGCTGCTCAAACCACGCGTAAAGAAAACGTACGCTGCGGACGTCGCACGTCTCCCAGACGGGGCGTTCATATCGGAAGACGGAAGAGCGTGGCTCGTGCGGGGCAAGGCATTGCTCGCGTGGTCGCAACAAGGCTACGAGACCCGGCGCAAGCGACCGCCGCATCGCGACGTCGAGGTGCTGACACCGCGATCAGCAGTCGCAGTTCTTTCCGCCGGGTACGAAGCCGGCTTCCACCCAAGTTCGGAGTGATCGATCGTGCCAACCGATTTTCGTGATGGAAAGACGTTCCCAAGACGCGGTCGTGAGCCGCTCGGCGGCTTCTTGTGGCTAGCTCGCGTGTACGACAAAGCACGCGCCAAGGCAAACCGCACGAACGGCGCCTATAACTACCCGTGTCCGATCGATCGCGGGATGATGCGGCAGTGGGGCATCAACGCGGAAGACTTCACTATGGCTGCCGCCGGAAACACTACTGACGACCAAATACTTGCGTGGCTATCCCAGCGCGCCGGTCCGGATCGCATGCAGGCTGCCAACGATTGGCTCACGAGCAGCCGTAGCTCGAATCTCGATAGACATGATTTCGAAGAGGGCGTGCCCGGCGCCGCCAAGCCCGGGCCGAGTAGAGAAATCATTCTCGGAATTTTCGCCGCCGTCGTGGCGATAATCGCTGCCTTAATCGAGCGCTCGCTCCACTGAGTCAGTCCGAGCCCCGCTTAGTGAGGCGGCTCAACGCGCTTTGCCTCGTAGTAGACATTACAAGCGGCAAAGATGATCGTGTCGCGGTCCGTCAACAGAACTTGGTCGCCTGGTATTTCGACGGTTCCACCCGTGATATTCGCGTCAGGGTGCTCAATGCGCACCATTTCGACTTGGTCTCTTCTAATGCCAAGCTGCTTGAATGTCACGCGAGAGTCATTTGCCCCTGTACCAGAGTTGTCGCGCTCGAACTCGGCCGCGTGAATCATTCTTGTGACGGATTTTGGATGGCTGACGACTACGGCGTTCCAACGAAAGTCGCTAGCCGAATATTCCAGCACCGTTCCCACGACCTTAGCTCGGTTCCCGCATGAGATCGTTGTCGTTGGAACCATCCGCACGACTTTCCACTTCCCCCAAAGTTGCTGTGGAATGCTCGGCTCTGACGCAGCGCCGAGCATGCTTAAGGCTGCCACAACCGAGCAAAAGAGAGAAGTCACGTGTCGCCTGGACAGCGCGAGCTCGTTGCGGGTAAGTTCATTGATCGGATGGTACCGCTGCCGCACTCTTTCCTCGCTATTTCCTCGCTTGGGTCTGAGCGGTTCGCCTTACTCATCCGATGATTCTTCGATGCCTATGCAGTTTTCGGAGACTCATACATGGGCCGGATTGCGGCATCGGCTAACGATCGCCGAGTCAACACTTTGCGGGACACATGCGGGGGGTATAGGGCATGCGGCAAAAACGGACACTTGCTGACACCACTTGATTCTCGGGACACGGCTCGTGGCCAAATCCGTGGGGCTTTAGAAATAGAACTTGATTTTCGCCGCATTGATTTCGCACT
>Ga0209168_10000224_pt1 | contig 63200 bp, 61 predicted proteins | sample Coa_R1_FD_187156 | JGI IMG/M metagenome (GOLD analysis project Ga0209168, IMG submission 187156) | Surface soil microbial communities from Centralia Pennsylvania, which are recovering from an underground coalmine fire - Coalmine... | ecosystem: Environmental > Terrestrial > Soil > Unclassified ...
TACCCGTAGGCCCGGGCCTCTGTGGCTGCAAACCGACGCCGTCCGCGTTCATCCAAAACAGGCGATAATTCCGCGTAACGCCGCCGAATGCCTGCCGCAGACATCACCATTCGCAAACGCTATCACATTGTAATTTTCAGTTGAAGTACTTATTTATGCACGCCGCCTTAGTTCACTGTGCGACGTCCCTTGGGGTCGTCCGGTCCACCATCATCATCCTCGTCAACTTTCTCCTCCCGCTGCTTTTCCAGAACGTACCTGATTTGCGGTACGGCCTTGCTTTGCAGTTCCTGGAAGGCATTTCCCAAAGCGTGGTAGGTAGGCCGAAACCGGCGGTGGTCCAGCCACCAGCGGAAGCGCAGAATGAAGAATACACACAGGGTGATGAGCACCAATACAGCAAAGCCGAACAGAAGAATATTCTCGATCGCGCTGATCGGATCATATCGATTCATGGCAGACTAATCCCTCTCTGGGCCGGGGCCCCCCGTTTGCCATCAATGAAACTCGCACCCCGACACGCCGAGATAAACTGCGGGTGTGGGGCCTAATTCAGAAAGGAGTTATGTTTGGCAGGGAGGAGGACGTTCGAATAATGGTAAGAGAAAGGGTTCTTGTGGGAGATTGGGTTCGGGCTCACATTCCCGGCTCAACAACCGGAGCAGAGGCGCAGGGCTCAGTATAACTAAGGAACCAGCAGCCAGAAATGCCCCTGGCGAACCTTGCGAGCCTGCGATCAGTGCGACTACGAGCAGCGGGACAGCCAGCATGAGGGCCAGCGCGACTAGCTTTCGCGCCACGGATTGGCTGCTCCATATCATGGTCTTTATTGGCTGATTCTAGCATTCTACGCGTCGCCCTTGCGAACCCATCGGGCGGCGTGGGCGCATTCTACGACACACTGGGTCCGACACACTTTGCCGCTTGTCCCGGTCAGGTCGCGAGCGTCGCACGAAAGTAGCATGCACTCTCGCCCGTACATGTCCTCCTTCGAGGTTGCGCCTGCACTTCTCAACGCGCTGTAATCATTAAGTGCTGATGAATCTTGGACGATGAAGCAGGTAGCGGCGCGAAACCCTTCCTGAACCGCGACGCTCTTAGCAGGAGAACAAATGCAAATTGGAGTTTACGGATGTGGATATCTGGGCACGGTGGTGGCAGCGTGCCTTGCCGATTTTGGAGTGCCGGTCATCGCCTACGGCAGTGACTCCGTGAATACAACGCTCCTGGCCAGCGGCATCCTTCCTTTCCACGAGAAAAACCTGAGTGACATTGTGCGCCGCGGCGTTCGCGCCGGCCGGTTAATGTATTCCACACATCTGGAATCCATGGTCCAGCGCGCGGAAATCGTTTATCTGGCCGAAGATTCCAGCAAGAACATTGAGGAGATTGCCGGCGAAGTCGCCAACTTCTGCGATCACGGGCAGATCCTGGTGCTGGTTACGCCCATGCCGGTGGGCACGGCCCGCCGGATTGAGGAGCGCTTCCGCGCCGCCGGCAAGCAGGCGGTCGTGGTCTCTCATCCTATCTTTTTGTCCGAAGGTTGCGCCGTGGAGGACTTTAACTGGCCGGACCGCATCGTCCTGGGAACAAGTTCAGCCCAAGCTGTCTCCGTGCTCAAGTCCTTGTACCGGCCGCTTGTCATGCGTGGAGTGCCGGTGATTGTAACCAACCATGAAACTGCGGAGTTGGTGCGTGAGGCCTCAACCGCTTTCCTGGCTACCAAAGTTTCGTTTATTAATGAACTTTCCAATCTGTGTGAGCACGTGAGCGCGGATGCCGTCGATTTGGCGCTGGCGCTCGGACTGGATAAGCGCATTGCGCCGCGTTGCCTTCAGCCAGGTTCGCTGGGCGGCAGCTTTGCCGAGTCAGACATGGATGCGCTGGCCAACCTTGCCGCCGGTTCGGGCGTTTCCCTCAAGATCCTTACCGCCGCGCGCGAGGTGAACCGCGAATTCTGCGAGCGCATTATGCAGAAAATCTCCGGCGCGCTGGACACAGTATGCGGGAAGCAGGTGGGATTGCTTGGCCTCTCGTTCAAGCCCAACACTAATTCCGTGGCCAGTTCGGCCTCTATACGCCTGGCCAGAGAACTCATGCACCGCGGAGCGCATGTGAAGGCCTACGATCCTATTGCCATGCCGGACGCGCAACTGGAGCTTACCGGAAACGTCCGCTATTGCGATTCGGCGTATGGCGTGGCCGAGGGCGCGGATGCCCTGGTGTTGAGTACTGGCTGGCCCGAGTTTCGCGCACTGGATTTCGACCGCATCCGGCGTATCATTCGCCGCCCCGTGCTGGTGGACACCAAAAATCTTCTGGATAGCGCGCGCATGAAAGCTCTGGGATTTGAATACCTGGGGCTGGGAAGAGCATAAAGAAATTTGTAATTGGATAAATTGGTAACCAGGTAATTTAGCCCTTGGCACCGGGACCAACGCCAGATGTGCGAGCTACCGACTTTTCGAAAACTCTGCTGATCCTCCACCTTCTAGCCGCGCCGCCCTCAGCGGTTTGCCGCCGATTGCTATAATCGACCTCATCCATGAAAGCTTACGTCACGGTTATGCTGAAAAGCACAGTTCTTGATCCTCAGGGGAAAACCATTCAAGGCGCGCTCAAGAAAATGGGCTACAAGGGAGTGGGAGCCGTCCGCCAGGGCAAATTTTTTGAGCTGATCCTGGATGGCGGTTTGGACAAAGATGCTATCAAGAGCGAGGTGGAGCGGATCGCAAAAGAGGTGCTGACCAACCCCGTGATTGAAGAGTTCAGTTACCGACTGGAAGAGTAGTAACTTGCCGTCCAGGTTACAAAGGTGTTGCGGGACTATACTCAGTGACCTTTCCATGTAAGGGTTTTGGACCTTCCAGAGTAAAATAAAGAAAGTATCCCTGGTACAACTGTGGCGTCCAATTCAATTAGCTCAGGTGCAGTGTTTTCCAATGAAGGCGGGAGTCTATGTGCGGAATTGTTGGTTATGTAGGGAAGAAACGGGTCGTGCCGGTAATCATTGATGGCCTGCGCCGTCTTGAGTACCGCGGCTATGACTCGGCTGGAATTGCGGTGGCAGGAAATGGTAACGGACAGGCATTGCAGATACGGCGTGCTGAAGGAAAGCTGCGTAACCTGGAAGAGGCCATCCGGCTGAAGCCCCTGGACGGTACCTACGGAATCGGGCATACGCGTTGGGCCACCCACGGCCGTCCGACGGAGGAAAACGCGCATCCGCACCGCGACTGTACCGGCAAAATCGTGGTGGTGCACAACGGCATTGTCGAGAATTATGTTTCGCTCAAGAAGAAACTGATCGAAGAGGGCCACAAATTCTGCACTGAGACGGACACGGAAGTTATCGCCCATCTCATTGAAAAAAACCTCTTCCACAAATCCAACGGACACCGGCCCAGCCTGGAAGACGCAGTTCGCAAAACCGTGAAGCTCCTCACCGGAGTATTTGCGCTGGCTGTGATCTCAGTGGAGGAACCGAACAAGATTGTGGCTGCTCGCAGCGGGCCGCCGGTAGTGATCGGACTGGGCAACGACGAGTACTTTGTGGCTTCAGACGTGCCCGCCATCCTCTACCATACGCGCGATCTTTTCTTTCTTCAGGATGGCGATCTGGCTGTGGTTACCCCGGCGGGCGTTCAACTCATGGACTTTGACGGAAAGCCCATTGTGCGTGAGGTGCAGCACATCACCTGGGACCCGATCATGGCGGAAAAGGGCGGCTTCAAGCACTTTATGCTGAAAGAGATTTACGAGCAGCCGCGCGCCGTCCGGGAGACCGCTATGGGGAGAATTTCGCTGGATAGCGGAAGAGTATTCCTGGAAGAGATGGAAGTGACGGAAGCGGAATTCCGCAACACCCAAAAGATCAATATTGCGGCCTGCGGCACAAGCTGGCACGCCGCGCTAGCGGGAAAATTCATGATTGAGCGTCTGGCGCGCATTCCAGTGGAGGTTGACTACGCCAGCGAGTGGCGCTACCGCAATCCCATCACTTCCAGCAGGGAATTGACCCTGCTGATTACGCAGTCAGGCGAGACGGCGGACACCATTGCCGCCCAGCGGGAAGCCAGGGCCAAGGGCTGTAAGACGCTGGCCATCTGCAATGTAGTGGGCGCCATGATTGCCCGCGAAGCTGCAGGCACAGTTTATACCCACGCCGGACCGGAGATCGGCGTGGCCTCTACCAAGGCCTTTACCGCCCAGCTTACTGCGCTGTTTCTTCTGGCGCTTTATCTGGGCGAGTTGCGTGGTGTGACTCCCAAAGAGGAGGCCAAGCATTTCATTGACGAACTGATCAGAATTCCTGGCAAGTTGGAAGCCCTGCTCACGCGCGATGAAGAATGTGAGGACCTGGCCAAGCAATATGCGCGCTCACAGGATTTTTTGTTCCTCGGACGCGGCATTCACTATCCCATCGCGCTCGAAGGGGCCCTCAAGCTGAAGGAAATCTCTTACATCCATGCGGAGGGCTATCCTGCGGGCGAGATGAAGCACGGCCCCAACGCCCTAATCGATGAGGATCTGCCGGTTGTCATTCTTGCCCCGAAAGATCCGAATGATGCCGAGTCTGTGCTGCGCTACGAAAAGACCCTCTCCAACCTGAAAGAAGTCAAGGCGCGTGAAGGCAAGGTCATCGCGATTGCTGTGGAGGGCGATGAGGACATCAAGGAGGCTGCGGACCACGTCCTTTACGTCCCTCCAGCCCCCGAGTTGCTGCTGCCGATTCTGGAAGTGGTCCCCTTACAACTTCTGGCCTATCACATTGCAGTCCGCCGGGGATGCGACGTGGACCAGCCCAGGAACCTGGCCAAGTCGGTCACTGTGGAGTAGAGACGCACAATGCACGGGAGGGTCTCTGAGTTAGCTGCTGCGTGATTCTGTTTCGAAGTTCCCGTGACCTATATACTGAAGTTAAGATTTGTCAACCTCCTCTTCTGCCTTATATTTTTTGCTATGCTAATTTTGTTGTGAAAGAAGTTCACCCTTCCCTGGAATCTTTTTGGGCCCGCCAATCCGGTCTGCTCGCGCTGTTGGTGGTCCTCATAGTCTTCGCTCTCGGTTTTGTGCTTGATGCAACGTTGCTGCGCGAAGGTGTACCGCGCCTCGATTTGATGCTCATCAGCAGCTTGATCACGGGCTCAGCCGCCGGCTACGTGTTTTATCAATTCGCCAGGAATGAAAAAAACAGGACCGATGCCATGCGCGAGCGCATACGCACCATTGCCGACCTGAACCACCACATCCGCAATGCTCTCCAGATCATCCGGTACGCAGGGGATTCCAGGACCGCGCTTGATGCTACCCAGTTGCAGCTCATCAATGAAGCAGTGGCCAGAATCGAATGGGCCTTGCGGGAAGTTCTGCCCAAGTATCCCCACGGGCCTTCTTCCGCGGAAAACGCCACTCGTGCTTCTGAGGTTTCATCTGCTGTGGTGCACGATTTCATTCTTCGCCATAAGGAACCTCACCCGCACTAGTCGGGAGCCTGATTGCCACAAAATACTTCCTGCAACCTCGACCCCTGCTGGCCCATCTAATAGTTGACAATAAGTGACTCAAGTATAATAATTATGTTGTTGTGAGCATGATTTTGTTGATTTTTAAGCACTTATAAGCGGGAGGCCACAAGCCATGGGCAAGATTATAGGAATTGACCTGGGTACCACGAATTCCGTCGTCGCGGTAATGGAAGGCGGGGAACCCAAAGTAATTGAGAATGAGGAAGGTGGGCGCACCACGCCTTCAGTGGTGGCGTTCACAAAATCCGGCGAGCGCCTGGTAGGGCAGGTAGCAAAGCGTCAGGCGATCACGAACCCGGAAAACACCGTTTATTCCATCAAGCGATTCATGGGCCGCCGGTACGAGGAAGTGAACGACGAGATGAAGATGGTTCCGTATAAGGTCACGAGTCAAGGTGACCACGTAGCGGTTTTGGCGCAGGGCAAGGAGTACACTCCGCCGCAGATTTCGGCCATGATTCTGCAGAAGCTCAAGAAAGCGGCAGAAAATTATCTAGGCCAGCCGGTCAGTGAAGCTGTCATCACGGTTCCAGCGTATTTCAATGACGCGCAGCGCCAGGCCACCAAGGATGCAGGGAAAATCGCGGGCCTGGACGTGAAGCGCATTGTGAACGAGCCAACGGCAGCGGCGCTGGCGTACGGGCTGGACAAGAAAAAGGACGAAACGATAGCCGTCTACGACTTCGGCGGCGGCACCTTCGACATTTCAATTCTTGAGGTGGGTGAAGGCGTGATCGAAGTCAAATCCACCAATGGTGACACTCACCTGGGTGGCGACAACATTGACCAGCGAATTGTGGAGTGGCTGGTGGACGAATTCAAGAAAGATGAAGGGCTGGATCTGCGCAGCAAGGGCAACGAGATGGCCCTGCAGCGCCTGCGCGATGCGGCGGAAAAAGCCAAGATCGAGCTTTCCACCACCATGGAGACCGAGATCAACCTCCCGTTCATCACTGCGGACGCGAGCGGCCCCAAGCACCTGGTGAAAAAGTTGAGCCGGGCGAAGCTGGAGCAGATGATCGAAGACATCATCCAGCGTTCGGTCGCGCCCTCAAGGCAGGCGATGAAAGACGCGGGCGTCGAGGCCAAGGATATTGATGAGGTGGTGCTGGTTGGCGGACAGACTCGCATGCCCCGCATCCAGCAACTGGTAAAAGATCTGTTCGGGAAAGAACCGCACAAGGGCGTGAACCCGGATGAGGTAGTTGCCATCGGCGCAGCGGTACAAGCTGGCGTGCTGTCAGGCGACGTAAAAGACCTGCTGCTGCTGGATGTAACTCCGCTCACGCTCTCCATCGAAACGCTGGGCGGCGTGGCGACTCCGATGATTCCGCGCAATACCACCATTCCCACGCGCAAGACGGAGAAATTCTCCACTGCGGCAGACAGCCAGACTTCGGTTGAGGTGCATGTTCTGCAAGGCGAGCGCCCCCTGGCCCGCGACAACCGGACCCTGGGTAAGTTCCACCTGACCGGAATTCCGCCGGCTCCGCGTGGCGTTCCGCAGATTGAGGTGACCTTTGACATTGATGCCAATGGCATCCTCAACGTGACGGCGAAGGACATGGCTACCAGCAAGGACCAAAAGATCACCATTACCTCATCTTCCGGCTTGAGCAAGGAAGAGGTCGATCGCATGGCCAAGGAAGCCGAAGCGCACGCCGCGGAAGATAAGAACAAGCGCGAGGAGATTGAGAGCCGCAACCAGCTCGACAATATGGTCTATAACGTCGAGAAGATGCTCAAGGAGCATGGTGACAAGATCTCTGGCGATGACAAGGGCAACGTGGAATCCGCCCTGGCCGAAGCCAAGAAGGCGTTGGAAGGCACAGACGCGGCGGCCATGAACTCGGCGCGCGAAAAGCTGACCCAGGCCTCCCACAAGCTGGCTGAGGCCATGTACAAGGCTTCGCAAACGCCGCCTGCAGGTGCTCCGGGCGATGGCGCATCCGCAGGCGCTGCCGGCAATGGCGCAGCAGGCCCACAACAGAAGAAAGACGAAGGCGTGATTGACGCCGAGTACGTGGATGTAGATGAAAAGAAGTAATTATCCTGAAGCGCAACACGCTGAAGGACACGGAGTGAGCGAGTCAATTGAATGCAACACGGGAGGCGGCTGGCATCAGCCGCCTTCTCGCTGATGAGGAGTCAATGAAACAGTACCTGATCGTAAAGGTGGCGGAGGGCTTGAATCACGTGGCAAATTGGATTGCTATGCCCGGCCTGTACACCCTGGAAGCCGCGCAGCAGTTCGTCTGCCAGGCCGTGGCTGCCGATCCTGAATCGAGGTTCCTGATCCAGGAAGTTGGAGCAGCATAATACCAGCACGAGAGGTCTCCATGAGATTCATGAAGCGGCGTAATTTGCGGCTCTTTGCAGTAGCGGCCCTGCTTCCGTTTATGGCTGCCAATCTCCCGGCAGAGGTGGCGGGAAAGGCTGCGGCCACAGAAAAGACAAGCGCGGCCGAAACGGCAGTTTCCGGGCAGCTTACCCAGATGGTGCGCGATTTTCTGGCGGCTGTTCCCAGCGGCGACCGGCACGTATTCGATAGTTTTTTTGCTGACGATGTGATCTATACGCGCTCGGCGGGCGTCACTGTCAACAAAGATGAGATTTTGCGAAACATCGACGTGCGGGCGGTGAACGAACCCAAAGCCACCTATGAGGCCGACGATTTCACAGTTCACTCGTATGCGGGCATGGCCGTAGTGAACTTCCGCCTGGTGCAGCACAATGAGAGAGATGGCAGGCAGGAGACCAACTATTTCCGAAACACAGGAACGTTCCTGAAACGCAATGGCAAGTGGCAGGCGGTGGCCTGGCAGGCAACGAGGGTACCGGAGAGCAGCCAGGCAAAGTGACGGGTACGATTCGAAGGGCTCTGAGGGCGGTCAGAAGTAGCTCAGCATCAAGGGTTCCTACCGCCACTCGATTTGTGCGCGGAACAACCCAGCAACGGTGTAACACGACAAATCACCAATAGCTATGGCGACTACACAACAAAAAGATTATTACGGCCTCCTGGGGGTAAAGAAGAACGCCTCGCAGGATGACATCCGCAAAGCTTTTCGCAAACTCGCCAGGAAGTACCATCCAGACGTTAATCCCGGCGATAAGAAGGCAGAAGAAAAGTTCAAAGAGATGTCTGAGGCCAACGACGTCCTGAGCGATCCCAAGAAGCGCAAAATCTACGACCAGCTTGGTTTCTACTCGGACAACATTGATCCTGCCGCAGCCGAAGCATACGCGCGCGGGGGCGGCTTTGGCGCCGGCGGTTTCGGGGCAGCAGGTCCCTCTGCGGGAGGCCGAGGCGCCCAGGGTGTACCCTTTGATTTTGAAGGTTTCGATTTCTCTGATCTGGGCGGCGGCCGCCAGGGCGGCGGGTTCAGGGACATTTTTTCCAGTATGTTCAGTGGCGGACGCGGTGGCACCGCAGTGGAGAGAGAGCCTGAAGCCGGCGCCGACCTCGAATATCAGGTAAATATCGGTTTTTGGGACGCCATTCGCGGCTCTGTGATGCGGATCAGCGTCTCGCGCCAGGAGACCTGTACGAACTGCGGCGGCAAGGGCCTGATCGCTAAACCCGGAACGTGCCCGCGATGCGGTGGCAGCGGCCATGTGACCCAGACTTCCGGCAAGATGAAGTTCAACACCACCTGCCCGGAATGCGGAGGCACGGGGAAGGTGCAGGAACGCTGTCCGGTCTGCCAGGGCGCCGGGCTTGTCAGCCACACTGAGCCGCTGGAAATCAGAATCAAGCCGGGAACACGAGATGGCCAGCGCATCCGTCTTGGCGGCAAGGGAAATGCTGGAACCAATAGTGGGCCGCCTGGTGATCTTTACATCATCGTCCGCGCCGGCGAGCACCCGGTCTTCCGCCGCGATGGCGATGACATCTACGTGACCGTGCCGGTTACCGCCTGGGAGGCAGCGCTGGGCGCAAAGATTGAAGTCCCCACCATCGATGGACGTTCACAATTGCGCGTTCCTCCAGGCACCCAGAGCGGTCAGAAGCTGCGCCTGCGGGAAAAAGGAGTGCCTTCAGCGACCCGGGAGGGAGATCGCGGTGATGAGATTGTTGAAATCAAGATTGTGGTTCCGGAAGCGCGCGACCTCAAAGTGCGTGAACTGTGGCAGGAACTGCAAGGGCTGAATACTGATGATCCGAGAGCTGAGTTGTGGACCAAGGTGTGATCCTGGAAACCGCGCGCCTGCTGTTGCGCGAGTTTACTCCCGATGATATCGCCGCGCTGGAACGAGTCCTTGGCGACCCGGTTGCGATGCAATGGTATCCTGCCCCGTTCAACCGTGAAGGCGTCAAGGTTTGGATCCAGAGGAACATGGATCGCTATCAGCGTGATGGACATGGGCTCTGGGCCATGGTATTGAGGTCCACCGGCGAATTGATAGGTGACTGTGGCTGTGGCGTGCAAGAAGTAGAAGGCAAAAAGGAAGTGGAAATTGCCTATCATGTCCGTCGCGATTTGTGGGGCAAAGGTTATGCACCGGAGGCGGCGCGTGCGTGCATGGAATATGCATTCAACAGACTCGGGGCGCCACGATTGATCTCCATGATCCGGCCTGAGAACACGAATTCGCGGCGGGTTGCCGAAAAGAACGGGCTGACCTGTGAAAAGGTGGTCTTCTGGCACGGCTATGATCATTGTATCTATGCGAAAGACAGAATATGAGTCCTAAACGTAAATCCCGGGGCGCTTACATGATCTCGGCAGTGGCGGAGATGTACGGCATTCATCCCCAGACGCTCCGCCTGTACGAACGTGAAGGACTGCTCAAGCCGTCACGCACAGAAGGTAATACCCGCCTCTACACGGAAGAGGATTTGCAGCGGTTGGAATTCATTCTGTCGCTCACGCGTGATCTCGGAGTGAATATTGCCGGCATTGCCATCATTTTGCAGATGCGGGAACGCATGGAAGTGATGAACCTGCAGATGCAGGAATTTGTGCGTTCCGTGCAGCAGGAAATTGCCACTCGCGCCAGTCATGCCCATGCCGATGCCAGCCAGGGCGCGATCATTCCCATCCGCAAGCCGGCTATTCCAGTGACGCCACGGGACAGAAGAAAATAGCCGGTGAGGTGGTTAAGCATCACCGGCCACTTTCAACAGGTACTAAGCAGCAGGGCGATCCGTTTCATTGTCTGGAACATCACGGCCATGAATGGAGACGATCGGCCTGTGCGTATCAAGTTTAGGTGTTACCTCGGCTGGAAGGTCAGACCTGAGTTCGGCATCCGAACGAGCAGCCAGGGCATTCTTCTTTAGTTTTTGAGGATAAATCCGCATCCGCTGGCGGATGCGGCGTTCCACATCTTCCCATTCTTCTCGCGCTCGCGCCACGCCTCGACGCACGACGTTTACGCTCTTCCGCTCGGCACTGCGCAGATTATCGAGCAGACGCATCAGTCCCCCCTTTCGTGCCCTCAGTTGTGAGAGTCATTGCGGGTCGATTAGTGGGATGCCAAATGCGAGAGATTGGAAACTGCTGCTGGCCAGAGCTGCTGAATCGGTGCATCGGGTCATCCGTTCAAGTCAAGAATGGTAGTTCAAGCCAAAAATGGTCTTGTGACATGGTTTGCCGGTAGATTGATCGATACCAGCTTAGCCACGGCAAGATTTCCGTTAGGATAGACGCATGCCTGAGTTGCCGGAAGTGGAAACGATCGCTCGAGGACTGGATAAGCGTGTGGCTGGAGACCGGATCGAGTCGGTCTGGATCGGCAATAAGCCTGAGCCGCTGAAATCGCCTGCCGCAACCATTGCCAGAACACTGGAACGCACCCGGATCGAGCAGGTCCGGCGCGTGGGCAAGCACATCGTGTTTGATCTTGCAGCGCCTGCGGCGAGCGGAAAGCGGCAGTGGGTTGTGCATCTGGGCATGACCGGGCGCATGCTGGTCGCGCCCGCAGACGCAGAAGTGGCCAGCCACACCCACTTGATCGCGAAGTTGGCGTCGGGAAGAGAGCTGCGTTTTGTCGATCCAAGGCGGTTTGGCCGCCTGGAGGTGCGCCGCACCAGTTTTGCCGGTCCGGGCACTGAGCCTTTGCAAGTCACCCGGGAAGAGCTTGTGCAACTCTTTCAACGGCGCAAGACGCCTATCAAGGCAGCACTGCTCAACCAGAAGCTGCTGCACGGCGTGGGAAATATCTACGCGGATGAAAGCCTGTTTCGCGCCGGAGTCCGCCCGCGCCGCCGGGCAAGCTCGCTCACTCGCGCGGACTACGCTAAACTCCATGCCGCGCTGCAGGCGGTGCTGAAGGAGGCTATTGCCGCCGGCGGTTCATCTGTCTCAGACTACGTGGATGCTGATGGAGAAGAGGGTTTTTTCCAGCTCCAGCACCGGGTCTACGGACGCGAAGGAGAGTCTTGCCTGGTCTGCAAGACTGCAATCAGGAAGATTGTAGTGGGCGGCAGAGGAACACACTACTGCCCCAGGTGCCAACGATGAAGAATCCGCAAATTCGCTGTCTTACATCCCATACTTTTCGTAGAACTTGTTGCTGAACAGTCCAACCGGATCATATTTCTTCTTGGCGGCAAAGAATTGATCAACTTCCGGATATGCCCTCTGTAACTGCTCTTTGGAGTAGAACAACTGATATGGCAGGTAATACGTGCCGCCGGATTTCTCCGCCACATCGATCAGGTCAACCGTGGTCTTGCGCAGGATTTCGTTCTCCTTATAGTTGAACTTGACGTTGAAGTAGGGCACAAAGGCAAACATATCCTGCTTGGCGTACGGAAGCGCGGTGACTGTGTCCTGGTGTGCCGTGCGGATGGTCACGTTCAGCAGGTTAGCGCCGTTTCTTTGCACCACGTCGCGGAGTCCATCCACGAACTCCGGCATGCGGTCATAAGCAACAAAGTACTCCTGAAGGATATCGGTATCGCGCAGCCGGTTCTTCAGGTAAGCCATGTCGTCATACATCTCTTCATTGCGTGAAACCACGCATGCTTCAGGCTGGTTCATCGCCTGGTTGCGGCTCACGCAGTCATGCAAGTGCGGCTCAACATGCTTTTCCAGCGTCCATCGCAGCCACCGGCCAATACGCCCGGTCTTGGAGAAGTTGATGACAAACCTGGAGAGAGTTTCGTGCTCCGGTGGCTTCAGTGCGGGCGGCGACCCGGCGAAGTTGCCTCTTGTGTAGGTATGAATGGCAGTCTCGCGCAGAAACGATCCAGGAGAGACAGAAAGACGTCCGAAGGCCAGCCCCACGTCCGCTTTGTTTTCTACGTTGGCCCGGTAATACCCGGGGAACTCCTTGTAGTCCATATAGTGCGTCGTGCGCGCATACATCTCGTTGTCCACTACCGCCAGGTCAGCATCCAGAATCACGCCGAAGAGTCCGTAACCTCCCAGCACGTGGCGGAACAGGTCAGCATTCTCACTCGGGCTGGCCGTCACAGTCTCACCGCTGCTCAACATCACGCGAATCGAACGGACTGTTGGCGCTACCGGGCCGGGCATGGGATCAATTCCATGCGCGTTGATGCTCAGGGTCCCGCCAATGCTGAAAATATTGATGGATTGCATTGACTTGACTGCCAGACCCTGGGTATCAAGAAATTGCTGGAGTTGCCACCAGCGCGCGCCACTCTGAATGTTGACCGCCTTGTGCTCTTTGTCCAGCCGGATGCTTTTGAAGTCCCGCATATCCAGTACCAGGCCGCCACGGGTAAAACTCTCGCCACCCATGCTGTGCTGCTGCCCTGCGCACGTCACCTTCAGGCTATGCTCACGGGCGAACTTGAGGGCATTGCGGATGTCATCTTCACTGGCCACCCTCACGACGCCGTAGATGGAGGTCTTGTTCAGATGGCTGGCATCATTGATAAACCCTCCGCGTTGGACCAACTTGATTGGAGGCGATTCCGGCTCAACCGTGAGTAGGGTTGGTTTCTCCTGGTCCGGGCTTGGGGGAAAGACAAAGTCGCTCTCCTTTTCCGTATCCGGCGCGGCGGAGTAGTCAAAGATTTTCCAGGCAGTAAACGCGAAGAACAACACGAGGACGAGCAGAAAAGATCGCAGGACAGGTCGTTTTCGGAGCACGAACCCTCCTCCAGGGTATCTGGCGTGAACCAGAAAAATGACTTGCAGATCGTATAACTTTCCCGAATACTAGCAGCAAGTAACCTATATGCCAAAACATTTCTCAACCATCCAGAAGTGCGGTTTTGGGTTCGCTGCCGTCTTCCTGGGCGTTTATCTGCTTGACTATGTTCCCGGCGTGATGGACGACAACGGGCTCATGTTTGGCTTGTTCCACATGAGCAAGCTGATAGATCTGGGACATCTTGCCGCCGGATCTCTGGCACTGGTCTCGGCCCTGATTTCCGTCAAACTATCGCGCATCTACTTCTGGCTTTTGGGCGTTGCCTACACAGTTGACGTGATCACCTATTTCTTCAGCCACTTGAACACATTAAGCCTGAAGACAAACTTCCTGGTTAATCTCCCGCACATTATCATTTTTGTCGCGGCATATTGGGTTGCGATGAATGTGGACAAACCGAAAGCAGCGGCCCAGGCCGCCTGACGCCAAGAGTGGGCGACCCAAGCGATGGAAAGGAATGCGGCGCGCAATGCGCGTGCTCCTGGGCTGTTTTGCCTTGCTATTGATCTGGATCGGCGCAGAGGCTGCCTTCGCCTGGCATTGCGATCTTCAAGGCCAGATCAGCCCGCCGTCCCCGCAGCCGCAGGAAAGAAAGATTGCCACCGCGGCCATCAACGGATACTCACGTCCGGAAGATGACACCTTCCTCGGCTATCCCGAGTGGTATATCGTTTGGAGTTATCAGGAGAAGGCAGACTTTCAAGAGAAAAACCTGCCCAGCGGCTTTCTCTACTTCGCGGCGATGCGCCAATACTGGAGAAGCTACTGTTGCGTTTCCCGGCTCACGCGGGGGAAGTATGGCTTCAACGGAGGGGAGCAGGTCATGCTGGCGGTGATCGGCACCAGCTTCTCTGCTGAATACATCCTCAAGGGAATCTACGAGAAGACTGTGGGCAGGGTCAGCGAGTGGACCAGCCACCATGAGCCGGTGGAAGAAGACCAGTACGCTTATAAAGTAGCGCGTGAGTATGCCGACTTCGTTCACAGCCGTCCCTTCTATGAATTTCACTTTGCGCGTCAGGTAAGCGGGTTGTGGCGCGATACCCATCTCTGGGGCACGCATCCGGTCCGCAAGTGGGAGCGCAAACTTTTTCTTACTTTGGATTACACAGTTGAGGCATTCTATTGCTGGCTGATTGAAAAGGCCACGCATCTTACCTACGGAATTGAGCCGGCAGATACCTATGCGTGGATCGATCATGCCAGGCCGGAAGCCTTGCAACAGCTAAGCCGCGTTAAGGTGGTAAAGGACGCGGGGTCTGGCGCGTTCATCGTGGATCTTCCGCGATATCAGGAATTCACCGGTGCTGCCTTGGAACTGGCCCAGCGTGACATACACTTTGTCGAGATTGCAGGAAATTCTCAGATTCTGGTCTCTGCTCTCGCGCCAGCTTCCTGGAACTATCGCCATCCGGATGCGCAGCAGCTATTCTCAACTCCAATTCTTACCCGTCCCGAAGTAAAACGTGTTGTTCTCCGGTGCGACGTCACGTCACTGCATATTCTCCTAAACACAATTAGGGCGGAAGGGACGACTATTGAGCACATTTATGATTATTGATTGCATGAGCATTAGCCCCATGAATCATTTCTCATCCTCTCTGCTCTATGAGGAGTTGTGGTGGCAAAGCTTAGGTACATTCTGCTGAGCGGGATTAAATTAATTATGGTGACGGGATCCTCGCAGCCGCGGAAACATTGAGTTTGGCCAGTTCAGTGGCAAAAAGCGGGTTTTCGGGAAACTCGGCCACCAACTGCTGGAGTTGCGTCCGCGCCACTGCCGGCTTTTTCTCGCGCAACGCCGCCAGCGCCAGCAGAATCTTTGCAAACGGCCGCAGGTAATGGCCGCGTTCGGCGGCGATCTCGAGTTGCTGGATGCCAAGGCGCTTGTCGCCGTAAATTCCAGCCAGGCCGAGAGCAAACCTTTTGAGGCCCGGCAAACTCCCGATGATGTAATTCGCTGCACCCAGCGTGTAGTAGGCGTCGGCAGCTTCTGGCGCGACCAGTAACAGTTTCTTAGCATACTTGTCGGCATCCCGAATCATTTTCAGGCTTTCCACCTGGTGCTTATCGATCAGGCTGGCATAGTCGGCCTCCATGCCCGCGCTGAGCGTCATGGAAAACAGGGCGTTGGTGTCGTCGGGGCTTGTCTTCAATTGTAGTTGCGCCAGTTCCTGCGCCCGCTTGTCCGCAGCGAAGAAGGCAGCGCGGATATCTGGATCGGGCTTGAGGGCCACTTTGCCCAGAAAGCGTTTTTCGTCGAGAAAAAAATTGGAGGTCAGGACTCCTTGGCGGTAACACTCTTCAAACAGATAGCTTGCGGCCTCTGAGGCGCTCCCAAGAGGGTCTTGCGGGTGGGACGTCTGCCAGGACTCAAAATGCGCCCGAGCTTCCGCTGGCTTCAACTCATACAGGAGGTGAAAGCCGGCGTCGAGTTCCGGCACATGCCGTACCGCAATCCGCCCCTGCTCGGAGGCTTGCTGCTGTAAAGCGATGGAAGCAGTGGTCCCAAGAAAAAAGAGCAATATTCCCGTGCCGACAACTGTGATTCGTTTCATCTCAACTCCTCCGGCCAATTGAGCTTACATAACAAGCCAGGACCATTGTTCCGTGACCCACGCCACGTTCTCCAGCTGATCCAGCGCTGGAATATCGTTCGCCTGATGACCCTGGGCCGGATGCACCGATCAGGAACACAGGGTCAATCGTGAAGAACAACGTTCAGCAATGAATCGCGGATTTGCAGGACGCCGTTGCAGCCAACCTTGTAGTTGATGTATCCCAATTTTCTAAAGCGGTTCATAAAAAAACTGACTCTGGAGCGCGTTGTTCCAACCATCTCGGCCAGGGTTTCCTGGCTTATCTGGGGAATCGTCTTTGCCAATGAGCCCTTTTTGCCGGACCGAGCCAGCAGCAGCAGCGTCCGGGCCAGACGTTTTTCACTGGAATTGAAAAGTTGATCGATTAGATCTTCCTGAATGCGAACATTGCGGGCAAGCAAAAAGGCGACAAAAAGATCAGCGAATGCCTTCTCGTCGTGGAGCTCCCTTATTATCTCTCCTCTATCAATCCTGAGCAATGTGCATGGTGTGAGCGCGACCGCTGTGGCGATGCGCTCCGGCCGGAGCGCGATCACGCACTCCTCTCCGACAAAGTCGCCGGGGCCCAGCAAGGCGAGAGTTGCTTCCTTGCCGCCCGCGGAGAAGACCGTGAGCTTGACCCGGCCCTTCTGGATATAAAAGACAGCATCGGCCGCATCTCCCTGGGAAAAGAGACTCTGCTGTTTTTCCACATAAACTATTTTGCGGCCCAGGCCGATGGTTGCCAAAAAGGCGTTCGCGGTAAGATCCGCCTCGGCTCCGGCCAGTATGCTGGCGCCTCGTAGCAGTTCATCGAAGCCGCCGGGCGGTGAGAGTTGGGGGTGTACAATCTGCATTTGTCTTCCTCGTAACTTTCCCGCGGGGGCCTCTCCTTTGCCGTCGCCACTTAAGGGTGCGGAGTTGGAGTCCCTGGAGATGTCCCGCGCACCATCTAACGAACTAACGGGTCCAATGTGTTAAATCATCGCTTTCTTCGTCCTGCATGAGCCTGATGACAAGAACCGCCATGGCCAAAACCAACAGGATGTGGATGAACCCGCCCAAGGTATAGGACGTGATCAGTCCCAATAGCCACAGCACGAACAAAATCACAAAAATTGTCCAAAGCATGGGTTCCTCCTCTGATTCGATCTCTCTCTCTCTTTCCTCCTCACTTCCCGCGCATCCGCCAATTGATCACAGGTGGCGATTGCACTCTGGCAAATGCGATTGCAAGAAGTAGGTGGGTTTTGCCGGCAGCGCAAACTCGTTCGATAGGTACTGTTCCTGCCTGCAACTCTATTTTCTAACTGCCTATCCTGGTATCGTCCGTGAGCTGCATCACACTGTGCGAAAAGAGATAAAAGTGTGCAAAACAGCACACATTTGGATCAGCTCCGCAATCCGCCTGCTAGGTGATCTTGCTCTCTTGGCGAGACAAAGAACCAAGCTTAGAATGGGCTGGAGGAAAGGACGTTCCAATGATGCGACGCGCCACTAGCGCATTCACAGTGCTGATTTTGTTGGTCTGCAGTCTGTGCCGGGTCAGCAGCGGATATTCCGTGCTGACCCATGAAGAGATCGTTGATCTACTGTGGGGTGAGCAGATCAAGCCTCTCCTATTGCAGAAGTACCCTGGCGCAACGGAAGACGACTTGCGCAAGGCCCATGCCTATGCCTACGGTGGATGTGTGATTCAGGACATGGGCTACTACCCATTCGGAAACAGGCTTTTCAGTGATTTGGTCCACTATGTTCGCAGCGGCGATTTTGTTGTTGCGTTGCTCGAAGAGGCCACCGATATCAATGAATATGCCTTTGCCCTGGGATCGCTGTCGCACTACGCTTCCGACATCATAGGCCATCCCTTCGTGAATGCGGCCGTGGCGGACAATTTCGCCAAGCTGAAAACCAAATATGGGCCTTCGGTCACCTTTGAGCAGAATCCCAAAGCCCACATTCAAACAGAGTTCGGGTTTGACGTGGTGCAGGTGTCCAAGCAACGGTATACATCCGATGCTTACCACGATTTCATCGGCTTCCAGGTGTCCAAACCTGTTCTGGAGCGGGCATTCCTCAAAACCTACGGCATTAAGGTCGAAGATATTTTCAGCAACCTTGATCTTGCCATCGGCAGCTTTCGCCGGTCCATCAGCTTGGTCATTCCGGAGATGACTCGGGTTGCCCTCCTGGCCAAAAAAGACGAACTGGTCAAAGAGAACCCCTCCTTTGCCAAAAAGAAGTTTCTGTATAACTTGAGGCGCGCTGAGTATGAGAAAGAGTGGGGCAAGAGCTATCAGAAACCAGGATGTGGAGCGCACTTCCTGGCCTTACTCTTCAGGCTGGTTCCTAAGGTTGGTCCCTTCAAAGCAGTCGGTTTCAAAATGCCCAGCCCAGCCACCGAGACTCTGTACCTGAAGAGCGTCAACAATACGGTGGACCAATATCGAATGTATCTCCAGGACTTGAAAGCGGGAAAGCTGACCCTGGAAAATAAAGACTTCGATACCGGCAAGCAGACCAAAGAGGGCGAATATCGGCTGACGGATGAAGCCTATGGCAAACTATTGGACAAGCTGGCGAACGCCAAGTTTGGCGCCGCATCGCTTGAACTGGAGGAGAACATCCTGGCATTCTACCAGGACCCGAATGCGCCCGATTTCAACAAGAAGAAGCCCGACCAGAGAAACAAAACACTGCGTGAACTGGAAGAGTTGAAGTCGCTGCGGCCAAGCCAATCCTTATCTAAATGACTCTGTCCACCGTCCGAGGCAGCAAGGCCAAGTCCAGCGAGATCCACGAGAACCAGCGTGGCTATTCGCCTTGCTTATTCATGCCGCAGGGCTTTTTGTAAAGACTTATGTACTTCTATCCTGCCGTTGTAGCTGATGAACCCTTTCGTCCTGAACCGGTTCATGAAAAAATTGACCCGCGAGCGGGTAGTGCCGACCATTTCCGCCAGAACCTGGTTACTTAGAACCGGCAGCACGGCGACTGGCGGACTTCTCCTGTCCAGGTGGGCCAGGCGGAGAAGCACGCGCGCCAGCCGCTGTTCGGCGGAAGAAGTCAGTAGTTCCGCTACATGGTCCTGATATTCCTTGATGCTGGACAGCAAATGGGATGTGAAATAATTTGATATCTTCTTTTTTCGAAGCATACGGAGCATTGCGCCCTTCTTGATCACCTGTATCGAACTGGCGGCCAAGGCAACGGCTGTGGAGGTACGAAGCGGAAGGCCCGCCAGGCAAAGCTCGCCAAAGAAGTCACCCACGCCCAAGATGGCGGTAACCGCTGGCGGCTGATGCTTTGATTGGGTGCTGAGGCGTATTCCTCCTTCTTGAATGTAGAAGAGAGTGTAAGCCGGTGTTCCCTGGGAATAGATGACTTGTTTTTCCCGATAGTGCGAGACCTTGCCGCCCAAGCCGGCTTTTGAAGAGAAATTATCGTGCAAAGGCCGCTTCTTTGTGCGTTTCATAGAGTTATGATCTCTTCCAGGAGTTGCGGATTTTTAAGGGCATAATCGGCTTGATTGACTGGCGCTCCCAGATCTTCAATTTACAGCAAACAGAATCTTCTGATGAGCCGGGAGGTGAGTCCCGCCCCGTTTTCCATTCATGTCATTAGAACGAGATAGTAACTGCGATCCCGATGCCGGGGCGCGACCGGTCGTAGACGTAGTACCCATCGTCGGTGTAATCAAGATATACGTCGTCGGTTTGGTACCAGCTGTCAGGCCAATCTTCCGGCCACGGATCGACAAATGTGACCCTATAGCCATCGTACTGGAAGCGTGGGCGTAGGCAGCAGTTCCGAGAAGCAAGAACAAGACTGCTGTGATAACAAGATTGATTCGTCTCATCTTTACCCTCCAGTCATTGTGGCTACAGAACAGCCCCGGACCATTCTTCTATAATCTCTCTCACTCTCTCTTGTTCTTCGTGAGTACTTCAGGTATGTGCGGTGTAAGCTGGTTGTATCCGGCACAGTGGAGTCCATCTGAACTGAAAGAGCGGTAATGAAGGATCAGCCCAAGCAGCAACGCCGCGAGCGAAAGTATTACTACGAGGTGTATAGCGCTTACTCCAAAGTGGAGGAGCATCTGCAGCATCCATACGACAACCACAGACTTAAAGATTGTCCAAAGCATCGATGCACCGCCCTGATGCATTTGTCTGTCCATGCCGGCTGAGTTCGTCGACTTCATCGCTCAGTTGAAGGATGGAGCGGGAACCGTACATACGTACACTGTGCCATTCCCGCAGGGTCAAGTCTGTGCATAATTGAACACTCGTAGCGTGGTTCGCCTCGTACGACAAAATTTCTCCTCATGCCGTGTCTTCCATAAAATGCCGATTCGTCGTATACCGCAGCAAGTGAGCGCCCACGCCGGAATCACACAACTTCTTTCACAATAGGCTGACGGCGCGCAAGCGCCGGACAATGACCAGCATGACGCGAATATCAGGAAAAACCGGCAGTAGGAAGGAAATCGCCCGGTTTCGCTTTTCTTCCTGCAGTGAGCAATTTGGGACAGTAACTCCCAGGCAATTTGAGCGAATGTGGTATCAGGATTCGGGTGCTCACAGATGAGCACAAGGAGGGTGCTATGCTTTGGACCATTTTCGTCATTCTTGTGATTTTGTGGCTTCTGGGTTTCTCTCTGCATGTAGGCGGCAGTCTGATTCACTTACTGCTGGTTGTGGGTCTGGTGATTCTGGTTATTAATCTAGTAAGCGGACGCCGGGCGGTTTGAAGAGAAGTTGTCTGGGAGTCCCAGGTCCGGGTGGCCCGGGCGTTGTTGGATGGGCTTTGTACGACATAGACATAAAAGACGTACAAGCAAGACCTGCCGGACAACGCCTTGAACTGCGCCGGCTTGGCCATCCAAGCTTCACGCGGTCTCCAAGCTCGAGCTCAGCTTGCAGGCGTGCTGGTTCTCGTCATTGGAAACGACATTCAAGAGGGATGTGTGTGCTGTTTCACAAGAACCACGATTGTGTGCACTTGTGAACAGTTTCCTTTCGCATCGCATCATAGAATTCAACGGTTCCAGCGTTTGCCTGTGGCGGCAAAGTTTGCAAACCCTGAGCTTGGCGGATCGCATCCGGCATTCAAGTGCGACACCGATGATTACGCTGTCACGCGGAGGCGGCCATCATGGTATCCAAATGTGTCAACCCAGATTGCACCCGGCCACTTCATTACCTCCGGGAGGGAAGAGTGTTTGCAATTGCAATCGCTCTCAAGGTTGAACATTTTTGGCTATGTGGCTCATGCACTCAACGGTTCACGGTCTCTGTTCTCCGCGATGGAACATTTCGTTTGGTTCAGCGTGGAGTATCGCCGGCTGAAGACTCCCAAAGGTGACGGAAGCTGCGTGCCTATGAGCTGCGCCGGCTACGTTTAAATGCCCGCTTCAGCGTCCGCCAGGCAAACAGTTCCATGGGAGAGCCGGCAAAGGTATGGGCGATGGCGAGCACGTTAAGAGGCGAGAAGCGGCGGCCGGTTACAATCGCATAGACCGGTTCGGAATAGTGGGGACGCAACTTGTATTTAAAGTGCTCCAGCCCCTTGAAATTGTAGAGCGGATTGGCCGTCCAGCGTATGAAGCGGAACATCAGCTTCAGCCAGAGCGGGCCTGGATGGCCCGGTACCAACCCTTCGTTCGAGAGCGGGGCGAGGCCCATCGTGACTTCCCGGCATCCCTCGGCGGCAAATGTGCTCATGGCTTCGTGTACCAGCAATTCACTCACTCCAAGAGGAGCGCCATCGGCACGCGCCCATTGCTCCAAGAGCCATCCATTGCGATTGGGCATGGGAGAGCACATCAGATAAGCAATCATCCTGCCCCTGAGGCTGGCCACGAAGAGCCTGCGGTCGGCGAGGTGATGAAACACCTCCGACTCAATCAGGAAGTGCAAAGGCGGTAGATGTTTGCTGTCGAGCCACTCGCGCCTGATCCCACGCAACTCCGGGCTCTGCGCCGCTACAGAGGCCGGCATCTCCTCCACGCTCACATCTTTGTGCATGGCGCGCGAAAGCTGGTAGCGCAGTGAAGCATCAGAGTTGAGAATGGAATCCCAGTCTGCCGGATTCCAGTAAGGCAGCGAGCCGATGTGGGCGATGGAATGATCCCCGGAGCGGCTCAACACACTGGCAAAGCGCGGCCCTGCGTGGAAGTAACAGACCCGTTCGCCACGGGTTTTAGCCTCAGCTTCGAACTCCTGGGTCACTGCGAGCAGAATCGTAGGCCGGCAGATGGGCGCACCTGCCACAACCCGCACGCGGTTGGCTGTGGCATAACCGATTACAGCATCGTCTGTTCGGTTGAACCAGTGCTGAATCCCGGGATTGAGAATCTGATAGGCGATTGGATTCCAACTGTGGGCTAACACCAGCCGCAAGGCCTTGTCCTGATCCTGCGTCAAGCGGTCAACAACTGCCAGATTCGACCGGCTCTTCATGCTCCAGGCCCCATTCCCGAGAGAGTAGATATTGTATCGTATTACGACCAGTATAGGGTTCACTCCAACTTCATGAAACAAAGAGCTTGCCTTTATACATGTTGCAAAATGTCAATACGTATGGGCATGGGTCTCTCAAGATGCAATATCGTGATCTGCGGAGAAAGATGTGAGTTCAGCGTGGATGAATTTCGTTGAGTTGCCGGATACGGGCCTGTGAGTTGGAGCGACGGGGGAGAACAGGTGACTGTCTCCCCCTTTATGCCGATTGAGAAGTGAAGAAGTTAGCCGCCCACTTACTTCTTCTTCTTGCCGCCTTTCTTGGCGACGGGCTTCTTCCCCGCAGGTTTTTTCTTCGGTTTTGACGGTGCTTTCTTTTTCGGTTTTGGCTTGGGCTTCGGCTTGGGCGCTGGTTTCGGCTTTGGTTTTGGTTTTGGTGTGGGTTTTGGCGCCGGCTTTGGTTTCGGCTTCGGCTTGGATCCGCCACCACCCGCCGGGGGAGTTACAGGTCCACTTCCTGTTCCCATCCCGTCACCTCCGTGCCCGTCTCCGTCGCCTCCTTCGGCGCCGATAGATTCTTCCTCTTCTTCGTCATAATCTTCTTCTGCGGCTCCACCGCTGTAACCGCCAATGTCGCCGTAATCGTCCTCATCGTCCTCATGTCGTGCATAGAGGGTCTCGTCGTAAACGCTCATGTTTCCTCCAGAATTAGGCCCGAGATTACATCACTGCAACAAAAAACAAACAGGCGCGGATTATAGCAATAGACATGAATCGCATGTCAACTCCTGTATCCCAGTGTGCAATTGCCGCGCTAATAAATCAAGTCAGTGATTGCCTGCGCTGAGGGATGCAGTGGAGGACCGCGCTGTGGACTTGGTTCCGGTGCTCGGTTTCTTCGCTACCTTGCCCGGTGCTTTGGCCGTTTTGTGGCGGGATTTGGGCCTGCGGGTAGATACTCTTTCCATTTGGCCAGGCGCCAAGGGCTTGTAGATTACTAACAGCCGTCCGCGCTGTAACTGGTTTCCTTTCATGTGGTTCCAGTGACGCAGCTTGTCGGGAGGCACACTGAAATCGTCGGCCACGGAAAGCACGGTATCTCCTTTGCGCACCTTGTAGCGGGTGGGACGCTTGGAATAGGAAACCGCCCCTTCGGTAGCCACGGGGCCGGCCATAGGGATCACTAGTTTTGACTCCACCGCGAGTCCCTGGCCGGCAAGGTCATTGGCGGCGGCAATCGCCCGCTCAGTCGTATGGTATTTTCTGGCGATGGAGGCCAGCGTGTCTCCCGAATCAACTTTGTAATAGCGCCAGAGAACGCGTTTGTCCTTGGGAATCGCCGCAATCGCGGTCACGTATTTCTGTTTGGTTCCTTCGGGGAGGCGCAGTTCAAACCGTTGGTCTTTGGGCGTGATGCGGCGCAGCAAGCTGGGGTTCAAATCAGCCAGGCGTTCTACGGGACTATCCACGCACTCAGCCACCAGCCGCAGATCAACCGGGTAGTCCACGGTAACTACGTCATAAGCATCCGCAGGGTCCGGGACTACACTGTCCAAGCCATACTGTGCGGGATTCTTGGACATGACTGTCATCGCGAGAATGATCGGGACGTAATTCTTGGTTTCTGCGGGAAGCACATCGCGCTTGTACAATTCCCAGAAGTCGGCATAGCCCGTGCGTTTTACCGCCTGTTGGACGTTTCCCGGGCCGGAATTGTAAGCCGCCATGGCCAGATACCAGTCGCCAAATTCGTGATAAAGGTCCTTGAGGTGTCTGGCAGCTGCGCGCGTGGCTTTCTCCGGATCCTGGCGGTCATCTACCCACCAGTTGCGCTCCAATCCGTAGCCGGAGGCGCGGCTGGCCATAAACTGCCACATGCCGCGAGCGCCCGCGCGAGAGAGCGCCAGGGAATGAAATCCGGACTCAGCCTGCGCCAGATAGATTAGATCCTGAGGCACGCCTTCTTCCTTGAAGATGCGCAGGATCATCTCGCGATAGCGGCCGGACCGCGCCAGGGCCCGCTCAAACGTCCCTCTGCCCCGGCTGGAAAAGTAGTTGATATAACCTGCCACGTAGTCATTGATAATCAGCGGCAAATCCGATTGCGTAGTCTTCAGTTCAGCTTCTGCTTTGGTTCTTACGTTGATGTCCGCGGGGAAGGTCACGGCGTTGGCTTCATCGATAGGAGCCGGTTCGGATTGCTGCTCGGTGAATCCATCCCCTGCCTTGAATGCCTGCATCTCCAGCGTATGGATCTCTTCCGTAATTTTGTCGAACTCCTTCTGCAGCCGGTCATCCGACTTTACTTCCACCGGCCCTGACATCAGGACGTCTACAGCCTGGTTAAAGTCTTGCTTGGCTGCATCCAGATGCCCAGCTTTGTAGTCAGCCAGGCCGGATTGGTAGGCCTTTTCCGCTTCCTCAATCACGCTTACGACCGGATCGGGTTTGGGCGGTGCTGGATCCTGGGCTTCTGCCGGTGGAGCTTGCGGAGTGGGGGTCACAACCGGCTGCTGGATGGCCGGCGCCAGGGCCTGCGGGGCCGGTGTGGTCGTCTTCTTGGCCTCGCGGGTATCACAGGAAGCCAGCAGCAGGATAGCAGCACCTGCGACCAGCAAAGAGAAGCGATCCACTAAGCGCTTCATAAAGGCTGTATTTGCTCCATCGTCATTATTATTAATCTCCAGCCTGGAATCGGCCTGCTCGTTTGTTTATTAGACGAGAAATCTTCCTGAATAGCAGCTTCCAATTTTTGCTGTACTCCATGACGAAAAAGGCCCCAGACGGCGCCGGAGCCTGCTTCATTCTAACCGATTCGTTGCTCACGCTGAGGCCATTCCGGCGGTTACCAAGGCGACACACCCTAAGACACCCATTGGAACTCGCTGTCATTGGGACAGTCGAGTTCCTGGACGTCGGGGCAAAGCGGTATCGATGACAACCTATCCGATTCGGCAACTCACGCAGCCTGCGTGTTGATAGCTGCCGTTCACGCGGCTTTCTCGTTCTTGCCCGGAAGCTTTTCCTTGATCGCCGCGCTGATTTTTTCAATGAACGAGACGGGCGCTTGCTCGGAGTACCGGGCCAGCCGCTCGCGCAGCAGTTGCAGCAATTGGGTAACGCGGCGCATGTGGTGGTTTTGCATGGCTTCCTGCACACGTTCAGGTTCTACGTTGCCCACAGCATCAACATACTTCCAAAGCAGGTCTCGCAGGTTGTCCACCGCAAGCTTCACAGCCATGACCTGATCCAGACTCAGATCTCCAAGGCTTTGTTCTTGCTCGGCTAGATTATTGCCCTCAGCTAACCAATACAGATCACGGTGCAAATCGGTCAATTCTTCCGCAATGGTCGCCAAGCGCTCCTTGAGAACAGGGGGGGAGGATTTGGTTCGGCCCGACATTAAGACTCCTATCTATGAATCTGCTTTCTTTGATTCCTAGAATGCGCCGATGATGGTATTTATGCTTGTTACTCAAGGACATGTCCTGTGCAAAACGGGCCACAAATTGCTTGCGAAACGCAGAATTAATACCGGGTTCTGCCGGAAAAGTTGGTAGTCTCTTTATATTTATGCCCGGTTTAGCGGGAGACAACCGGCTGCGATCAGCGGTACCGGTCGCTGACGCCTGGAATCAGCATGGTATTGTCCGGGTTATCTAGTCAGTCCCTTTTTTCGATCGTCGAGCAGGTGCTTGATGTTCGCCGGGCGCGCGGAACGAGGCTGAACCGGCGGGGAAACATCGCAGGTTGCCTGCCGATAAATACTGCTACTCTTCCACGATCAGAGTTCCCTTCATTCCGCCGTGGCCCAAGCCGCAGTGGACGGAGCATTTGAAAGAAAATCTCCCGGCTTTGTCAGCTGTAAACTCTACCGTCGTGGGAACCCCTTTCTTGAGTTTCTGCTCGATGTTAAACGCTTCCAGCTTGATCCCGTGATCGCGATCGGTGGCGGTGATGATGAGCCGGACGTGTTCGCCCTTCTTCACTCGAATGGGGTCGGGGGAAAACTCATACTTCTTTGCCGTCAACTGGATCTCGTGCGCCGGCATTGCGCCCTGCGCCGGACTCGGTGTGTCCTGTGCCAGGGCGGGAAGAACAAAGGCGGCAAACATCAACAGCGGCCAACGCTTGACGATTATCTTGCAGTTCATAGACATGGGTGGCTCCCCAGGACGGCGCTGCATCGCGTGAAGATGCAGAATCCGGCCTGAACAATTTAGCTTGCAGAGTGGCAGCTCTTATTTCTGTGCCTTCGGCCCCGCGGCGCGGATGTGCTCCGGCGCGTCAAACTTCTCAAAGTTTTTGGCAAACCGCGCGGCCAGATCGGCGGCGGATTTATCGTAAGCGGCCTTGTCTTTCCACGCTCCACGAGCGTCCAGGAACTCCGGAGGCACGCCCGGGCACGACTTGGGAACGGTAAAGCCAAATGACGGCTCAACCCGGAACTGTACGTCCTTGAGCGTGCCCGCAATGGCGGCGCCGACCATGGCGCGAGTGTATTGCAGCTTCATGCGTCCACTTAAGCCAGCCGGCCCGCCAAACCATCCGGTGTTGACCAGCCAGCACTGTGCGCTGTGCTCCTGCAATCGCCGTCCTAACATCTCTGCATATACCTTGGGGGGCAACGGCATGAAGGGCGCTCCAAAGCAAGTAGAGAAGTTGGGCTGCGGTTCTTTCAAGCCCAGCTCCGTTCCTGCAACCTTGGCAGTGTAGCCGGAGAGGAAGTGATACATGGCCTGATCGGGACTCAGCTTGGAAATAGGGGGAAGCACGCCAAAGGCATCGGCGGTGAGAAAGATTACGTTCTTGGGGTGGGTGCCGATGCCGGGAATTACCGCGCCCTCAATATAGTTGATGGGATAAGCACAGCGGGTATTCTCGGTGAGACTTACGTCGTCGTAATCCGGGACGTGGGTGACGGGATCCAATACCACATTTTCCAGCACCGAGCCGAAGCGGATAGCGTTCCAGATTTGCGGCTCGTTCTCCCTGGTGAGGTTAATGCACTTGGCGTAACAACCGCCCTCAAAATTGAAAATCCCTGTCGGACTCCATCCGTGTTCGTCGTCTCCAATCAGAAACCGCTCCGGATCGGCTGAAAGCGTGGTCTTTCCGGTACCGGAGAGGCCAAAAAACAAAGCGGTATCGCCAGATTTGCCGGCATTGGACGAGCAGTGCATGGGAAAAACGTTGCGCTGGGGCAGCAGGAAATTCATGATGCCAAAAATGGACTTCTTCATTTCTCCCGCATACTTGGTGCCGCCGATGATGATTGCCCGGCGGGTGAAATTCACAATGACAAAGGCCTCCGTACGCGTGCCATCGCGCTTCGGATCGGCGTGAAACTCAGGAGCGCAGACAATAGTGAATTCCGGGCTGTGGCTCTGCATTTCTTCATCCGATGGACGGACGAACAAAGCGCGGACAAAAAGATTCTGCCATGCCAGTTCATTGATCACGCGCACCGGCAGCCGGTAGAGTGGATCAGCGCCCGCATACAGGTCCTGGACGTAGAGCTCACGGCCCCGCAGGTACTCAATCACGCGATCAAATAGCGCGTCGAATTTGTCTGCATCAAACGCCAGGTTGATGTCGCCCCAATTCACTTTGTCGGCGGTAATGGAATCCTTCACCAGGAACTTGTCTTTCGGGGCGCGGCCTGCGTATTTACCAGTGTAGGCGGCCAGCGCGCCGTTGTCGGCCAGGTGCCCTTCTCCCCGGCGGACGGCATGTTCTATGAGCGGCCCGGAGCGCAGGTTGCGATACACCTTGTTGGTCTTAAGAAGTGAATCCAGAACCGCTGTGGTATCCAGAACTGTAGTAGCCATACGTAGGATCTCCTCGTCCTCCCAAAAACCTCAAGCGCGCTGAAGCTGGCGGACGCAAGCTGAAGGCTGGGGCAATGAAGTTGCCGCGCTAAGCTGTCTCAACCAGCGCGTTTTGTGGGGCTCCGACTTCCCTGAGAACTGCGTTCAAGTGTTCGAGTGTTTCATCGACCGTGAGCGTGTACATCTCCCGCCCATGCTCATAACTGCCGGACTCAATGAGATACTTTAAATAGTGGCCGGCTGTTTGAATGGCAAGCGGATCGGTAATCACGCGCCCGGTGCGCTGCTTGTATGCCACCCACGCCGGGTGTGGCAACGCCACCCATACTGGATGCCGATTCACCAGAAATTTGATGTCTACGGCGTCAGCATGTCGTGTGGCGATGGCAACAATGAGTGCTTGATACAGGCAGTCGAGTTTCTCGCCTGTCCAGCGGTCGGTAACGTGAAAGTCTTCGTACATCCCTGATAAAACTATAGCGGAGCGCACCCGCAACCGGCAAGCCGGAGAAGAACCTGAATGAACACGCAAAACCAGTCAGAGACCATGCAGGCGGTTTGGATTGCCAGATTTGGCGGCCCCGAAGGCCTGGAAATTCGTTCGCTGCCCAAACCTCGAATCACGGCAGACCAGGTGCTGGTGCGGGTCCGGGCGTCCGCCCTGAATCGCGCGGACCTGCTGCAACGCCAGGGAAGATATCCCGCGCCCGCCGGTTATGCACAGGAGATTCCCGGGATTGAGTTTGCGGGCGAGGTCGCCGAGGTAGGCCCACTGGTGCAGATGTGGAAGTCCGGGCAGAGGGTCTTCGGGTTGACCGGTGGTGGGGCACAAGCCCAATATCTGATCACGCAGGAGCGTCTGCTGGCAGAGGTCCCCGGCAATCTGGATTGGGCTGAAGCGGCCAGCGTTCCGGAAGCATTTATCACTGCCCACGACGCGCTCTGGAAGCAGGCGGAGTTGCGCCCGGGCGAAGCCGTGCTCATCCATGCTGTGGGCAGTGGCGTAGGGTTGGCCGCGGTACAACTAACCCGCGCCATGCAGGCGGTTGCTTACGGGACTTCCCGCACTGCCGGCAAAATTGAACAAGCCAGACAATTTGGACTCAAAGACGGCATGCAAGTTCAGCAGAATTTTGACGACCTGGTTTCCGCGGCGGAGAAATGGACGGCTGGAAAAGGAATCAATGTAGTCCTTGATCTCGCCGGTGGTCCTTATGTCAAGGCCAGTCAGAAACTGCTTGCCGGTAAAGGACGAATGATGCTGGTCGGTACTGTGGCGGGAGCATCGTATGAGTTGGATTCACGCTTTGTGATGGGAAAACGCCTCCAGATATGCGGGACGGTCCTGCGAGCGCGTCCGCTGGAAGAAAAGATCCAGGTCACGCAGAGCTTTGCCTCGGAAGTCCTTCCCTTGCTGGCAAATGGGGTGTTGCGCCCCAATATAGACAGCCGGTTCAAAATGTCCGAAATAGCCAAGGCGCATGAGCGGTTGGAATCAAATGAGAGCTTTGGAAAAGTGGTGGTGATGATTGAGTAAGGCTCCCTCGCTTCGCTCGGGACGTAAGATCAAAAACTTCTATATTCCATCCTGAGTGCAGTAAAAAAGCCGTGCGGGCAGGATATTGAAGGGTTCAAAATCCTGGTAGACCTGATTGAAATAAGTGCGCAGGTACGGCAACACCGCGCGGGTGAACTGATAAACCAGCACAGCGCCTCCAGGATTCAATGCCTCGCGGGATTCATGCATGATGCGTCCCCGCAATTGTTCCGGCATGGTGGTGTAGGGAATGCCGGAAATAATGTAATCTGCACCTTCCAATTCAAGGCGATCGAGCTCCCGGCCTACGTTTTCCGCCGAGCCGTGTACCACATGCAGTCTCGGGTCAGGAAAGGCGCGGCCCAGGTAGCTCACAAAGTCCCGGTTCATTTCAAAAACAATCAGACGGGCCTGCGGAGACATTCGCGCCAGAATGTTCGCGGTGATGGTCCCTACTCCGGGACCATATTCAACAATCGTCCGGGCGCGGTCCCAGTCGATCTTGCCTAACAGGCGGCCGACCAGGAAGCGCGAGCTGGGAATAAGCGAACCCAGCATTTTGGGATGTTGAAGAAAATTTTTTGCGAACAGGAGTGTTTCTTCGCCGCGGGACGTCTTCCTAGCCAACATTCGCATGCTCGTAAGTGGTTTATACCTCTCTACAGCAAAGCGAGATCAACAATACTCGCTTGTTTTGTGAGATGCAAAGAAAAACGAAAAGAAAGCTGCCGCTGGTTACAGGTGGACCGGTTACAAAGCTCAGCCGCCATCACTAAGATAGAATACTTCACCAGAGCTTTTGAACTCATGATTTGACGGCAGGAGTAACGAAATATGCCATCATCCAGCCTTCTCCGTGCTGCATTGCTTTCTGTCCTGATGCCTGTTGTAGCACATACGCAGATGAACGCGCCAATAGCCCAGGGTGACCAGGCGAAGACAACAGTGGTGAAGGCCAACACGCGGCTGGTGGTGGTGGATGTTGTAGCCACGGACAGCAAAGGCGCTCCCGTCACCGATCTGGCGGCGCAGGATTTGACGGTGTTGGAGAACGGCAGACCGCAAAAAATCAGCGAATTCAGTTTCCAGCATCCGCAGGCAATTGCTTCCACGGAGCCTCATCTTCCGCCGAACGTGTTCACCAATGTTCCGGTGAGCAAGACCAGCAGCTTGAATGTGATTTTGCTGGATGCCCTGAACGGGGAGTTTGCCAGCCGCGCGCACGCCCTGGATGAGCTGAACAAGTATCTGGAAAGTGGTCCGGGGATCCAGCCTACAGCGGTGTATCTGCTCGAGCACAAGCTGAGACTGATGCATGACTTTACTACTGACACCAAGGTGCTGAAAGACGTGCTGGCAGGGTTCCATCCGCAGGTTGCGGCGCCTGTAGACACGGTGTATGCAAGCGCCTCTCCTTTCACTCAAAAGGGACCCTTCAAGCCAACGCGCAAACCATTGAAATCACGCTCAAGGCGCTCAACGCATTGGCGCTCTCCCTTGCCGGCTATCCCGGACGAAAGAATCTGATCTGGCTCTCTGAAGCTTTTCCGGTCAACCTCTTTCCCGACGAGATGAAGACCGCCGACGTCCTGAGGGCGAAGCCGGGTGGAACTTCCCCACCGGCGGGGAGCAACGAAACTGCAACCATGCAAATGCAGTTCGGGAAGAACTCCTCCGCTGACTATATCGCGGAAGTGGAGAAAGTTGCGGACGCCTTCATGACCGCGCAGGTGGCGGTGTATCCGATCGATGCGGCGGGGGTCGGACGCATCAGCCAGCTCGAGTCGCTTACCACCATGCGCAGCATGGCCGAGCGCACCGGAGGCAAGACTTATGCTAACCAGAATGACCTCACGGCGGGCCTGCGTAACAGCATGGATGACGGCTCAACTTATTACACGCTCACGTACTATCCGGAAGATAAAACCTGGGATGGTAAGTTCCGCCACATTGACGTCAAGAGCGGTCGTTCGGGCGTGAACCTGCGCTACCGCCTGGGTTACTACGCGCTGAATCCGGGTTTGGAAGCCAAGGAGAAGGAAGACAGCAAGAAACTGGGCGAGGAGTTTAGTCAGGCTCTGGCCCTCGATTCGCCATCTTCAACGGCCATTCTGTTTCACGCCACCGTGACGCCACCGGCGGCCAGCGGACAGAAGGTGACGGTAAACTTTGCCATTGACCCGCACACACTGGCCTATACAGAAAAGGACGGCGCGCAGCAGGCGAGCCTGGGGTGCGCGATTATGGCCTACTCGGGAAAAGGATCCATGGTCCGTAATGAAATCAACAATGTAATGGGCAAGGTGAAGTCGGAGGAATTTTTCAAATTGATGCAGAGCAACTTTCCCTGCCAGTGCACCATCGAGTTGAAGCCGGGTCAGTACACACTGCGGCTGGGAGTAGTGGACAAGACCAGCAAAGTCATGGGGACAACCACCGCTTCAGTCACGGTGCCATAGTTCTTGTTCACAGGGGCCCTGGAAACGCTGTACTATTTCCCATTATGCGCCATCATTCTCCCTTGTCGTTCGCTGCCGGAGGCGTTGTCCTGATTGCGCTGGCGGCATTTTCGCAGTCCAATTCTTCTACCCAGCGAAAAAACCAGGCCGATCAATCCCAGAGCGTCTTGAGAGCAACCACTCGCTTGGTAGTTCTGGATGTTGTAGCCACGGACAGCAAAGGCCAGCCGGTATCCGATCTCAAAGCTGAAGATTTTACTGTGCTGGAAGACGGCAAGCCGCAGCAACTGGTTGATTTCAACTTTCAACGTCCAAGCACCGCAATCCAGGCCCCGCCTAAGCTGGCGTCCAATGTCGTGAGCAATGCTCCGGCTTACACCTCCGCCAGCTCGCTGAATATCATCCTGCTGGATTGCATCAACACCGATTTTTCCAGCCACGCCTACGCGCAGGAGATGCTGATCAAATATCTCGAAAGTGGCCCAACCATTCAGCCCACAGCGGTTTATGCCCTGGAGGGCAAGCTGACCATGGTGCACGATTTCACCACGGACACCGCGGTCCTGCGGGATGTGCTCGCGCACTTTAAGCCGGCGGGTCCAACCCACATTCCGGATGTCTATGCTGCTGCCTCACCGTTCACCCGGTCAGGTTCATACCAGGTGAGCGCCCAGGGTCGCAATGTGACTTTCAACGCCATGCGGTTTCTGGCCTATTCGCTGGCTGGAAGGCCAGGGCGCAAGAACCTGATCTGGCTTTCTGAAGGGTTCCCGATCAGCTTGTACCCGGAAGTCACCACGGGCGAAGGGGCTTTAGTGGTTGAAGATTTCTCGCCTCTGGTGGAAAAAATCGCCGATGAGCTAATGAGCGCGCAAGTAGCGCTGTATCCCATTGATGCGGCAGGAGTGTCAATCAACGATCGCTTTTCCGCGCAAACCGCCATGATCAGCATGGCTGAACGCACTGGCGGGAAGACCTTCTTCAATCGCAACGACATTGATATGGGAGTCCGTACCAGCATCGATGATGGCTCTACCTACTACAACATGGAGTACTACCCGCAGAACAAGAAATGGGACAACCGCTTTCGCAAGATTGAAGTCAAGGTAAGCCGTCCTGGCGTTCACCTTCAGTATCGGGAGGGATACTATGCGATAGAGCCGGACTCCAATTTGCCGCAAAGCGCGGAGAGCGTTGCCCGAAACCTGGGTACGGCATTGCTGTTGGATGCCCCACCCTCCACTGGTGTGCTTTTCCGGGCCGCCGTGGTTCCTCCCTCGGACAAAACCCAGAATAAGTTTGTGATGAACTTCGGTGTTGATCCGCACACCCTGGCTTTTCAGCGCGGCGCCGACGGGCTCATGCACGCTGAAGTTGGCTGTGTCGTGTGGGCTTATCGTGGCGGCGGCGAACCTATACAGTTTGACGCCGGTTCCACAAAGGCGGATCTCAAAGAGGATGTCTACGAGCAGGTGATGAAGAGCTATTTTCCCTGCCACCGTCCCCTCGATCTCAAGCGTGGTGACTACACCTTGCGCCTCGGAGTCATAGACCGGCAAACCAACCTGATCGGAACCTCCACCATGCAGTTGGCCGTGCCGTAGGCGTGAACTCAGAGCTGGCCCTTGTATTGCTCCAGCGCGACGCGTAACCAGTTGGCTGCGTGTGCGGACACCCATCTTCTCGATAATGGTTGCAGGGATGCTTTCACCGAACTTTCTCTGGCAGGCGGTTGGCCTAAGAAATCTCTCGTAATCGGGCAAGTGAGGAAAAGCAACACCAGGCGAGGCTTTGGTGTTTATACTGAGAAGGAATTCTTAGCGTTTGGAGGCATTATTATGTTTGAAGGTCTTGCGCAGCCCATGCACCTGCTGGTGCTGTTATTTATTGCGATTTTGTTCTTTGGTCCGTCTAAATTGGGAGACTTTGGGAAGGGCCTCGGTGACGGCATTCGTCACTTCAAGGATGCGCTGAAAGAAGGTGAAGCAAAACCAAGCCCGCCTGCTTCCGTTACCCCGAAAGACCAGTAAGCGCGCCCGGGAATATTGTCCCCGCGAGGGAGGCGCGCTCGCTGCTATATACATTTGAGTGAAGTGTATCTTAAACTCTTAAGAGCTTGAGCGGATGCAGGTTCCGGCGGCGGTCTTGTATCTTCCTAATATTGTGTCTGGCTGAGGGTTACTTGAGTCTTCGACATTCCAAAATCTCTGTTCTGGCCCTCGCGGGGCTGATGATATTTTTCGGTGCTTTCCCTGCTCCCGCCCAAAGCGGTAGCAGCGATCCGCAGCCGGGCGGTCATACGCAGTCGACCAGCAGCGCTGACAAGGACCCAGAACCTCTGGACAACCCGAAATACCTGCTCAAGCACCTGGGCCAGGACCAGGTGGCCATCTGGACCGGTCCCTTCAAAATGAAGGCCAGCGATCTCAAGTGGGTGGTTCCTTTTGCGGGAATCACTGCGGGCCTGCTCATGACCGACCGCACCGGGTCCCATGAGGCATCGCGCCTGACTCACTTCAACACCAGCACCTTCTCAGATGTCGGCCTGGCTTTTGCCGGTGGTGCCTCTGTAGGGTTCTATCTGCTGGGTTGGAGGAATGGAAACAGACAGTTGCGGGAGACTGGGGTTCTCACCGGAGAAGCAATGGTGGATGCCCTGGCTGTGGATGAGGTGCTCAAATATACGTTTCAACGGCAGCGTCCCATTGAGAACAACGGCGCTGGCCGGTTCTTCCAGAGCGGAAGCCAGAATTCCTTTCCGTCCGGTCACGCTACCATGGCCTTTGCCTTCGCCTCAGTCTTGGCCCATGAATATAACGGATGGCTCACCCAGGCGCTGGCGTACGGCGGCGCATCGGCGATAAGCCTGGCCCGTGTGACTGGGAAGCAGCACTTTCCCTCGGATATATTCGTCGGAGGAACCATGGGCTATCTGATCGGCCGGCATGTTTACCGGGCCCATCATGATACGGAACTGGATCCGTCGGACTATGGGACTTTCCTCTCGGAACCGAAACAGGTAACACTGAATAGTGCAGGATCAACCTATGTTGAACTGGACAGCTGGATTTATCCGGCAGTAGAGCGATTAATCGCACTCGGCATCATCCACAGGCCATTCCTTGGCTTGCGTCCGTGGACGCGCACCGCAATTGCGCAAATGCTGGCCGAGGCCCAGTATATGGTTGAAGATAATCCGGATCAAAGCTCCCAGGTCGTGGCCATCTATGCTGCGTTGAAGGCGGAATTCTCCCAGGAGTTAGGCCTGGCCGAAGAGGGCAGCGTCAATCAAAGCATCCGGCTGGAATCACTGTACGGCGGGGTTTACCAGATTTCAGGAACACCGTTGAATGATAGCTATCATTTCGGCCAGACCATCATTAACAATTTTGGCCGTCCCTACCAGCAGGGATTCAATGCCATCTCCGGGTTTACCAGCCGGGCGGAAGCAGGCCGGTTCTTCTTCTACGCGCGTGGAGAATATCAGCGGGCTCCGGGTGCGGCGGCAGACCCGTTGAGCGTTCGTACTGTGATCGCCAATGCTGATCAGAATCCGCTCCAGCCCGCCACTCCTGTCCCGTCCACCAGTGATTTCCGGCTCCTCGATAGCTACGTGGGCTTTACCGCCTTGGGCAATGAGATTTCAGTGGGCAAACAAAGCTTGTGGTGGGGAACTGGAGAAGGCGGGGCCATGATCTTCAGCGACAATGCGGAGCCGCTCTACATGCTTCGCATCAACCGCACTATCCCGCTGCGAATACCGTTGCTCTCCAGGCTGCTGGGGCCGCTCCGTTATGATAATTTTTTTGGCAAGCTTTCCGGACATAATTTTCCACCCGATCCATTCATGTATGGCGACAAGATCAGCTTTCAGCCGACCGAGAACTTTGAATTTGGGTTCTCCAGGACCGCCGTATTTGCAGGCCAGGGGAAAACTCCACTGACCTTCAAGACATTCGGGAGGAGCTTTCTCAGCGTCAACGATGTCCCCGTATCGGATAAAGGAACACCTCGCGACCCTGGCGCGCGGCATGGAGCTTTTGATTTTTCCTACCGGCTGCCCTTTGTGCGCAAGTGGCTCACTCTTTATAGCGATTCGGTCGCTCACGATGAACCGAATCCGGTTGCCGCGCCCCGGCGGGCAGCGATTGTTCCCGGGCTTTATCTCTCTCATTTCCCCAAGCTCAATAATCTAGATTTAAGGGTGGAGTCGGGATACACAGATATCGGCGGGGTTGGGCTTCCGGGTCAGCAGGGAGGGCACTTCCTTTATTGGGAATTCATATATCACGATGCCTACCTCAACAAAGGCAACTTAATGGGAAGCTGGATTGGCCGGGACGGCAAAGGAACGCAGGTGTGGAGCAATTACTGGCTGGGCGCCTCCAGCTTGATTCAGTTCTCCTATCGCAACAGCAAGATATCGCCCGAATTCATTCCCGGTGGAGCAACACAAAACGATTTTTCCGCGGGCACTCGCCTGCGTGTCCGCAAGAATCTGGAGCTATTGACGAACTTTCAATACGAGAAGTGGGATGTTCCCGTTCTGGCTCCCAACCGCAAATCCGATTTTCTGAGCTCGATTCAGTTGATGTTTTGGCCCAAAGATTGGGTCAAACGAAAGCCCAACTAGAACTCTGAATCATCTGCTTCGGTCTTCGACTGCTAGGTTGCCAATTCCCGCCTTCTATCTCACCAATTTTTCCAGCAGCAAGATCAGCAAGCCGCCGGCCAGGACCAGTACTGGGGGCGAGGGTAGACCCGGCCTGAGCAATGTGGAGAGACCGTTCGGGGATGTTGCCACGTAGGTTATCCAAGCGAGGCCGCCGACAACCAGCACGCTGCCGATAGTGCGCAAAAAGCGGCTTCCGTTGCTTTTGGGAGGGAGTTTTCTGGTCTGGTGCGCGGGCCGGTCCTCATAGCCCATGCGCGTACTGGTACCCCAGTCATCCTGGGGCGGCTTCCCGGGCTTGGGCCGCTGCTCCACCATGAACATACTGTGGACCCTTTTGAAGAGAAATTCAATGCCTATCACCGATAATGGACCACCCAGATCACTCGCTCATGCAATCACCAGATTCTCCCCAGCAATTACAATATCTCCTTTGCCATGGCTCATTTATTCGAACCTCTCCGCTTGCGTGATGTGGAGTTCTCAAGCCGCATCTTTGTTTCACCCATGTGCCAGTATTCATGCGAAGACGGGCTGGCCACCGAATGGCACTTAGTGCATCTAGGCAGCCGGGCTGTGGGCCGCGCGGCCATGGTGATGGCGGAGGCCACGGCCGTCACTCCTGAGGCGCGCATCAGTCCCAAGGACCTGGGCATCTGGAGCGACGCCCATATCGCGCCTTTGGAACGCACTTTTTCGTTTATCGAGCAACAGGGTGCTGTGCCAGGCATTCAGCTAGCCCATGCGGGAAGAAAAGCCAGTACTAGCGAGCCCTGGAAGGGGGGCCTGCCACTATCCGTTGCAGATGGCGGCTGGACGCCAATCTATGCGCCCAGTGCGCTTGCTTTCGCTGAGAACTACCAAGTTCCGCAAGCGTTGACGGTCCCGCAGATCGCCGCCCTAGTGGTCGCCTTTGCCGATGCTGCGCGCCGTGCCCACGCTGCCGGCGCGAAACTCGTGGAAATCCACTCCGCCCATGGATATCTCCTGCACAGCTTCCTCTCTCCGTTGAGCAATCATCGTACGGACGAATACGGAGGCGTGTTTGAGAACCGCATCCGGGCGTTGCGCGAGGTGGTAGAGGCGGTGCGGAAGGTCTGGCCGGAGCGTTACCCCTTGTCCGTGAGAATCTCCTGTACCGATTGGATGCAGGGTGGCTGGACCATTGAAGATTCCGTGGCGCTTGCCACGGTACTCAAGCGTCTGGGCGTCGATGTAGTGGATTGCTCCTCAGGCGGAGCTGTGCCGGGCGCAAAAATCCCCCTGGGGCCGGGATATCAGGTCCCATTTGCAGAACGCATTCGGCGTGAAGCCGGCCTTCCCACAATCGCTGTCGGCATGATCACCGAGCCTGTCCAGGCGGACCACATCATCAGGACTGGACAGGCGGATGCCGTCATGCTGGCGCGCCAGCTCCTGCGCCAACCTTATTGGCCGCTTCACGCTGCGCACGTTCTGGCGCACGAGATCACGTGGCCGCTGCAATACGAGCGGGCCAAGCTTAAATAAGCTATTCCGGGCAAAGGGGCTCAATCACTTGAGTCGCTTCGCTCACCCTTCAGCCAAAACGCCGGAAGCCTCCTACGAGGTGGCTTGCTTCCGACGAGGCACCGCGGCCAGCGCTGGAACAGTCTCCTCCACTCGTGTGATCTCCCGCCGCTCTACCGGCGAAGACAAAACAATGGAAGTAGAAGTGGTCCCCCAGGGAGTGAGCCGGTCAATCAGCGCCTCCAGATGTTCCACTGAGCGCACGTTGACTTTCATGACGAAAGAATCGGCGCCTGTCCCGCGATGGCATTCCACCACCTCAGGTGAGTTCTTGACTACAGCTGTGATCTTGCCAAAGACATCACCGACGACAGACATACGAATGAATGCGGTAATCGGCATGCCTATCTTCATGGGATCAATGTCAGCATGGTAACCGAGAATGATTCCGGCTTCTTCCATACGCCTAACCCGCTCCACCACCGCAGGCGTTGTGAGCCCGACACGGCGGCCAAGCTCAGCATAAGAAAGCCGTCCATTGAGCTGAAGCTCATGGAGTAGTTTCCAGCCAATTTGATCCAGCAGTTTTTCACTTCTAAAGCTGGGATCCATATTCCACCTAAAAACTTAAGATATACCTGAGCTGATAGCTGTACAGGAGTATTGGGAAATATCGTCCTGACTGCTTTTCTGCTTAAAAGTGGCACAATTAGACTCCAATTGAGCTGTTAAAGCAAGATTATCTATGTCCTCATCCCTGAAAAAGTTTAAGAAGTGATAGCCGCGGAACCCCGAGGCAGGCGCTCCACTGGCATATGGCTGGCATGCCTCTCCGAACGTAAGTCATTGATAATACAACGGAAATAGGGCTGTCGCCGCCCCCTTCGGGGCCGTCGCACAACAGAATCTGCCAGCCTCCAAGGAAGGATGGTGTCTGCATTACCTTCGTACTCAGGAAGGGGGCATCCTCCTGCTCGCAGAGGTACCAGGAAGCGCAATTCCGTTCCGCAGAACAAAGCCCAAAAACGGTGGGGCAGACCAAAAGTTCCATGAACATTTCCTCATATCTTGCCGCGATTTATATATCCGCATTTTCTCTTTTTTTTCGCCCAGTGGAGTCGCTGGTAGTTTAAGAATGCTTGGCGCGGACGCACTGGAGGCTAACCAGACACTTACATTCACATTACGCTTCCATTGCATTGGTTCTCAGCAATCACGATTGCGCTGGCGGCTAAAACGCATGCCTTACTTGCTAAATATTCGCGGGAATGCAATTCCGGTTTTCCGAACAAAACAAAAAAAGCGTTAGGCGCGTAAGAACAATCCATTAATATTTCCTCCGCAAATTCACAAGTAGACTCACTTGCATTCAAAGCTACTCGATTCCGGCGGGTTCGCGTGCCTGTAATATCAAAAACCCTTAATAGCGTGATTCAGATACATATTCCGGCTTCCTCTGTTTTTTCTCTCTACGACAGTTGCAAGCAAATCCACTTCGTGAGGTTTTTTGAAGATGAAAATTCCGCTGAGTAAGACTCTGTTTGTGTTTCTTTTTCTGATACTGGCCGTCAACTTCCTGGCCGCGCAGAAGCCCCTGACTCCGGTCCAGGATCCCGACCGCCCAACTCATCTGCGTCCAGATGGTGCTGGTGGGACAATTGAAGAGGCTGGTCCCACCGGACAGGCAGTAGTCACGGGTAACGGCATCAACTATAACGGTGGCCCGGTCCTGAAAGGCAGTCCGGTCCCCATCTATGTGATCTGGTACGGTAATTGGAACGGTACAGGCTCCAACACCATGGCCACCGTGAGCACAGTTGAAACGTGGCTGAAAACCGTGGGTGGTACACCCTATGAACTCATTAACAGCACCTATGGCGATAACACCGGCAATGTCAGCGGCAACCTCACCCTGGGCGGCGCAATTTTTGACACCGGTTCTCAGGGTACCAGACTAACCAACACCAGGCTCTCCAACATCGTCAACAGGTCGTTCAGCAACGGATTGCCCAAAGACACCAATGGCGTGTATGTGGTGATCACGGCTTCGAACGTGAGTGAACAGGGTTTCTGCACCCAATTCTGCGGTTTCCATACTGCCCAGACATTGGGTGGGACGGATATCAAGTGGGCCTTCGTAGGGAACACAGACCGCTGCCAGTCCGCGTGTTCAATTCAGGCCACCGGCCCCAACAGCCCGGCAACCGGTGTTGGCGGCGCAGATGGCACGATCAATGTGCTTACGCACGAAACAGAGGAAGCCATCACCGATCCTGACTTGAATGCCTGGTTTGATTCCAGCGGCAATGAAGATGCCGATAAGTGCAACTTCAACTTCGGCGCCACGACAACCTGCACTACCAGCAATGGTTGCACATCTGCTGGCGCATCAGCCGGGGCAAAATTCAACCAGACCTTCGGTGGCCGCAACTACATGATGCAACAGGAATGGGAGAACAGAAACGGCGGCGCTTGCGTGCAGCACCTCTAATCCATAACGGAAGCATGTTTTCCACCCGTCCGCTTATGCAGACGGGTTTTTTGTGCATTAGAATTCCTTGAGGAGGGGCCCAAGATGACAGGTGCCTTTACGCAGCCGTTGTCCTTGATCCTGATCATGGCTGTGATTGCCGCCACCGCTCAGGAGCCGGTAAAACCCAAGCTGACCCCCACCATCGTCACGGCAACCCGGCAGGCCGCGCTTTTCAGTGGACTGGAAAAACAAATGCTGCAGGCGGTGCAGAAAAAAGACAAAGCGGGACTTGAGGCGCTTCTGGCGGACGACTTCGAAATCGCCATGCCCAATGCCGACCCTCTGGCGGGCGAAGATTGGGAAGATGCCGTCCTGGCTGGCGATTTCAACTTGAAGTCGTTCGTCGTCCGCCAGCTATCGGTGGCCGATATGGGAGATGCCGCGGTTGTAAAGTTCGACCGCATTCAGCAGGCGACATTCAAGGGCAGGAATGAAAGTGGCGAGTTTTTCGTCGTAGACTTGTGGAAGAAGAGTGGCGATTCCTGGAAGCTGGCCAATCGCTATGTGTCTAAAGTCAGCACCATTCCCGAAACTGGAAAAACTGCAGTGAAGCCTACAGGGAAAGATTAACGGACTAGATGAATTTCCGGGTTTTCAATTTCGCTATTTTTCTAGCTGGCCACAACAAACGGCCGGGTTGGCCGTTGAAATTCTTCCAGAATGGTTGAAGATCCGAAGGGCAGGACTCGTCGGCCTTGGATTGCGCGGACAAGGTGGAACCGCACAGCGTTATCACACTGGCGGCACCGAGGGAATAGATTCTCTGCCAATAGCGTGGCTTCATGCATCAGACGATGCGAGTCATGTTCCACGCGGTAGATTCCGCTGGCAGGGATGATCTGCCCAGGTCTATACTTTTTTCGTTTCGTCATGTGGCGCTCCAGCGGCCAGAGGCAAACATTTCCTGCGCCCCGCTCTGCGGTGCACACTGAGACCCTTCAAAGACGAAAAGCGGCTGCCTTTGTGAGTCGAGGAACCGCGCAAGAGTTGCCTGGGCGTCGGCCGAATTCATTGAAAGTCAGGGTCTTCAGCAATGTAATCCACTTTTTTCACCAGCCTGAATTTGAGCGGGCCTGTGCACTGGCGGCAAGAAGGCAGCTTCGTTCCCTTGCGGACGAAAATTTCCTCCTTCATGTCATGGGACTGGTGTTCGAGTTTGTAGATGCCGGAATATCTGGTGCTTTGCCCGCTGACAAGGACGTCAGTGGAAGCCACTAAATGGGGCATGTCTTTTCTGCTTACAATTTTGTCTCCTGGGTTGCCCACGATTACTGACCTTCCTCCATCACTTACCACCTTGAACCTGCAAATCCATGGCCATCGTAGGTGCTTGAAAACGTTAGGATCGTCTCCTTCAACAGCGGCAGACACCCAGAATATTTGCCTACTTTATGGGACTAAGGGTTTTCCGCAACTTGCCTCTTAAAACCCGCTAGGGTTACTCGCTTAACCCGAATTACGGGTTTTCGTGTGATTAAAGTCACAGAACCAGGAGCCGATAAGACAGTAGAGTTGATCTCGATTTGGGATGAAGCGAATCCATGGGTCCCGGAAGCGAAAAAGTTTGCGAAAGGGCTGGGGGATGTGAAATTATCTGAACTCGCTCCAATCCCTCAGGACTACAACTGAATAGGAGAGTTCAGTGCTTCAGCTCCGAAGAGACGCAGTTTGTCCTCGTGCTGACGCGGGGAGCAGTGAAGGTGCATGGACGGAATATTTTCAAAATCTGGCTACAGTGCACGTGTGTCTCACGCGGCCACCGCTCCAGTACCAGACTGGAGCTGTACGCAATTTCTTGAACTCTCTCCTGCAAATCGCAAACTTGAACATCGAGATTCGAGGTCACAATGGTGAACCTGCAGCACCTGCTCAGGATTGTGATTTGGGTATCGCTTGTTGTTTTGACGATCGATCTCCTGCTCGTACTGTTCATCCTCCGCCGCCGCCTGACCCGATGGCTATATTTCAAAAAGAAGGACGCGGCCGCCAGGCAGTTTAGCGGGCCAATCCAGGGCTTTCTAGCAGGCAATATTCCAGTCGAGGACCTGGTCGCGACGTTAAGAACCGTGCGTAGCGGAGCAGGACGCGACGCCATTCGTGATCTGCTGGTTGACAGCCTGACTGGAAGCGGTCGCAAAGCGGTCACCGATGTCCTGTTTCGCCTGGGGTTTATCGAAACCTGGGCGAAGGAAGCTTTCGGACAGCGCAGATCCATGCAGTTGATCCAGCACATCGTGAGAAAAGAAGAACTACCAGCGGCGCCGCGACGCGGGTTTGCGCGGATTCGGCGCATCCGTCTGTTTTGCGTCAAACGTGCACGGGCGGTCACCGTGTTGGGCCACTTGGACGCGGCCTTCGCGCAAGTGTTCATGCGCGAAGCCTTGCATGATCCCTCACATTTCGTAGGCCGGGCCAATGTTGTTGCCATGGGCCACAATCAACAAGGGTTTGAACTTCCCGTCCTGCTGGAACTTCTACTACAGGCCGTAAAAGGATCGAGTGATCTCCCGGTCACAGCCGTCAAAACTGCCGTGGTCCGCTACCCTATCGGCCAGCTCGGCCAGTTTGTGCCTTTTCTGGATGAAGGAGATCCGCGGTATCGCTTTGTTCTGGTGGATAGCATTCGTGAAATCTGCGACGGGGCCAAGGCGACGCTCAGCGCCAAGGATTTTCCGGAGAATCTTTACCATTGGTTTCTGGACCATGCGGCGCTGGATGAATCGATTGATGTTCGCGCCCGCAGCGCGCGCGTGGTCCGACATTTCCACGATGCCGCCGCCATCTTGACATTACGCGCTTTGATGCTGGACAAGAATGAGTTTGTGCGCCTCCATGCGGTGCGGGCCTGTGCCGATCCTTACTACTCTGAGCTGATTGGCGATATTACGCGCCGGATCATTGATCCAAAGTGGCGTGTCCGCGAGGCCTCCGTCAAGACGCTGGCTACCTTTGGCAAAGCCGGACGGCGCCAATTGGCCAGCTATTTTCTGGACACCACCGATCAATATGCCAGCGAGCAGATGGTCGAAGAAATGCAGCGCAGCGGGATTATCACTGAGATGCTTCCGGCCCTCTGCGGTGAGAATGGAGAGTCTACGCTGGTAACGGGCGTTTGCGCCAAGATGGTGCGCATGGGCAAGACTTCTCTGCTGACTGACCTTCTGGGCCGGGAGACACGTATGAGCGTCTGGGCCACCGCTTCTCCTTCGGCCGAACCGGTTACAAGAAGCGCGCAGAGAGCCAGAGCGCAGCTATTGGAAATCTTGCTGGCATCTCCCACGCCGCAGTTGATGGCAACCGTGCGTACGCTGGCCGCGCGTAAGGACGATGATCTTAGCGGCAAGGCCCAAGCGGTACTGGAGACAAGCGCCACACCGGTTCGGAGAGGCACCTATGCATGATTTTCTGGTGCGCCTGGTCTACTATGCCGACATCGTTTTCCTGGCGTATTTTGTCGCCGCCAACCTGGGCTACACGTTCCTCATGGCGTTGTCGCTCTATTCGGTCTCGTTGCACGCGAAGTATGCCGCGCGCCGGCCATATAATGATCTGGCCGATTCCCCGGTTACTCCGCCCGTGGCCATGCTGATCGCGGCTTACAACGAAGAGGCGAGCATTGTGCAGACGGTCTTGTCTCTTATGCGCCTCAACTATCAGGAAAAAGAGATCGTCGTGGTTGACGATGGCTCTACGGACTCGACCTTGGACCACCTGATTCAACGTTTTCGCTTGAAGCGCATGGACCTGATCTTCCGTGAGGCGCTCAAGACCGGCCAGCCGCTGGGGTTCTACCACAACCCGGCGTTTCCGGAACTGGTGGTCGTCTCCATGAAGCACGCAGGAAAGCCGCACGCTTTGAATGCCGGGATTAATATGGCGCGCAGTCCTTACTTCTGCACCGTGGATGCGGACTGCATTATCGAGCGGGACGCCCTGCTCCGGCTGATGGCGCCAATCTTGCAGTCCAGGGACAACGTGGTGGTAAGCGGTGGAATTGTCCGCATTGCCAATGGATGCACCCTGCGCAACGGCCGTCTGGCAAAAATGGGGCTGCCATCGAGCTGGCTGGAACTGTGCCAGATCGTGGAATATATACGCACTTTCCTGTTTGGCCGCCCTGGCTGGAACATGCTGAATGCCACTTTCATAGCCTCCGGTGCATTCTGCGTTCTGCATAAGGACTCTGTCATTGGGGCCGGAGGATTCAGCGACGATACGGTCACTGAGGATATTGACGTCATTGCCGCCATACGCCGTCACTTGACCGCAGAGAAACGCAAATTTCGCATCACCTTCACTTCCGACCCAATTTGCTGGACTGAAGCGCCCCGCAGCCTGCGCATGCTTGCCCGCCAGCGCCGGCGCTGGCAGCTTGGCATGACACAGACTCTCATCCGCAATCGCGATATGATTTTCAATTACCATTACGGCAATACGGGCATGCTGGGCATGCCTTTCCACCTTTTCATGGAAGTCTGCGGATGCGTGGTTGAAGCCTTTGGGACGATTGTCCTTATCCCCGTCAGCCTGATTCTTCTGGGTACGCCGCTTTCGGTTTTTCTATTGTTCCTCTTGCTGGCGGTCGCGTACGGTACATTGCTGTCCATGGGATCGGTGGTGCTGGAAGAGATCACCCTGCGGCGCTACCCGCGATTGAAAGATGTCATGATCCTGATGGCCTTTGCAGTGGTGGAAAACTTCGGCTACCGCCAGGTGGTTACTTTTTTTAAGGCCTATGGGGTCTTGCAATCACTGCGCAGGCGGCGCACATGGGAAGTCGTGGAACATGAAGGCTTGGCCGCCGAGCCTGCGGGAGCCGATTGAAACCATGTGTAGTTCGATATACGCAAGTCAAAAATTCGCCGCTGCATTGCTGGCTCTGCTCACCCTGCTTGCCTGGGTACCCGCTGCCGCCAAAGCGGACGCTGCTGCCAAAGCGGATGGAGCGGATGATCCCGTCGCCCAGGCCCGGCAGCTTGCCTACAGTGGCAAGGAACACCGCGGGCAGGCGCTCACCATGCTGAAACAGGTTCTGGAACAGGATCCTGACGATTCGGAAGCACGGGTCTTGTATGGAACTGTGCTCTCGTGGGAAGGCAGGTATGATGAATCCCGCGAACAACTCAAACGGGTACTGGCCAGCAAGCCTGACCACAGTGATGCTCTCCCTGCACTAATCAATGTTGAGTTCTGGTCCGGGCATCCGGGAAATGCCGAACTGTTGGCGCGCGATGCTTTAACCCGGCAGCCCGACCAGATCAATTTGCTGCTGGTACAGGCGAAAGCCCTTTACAGATTAAACCGCAACCGCGAGGCAGTCGCGGTTTTGGACCACGTCCTGTCTCTGGATCACGCCAATCAGGATGCAAGGCGGATGCGCCGCGAGATTACCACCACCACCCTGAAAAACGAGGTCCTCATCAGCCACAGCTACGATTGGTTCAGCGATGGCCGCAACGGTCAGTTGGAAACCACGTTCAGCTTTAAAAGCCCTACTCCCTATGGTTCCGTTATCGGCAGAATCAACCGCGCCGACCGCTTCTCTGAAGTGGACTATCAGGGAGAAGTGGATTTCTATCCTCACTTCCGCTCGGGGACCTACGGGTACCTGAATGTTGGCTACGCCGTCCATGGCACTCTGTATCCCTCCTATCGTGTGGGTGGAGATCTTTTCCAGTCCATTCCTCACGGATTTGAAATTTCCGGAGGCTACCGCCGGCTGGAATTCGCCAGCGGAGTAGATATCTACACCTTCTCGCTGGCGAAATACTTCCACAACTGGCTGTTTACCGGCCGTGGGTTCATTGTGCCCGGCGATCCGGGGACCTCCGGTACGGCCCTGTTTTCCGCGCGCTATTTTCTTGGCTCCGAAGGGCTGCACGACTATCTGGAGTTTCGTTACAGTCATGGCGCATCCCCTGCATTGGCGCAGACAACTCAGGATATAGAAGTGCTGGCTTCGTCGCGGTACGGTGTGGTCATCGATAAAAATCTGTATGGCCGATGGTCCGCAGCCTTCAGCGGAAGCCTTTCCCAGGACCAGCGCATTGGCCTGGTGCACCTCAGGCAATACGAAGTGCAGGGCGGTCTGTACTTCAGGTTCTAAATGCACTCAAAAACAGCCACGCTTTTGGCCATCAGCCTTCCGCTGGTGGTTGCCCTTTTTTACCTGGGCGTATTTCTTAAGCCGTGGGCGCACCCGGAACCGCCAACGGGGCGAATGACCGCGGAAGAGTCCAGTAGGCTATGGGATGAGTGTAATTCACTCTACAAACAGGCCAGGTATCAAGATGCGCTTCCTGGCGTGCTCAAACTGCATCATGCGTACCCCGGCAATCACATTTACATAGAAATGGCGGCGGAGATTTACGACCATCTGGGTCGCTATGGGCAGGAGACGGAGTTTTGGGAGCAATATTTTGATCGTGCTCCCAATCCGGTGAGTGCGTGCCCACAAATCGGCCAGGCATACTGGAAACAGGGCAAAGAAAAAGAAGCAATTTCAGCTTTTGAACGCTGTCTGGCCCGGGACCCGGAGAATTCGGATTCCATTTTCTTCCTGGCCCACGCTCTTGAGATCTCCGGCCAGCCAGACCGCGCAGCTGAACTGTATCAGCAAGGCCTGAAGATCTCGCCCGAATATGCTGACTTGCAGCTTGGATTGGCGCGCGTTTGGCTTCGCCAGGGCAAGGTCGCGGAGGCACAACAGCTTGCGCTGCAAGCGCTGCGTAAGTCTCCCCAGAATGTGGATGCGCTCCTGGTGGCGGGGCTGGTCTACATGCGCGAAGAAAATCTGGCCAAAGCCAGGCAATATCTGGAACAAGGCGTGAAGCTCTCCGATGGTTACCTGGACTTTCATTTCGCGCTGGCCCGGCTCGCGGAAAACGAAAAGAATTTTCCAGAGGCCATTCGTGAATATGACAGGATTCTGAAAGACCATCCTGATGACAAGGACGTTCGCTCCAAGCGCGACGCGTTGGTGAGGCAATAGTGCTCTGGCGCATCGCCTTTATCGCAGCCAGGCTATGCCTTGCGGTGTTCGTGATATTGACTGCGGGTTATTGCCTGCTGGCTTATATTCCGTTTACGTATCATCAGGTCCATCTTGGAGGCCTGTTGCCCTGGCTTTCCGCCTTCGCTCAATTCCACCCTTACCTGTACTGGCCGGTTTTCCTGGCCGCGGCAGCGACCCTTCCCGGATTGCGAAACCGTGGTTCCAGGTTAGGCTCTGTGCTCTTCCTGGTTGTTTACGCCACCATTGGCGTAAGGCTGCTGTTGAGTCCGCTGCTGGTCCGTCTGGAAAACAATCTGCAAAGTCTGCTGTGGTGTGTTCTGGCGCTCACACCCATGGTGTGGCTCGCCCTTTTGGACTGGCGGGCGGAGAGCGGCAAATTCAGGTGGACGCGGGCGGCGCCGCCGGAAACGCCTCGTCTGTTTTGGGCATGCCTTCTGGCCGCCCTCTACGCATGGTTGTTTTCGGCAGTCCTGGTACTGGCCCGTTACGTGGTGATCACCAACGCCGGCTTGGATTCCCGCCAATGGATGCTGGCGCTTGCCGGGAGTCTGGTTTGTCATGTGGTCTTGTTTATGGCCATTTTTCTGGCAGTGAATTTCACCGGGGCGATCGCGGGTATTGTTTTCAAGAGCCCGGTGCTGCGTTCCATGGCTTATGCGGCAACTGCGGCTATGCTGCTGGCGCTGGTGCTTAAGTTCATTGCTTTCGTCCCGCTTTCGTTTTCCGGGTCATTGGCGCTCCTGGTTGCTTTGGCCGTCGCGTTCAGTGTGGTTGCGTTCCTATCGGGAACCGGAGTGCGGCTGTATCGCGCGGAGGAGCGTGAGCTTGAGAGCCCTCTGGCGCTGTTGTTGGTTCCCATCCGGTTCCTGCGCTCCCTTCCGCGAACTCTCCAGGTGGTTGTTCTGCTTGCCGGCTCGGCGCTTGGCGCCTGGTTGCTGGTTACCGCCGGCCCGAGAGATTGGGAGTACCTGATCCAGAAATTGATCATTGCGGCGATTTGGGCGGCCCTGTTTGCCTTCTTTTACGTCACGCCTCGAATGCCCGCAAAGCGCGGCGGTAATTTCCTGGTGATTGCAGCGGCAGTCCTGATCTGCCTCTACGTGGGATTCGTGGCATTGCAGCCGCGCTGGCAGGTTCTAAGCGAGAAAGGGAGCACTCTCGAAGATTACGCTAATTATGACGTGAGTTTTCGTCTTGCGCGAGGCGTGCTTTTCCCGCCGGCCGCGGTGGCGGCAGACGATTCACTATATGCATTTCTGGTTAGCAACACGAACATTCCACGCTCCATCCACACTGACCCAGTGGACATAAACCTGGCCGGCACGCTTACTGAAACTCCGGGACTGAAGCCCAACATTTTCGTGGTGGTGATTGACAGTCTGCGTCCCGATTATCTCTCCGCCTACAATCCTGCAGTCACCTTCACGCCGAACATCGAGGCATTTGGCCGTGAAAGCATAGTGGTGCACAACGCTTTTACCCGTTATACCGGAACGGGGCTTTCCGAGCCTTCTATCTGGACCGGCACGATGATGCTGCACAAACAGTACGTTACCCCGTTTTATCCCATGAACTCATTGCAGAAGCTGCTGGAGTTTGAGCAGTACCGGCAGTTCATCACCAGGGACGGGATCTTGAACGCCATCCTTGCTCCCACAAACCTGCAGACCGAATTGGATGCCGGAAGGCCTACCATGAGCTGCGAGCTGTGCCGTTCACTCGGCGAACTCGAAACCCGTATTGCCGCGGCCCGGGCGGCGGGCCATCCCATGTTTGCCTATACCCAGCCGCAGAATATCCATGTGTCCGTGATCAACAGGGAAGGGCGCTCTGTTCCACCCGGTGAGAGTTATCCCGGCTTCGATGCCCCCTACGCTTCCCGCGTCAAGACCATGGACAAATGTTTTGGTGATTTCGTCCAGTTTCTGAAGAGCAGCGGATTGTATGACAACAGTATCGTTGTCCTCACCTCCGATCATGGCGATTCTTTGGGCGAAAGGGGCCGCTGGGGTCACGCCTACCATGTGACCCCCGAGGTGGTTCGCATCCCGATCATGATTCATCTGCCCCCCGCGATGAGGTCGCTCTCCTTCGATCCCCTCGCTCCAACTTTTTTGATCGACATCACGCCCAGTCTCTACTACTTGCTCGGGCACCGGCCGATCGCGAAAAACGAGCTTTTTGGCCGGCCGCTTTTCACCAACACACCGCAGGAAGCGGCGTCGTACATCCGGAGCTCGTACATGGTGGCATCGAGTTACGGGCCGGTTTATGGATTGCTGGAAAACGCAGGCCATTCCCTCTACGTAGCAGACGCGGTTGAGTACAACGATCATCTATACCAGTGGTCAAAGGGCGAAGGCGTTAGCAACGGTACAGTGACCCCAGAGATCCGTGCAGACCGCCAACAGCAGATTCGAGATACCGTGAACCAGGTCCGCAGGTTCTATAACTTCAATGAACCCAGCAAACCCTAAACCAGGGAAAGAGGAGACGTTGTGCTGAATTACTCTTGTGCTCCCGAGTGCTTTTGCGGGAGAGGTTCTTTGTGGGTTTTGCCTGCAACCTGTCGCGTAAACTTATACCTGTCTCTTTGTAAATCTTTACAAAGCAACCCTTATGTCCTTCCCTCGAATGCCTAATTCCGCGATAATAGAGGTCTTCGACGCCAGAAGGGTTCACTTGGCGCATTTTTTCTTGTTTACGCCGGCAAAACTTAGCCGCGATTCGGGGTTCTAACTTATCCCAGGGCACAGGTGAATGGAGCGGGTGAACGGAGGAAGATTGAAAGGCAATCTCGGCAAGACGATCATTGGTGTCACCTGCGTGGCCATTGTGATCTCCTGCGGGTTGGCCTACGCCCAAAGCGTAGACCCGGTGCTGGATCAGTGCTTCCACGCCATGTACAACCTGCAGTTCAGCCAGGCTTTCCAAAAAGCGGACCAGGCCAAAGCGCTGGATAGAACGGATCCTTTGCCATGGGTGGCAGAGGCTTCGGCGGTGTTGTTCCGCGAGTTTGACCGGCTGCACATCCTGCGCAGCGACCTGTTTTCCTCTGACGCCGCTTTTGACGCCCGGCCCACCTACACCTGGAATGCAGATTCCAAGAAACAGTTTGAAGATGCGCTCGCCAACGCCGAGAGACTCGGCAAGGACAGGATAGGCCGCGACAAGAATGATGTGAAGGGACTCTTTGCCCTGGCCCTGGTAAATGGACTTCGTGCCAATGATGCCGCTCTCATTGCCAAACGCAACATGGCCAGTCTTTCGTTCACCAAGAGCAGCAGCGGTTTTGCTGAAAAGCTGCTGGCTTTAGCTCCCAATTACTATGATGCATATATCGCCACCGGCATGAGCCAATACCTTATCGGCAGCAAGTCGGCGCCGGTGCGGTGGATCTTGCGCATCGGCGGCTTCAAAGGCGACCAGGAGCAAGGCCTGAAAGAGCTTACCCTGGTGGCTGAGAAGGGCCGGTACCTTGCGCCCTTTGCCCGGATTCTCCTGGCTTTTGATGATCTGCGCCACCAGAACCGGAGCGAAGCGCGGAAAATATTTGCCGCCCTGCACGATCAATATCCCGGGAATCCCCTCTACCTTCAGGAGATCGCGAAGTGCGATCGTCCTTCAACCACCAACGGCCAGTAATTCGTTCGCTGCGTCCTCCACCGTTACGACCAATAACTCGTGGTTTTCAATTCCGGCAATTTTTGCAGTCGTCCGCTTTGCTCCACGGAATGGCCGCTGCGCCCTCAATCGGCCCCAAGGGCGCGCTTTGCACGAATACCACCAGACGCAGGTCTTTCACCTTCCAGTCTGCTGCCGCTTTCACCGGAATTTCCACTTGCAGCCTGCCATTGTTAAGCCGCCCCAGAAGCCGGAAATCGCGGACCACGGCAGAGTGATGAAGAACGTGACCACCGTTTTCGCCTGCGGCCACGTTGCTGGCCAATTCATTCTCTGTAATGGCCAGCAGCACTTGCGAAGAGGCAGCGGTGTTGCCGGTGGTGGCCAACACCAGCAGCCTATCCGGAGCTTTCCAGGATAATTGCACATCCGTCTGTTGCTGCCGGGCGGCCGCCTGGATGATCGCATTCTGGGCCCTGGCAGAATCGCTGCCCACAAGCTCAGTTTGGCCATCAACCACCAGTTGCGGCGTGTACGGGCCGTCCAGTTGAAAGCGCGCCGCGTATTTTTGCTGCCGCTCCGTATAAGAGTGAGACCCGAAGCGGTCCCGCCATCCCTGGTAATCCCAATAGTCCACGTGAAAGCCGAGAGGAATGATCTCAGCGCCATTGGCAGATGGCCTATTCCCCAGGTTGCCCAGCAGCGCATCGGCCGGCGGGCAGCTCGAGCATCCCTCAGAAGTAAACAGCTCGATCACCACCGCTTTTCGCTGCGCGGCCGGCGGCGAAGGCGGCTTAAGCACAAAAGCGCCCAGCAGAAAAATCAGGACCAGCAAAATCGTGCCTTGCAACAAACGCTTCATAAAATTTGCACCTGCACCTTATACATTTTAAGTCCTGTCCTTAACTGAGTTTTATGCCGGGCCCAAGAACCCCAACAAAGAAAATCAAAACGGCAACAGCCATTGCTATCCATCCCAGGCTTCGTGTGATTGGACCGGCATTCGGAACAGATGGATTGGACGACCGGACGCCTGAGAAGTGATCGAGTTGGGTAAGGCCGAAGGCGGCAGCCGCAGCCGGCGCTGCCGCAGTCAGGATGTTGGTCCATCCCCGAGGATTGAGGGCCCCTGCGAGGCACGCGGCGCTCAAGGCCCAAAGGAATGGAATTAATGTAATCCGCCGCAGCCGGGCAAGAGCTTCCGGGTTATCCGAGCCGCAAAATGGGCGCATCTCAACTGCCAGCAACAACAGCGACAAATAATAAGACACCACGCTAATCACTACGAGCAGAACTCGCCACAGCCATGCCGGCGAAAGTCCCGAGATGACCGCAGCCCAGTCGCCAAACCCAGCGATGCCGGAATAGATCGGATAGGCCATGGCAAAGAGCAGATTGAACGCCACGCCGAGGACCAGAAAGTAACGAACGTGGGGCGAGACAGGCCGGAGCAAGCGCAGCGCTACAAGGAACAGACTGCCAACAATGAGGTTGGCAATGCCGCCTGCGGCTGGAATCCATCGGCTCCAGCTTCCGCTCGACGAAAAGTAACTTGTCGTCAATAGTACAGGTTGTCCCCCAACCGCCAAGGTCGCCAGCCCGTGCCCCAACGCTTCGTGGACCACATCCGCAATAACGAACGCAACAATGCCTACCGCAGCAAGCGTCAGAGCATCGTCAGTTAAGGCGGCCCGCATGTGCGGTAGTTTACCCTACCTGAATTCTCGAAATACTTCTGCGTTACCAGCCCGCATGCAGGTGCCCCTGGAGTTTCATCAGGACGAAGCAGATTGTTCGTTGAGTGTGGGTTGTGGCGTCAGGCTGGAGATAAGACAGCCATCTTCGAACGCACGCGCAACGAAACTTACTTTGACCGGTTTGCCAGAGCGGTGCCGAAGCGTGTATTGCCCCACCATACTGCCATCCTCCAGGAACGTGGCAAACATCTCTTTCACATCCGCGGCTGGAATCGCGGATATCTCTTCCACCGTCCGTCCAATCAGAAATGGCCGCGGATAGCCGAGCAGATCACAGGTCTTTTCCGTAATCTCCACGATTTGCCGGTTGCGTTCCGTAAAGATCAGATATTCCCCCTGCATTTCGGAATGCCGATGCGATCGAGCCCGCCTGGTCAGCAGCAACGTCGAAACTGCCTGCAAAACGTGCGGCGTACCCTCTCGTGAATCGACAGCGTAATCGACGAAAGGATTATCCAAGGCGCCTCTTGCGTGTAATATCAGTACCGGAACGTCGGGCGCCGCCCGTTTTAACTGCTCAGACAGCTGCAATCTCTGCTTTTGTGGAAGGGTAAAGTCCAGTATTACGAGATCCGGCCGGTGATGAGCCAGTTTTTTCATGAGCATCTGGCCGCGTAGCTGAAGTGCCCGGTAGCTGTTCTGCTCCAGCACCTTCACCATTAACGTTCCCAGGTGCGCGCCATTCGTGGCGTAGATGATGCTCGAATTCGAACCTTCAGCCAACATGAAGATCGTCTTCTCTTTGTGGTCGGTTCCAGGAAGATCGCCGCGGAGGCTACGATTCCAACGCACCGCTGCAAAACCCACACAATGTCAATTCATTTGAAGGATGATTCTAGAGCAATCTTCTTCAAATAAAGAAACGCCACAGTGGTTCATGCCTTTCGCGATGGATCTTCATCAGGCTCGGTGCGCCTGCGCACCCTGTCTTTCAATCTCCTTGCAGAGATAGATCATCTGGCCCAGATGATGGTCAATGTGCGCGGCGCATCGCAGAAATACTGTGAAGCGGTCTCCCGCATCTTCCATGCCTTTGGCTGTATAGGACGCCGTCCAATCCTCGGCAGATTGCCTGGCTATCGTGTCCTGAACCGTGACCATGGCATCGTCAAATGCCTTGAGCAGAACCTCCTTGGATTTGCGGCCGGGATCAGTAAATTCAAGCTCACGGTTGCGCACGTACCCGGTATTCCCGATCTGCGTGCCGATGTAATAGTTCAAGTTGCCGGTCAGGTGGAGCAGCAGGTGTCCAATGCTGTTACCGTAAGCATAAGGCCGGCTCCAAATCTGATCGTCGGAAAGAGGAGTTACCAGCGCATGGACCTTCTCGGACCGGGACTGGTAGTACCTGCTGAGATCCATTCCGATGCTGAATGTAAGATCGGGCATTTTGGAAGTATTTTATCTTTTCTGTAGTCGCTGGTTGAAGAAATCTGCCGCTGCCCGATACCCGCGAATCCAGGTCTTCCACAAAATAAAATCGTGGATCTCATCGGGAATAATGATTTCCTCAAACTCAACGTGCTGCTCCTTCAATCGTTGCACCAGGTCAGTGGTCTGCTGAAAGGGAACGTTGCGATCATCGTCGCCGTGGATCAGGAGCACCGGAGACTTCCACTGGGAGACGGTGGCAATGGGAGAAGAATCATAGGCCAGCTTAACCGCGTCTTTGTAGTCCGGGGCTTCCTGCGCGCCATCCTGCCGATTCCCCAGGAGAGCCGACCAGTCATGTACGCCATGAAAATCGACTCCGGCGGCAAAAATGTCGGAATTGCGTGAGAGCCCCAGCGCAGTCAACAGCCCGCCGTAGGAACCTCCCCAGATGCCAATGCGTTTAGGATCAACCGAGGGCAATCCCTGGAGGTATTTAGCGCCCGCCACCACATCCTTGTATTCTGCCGCGCCGCGCCAGGAGCTATTCGCAGCCTCGCGGAAGGATCGTCCGTACATAATCCCCAGGCGGTAGTTGACTGAGAGCACAACATAGCCCAGGCTGGCGAGGTACTGATTCTCAGCATAGGCGTTGTGGTAGTAGTACATGTAGTGGAAGCCCAGCAGCATCTGGCGCGGCGGGCCGCCGTGGACAAAGATGAGCGCCGGCGCCGGACCGGATTGAGCGCTGTTGCGGGGAACAAAAAGCTGACCATGAATCTCCAGGCCATCCTCGCTGTGAAAGGTGACCTGCTGCGGTTCCACCAGTTGCGCTGAAGGAAAGTCCTTGGGCAGCACATCAGCCCCGATCATCTCCCTGCCTTTGTCCGTAATGTAATAAGGCATCGCCGGCGAAGTGCCGCTCGATCCCAGGCAGACCACGGTCTTACCATCGGCCAGCATTACAGGGCTCCATTCAATGGTGTTTCCCCTCACCAGCGGTTTTGCCAATTGGCGGTAAATTCCAGGTGGTTCCGGGGATGTTCCCCAGACATTAACCCGCCAGATATGGCGCCGGTCAACGTCGTCCTGGTTTGAGGTAAACAGAACAGCGGTTTTGTCGCGGCTCAGGGTCACCTCTTCAGCATCGTAGTCACCGAGTGTAAGCGGGGAGATACCTCCGCCATTAATGGATATCGAGTAGAGATGATTACGGCCCTCATGCTCAGAGGCAAAAACAACGCGCGAACCGGCAAACTTGAGCGATTCCCTGGCAAAATGCGGCAACGACCCATTCATCTCCAGATTGCTGCGCCAGATCTGGTGAGCCTCGCCCGTGACGGCGTTCGCGGCCCAGATCGCCCAGGGACGCGGGCGCACCGGGATCAGCGGCAAGTGGCTTTCCGCTCCTGCGACACGAAGAAAGACGATTTTTGTTCCATCCGGCGACCATTGCGGATCAAAATCCCGGTCGGCAGTAGGAGCAATATAGCGGACCCGCTCCGGTGAAAAGTCATAGATCGCGATGAAGCTATGGGACTGGCGGTCGGAGACGAAGACAATGTGCTTGCCATCTGGCGACCATTGAGGCTGCATCTCGTCACCCCGAAGCTCTGTAAGCTGTCGGGCGGGCTTGTCCCCAGCCACGGGCGCGAGCCACAAATGATGCTTGGTGGACCAGACCGCCCACTGGCCATCGGGAGAAATCTGGATGTCTTCACAATCTTCATGCTCGCAGCCCATATCGCCAAGCATCCGAGTCTTGCCGCTCTCAACCTCGGCAGCCCAGACCTGCTGCTTGGGCTCCTTCAGTTCACTTGTGGGATTGGCCACATGGCTCTCCCTGCTGACTTCTGAGCCACGGGCATAGACTGCAGTCTTGCCATCGGGTGTGAGGCGCAGGCTGAGAATTTGCTGGCCATCGTCACCGTGATAGTGGGTTACCTGCCTGGCTTCGAATTTGGGAGCATCAGCAACCCAGACATTGCGCTCACCCCGGAGGTCGAACACCCAGGCAATGCGGTTCGCGTCGGCCGCAGCCGTCAGGCCCGTGGGAAAGGGTGAACTCATCACCTGTTCGAGCGTAAAACTCTGGGTCTGTGCCAGGACAGGCAGAGCGCACCCAACACCAAGGAGCCCAACACCAAAGAGAAAGACCAGCAGCTTGAGAGTTTTCATAAGCGCACAATGATACTAGCTGCTAGCTGCTGGCTGCTAGCTTCCTGCCGTTGCAGTCGTTGGCTCTTGGCACAGGATCGGCGAGGCTTTGCTTTTGCGCATGAGTGGCGGCGGTACCCCTGCTTCTCCTTGAGGGTTTTGGGTTCGTTCTTGCCCTTGACCGCCGCCTTTGCCGCATCCCCCTTACCCCGGCCCTGGATTGATCTTCCTCTGCGCACTCTGTGTCCTCTGTCCCTCTGAGTTGGAGGTCGTGGTTTTAGGGGTTCGGTTTGCTAAACACCAAATACCCAAGGATTAACTACTGGCAGTGCCCAATCCCCTTTGGTGTTACGACGAAAGCCCTGTTTCCTGATTCCGCCTGATGCGGTAAATTAGTACGGCACTTTGTAAGAATTAAGAGATATTAATTTTTGGAGGCGCCTCTTATGTCCCGTAGCCGAGTATCCGGCACATGTTTGCTGGCATTCACTGTGTTGTGTTTCTCCCTCTTCGCTGCAATCCCAACCGCTCTGGGCCAGGCTGCGGAGCCTAATGAAAAGCCTCAGCAACATTCCGGACATGATCATGCGATGCCCATGGATATGAACCTGCCCAGCGGGGTTACCGACAAGTGCGAACCCATATTCACTTACGATGACGGGCCGAAGGGTCCCAGCCACTGGCCTAGTGTCTGCACCACTGGGGTCGTTCAGGCGCCCATTGATATTACGAAAACGGAAAAAGTGTCCATCCCGCCTCTCGCGCCCCTCCTGTTCAGCTATCAGCCCGCCGACCTGGATATGGTGAACGATTGCAACGAATATCTGATTAAGGTCAGGTTTCCCAAGAACCGGTGGTTCAAAGTGGCCAGGAAACCCTATCGCTTGAGTGAGATCCGTTTTCATGAACCCGGGGAAACGGCCGTCAACGGCAAGCGGCCCCCGATGTCTCTCCAACTGGTCCATCTGTCTCCTGAGGCCACTATGCTTGTCATCGAAGTCCCGGTCGTGGTGGGCAAAGAAAACCCGGTAATCAAGACCTTGTGGGAGCATATCCCCGAAAAAGGTAAAGAAAGCAAACCGGACGGCATCAAAATCAATGCCATGGACCTATTGCCTAAAGACCACGGCTACTATAGTTTTCGGGGATCGTTAACAGAACCTGTCTGCAATGAAGGCGTCGCCTGGTTTCTGATGAAGAGCCCGATCGAGATGTCCGAAGCTCAGATCGCCCAATATAAGAAGTACTATCACAACACCGCCAGGCCGCTTCAGCCTGGAAACGACCGGCCAGTGATGGAGAGCAAGTGAAGAAGGCTGCGGCGGGCCAAAATCGCTCCTTCGGCTACGCAAGCTCGCCTCGAGGACGGGCTACATTGCCAAAATTGAGGAGAAGTGGGCTGCCTGCCCACGAATCTGGAACTCATGCGACAGCTTAACAGGACAACACTTTTCTTTCTGGTGTTTTTGAGCTTTTGTGTCGGTGTGCCCTGCCTGGTCGCCCAGAGTGCCTCGGCGCCAACCCCGGATACCTCGGACCAGGCCAAACGACAGGCTGCCTTGACGCTCTTTAGCCAGGGCAAACGCCTGGAAGCTCTGCCGCTGCTGGAAGAGCTTGTGCAAAAGAGTCCCGAAGACGCCGAATTATTGGTTGCGCTGGCGGCGTCTCTCATCGAACATGCCGCAACCCTTACCGACCAGGATGCGGCGGCCAAGGAGCGTTTTCGGGCCAGGGACCTGGTGCAGAAAGGCTGGGCGTTGGGAAATACCAGCCCCCTGGCCGAGAACCTGCGTCAGCTTCTCGGAGAGCTGCCGGCGAGTGGTGCGCTCAAGTTTTCCGATAACCCGGCAGTGGAACAGGTGATGGACGCGGGCGAAGCGGCCTTCGCCCGTCGAGATTTCGACGAGGCGCTCAAGGACTATGCCAGGGCCCTGGAACTGGAACCCACGAATTATACCGCCGCCCTCTTTACCGCCAACACCTACGACAAGCTGAATCAGTTCGCCAAGGCCGGGGAATGGTACGAGCGCGCCGCGCGGCTTGACCCCAATGTGGAGACAGCCTATCGGTACTATGCGGATATGCTGGCCAAACAGGGCGATATGGTGAAGGCCCGCGCCATGCTCATCCATGCGGCCGTGGCCGAGCCCTACAACAAGATTGTGTGGCGGGAAATTCGCGCATTCGCCGTTATCAACCACACGGCCTTCAATATCGTCTACGCGGGCATTCCTCTGGTGAGAGCCGACTCGCCCAAGCAAGTGCAGGACCTGTCATCCGCGTGGTTGACCTACTATGCAGTAAAAAAGGACTGGCAAAAAGGCAGCAGGTTTCAGAAACAGCTCCCCCAGGAACCGGAGTACCGGCATTCCCTCGCCGAGGAAGCCGAGGCCGTGAATGCCACCATCAAGGTCCTGGAAAAGCTCAAAGAGGACAAAAAGACCACCGAATTGGTGACGAACGATCCGATTGCCAGCCTCTTGCTGAAGATGAATCAAGCAGGTCTCATTGATGCCTACGTGCTGTTCAGCCTGGGCGATGACGGCATTGCCAAGGATTACCCAGTTTATCGGGCCAAGAACCGCGAGAGACTGGAGGCATACATGGACAAGTTTGTGATGCCGGATGTTAGCAATCAGCATTCATCCGTCAGCCCTCAGCCCAAATAACATCCTTCCGCAAACAAAGATCGTAGCCGGGTCGGGATCACCCGGTTCCAACGCTGAGTGCTAAATAATCAATAAAAAAAGCGGCTCCAGAGAAATCCTCTGAAGCCGCAATTTGGAGCGCTGTCTTGTTTTTTCTAGTGTGAGTTCACTTGTTCAATGGCCATCATGCCCCGGTCCTCATGTCCCAAAATGTGGCAATGGAACACAAAGGCCCCGATGTCCGGGCCACGGAAGTCCATAAGCGTCGTGACCTGCGGGTACGGTATCGCCGGCCCGCCACCATGGGCGGTGATGCAAGCCGGTGGGTTAGGCGGATTCGTAGCCGTGCCGTCGGGGTTTGTGCCTGCCGGGTCGCCGGCGCAGAACGGTACCTCGACCATGTCCAGGAACTGGCCGTTGATGCCCGGCGCCTGCGGGGTGCCGTTGGCCTCGAAGTTGTCCTGCGACAGCACCTTGAAGTGAATCTGGTGCTGGTGCAGTTCGTGGTTTTCCCGGGCGTGGTTCTGGATCAGCCATTTCTCCACCGATCCCTGCGTGGTAACAATGGCTGGAGCGTTGTTGCTGTCGAACGGAGTATCAATCGGATAAGGCTGGGTGGGGCACTTAGAGCCGTTCGAGGTCACGCACCCGGACGCGTTGATGAAGAACACGCTTCCGTCCTCAACCTCTTCGAAGAACACCGTGCGCGTGACCGAGGGGGTCACGTTCATGATGCCGGCAAAGCGGTTCAGGTTGGAGTTGTACCAGGTTGAGCCGTTTACCCTGTCGTCCTGGCTCGGCTCATCGTTGTCCGAATCGCCAACCACCTGCATCGTCAGCAGCGGACGGGTAGGAATATCGTCGCCCAGCGGCCCGGAGTTGACGAGTTGGGCCACCAGCTGCGCCACGTGTACTGTAGATGGAGGCGCATTGACGATGAATTCCACGCGCGCCGCCGGTGGAATGCGGAAGTGCGTTACCGGGATGAGTTGGCCAGGCGCCGTGCCGTCCTGGGAGTTGACCGGAACCGCATCAATGCCCACCAGTTGGATGGTCTGGTTCACGCCGTCAAACCGCACCGCCAAATCCAGAGGCGCGTCCGAGGTGGAGTTAGAGATACGCCAGAACTGCTTCTCGCCGGTCTCCATGTGGATGACCGCCGGCGTGTAGCTCACCGTGTTGGGGGTCACGCTGGTGTTGACCGTGGTGTTGATGGAAACATTGTTTACAGTCAGGTCGGCCTGGGGAATTCCGAACGGACTGTCAGTTCCGCCAGGACTCTCGGCAATGGGAAACTGCTTGAGCGGCTGGTCGCGCAGCATGATGATGCGATGCCGCAGCCCGGCAACTGCAGGCTGTATGTTGTTAATGCCGTCCACTACCAGGGCTCCAGCTGCGCCGCTTTGCACAGCGGCTTCGGCCAGACCGTGGACGTGGGGGTGATACCAGTAGAGTCCCGGAGGTTCGTTGGTGGGGAACTGCAGGCTGTAGGAGAAAGTGTGCCCGGGATTGACCAGGGTTTTGACCACGTTGTCACCGTGGCACAGGGGACTGGTGTTGGTGCCGTGATAGTGGATGTTCATGGAGCCGCCGGACATGTTAAAGCCGGCTGCGTTGGTGGCTGGGGCCTGCGCTTCAAACAGGGTATCGCCGCAGGTGGGGCTGAATTGAGAACCGAAAACCTCAGTGCTATCGCCTACGGGGTTAAAGGGAGTGTTGTTGGTTACGGTGATATTGAGGGTATCGCCCGGATTTACGTGCAGGGTTGGGTTCTGCAAGCCGCTCGGGGTCACGAAGCAAAATGTCTGGCGGCCGATCGAGTCGGTGCTGGCCTGGTAAGAGAACTGCACGTTGAGCACGCCGTTGGAACTGAACAGGGCCGGAGGCTGGTGAATCGTGCTGCCGGGACTGAAACGCGTACATGTGGTGTTAACGGGGGCGACTGGCGTCTGGGCGAGGGCCGACAAAGGCGACATCACCAGGACCGCTACGCCAATCGAGATGCGAATGAGACTGCGATGAATGTTCCTCATTTTTCAAAATGCTCCTGTCAAAACTGGAATACTTGAGGTTTGAGGGCGATGAGCGCCGGCGCAGTGCGCTCGAATCGCTGCAATGGGTTGCTTCAGGTTTTCTGGGATGCAGAACCTTGAATCCGTTTAGAACCGGGGATCCTGCACGCATCCAAGCGGCTGCCCCATCCGGAATATGGGGAAAAGCAGAAGATGGAACTTGATCACAGAACCAGATGCTCGAAGCAAAGACGTGCATCCAGCTGGTCACAAGCCAAAAAATAATACATTAAATGACAAGACTCGCTCGGAATCTTTACTTTATTTTACAATTTTCTTACTACTTAAAGTTTTGTTAAGTAATACGGATTACGTAGACTTTCGGCTAAGCGATTGAAAAAGAAGGAATTTCCCAACGCTCACTCCAAAGTGTAGTAGGGGAAATGAAACGCGGCGGGAGATTTTCGGCGATTCCTATTTGGTACTGAAACCTGCTTGAGCTGTTTTCAGGGCTGGACTTGAATATCCGTACCTCAAAAAAAGCGGCTCCAGAGAAATCCTCTGAAGCCGCAATTTGGAGCGCTGTCTTGTTTTTTCTAGTGTGAGTTCACTTGTTCAATGGCCATCATGCCCCGGTCCTCATGTCCCAAAATGTGGCAATGGAACACAAAGGCCCCGATGTCCGGGCCACGGAAGTCCATAAGCGTCGTGACCTGCGGGTACGGTATCGCCGGCCCGCCACCATGGGCGGTGATGCAAGCCGGTGGGTTAGGCGGATTCGTAGCCGTGCCGTCGGGGTTTGTGCCTGCCGGGTCGCCGGCGCAGAACGGTACCTCGACCATGTCCAGGAACTGGCCGTTGATGCCCGGCGCCTGCGGGGTGCCGTTGGCCTCGAAGTTGTCCTGCGACAGCACCTTGAAGTGAATCTGGTGCTGGTGCAGTTCGTGGTTTTCCCGGGCGTGGTTCTGGATCAGCCATTTCTCCACCGATCCCTGCGTGGTAACAATGGCTGGAGCGTTGTTGCTGTCGAACGGAGTATCAATCGGATAAGGCTGGGTTGCGCACTGCGAGCCGTTCGAGGTCACGCATCCGGAGGCGTTGATGAAGAACACGCTTCCATCCTCAACCTCTTCGAAGAACACCGTGCGCGTGACCGAGGGGGTCACGTTCATGATGCCGGCAAAGCGGTTCAGGTTGGAGTTGTACCAGGTGGAGCCGTTGACCCTGTCGTCCTGGCTCGGCTCATCGTTGTCCGAGTCACCGACTACCTGCATCGTCAGCAGCGGACGGGTAGGAATATCGTCGCCCAGCGGCCCGGAGTTGACGAGTTGGGCCACCAGCTGCGCCACGTGTACTGTAGATGGAGGCGCATTGACGATGAATTCCACG